>SMFF01000131.1_pt1 | contig 30537 bp, 33 predicted proteins | sample 2456181 | NCBI WGS metagenome assembly SMFF01 (sample SAMN10132611, study PRJNA489261) | soil metagenome | isolation source: day120 antibiotic-loamy sand soil ammended with raw manure from dairy cow... | place: USA | collected 2015-04-01
GGTCGCGACGCCGTGCTGTCCCGCGCCCGTCTCGGCGATGACACGCGTCTTGCCGATCCGCCGGGTGAGCAGCGCCTGGCCCAACACGTTGTTGATCTTGTGGCTGCCGGTGTGGTTGAGATCCTCACGCTTGAGGAACACCCGCGCGCCTCCGGCGTGCTCGGCGAACCGAGGAATCTCGGTGATGATCGAGGGGCGCCCGGTGTAGCTGCGGTGCAGCTCGGCGAGCTCCGCCTGGAAGGCGGGATCGACCTTCGCCTCGTCGTAGGCGGCCGCGAGTTCGTCGATCGCCGCGATGAGCGACTCGGGCATGAAGCGTCCGCCGTAGTCGCCGAAGAAGGGACCGGGGAGGCCGCGCAGACTCTCGCGGATGCTCGCGCTCATCCGGCCGCCAGGAAGGACTCGAGGGTCGTCACCGGATCGTCGCCCGTCACGAGCGCCTCGCCGATGAGCACGACGTCGGCTCCGGCCTCGCGGTAGTGCGCGACGTCGGCGGGCGAGGTGACGGCCGACTCGGCGACGCGGATGACGCCGGACGGGATCGAGCCGGCCAGCGTGCCGAAGAGCTCGCGGTCGAGCTGGAACGTCGTGAGGTCGCGCGCGTTGACGCCCACGAGCTGGGCGCCGATCTCGAGTGCGCGGTCGACCTCCGCGGCCGAGTGCGCCTCGACGAGAGCCGTCATGCCGAGCTCGCCGATGAGCCGGTACAGCTCGGCGAGCACGGGCTGATCGAGGGCGGCCACGATGAGGAGCACGAGGTCGGCACCTGCGGCGCGGGCCTCGAGCACCTGATAGGCGTCGGCGATGAAGTCCTTGCGCAGCACCGGCACCTCGACCGCTGCCCGCACGTCGCGGAGGTCGTCGAGCGAGCCGCCGAAGCGGCGTTGCTCGGTGAGCACGCTGATCGCGCTGGCTCCCCCGGTCTGATACGAGACGGCGAGTCCCGCGGGGTCGCGGATCTCGGCGAGGGAACCCCGCGAGGGGCTCGCGCGCTTCACCTCGGCGATGATCTTGACCCGGCCGGCCGGGGCGAGGGCGGCGAGGGCGTCGTGTGCGGCGGGAGCGGCCAGCGCATCCGCCTCGACCTCGGCGAAGCTGCGCACAGCGCGACGCTCCGAGGCGTCGGCGAGAGCCCCGGCGAGGAGATCGTCGAGCACGCTAGTCGTGGACCTTCGCACCGTACTTCGGGCCGCGCACACCGTAGCCGAGCTTCGCGAGCACGAGACCCACGATCGCGCCGACCACGAACAGCCCCGCCGATGCCCACACGAGCATGGGCAGGTCGAACCAGAAGAACACCGTGCCCAGCGCGAAGGCGATGAGCATGATGGTCACCGCGACCCAGGCGGCGGGTGAGTTGCCGTGTCCGGGATCGTGCGTGTCGGTCACGAGGAGCTCCTTCTCGAGTGCGCGCGGCGGAAACTCCGCCGGGATGCCCGCGACAGCGGGCGGCCCCAGTCTAGCGGGCGCCCGCCGTCGGATCGTCGCCGTCGCTCAGCGCGTCCCACTCCGAGACGGGATCCGGTGCCGCCTCCGCCTCGACGGCATCCGCGGGCACGCCACGGCTGCGCGAGTAGCGGCGTCCCGATGTGGGCCAGCGCGGGGCGGTGACGGCCACCAGGGCGCCCGCGAGCACGATGAGCGCGCCGATCACGATCGCGACGGTCGGCCATACCGACACAGCGACGGACGAGATCAGCTCGCGAACCGAGTCCGCGCCCGAGACACCCGTCACGTCGGTCACGGCGTGCGCGGATGCCGCGGCCGGGTCTCCGAGGCTCACCGCCGTCACGGCGATGACGCACGCGCCGAGGAGCGACTCGAGCACGCCGAAGACGACCCGGAACACGGGGCCGGCGAGCGCCAGCGCGGCCACGATCGCGAGCACCGCGAGGGCGAGCGGCGCAAGAGCCGAGGCCGCGACATCCCCCCGCACGTCGAGCGGCACGGGGTCACCGCTGGAGGCGGTGAGTTCGAGGCTGAACCAGGGTTGCGACCAGGCGAGGAACACGAGGGCCGCGAGCAGCGCCGTGATCGCGAGCAGCAGACCGCGCACGCGTGCGGGCGTCATGATCCGTCGATTCGGCGCATGGCGTTGGCGACCGCGACGGCACGCAGCGGGGCTGCCGCCTTGTGCACCGATTCCTCGTGCTCGAGCCGCGGGTCGGAGTCGGCGACGAGACCCGCGCCCGCCTGCACGTAGGCGGTGTCGCCGATGAGGGTGGCGGTGCGGATCGCGATCGCGAGGTCGGCGTCGCCTGCCAGGTCGAAGTAGCCCACGACGCCCCCGTAGAGCCCGCGCTGGGCCACCTCGAGCTCGTCGATGATCTCGAGCGCACGCGGCTTGGGCGCCCCCGAGAGCGTGCCGGCGGGGAACGTCGCCCGGAAGACGTCGACCGCGCTGGCATCCGGCTTCAGGTCGCCCTCGACGCTCGAGACGAGGTGCATGATGTGGCTGAAACGCTCGACCTGCATGAACTCGGTGACCTCGACGCTGCCGGCCGTGCAGACCTTCGAGAGGTCGTTGCGGGCCAGATCGACGAGCATGAGGTGCTCGGAACGCTCCTTGGGGTCGGCGAGCAGCTCCTCGGCGAGTTCGAGATCACGCTCCGGGCTCTCGCCGCGCGGGCGCGATCCGGCGATCGGGTGGGTGAACACCCGCCCCCGTTGCACCTTGACGAGCGCCTCCGGTGAGCTGCCGACGATCGAGTACGGCTCTCCGGCGGGCGTCTCGAGCGCGAGCAGGTACATGTACGGGCTCGGGTTCAGCGCCCGCAGCACCCGGTACACCTCGAGCGGCGAGGCCCGCAGCTCGTGGTCGAAGCGCTGCGAGATGACCACCTGGAAGACATCGCCGTCGCGCACGAACTCCTTCGCACGCACCACCGACTGCTCGAACGCGGACTGCGGGATGCGGTGACGCGGCTCAGGCTCGACCGCGAGGTCGACCTGGGCGAGCGCGGCGGGCGACGGACGTGCGAGATCGCGCTGCAGGGCGTCGAGCCGGCCCTGCGCCCTCTCCCACGCGGCATCCGGGCTCTCGGCGCCGTCGCCCAGCACGGCCGCGATGAGGGTCGCGGTGCCCGTGCGGTGATCGAGCGCCACGAGCTCGGAGACGAAGGCGAGAGCCTGCCCGGGGATCGGCACCTCGGCGGGTGGCACGGCGGGCAGCCGCTCGAGCTGACGCACCGCCTCCCAGCCGATGAAGCCCACGAGCCCCCCGGTGAGCGGAGGGTGCCCGGCGCGCTGCGGGGTGCGCCAGCGGGCGTAGAGCGCATCGACGGCAGCGAGCGGCGCCGTGGGTGCCGCTCCCCCGAAGGCGCGCTCGGCATCCAGCCCGTAGTCGATCCAGACGGCGCGGTCGCCCGTCTCGTCGCGCTCCTGCGTGAGCACCCCGAGCGATCCGGCGCCGATGAACGACCAGCGTGACCAGATGCCGCCCTGTTCGGCGGATTCCAGCAGGAAGGTGCCGGGGCGCCCTGCGGCGACCTTGCGATAGACGCCCACGGGCGTCTCCCCGTCGGCGAAAAGCTCCCGCAGCACCGGCACGACCCGATGGCCCGCGGCCAGGGCGGCGTCGAACTCGGTGCGCGTCGTGGTGGTCACGGAATCGACTCCTCGGGGACTCCGACGGTGGGCTCCAGCGGGGTGACATCGAAGCAGCTGTGCGCACCCGTGTGGCAGGCGGGGCCCTGCTGCTCGACCTGGACGAGCAGCGTATCGCCGTCGCAGTCGAGGGCGGCCCCCTTCACGTACTGCCGGTTGCCGCTCGTATCGCCCTTGCGCCAGTACTCCTGGCGGCTGCGCGACCAGAAGGTCACGCGGCCCTCGGCCAGGGTGCGACGCAGCGCCTCGGCGTCCATGTAGCCGAGCATGAGCACCTCGCCGGTGTCGTGCTGCTGGATGATCGCGGGCAGCAGGCCGTCCGCATCGAACCGCGCGGCCGAGACGGCCTCCTCGACGTTCATCGCACCTCGATTCCCGCGCCCGTGAGCGCCTGCTTGACGTCGCCGATCGTCAGCTCTCCGTTGTGGAACACGGATGCGGCGAGCACGGCATCCGCTCCTGCCTCGACCGCGGGCGCGAAGTCGCGTGCGGCCCCCGCGCCCCCCGAGGCGATGACGGGCACACTCGAGAGCTCCCGCATCGCGCGCACGAGCTCGAGGTCGAACCCCTGCTTCGTGCCGTCGGCGTCGATCGAGTTGACGAGCAACTCGCCGGCGCCTCGCTCGATGGCCTCGCGCGCCCACTCGAGTGCGTCGCGGTCGGTCTCGGTGCGGCCGCCGTGGGTCGTCACGACGAAGCCGGATGCCGTGCGCGGCGACCGCTTCACGTCGAGTGAGAGCACGCACACCTGGGCGCCGAAACGGTCGGCGATCTCGTCGATGAGCTCGGGGCGCGCGATCGCTGCCGAGTTCACGCCGATCTTGTCGGCGCCGTGCCCGAGCAGTCGCGCGACATCCTCCGCGGAACGCACTCCCCCGCCGACCGTGAGCGGGATGAACACCTGCTCGGCGGTCGCCGTGACCGTCTCGTACGTCGTCGCGCGATCCTCGACCGTCGCGGTCACGTCGAGGAAGGTGATCTCGTCGGCGCCCTGTTCGTAGTACTTCGCGGCGAGCTCGACGGGGTCACCCGCGTCGCGCAGGCCCTCGAAGTTGACGCCCTTGACCACGCGCCCCGCGGCCACGTCGAGGCATGGGATGACGCGCACCACGACGCCCATCAGATCCTCGCCGCGTGGATGGCGCTCACGAGGATCGCCCGGGCACCGACGGCGTAGAGCTCGTCCATGACCTGGTTCATGTCGCTGCGCGGCACCATGACCCGCACGGCGACCCAGCCCGTGTCGCGCAACGGCGAGACGGTCGGCGATTCGAGCCCCGGCGTGACGGCCGTGGCCTGGTCGACGAGGTCGGCCGGCAGGTCGTAGTCGATGAGCACGTACTGGTGCGCGACGATGACGCCCTGGATCCGGCGCCGCAGCGTGTCGAGCCCCGGCACGTCGTCGCGGCCCGCGATGAGCACGGCGCTCGACTCGAGGATGACGGGGCCGAAGATCTCCAGGCCCTGCTTGCGCAGGGTGGAACCGGTCTCGACCACGTCGGCCACGGCATCCGCGACACCGAGCCGCACCGCGGACTCGACGGCGCCATCCAGGCGCACGACCGTCGCATTGACGCCCTCGGCGGCGAGGAAGTCGCGCACCAGGGTGTCGTAGCTCGTCGCGACGCGCACGCCCTCGAGATCGCGCAGGTTCTCGAAGCGGCCGATCGGGCCGGCGAAGCGGAAAGTCGAGGAGCCGAAGTCGAGCACGTCGACCTCGAGCGCCGCCGAGTGCGAGTCGAGCAGCAGGTCGCGACCGGTGATGCCGACATCCAGCGCCCCCGACCCGACGTAGGTGGCGATGTCGCGCGGGCGCAGATAGAAGAACTCGACGTCGTTGCGGGGGTCCGCGACGATGAGCTCCTTCTGATCACGGCGGGTCGCGTAGCCGGCCTCGTGCAGCATCGAGGTGGCGGTCTCCGACAGCGTGCCCTTGTTGGGCACGGCGATTCTCAGCATGTGGGTGCTTTCTGTTCGTGAACGGTCATCGGCCAGGATGCGTGTTCACAGATGTCGGCCCACGTCCTCGAGGGTGAGGCCCTTGGCGATCATGAGCACCTGCAGGTGGTACAGCAGCTGCGAGATCTCCTCCGCGGTCTCCGCGTCGGACTGGTACTCGGCCGCCATCCAGACCTCGGCGGCCTCCTCGACGATCTTCTTGCCGATCGCGTGCACGCCCGCGTCGAGCTCCGCGACGGTGCGCGACCCCTCCGGGCGCGCGACGGCCTTGGCGGAGAGCTCCTCGAAGAGGGCGTCGAACGACTTCACCCGGCTAGGTTACCGGGCCGCCGCCGCCCTCACCGTCGGTGGGGATGCCAAACGCTGTAGCGCTCACCGTTCGGCGCCAGGGATGACGGGCGCGCGCGGGCAAGCGCTACAGCGTTTGACGAGGAGAGGGTCGGGTCAGCGCACGCCGAGCAGGTCGATCACGAAGACGAGCGTGCGGCCACCGAGGCGGTGACCCGAGCCCGCGGGACCGTAGGCATAGTTCGGCGGGCAGACGAGCTGGCGGCGTCCGCCGACCTTCATGCCCGGGATGCCGTCCTGCCAGCCCTTGATGAGGCCCGACAGCGGGAACTGGATGCTCGAGCCGCGGTCCCAGCTCGCGTCGAACTGCTCGCCGGTCTCGAAGTCGACGCCCACGTAGTGCACGTCGACGGTCGCGCCGGGGGTGGCCTCGGCACCGTCGCCGACCTCGAGGTCGGTGATGACGAGTTCGGTGGGCGCCGGGCCCTCGATGAAGTCGATCTCGGGCTTGGTCTTGTCGGTCATGTCGACAAGTCAAGCACGCTCAGTGCGCGTGCGACGCGGCCGCGGCGGCGCGGAGCTCCGCGATCGCGGCCTCGACATCCGCCGCCCCGTACACCGCGGAGCCCGCCACGAAGGTGTCGGCGCCCGCCTCGGCGGCGATGCCGATCGTGTCGAGGGCGATGCCGCCGTCGACCTGCAGCCAGAGGTCGATGCCGTGGCGCTCCGCTGCGGCGCGAAGGGTGCGGAGCTTCGGCATCATGTCGGCCATGAAGCTCTGCCCGCCGAAGCCGGGCTCGACGGTCATCACGAGCACCTGGTCGAATTCGGGCAGCAGCTCGAGGTAGGGCTCGACGGGGGTACCTGGCTTGAGGGCGATCGAGGCACGCGCGCCGAGCTGCCGGATGCGGCGGGCGAGGGCGACGGGATCCGTGCTCGCCTCGGCGTGGAAGGTCACCGAGAACACGCCCAGCTCGGCGTACCCGGGTGCCCAGCGGTCGGCGTCCTCGATCATGAGGTGCACGTCGAGCGGAATCGGCGACACCCGCTGCACCGCCTCGACCATCTGCGGTCCGAAGGTCAGGTTCGGCACGAAGTGGTTGTCCATGACGTCGACGTGCACGCCGTCGGCCGACGCGATGCGTTCGACGTCGCGCTGCATGTTGGCGAAGTCCGCCGACAGGATGCTGGGCTGTATGCGCACGGCGCCGTCCTGCGGGTCTCGAAGGCTCACACCTCGAGCGTAGTGAGCAGTTGGATGAACATGGCGTCGGTGCCGTGCCGATGGGGCCACAGTTGCGCCGACGGGGCGTCGGGCAGCCCCAGGGGCTCGCGCGCGATCCCCGCGAGCACGGCGGGAGTGTCGAGCGTGCGCAGCGCGGGATGCCGCTCGAGCACCTGCTGCACCTGCGCGCGGGTCTCGTCCGGATGCGGCGAGCACGTCACATAGGCGAGCAGCCCGCCCGGCGCGAGGGCGGCGACCGCGGCATCGAGCAGCTGCGATTGCAGGGTTGTCAGGGCCGCAAGGTCACCCGCGCTCTTGCGCCACCGCGCTTCGGGACGCCGCCGCAGCGCGCCGAGACCCGTGCAGGGAGCATCGAGCAGGATGCGGTCGAAACGCTCCCCGGCACCCGCGAACCGGCGTCCGTCGCCGATGACGACCTCGGGGGCGTCGGGCCCCGCGAAGGGTGCGAGCGCGGTGCGCACGAGTCCCGCGCGGGCGGGGACGACCTCGTTCGCGACGACGCGCGCGCCGCCCTGTGCGGCCTCCGCGGCGAGCACGGCGGCCTTCCCACCCGGGCCCGCACACAGATCGAGCCACCGCTCCCCCGGCACCACGGCGCGTGCACGCGTGAGGGCGAGTGCGGCCAGTTGGGAGCCCTCGTCCTGCACACGCACGACCCCCTCCGCGACCTCGGGATGCGCGGCAGGATCGCCGCCCGGCGACCCAAGGGCGATCGGCGAGAGCCGTCCGGGGAGGAAGCGGCCGGTCTGCTCGAGCGTCGACGCATCCGCGCGCCCGGGAAGCGCCGCGAGCGACACGCGAGGTGCGACGTTGTCGGCCGCGAGCAGGTCGCCCAGCTGCGACTCCGCGCCCTCCTGCGCGAGCGCCGCAGCGAGTGCGGCCACGACCCACTCCGGATGGGAGAACTCGACGGCGAGCCGCGCGTCGCCCGACAGCCCCTCGAGCGCCCGCATCCGCCAGACCTCGGGCTGCTCGCGTGAGAGCGTGCGCAGCACGCCGTTCACGAATCCCGCGGCGGACCCCGTGCGGGCGCGCCGCACGAGCTCCACCGACTCGTCGAGCACCGCGTGCGGGGCGGTGCGCATGCTCAGCAGCTGGTGCGCGCCGAGGCGCAGCACGTCGAGCACCGGGGGGTCGAGCTTCGACGTCGGCCGCCGAGCCGCGAGCTCGATCACGCGATCGTAGTAGCCCTGCATGCGCAGCGTGCCGTAGACGAGCTCCGTGGCGAGGCCGGCATCCGCGCCGTTCAGTCGGGCATCACGGATGCGGGTGGGCAGCAGCAGGTTCGCGTACGCGTCCGAGGCGCGCACGGCGGCGAGCACATCGAAGGCGACCCGCCGTGCCGGCTGAATCCGGCTCATCGCAGCACCGTGGGCGCGTGGGTCGCGCGCCCACGCCACCAATCGCCGGCGGGCATCGGCCGCTTGCCGGCGGGCTGCACAGTCAGCAGCTCGATCGGGTCGTCGGCGGTGCCGACGTGCACGGCACGTCCCCGCAGGGCGACGACGCCGGGATCGAGCCGGGGCGCGCCGTGGGCGATGGTCGCGTCGAGCACCTTGAAGCGCTCCCCGTCGAGGGTCGTCGTCGCACCCGGCTCGGGCGTGACGCCGCGCCTCCGCGCCTCGATGCGCGAGGCCGACTCGGTCCAATCGAGGCGCGCATCGCCCAGATCGAGCTTCGGCGCGAGTGTCACCTCGCCCTCCTGCGGCGTGGCGACGGCCGTGCCCGCGGCGATCTCGTCGACAACCCGCGCGAGCAGCCGAGCCCCCGAGACGCTGAGCGACTCGAGCAGGTGGCCCGCGGTCTGCACCCGTCCGATCGTCACGCGCTCGGTCGCGAATACCGGCCCCGCGTCGAGTTCGGGCACCAGCTGGAAGACGGCCGCACCGGTCTCGGCGTCGCCCGCGATCAGTGCGTGTTGCACGGGTGCGGCGCCTCGCCAACGCGGCAGCAGCGAGAAGTGCAGATTGATCCACCCGTGCCGCGGAGCCGAGAGGATCGGCTCCCGGATGAGGCCGCCATACGCCACGACCACGCCGAGGTCCGCCTCGAGGGCGAGCAGCTCATCCTCCACAGTCGACAGGCGGTTGGCCTTGATCACGGGCAGACCGGCCTGGGACGCCGCGTCGGCGACGGGGGTGGCGGTCAGCACGCGCTTGCGGCCGAGCGGTGCATCTTCGCGCGTCACGACGGCGAGCACCTCGTGCCCCCCGTCGAGGAGCGCCCGCAGGCTGGGCACGGCGGCGGCGGGGCTTCCCGCGAAGATCAGACGCACCCCACCATCCTGCCGTCTCCGCGAGAGTACGTGCTTTGTGGCGCGACACGCCACGCGCGCCGCTCAAAGTGCGTACTCTCGCGGATCAGCCCTCGTCGAAGGGCTCGGGGTCGTCGAAGCGGGCGCGCAGCGGGAGGGGTGCCCGCCCGGGACGCGCGGCGCCGGGGAGTGGCTTGCGACGCGTCGCGGCCTGGCGCACGATCTCACCGCGCACCGAGCGGGCGACAGCGGGTCCGTGGGCGTAGTCGAAGCGGATGAGGGCGCGCGTGCGCCCGTCGATGGTGCGCTCCGCGATCGTGTCGGCCTCGGGCGGGAGCGCCTCGCGCCGCGGGGGGAAAGCCGAGCGCTCGGCGATCGGCGAGCTCGCCGCGCGCGAAGGCGGGGATGCTGTGGGTCGCGAGGGCGGTGGCCAGGCGACCACCCACCCCCACCAGGAACACCCGCGCGTCATCGGAGGCGAGGGCGGCGGCATCCGCCCACCAGCGCAGGCAGTCCTCGGCGATGCGCAGGGTCTCCCGCGCGATCATCCGCTCGCCGTCGAGCAGCAGCACCGCGCGATAGCCGCCCGCCGCGAGCGGCTCGGCCCCGCGGGTCGCCACCACGAGCGCGGGTCGTTCGTCGACCTCGAGCACGCGGCGCTCGCCATCCGCGACGATGACGCGGATGCCCGGGAAGGCGCGCCCCAGCTCCTCTGCCGTGCGCGTGGAGCCGGCGCCCACGCGCGTGAGGCGCGACGCGCCGCATTCCGTGCAGCGGAAGGTGCGCTCCTCGCGACCGCACCAGAGGCACGTCGGTGCCGAGGATGCGCGCTGCAACTGCAGCGGTCCCGCGCAGGTGCGACAACGGGCCGCGGTGCCGCACTCGGCGCAGCGGAGCCCGGGCGCGTAACCGGGGCGCGCGACCTGCACGAGCACCGGTCCCGTCTTCGCCGCGGCCGCCGCCTCGCGCCACGCGAGGCTCGGGATCCGGGCGTGGTCGTCGGCGGAAGAACCCGTGGCGTGTGCGGTCGGCACGATCGTGACGCGACGCGGGCGCTCGGGGGCCAGCTCGGTGAGCCATCCCACCTCGACGAGCCGCTGCACGTCAGTTGTGCGGGTGTGCCCGGCGAAGACCAGGGCACCGCCCTGCTGCTCCTGCCGCACGAGGGCCGCATCCCGTGCATGCACATAGGGGGTGAGGGGCTCGCTCAGCAGCGGATCGCCGTCGTTCCAGACCGCGAGCAGGCCGAGCTTCGCCGCGGGGGCGTACACGGCCGAGCGGTTGCCGAGCACGACGACCGGGTCGTCACCCATCGCGCGCAACATGCCGCGGTAGCGGTCGGCATCCGGCTGTGCGGAGTCGAAGCGCACGAGCCGCTCGGCCGGCAGCAGGGTGCCGAGAGCCGCCTCGAGCTGGTGCGCATCGCGGTGATCGGGCACGACGAGGATCGCGGACGCACCCGCGATCACGGTGCGCGCGGCGAGCTGAGCGAGCGTCATCGCCCAGCGGCCGACCCAGCTCTCCCCCGCCGCGACGACGCCGGGATCCACGCTCAGCGCGACGCTCCCGCCCGAGAGCAGGGCAGTGACGTCCGACTCGCGGTAGCCGGCGACCGCGACCGGCTCGCCGGCGAGCGGCGCGAGGGCGGCCGTGCCCGACGCGCGGGCGGTCAGCCAGGACTTCTCGACCCGCACCTGACGCTTGGGGATCGCGAGCCGCAGCACGTCGATCGCGGAACCTGCGGCGCGATCCGCGACGGCGCGGGCGAGGCGCCAGACCTCCGGCCGGAGCACCTCGGCGGCCGACACGACCGAGTCGAGGTCGGAAAGCGGGCCGGGGTGCTCCTGCTCATCGGTGAGCTCGACGACGAAGCCCTGCGTCATCCGATTCGCGGAACGCAGCGGCGCCATCACGCGCACGCCGGGCACGACGCCCTCCATGCCCTCCGGGATGCGGTAGTCGAGCAGGCGGTCGAGCTGCGGCAGCGGGGTGTCGAGCACGACGCGGGCGATCGTCGGGGTGCTCATGTGCGTCGGGCACGCGGCATGTCAGATCCCGGATGCGGCGCGCAGCTCGTCGACGCGGTCGAGTCGCTCCCAGGTGAACTCGGGCAGCTCGCGACCGAAGTGGCCGTAGGCGGCGGTTGCGGCGTAGATGGGCCGCAGCAGATCGAGGTCGCGGATGATGGCCGCCGGACGCAGATCGAAGACCTCGCGGATCGCCCGCGTGATGACCTCGTCGGCCACGACACCCGTTCCGAAGGTCTCGACGTAGAGTCCCACCGGCGCGGCCTTGCCGATTGCGTAGGCGACCTGCACCTCGAGACGCTCGGCCAGACCGGCCGCAACCGCGTTCTTGGCCACCCAGCGCATGGCGTAAGCGGCCGAGCGGTCGACCTTCGACGGATCCTTACCCGAGAAGGCCCCGCCGCCGTGGCGCGCGGCTCCCCCGTAGGTGTCGACGATGATCTTGCGGCCGGTGAGCCCGGCGTCGCCCTGGGGCCCGCCGATCTCGAATCGTCCGGTCGGGTTGATGAAGCGCTGGGCATCCTCCCAGGGCAGGTCGATGCGCTCGAGCACCGGGCGCACGACGAGCTCGAACAGCTCCGAGCGCAACTGCTCGTTGGACACCGTGGGCGAGTGCTGCGCCGACATGACGATCGTCTCGATGGTGCGCGGCGTGACACCCTCATAGCCGACGGTCACCTGGGTCTTGCCGTCGGGGCGCAGGTAGTCCACCTCGCCGCGATGGCGTACCTCGGAGAGGCGCTCCGCGAGCCGGTGCGCGAGCCAGATCGGCAACGGCATGAGCTCGGGGGTCTCACGCGTCGCGTAGCCGAACATGATGCCCTGGTCGCCGGCGCCCTGCCGATCGAGATCGTCGACGCTCGTGCCCTCGCGCGTCTCGTAGGCATCGTCGACACCCTGGGCGATGTCGGGCGACTGTCCGCCGATCGAGACGGACACGCCGCATGAGCGCCCATCGAACCAGACATCCGAGGAGTCGTAGCCGATGTCGGTGATCCTCTTGCGCACGATCTGCGGGATCTCCACATACCCCGTGGTGGACACCTCGCCCGCGACGTGCACGAGCCCCGTCGTGACGAGGGTCTCCACGGCGACCCGCGCGTGCGGGTCCACGGTGAGGATCGCGTCGAGGATCGAGTCGCTCACCTGATCGCACAGCTTGTCGGGATGCCCCTCCGTGACGGATTCGGAGGTGAAGAGACGCAGCGGAGAACTCACGGACACCCTAGTTTCAGTCGAGTCGTCGAAGGATCGCGGCGGCGGGTCAAACCAGCAGATCGAGGATCGCGTCCGCGACCTCGCGCTTGGTGCCGCTCGCCCGGGTCACTATATCGCCGGGTCGCGACACGATGACGACGGTGTTCTCAGCTGCGGCGAAACCCTCGTTCCAGCCGACCCTGTTGACGACCAGATGGTCGCAGCCCTTTCGCGCCAGTTTCGCGCGTCCGAGTTCGAGCATGGCGTCGTCGTCGGACTCGGTCTCGGCCGCGAATCCGATCACGGTGCGGCCGGGAGTCCGCTCGGCGGCGAGCTCCGCCAGGATGTCGGGATTGCGCACGAGCCGTAGCGTGAGCTCGTCGCCCTGCTGCTCCTTCTTGATCTTGCCTGGCGCGACCGTCTCCGGCCGGTAGTCCGCCACCGCGGCCGCCATGATCACGGCGTCAGCCCCGGCTGCCGCATCCAGCGTCGCAACGCGGAGCTGCTCCGTTGTGGCGACCTCCTGCAGTTCCACCCCCGTCGGGGCAGCCACCTCGAGGTGGGCGGCGACGAGCACGACCTCCGCCCCGCGATCGCGCGCGGCCTCGGCCAGGGCGATGCCCTGCCTGCCGCTCGAGCGGTTGCCGATGAACCGCACCGGGTCGAGCGGCTCACGGGTTCCGCCGGCGGTCACGACGACGCGCCGTCCGGTGAGGTCACGGGGCCGCAACGCGGCAAGCGCGGCGTCGACGATGTCGATGGGCTCGGACATGCGCCCGGGCCCGCTGTCGCTGCCGGTGAGCTGGCCCGACGCCGGTCCCACGAGGTGCACGCCGCGCGCCCGGAGAGTGGCCACGTTGTCGCGGGTGGCCGGGTTCTGCCACATCTCGGTGTGCATCGCGGGCGCCACCACGAGCGGCGCGGTCGAGGCGAGGATCGTCGTGCCGAGCAGGTCGTCGGCGAGCCCCGCCGCGAGCTTGGCGAGCGTGTTCGCGGTCGCGGGGGCCACCACCACGAGATCCGCGGACTGGCCGAGCGCGACGTGACGCACCTCCGCCACCCCGTCGAAGAGCTCCGTCTGCACGGGGTTGCGACTGATGGCCTCGAGGGTCGGACGTCCCACGAAACGCAGGGCGGCATCCGACGCCACGACGTGCACGTCGTGACCGCGCAGCACGAACTCGCGCACGACACCGACGGCCTTGTAGGCCGCGATGCCGCCCGAGATGCCGACGACGACCCGCAACGGCTCAGTCATCGGCACGACGCCGGTTCCGAGACGCCGCCGCGCGGCTCCGGGGCCAGCGGGACATCGTCGGGCTACTCGGCGATGGGGGTGAGAACGAGCTTGTCTTCGTTGATCTCGTGCAGCGCGACCGAGAGCGGCTTGTCGTCGATGGTCGAGTCGACGAGCGGGCCGACGTTGTCGAAGAGCGAGCCCTCATGCAGGTCGGCGTAGTAGTCGTTGATCTGACGCGCGCGCTTGGCGGCGAAGATGACGAGCTGGTACTTCGAGTCGACCTTCGACAGCAGTTCGTCGATGGGCGGGTCGATGATGCCCTTGTTGTCGGCCATTCCGGCTCTCCTCAGGTCTCCGTGCGCGCGGACGGGGTTCCGGGCACTGCCAGCAATTCTACGACCTCCTGCGCCGCGCGGCCGACGTCATGGTTGATGACCTTGACGTCGAACTCGTCCTGGGCGGCCAATTCGACCTTCGCGGTCTCGAGTCGGCGGGCCTGCTCGGCCGCGGACTCGGTGCCCCGACCGGTCAGACGACGCACCAACTCCTCCCAGCTGGGCGGCAGCAGGAACACGAGCAGCGCGTCGGGCATCGCCTCCTTGACCGCGCGCGCCCCCTGCAGATCGATCTCGAGCAGCACGCTGCGTCCGGATGCCAGGGCCGCGTCGATCGGCGACCGCGGGGTGCCGTAGCGCGACGCGTTGTGCACCGTAGCCCACTCGAGGAACTCCCCCTGGGCGATCATCTTGTCGAAGGTGTCGTCGTCGACGAAGTAGTAGTGACGGCCATCGACCTCGCCGGGGCGAGGCGGGCGCGTCGTCGCGGAGACGCTCAGCAGCACCTCGGGATAGTTGTCACGGATGTAGCTCGACACGGTGCCCTTGCCCACCGCGGTCGGTCCCGCGAGCACCACGAGGCGGCTGCGCGGCGGCACGGCGCCTTCGCGCTGCTCGAGCCAGGCGCGCAACTTGGTGCGCTGGCGGCTGCCGAGACCGCCGACGCGCTTGGCATCCGCGATAGCGAGCTCGTGCATGATGCGCGCGACGCGCGTGGGACCGATGCCCGGGATGCTCGTGAGCAGCTCGCGCACCCGGAGCGTTCCCTCGGGGCTCGCGGGCTCGGCCCAGGCCGCCTCGGCGACCTCGAGGGCGCGTCGTTCGCGGCGGTGCACGGCGTCTTTCACGGCTGCCCGAGCACGGCGCGCAGCGATAGCCGCCCGACCGGCCGCGGCGCGGTCGACCTCGGGCATGCTCACCTGGGCCACGATGCCACCTCGCGCGCCGTCGCGTCGATCGCGGAGGCGATTCCGTCCGGTCCGGCAGCCAGGATCGCGCGCGAGACGGTGGGGATCACGGCACCGAGGGCGACCCCGAAGGTCGCCGGGGCACCCGCGAGAGCCGCGCCCTGCGCGCCGAAACCAGGTGCGAGGACGGGCACCGTCGCCAGCACGGCCGGATCGACGCCCACCGAGGCGAGATCGGCCGTCGCCCCGACCACGACGCCGGCGACTCCCCCGCTCTCTGTCGCGTCGCGCACGATACGTCGGGGAATCGTGTCGCCGTCCGGAGCACGAAGAGTCTGCACCTCCGCGCTTTCCGGGTTCGACGTGGCCGCGAGCACGAAGACTCCCTTGTCGTGGGCCCCAGCGCGTGCCAGCACGCCGTCGAGGGAGCCGAAGCCCTGGTAGGCGACGGCCGTCATGGCATCGGCCTCGAGCGGCGAACCGGGTGTGAGCCAGGCTTCGCCGTAGGCGTCGACCGTCGAGCCGACGTCGCCCCGCTTCACGTCGGCGATCGTGAACAGTCCCGCCGCGCGCGCGGCGGCGAGCACCTCCTCGAGCACCGCGTAGCCGGCAGCACCGTGACGCTCGAAGAACGCGATCTGCGGCTTGACGATGCCGATTCGACCGGCCGCGGCCTCGACGCTGCGCAGGCCGAACTCGCGCACGCCCGCCGCATCATCCGTGAGACCCCAGTCACGCAGCAGGGCCGCGTGCGGGTCGATGCCGAGGCACAGCGCACCGTGCCGGGCGACGACCGCACGGATCCGCGTGGCGAAGGGCTCGGTCATCGGGCCGCCACCCGGGCCGCACGGTCGGCGGCGTAGTCCTGCAGGCTGCGCACCCGGACGGGGCCGTTGCGCGCCTCGAGGGAGCCGACCGCGGCGCCGAGTTGCGCGATCGTCGTGAAGAGGGGCTTGTCGGCAGCGACCGTCGCGGTGCGGATCTCCACACCGTCGGCGCGCGCACTGCGGCCGCTGGGCGTGTTGATCACGATGTCGATCTTGTCGGTGTTGATGAGATCGATGACCGTGTCCTCGCCGCCGCCCTGGCCCATCGAGAACTTCCGCACGGTCGTGGCCCGGATGCCGTTGCGCCACAGAACCTCGGCCGTGCCCTCGGTCGCGACGATGTCGAAGCCGAGTTGCTGCAGCCGCAGCACGGGCAGCACGACGGCGCGCTTGTCGCGGTCTGCCACCGACACGAAGACCGTGCCGCGGTCGGGAAGGCCCCCGTAGGCGGCATCCTGGCTCTTCGCGAAGGCCCGCGGGAAGTCCGCGTCGATACCCATGACCTCGCCCGTCGAGCGCATCTCCGGCCCCAGCACGGAGTCGACGACGCGCCCCTCGCGGGTGCGGAAGCGCTTGAACGGCAGCACCGCCTCCTTGACCGACACCGGCGCATCCAGCGGCACGCGTGATCCGTCCTCGGCCGGCAGCAGCCCGTCGACGATGAGCTCGGCGATCGTACGCCCGCTCATGACGAGCGACGCCGCCTTGGCGAGCGGGATGCCGAGCGCCTTCGACACGAAGGGCACCGTGCGGCTCGCCCGAGGGTTCGCCTCGAGCACGTAGAGCACACCCGCGCCGATTGCGAACTGCACGTTCAGCAGGCCGTTGACGCCGATCCCCCGCGCGATGCGCCCGGTCGCCTCGACCACGCGGTCGAGCACGTCGCGTCCGAGGGTCACGGGCGGGAGCGTGCACGAGGAGTCGCCCGAGTGCACCCCGGCCTCCTCGATGTGCTCCATGATGCCGCCGACGTAGAGCTGTTCGCCGTCGTAGAGCGCGTCGACGTCGATCTCGAGCGCGTCGTCGAGGAAGCGGTCGACCAGCAGCGGCGAGCCGGGGCCGATGATGGCCTGTTCGCGCACGCGGTCGAAGTAGTCCTCGAGGCTCGGCGTGTCGTAGACGATCTCCATGCCGCGACCGCCGAGTACGTAGCTCGGGCGCACGAGCACCGGATAGCCGATCGACTCGGCCACGGCGACCGCGCTCGGGGCATCCACCGCGGTGCCGTTGCGTGGAGCGATGAGGCCCGCGGCGTCGAGGATGCCCGAGAACAACCCGCGCTCTTCGGCGAGGTCGATCGCCGAGGGGCTCGTGCCGAGGATCGGCACGCCGGCCGCCTCGAGTCCCTTGGCGAGGCCGAGCGCCGTCTGCCCGCCGAGCTGCACGATGACGCCGACGAGCTCGCCCGAGGCCGACTCCGCATGGATCACCTCGAGCACGTCTTCCAGCGTGAGCGGCTCGAAGTACAGGCGGTCGCTCGTGTCGTAGTCCGTCGACACCGTCTCGGGGTTGCAGTTGATCATGATCGTCTCGAACCCCGCGTCGTGCAGCGCGAAGCTCGCGTGCACGCAGGAGTAGTCGAACTCGACGCCCTGCCCGATGCGGTTCGGGCCGGAGCCCAGGATGACGACCTTGCGCTTCTGGCTCGGCACCACCTCCGTCTCGAGGTCGTAGCTCGAGTAGTGGTACGGCGTGAGCGCCGGGAACTCGCCCGCGCAGGTGTCGACCGTCTTGTAGACCCGGAAGAGCGCCTCGTCGAGCGGGCGCAGGCTTGCGATCTCGGCGGCGACCTCGTTGATGAGCACGATCTGGTCGAGGAACCATGGGTCGATGCCGGTCGCCGCGTAGACCTCGTCGATGGTCGCGCCGGCGCGGAAGGCCTGCTGCACGGTCACGATACGGCCGTCGGTCGGCGTCGCCGCGAGGTCGAGCAGCTCGCTCTTGGGCGCGACGTGCGTACCCCAGTGGAAGCTCGAGCCGCGCTTCTCGAGCGAGCGCAACGCCTTCTGCAGGGCCGTCGCGTAGTTGCGTCCGATCGCCATCGCCTCACCGACCGACTTCATGGTCGTGGTGAGGGTCGCATCCGCCGAAGGGAACTTCTCGAAGGCGAAACGCGGCACCTTGACGACGATGTAGTCGAGGGTGGGCTCGAAGGATGCCGGGGTCACCTTCGTGATGTCGTTCGGGATCTCGTCGAGGCGGTAGCCGATCGCGAGCTTCGCCGCGATCTTCGCGATCGGGAAGCCCGTGGCCTTGGAGGCCAGCGCCGAGGACCGCGAGACGCGCGGGTTCATCTCGATGACGATGACGCGCCCGGTCGACGGCTCGATGGCGAACTGGATGTTGCAGCCGCCCGTGTCGACGCCCACCGCACGGATGATGTCGATGCCGATGTCGCGCAGCCGCTGGTACTCGCGGTCGGTGAGGGTGAGGGCGGGCGCGACCGTGATGGAATCGCCCGTGTGCACCCCGACCGGGTCGACGTTCTCGATCGAGCAGACGACGACCGTGTTGTCGGCCGTGTCGCGCATGAGTTCGAGCTCGTACTCCTTCCACCCGAGGATCGACTCCTCCAGCAGCACCTCGGTCGTGGGCGACTGGTGCAGACCGTCGCCGACCATGCGCACGAGTTCGTCGCGGTCATGGGCGAAACCGGATCCCAGGCCGCCCATCGTGAACGAGGGGCGCACGACGAGCGGGTAGCCGAGGTCGTCGGCCGCCGTGATCGCCTCGTCGAGGGTGTGGACGATGTAGGAGCGTGCGACATCGGCTCCCGCCTCGATCACGAGCTCCTTGAAGAGCTGACGGTCCTCGCCCTTCTGGATCGCCTCGACCTTGGCGCCGATGAGCTCGACGTCGTACTTGGCGAGGATGCCGGCCTCGTCGAGCGCGATCGCGGCGTTGAGCGCGGTCTGGCCGCCCAGGGTCGGGAGCACCGCATCGGGGCGCTCCTTGGCGATGATCGCCTCGAGGTGCTTGGTGTCGATCGGCTCGATGTAGGTGGCGTCGGCGAAGTCGGGGTCGGTCATGATCGTGGCCGGGTTGGGGTTCACGAGGATGACGCGCACCCCCTCGGCGCGCAAGACGCGGCACGCCTGGGTGCCGGAGTAGTCGAACTCGGCCGCCTGGCCGATGACGATCGGCCCGGAGCCGATGACGAGGACGCTCTGGATGTCCGCTCTCTTGGGCACTAGTTGCTCTCCTCGTCGGTGGTGCGCGGTTTCGATACGCCCGGCCGCGCCGGGCTACTCAACCCGCGGGTTGCACTGTGCTCGCGCACCAGGTCCGCAAATCGGTCGAACAGGTAGTTGGCGTCGTGCGGACCCGCCGCCGCCTCGGGGTGGTACTGCACCGAGAAGGCCGGGATGTCGAGGGCGCGCAGCCCCTCCACGACGTTGTCGTTGAGCCCCACGTGGCTCACCTCGAGCCGGCCATAGCCGTTCGGGCTCTCGATGACGCCCTCGAGCGGCGCGTCGACCGCGAACCCGTGGTTGTGGGCGGTGATCTCCACGCGTCCCGTGGCCTTGTCGAGCACGGGCTGGTTGATGCCGCGGTGACCGTAGGGCAGCTTGTAGGTGCCGAGCCCGAGGGCGCGACCGAGCAGCTGGTTGCCGAAGCAGATTCCGAAGAACGGCAGCCCCTCATCCAGCACCCCGCGCAGCAGCTGCACGTGATCGTCGGATGCCGCCGGGTCGCCCGGTCCGTTCGAGTAGAACACCGCGACGGGCTCGATCGCGAGCAGCTGCTCGAGCGTGACGTCCTGGGGCAGCACGTGCACCTCGAAGCCGCGATCGGCGAGGTTCTCGACGGTGGCCTGCTTCACGCCGAGGTCGAGCACCGCGAGGGCGCCGAGGCGCTCCCCGCGCGCGGGCGTGACGGAGGCGGCCTGCACCGACACCGCTGCCGAGAGGTTGAGGCCCGCCATCTGGGCCGCACCGCGCACGATCGCGAGCTGCTCCTCGGGAGCGAGGGACGCATCCGCGCCCGAGAACACGCCGGCACGCATCGAACCGGCATCCCGCAGGCGGCGCGTCACGGCGCGGGTGTCGACGCCGCTGATGCCGACCACACCGTTGCGAGTGAGGTCGTCGTCGAGGGAGCCGTTGGCGCGGAAGTTCGAGACGACCCGGGAGGGGTCGCGCACGACGTAGCCGGATACCCAGATGCGTCGCGACTCGGGATCCTCGTCGTTGACGCCGGTGTTCCCGATGTGGGGGGCCGTCATGACGACGATCTGTCCTGCGTAGCTCGGGTCGGTGAGGGTCTCCTGGTATCCGGTCATGCCGGTGGCGAACACCGCCTCGCCGAGGGTGCGGCCGCGGGCGCCGTAGGCGCGGCCCACGTAACGGCTGCCGTCCTCCAGTACGAGGATCGCGGGGTCGGTGTCGATCATGCGGATGCCTCTCCGTCGGGGGTGTCGGATGTCAGGGGTGCGGACGGCGATGCCGAGCCCGCGTCGCGCGCGGCTTCGGCGGCCGCCGGCGAGAGCTCGGTGAGCTCGTCGAGGAGCCGCTCCGAGTGCTCGGAGCGCAGGTAGCTGTCGACCGTGGTGTCACCGAGCTGCCAGCGCACGAAGACGAGGCCGCCCTCCTCCACGCCCTTGTCGATCGTCCAGCTCGCCAGCCCCACGCCGCGGATGTCGGCGACCGGGATGAAGGCGGGTGGTGCGCCCGCGAGGTCGAGCACGAGCCCGCCGCGCGCGATGTGCACCTCACCCTTGGCCCGGAACCCGAGTCCGCCCACGATGACGCGCTCGAGCGGCTGCTCGGCGAGGGTGGTGGCGACGTACAACACGCGTTCGCGGGCGATCTCGTCGCCGATCTCGCTCGGCGGAACGGGCACCACATCGAGGTTCGCCTGGCGGCGTCGACGGTTGCGCCAGCCGAGCGCCATGAACACGAAGGCGATGACGACCATCGCGAGGATCACGAGGGCGGGGATCAGCCGCTCATCCATGGGAGACCTCCTCCGGCGAGAGAAGTTCGCCGTTCAGAACGGTGGGTACGCCGCCGTGGATCGTCGCCATGACGCGCCCGGGCAGCGTGCGCCCGAGATACGGGGAGTTGACGCCCTTGCCATGGAGGGCATCCGTGCCGAACGTGCGCGTGGCGGCGGGATCGACGAGCGTCAGGTGAGCGGGGCTGCCGACCTCGAACGGTGCGTCGTACCCCGCGAGGCGCCCGATCTCGGCGGGTACTCGCGAGAGCACGCGCGCGACGTCGTCCCAGCCGAGCAGCCCGGTGTCGACCATGGCGGTCTGAACGACCGAGAGGGCGCTTTCCAGCCCCACCATGCCGAACGAAGCCTCCTGCCAGGCGCACTCCTTCGTCTCGATCGGATGCGGTGCGTGGTCGGTCGCGACGATATCGATCGTGCCGTCGGCCAGCGCCGCGCGCAGCGCCTGCACATCCTCGTCACGCCGCAGCGGCGGGTTGACTTTGAAGCGCGCGTCGTAGCTCCGGGCATAGGGGGTCTCCGCGTGCGCCACCACCTGCTCGGTGAGCAGCAGGTGGTGCGGGGTGACCTCCGCGGTCACCCGGATGCCGCGCGCCTTGGCCCAGCGCACGACCTCCACGCTGCCCGCGGTCGAGAGGTGGCAGATGTGCAGGCGCGCGCCCACGGCATCCGCGAGCAGCACGTCGCGCGCGATGATCGCCTCCTCGGCGACCGCGGGCCAACCCGCCAGTCCGAGCTCCGAGCTGAGCGCGCCCTCGTTCATCTGGGCGTCCTCGGTCAGGCGAGGGTCCTGCGCGTGCTGCGCGATGACGCCGTCGAAGGTCACGACGTACTCGAGGGCGCGCCGCATAAGCAGGGAGTCATGCACGCACTTGCCGTCGTCGCTGAAGACGCGCACCGCGGCACGGGAGTGCGACATGGCGCCGATCTCGGCGAGCCGCTCGCCCGCAAGCCCCACGGTCACGGCGCCGATCGGGCGCACCGTGGCGTAACCGTGCTGCGCGCCGAGCGAGGCGACCTGCTCGACGACGCCCGCCGTGTCGGCCACCGGGGAGGTGTTGGCCATGGCGTGCACAGCCGTGAAGCCGCCGGCAGCGGCCGCGCGGGTTCCCGTGAGCACCGTCTCGCTCGCCTCGAAGCCCGGCTCGCGCAGGTGGGTGTGCAGGTCGACGAGGCCGGGCAGCGCCACGAGGCCGTCGGCGTCGATCACGGTCGCGCCGTCGCGGCTGAGGGATGTGCCGCGTTCGGTCACGACGGCGCCCTCGATCAGGAGGTCGGTCGCGATGCCGTCGGCCAGCCGAGCGCCCCGGATGAGAATCGTCGTCATGCCGCGACCTCGCGTGGGTCGGTACCAGAGAGCACGAGGTAGAGCACCGCCATCCGTATCGACACTCCGTTCGTGACCTGGTCGAGGATGACCGACCGGGGCGAGTCGGCGGCGTGCGCCGAGATCTCCAGCCCGCGGTTCATCGGTCCGGGGTGCATGACAATCGTATCGGCCCCCAGCCGAGCGAATCGCTCGTCACCGAGACCCCAGGCATTGCTGTACTCGCGCTCGTGCGGGAAGAAGGCAGCGTGCATCCGCTCCTGCTGCACCCGCAGCATCATGATCGCGTCGGGCCGCGCCGCGATCGCGGCGTCGAGGTCGGTCTCGACGGTCACCGGCCAGGCGCCGACGCCGACGGGGAGCAGCGTGCGCGGGCCCACGAGCTGCACGTGCGCGCCGAGCGTCGTGAGCAGCCAGACGTTCGAGCGTGCCACCCGGGAGTGCAGGATGTCGCCGACGATCGCCACGTGCACCCCGTCGAGGTCCCGCCCGCGCGAGGCGGCCCCATGCAGGGTCTTGCGCAGGGTGTAGGCATCCAGCAGTGCCTGCGTCGGATGCTGGTGGGTTCCGTCGCCCGCGTTGACGACGGCGGCATCGATCCAGCCGGAGCCCGCGAGCACCTCGGCGGCTCCCGACGCGGCGTGGCGCAGCACAACCGCATCCACTCCCATGGCGGCGATCGTCTGGGCGGTGTCTTTGAGACTCTCGCCCTTGGAGACGCTCGACCCCTTCGCACTGAAGGTGATGACGTCGGCGGAGAGCCGTTTGGCCGCCGCCTCGAAGCTCAGCCGCGTGCGCGTCGAGTCCTCGAAGAAGAGGTTGGCGACCGTGCGCCCGCGCAGAGTCGGGAGCTTCGGCACCGCGCGGGTGGCGACATCCGCCATGTCCTCCGCGACGTCGAGGATGCCGATCGCCTCGTCGCGCTCGAGATCGACCGTGCTCAGCAGGTGCCTCACGAGGCGCCCCCGTCCACCGTCTCGATCGCGACGGCGTCTTCGCCGTCGATCTCGGCGAGCCGCACGTAGATGCGCTCGGCGAGGGCGGTCGGCAGATTCTTGCCCACGAAGTCCGCCCGGATCGGAAGCTCGCGATGGCCGCGATCCACCAGAACGGCGAGTCGCACGGCGCGGGGGCGCCCGAGGTCGCCGATCGCGTCGAGGGCGGCGCGGATCGTGCGCCCCGAGTAGAGCACGTCGTCGACGAGCACGACGGTCTTTCCGTCGACGCCGCCGGCGGGAACGCGCGTGGGCTGCGGGGTGCGCGTCGGATGCCGGTCCAGGTCGTCGCGGTACATCGTCACGTCGAGCGCCCCTACCTGTCCCGAGCCGGGCTCGAGAGCATCGAGGTGCGCGCCGATGCGCTCGGCGAGCATGACGCCCCGGGTCGGGATGCCGAGGAGGACGAGATCGGAGCCTCCGTGATTGGCTTCCAGGATCTCGTGGGACATGCGCCTCAGGGCGCGCTGAATGTCAGCCTGCTGCAGCACGACACGTGCCGGCATCCTGACCTCCTTCCCCGCCTCTCGGGACGGACTTAAAGGACGTCTGTTAGCTCCGAGCATAGCGCGTGTCCCGAACTCGTCCTGCGCGGGCCCCGGGCGAATCGAGGACGGCTGCCTCTGGGCCTCCAGGTCGTGGGCTCGGGAACGTGGAACCACCAACCTCCACCTCCGACAACCCCCTTGGAGCACACCATGACCACCACCACCCCCATCCGCTCGGCCGACCCTGAGCAGTACGAGACCGTCCGCGCGAGCGTTCCCGCCCGCCCCCGATCGCCTCGTGCGGCGGCCTGGGCGTGGGTGCTGCGCAGCGAGCAGCGCGTTCTCGACGTGCTCGCTCGCATCGGCATTCCCGTGCTGCGACTCTCGCTCGCGTTCGTCTACATCGCCTTCGGCGCGCTCAAGATCGCCGGGCTGAGCCCGGTGGGCGAGCTCGTCGCCTCGATGGTGCCGTTCCTGCCCGAGACGCAGGCCGTGATCGCCATGGGCGTCTTCGAGGTCGTCGCCGGCCTGCTCATCGCCTTCGGGCTCTTCGTGCCGTGGGTCGCCGCGGCGCAGGTCGTGCACCTGCTGGGCACCTTCGCGGTGTTCCTGGTGTACCCGGCCCTCGCCTACAGTGACGGCAACCCGCTCGCCCTCACCCTGACGGGCGAGTTCATCGCGAAGAACATCGTGCTCATCGCGGGTCTGTTCGTCGTCGCGGCCTTCAGCCGCACACGCCCCTCGTCACGCTGAGCGACACGCTCGATCCGGCCCGTCGCGTCTCGTGCGCGGCGGGCCGTTCTGCGCCACGGCTCTTCGGTGTCAGCCCCAGCGCTTGAGAAGGAAGCGCTCGAGCACTCCCACAAGCGTGTCGGAGAGCTTGCCGAGCACGGCGAGCACGACGATCGCGAGGAACAGCCGATCGATGCGACCGTTGTTCTGCGACTCGATGAGCAGGAAGCCGAGACCCATGGTCGACCCGACGAGCTCGGCGGCCACGAGGAAGAGCCAGGCCTGGGCGAGCGCAAGCCGCAGGCCGGAGATGATCGCGGGGACCACGGCGGGCAACTGCACGGTCGTGAGCAGGCGTGCGCCGTGATAGCCGTAGGCCCGACCGAACTCGACGAGCTGCGGATCGACGTGCCGCAGGGCCCCTGCGACGGTCGTGTAGACGGGGAAGAGCGCTCCAATGATGACGAGCGCGACCTTCGAGTCCTCGCCGAACCCGAGATACAGGATGAGCAGGGGCACCCACGCGAGTGACGGTACGGCGCGCGCGGCACCGATGGTCGGCGAGAGGAACGAGTCGGCGAAGCGCGACAAGCCGACGAGCGAGCCGAGCGCGAGTCCGATGATCGAGCCGATGACGAAGCCCAGGAACACCCGCTGGGTCGAGATGCCGATGTACTGCCAGAGCAGGTCGCGCGCCGCGAGGTCGAACGCCGCCGTGACGACCGACTCCGGCGTCGGCAGTTTGAACACCGGCACCCACGCCAGGTGCGTGGCGAGCCACCAGAGACCGAAGAGCGCGAGCGGAAGGCTGACTCCCAGCAGCCAGCGCCAGCGTGAACCGCCGCGACGACGCTCGACCACCGCGGTGCCGAAGTCGCTCGAGGAGAGCGAGACGGCCTCTCCCGTCACCCGCGGGTCGGCGGGGGGACCCGCGACGCCGCCGCGGACGACCGACTCGCCCGTGAGGTAGAGAGGAGAGGCCGCCATCGCGTCAGCCCACCCGGCTCGGGTCGGCCTTCTGAGCGAAGTCCGGATAGAGCAGCGTAGACAGCGCCGAATCGGCCGCGTCCTGGCTCGCGATGTCGCCATTCGCGACCTGGATCGGCGCGACGACCGTGAGCACCTTGAGCTGCGCGTCGCCGGGAACCGGGTCAAGGTCGATCGTGGTGCGCTCGAGCAAGACCTTGTCGGCCACGGCCGGGTCGATCGCGGCGACCTCCGCGAGCAGCGCCGAGGTCTCATCCGGGTGTTCCAGGGCCCAGGCGCGCGCCTTCTCGTACGCGTCCACGACGAGCTGCGCGAGATCGGCGTGGTTCGTGACGAAGTCCTCGGTGGCGTTCACGAAGCCGTAGGTGTTGAAGTCCACGTTGCGGTAGAAGAGCTCGATGTCTCCATCGATCTCGTGGGCGGCCATCATCGGGTCGAGGCCCGACCATGCGTCGACCGTGCCGTTCACGAGGGCCGCACCGCCGTCGGCGTGCTGGAGGTTCTGGATGTCGACCTCGCTCGGATCCACGCCGGCCTCGTCGAGCGCCTGCAGCAAGAAGAAGTACGGGTCGGTGCCCACGGTGACGGCGACGGTCTTGCCGCGCAGATCCTCCACCGAGTCGATGCCGCTGCCCGGACGCGTCGCGAGGGCCGACCATTCGGGCTGCGTGTAGATGTCGATGGTCTTGATGGGCGAGCCGTTGGAGCGCGCGAGAAGCGAGGCGGATCCGGCGGGCGTGCCGACGTCGAGCGCGCCCGCACGCAGGCCCTCGTTCGCCTTGTTCGAGCCGAGCGACTGCGTCCAGTTGACCGTCACATCGTCGCCCAGGGTCTTCTCGAGCCAACCTTGGTCCTTGATGATGAGGCTCAACGGGTTGTAGGTCGCGAAGTCGATATTGAGGGTGGACTTGCTCCACTCCCCCGCATCGCCGCCGGTCTCGGGTGCGGCGTTCTCGCCGGCGCACCCGCTCAGCGCCAGAACGGCGACGGTTGCGGCCGCCGCGGCGGCCAGGATGCTTCTCTTCATGGGGGTCCTTGCTGTGTGAGTGTGTGCGGTGGACAGCGGATCAGGTGCCGGGCGCGGTGGCAGATGCCCGCCGTGCCCGCTGGGCCTTGATCGCCTGGGTGAGGTAGTCCTCGGGGTGGTGGTTCTCGACCCCGAGCAGAGAGAGCAACTCGGCGCGCAGGATCGCGAGCTGGGCGTCGCCACGGTCGCGGGGGCGCTTCTTGCCCACCTCGAGCACGCGGCGGATGGTGGCGCCCGGGGTGCCGTCGTCGGATCCGAGCAGCACGATCCGATCCGCGAGCTGCAGAGCCTCATCGACATCGTGCGTCACGAGCAGGATCGTGGTCGGCTCGGCGGCGTGGACGTCGAGCAGCAGATCCTGCATCGTGAGCCGCGTGAGCGCGTCGAGGGCGCCGAAGGGCTCGTCGAGCAACAGCACGCCGGGGTTGCGGGCGAGGGCGCGCGCAAGGGACGCGCGCTGCGCCATGCCGCCCGAGATCTGGCGGGGCCGCAGCGACGTCGCGTGGTCGAGCTGCACGAGCCGCAGCAGTTCCGCCACCCGCGCCTGGCCGTCCTGCTTCGCCGTGCCGCGCGGCAGACCCAGCTCGACGTTGCGGGTGATCGTGCGCCAGGGCAGCAGCCGCGGCTCCTGAAACGCGACCGCGCTGCGCTGGTCGACGGGCGCGACGGGAGAGCCTCCGATCGACAGCTCCCCCGCGTCCGCGCGATCCAGCCCCGAGACGAGGCGCAACAGGGTGGACTTGCCGCATCCCGACGGGCCGAGCAGTGCCACGATCTCGCCCGCGCGGATGTCGAGGTCGATATCGCGGAGCACGACCCGGGTGCCGCCCTCCGGCGCCGGGAAGCGGCGGCCGACCCCGGAGATCCGCACGGGAAGTGCGGGCGCGGTACGGGTGTCGGCGAGAGTCACGCGGTCGAACGTAGGGAATTCACGGTTCGCAGCGCAAAAGCCGCTGTCACGCGGCGCAACATGCGGGCCGCCGCGCGCCGCGCACGGCGGCCGGCCGGTTCAGCGCTCGCGCGCGATGGCCGAGAGCACGCCGTTCACGAAGCTGCCGGAGTCGTCGGTACTGAGCTCGGTGGCGAGCTGCACGGCCTCGGAGATCGCCACGGCATCCGGCACGTCGTCGTTGTGCAGGATCTCCCACGCACCGACGCGCAGGATCGCGCGGTCGAGCACCGGCATCCGCTCGATGCTCCAGCCGTGCGCGTGGGTCGCGATCGCTTCGTCGAGCGCGGCGCGATGGTCGTCGACGCCCTCGATGATCTCGCGGGCGTACCGCCAGGATGCCGCACGCGCGGGTTGCTGTTCGGCGCGGCGCTGCTCCTCGACCACGGCATCCGCGATGGCGCGCTCGCGCAGGTCGGCACCGTACAGCACGTCGACGGCCCGCTTGCGGGCCTTGGTTCGTGCGCTCACGTCTCAGACGCGGCCGAGGTAGTCACCCGTGCGGGTGTCGACCTTGACCTTGGTGCCCGTCTCGAGGAAGAGCGGCACCTGGATCTCGTAGCCCGTCTCGACCGTCGCGGCCTTGGTGCCGGCGCTCGAGCGGTCGCCCTGGAGGCCCGGCTCGGTGTAGGTGATCTCGAGCACGACGGATGCCGGCAGCTCGACATAGAGCGGCTCGCCCTCGTGCAGGGCGATCTGCACGGCCTGGCTCTCGAGCATGAAGTTGGCGGCGTCGCCCACGATCTCGCCGGGAACCGTGATCTGGTCGTAGTCGTCGGTATCCATGAACACGAAGCCGTCGCCGTCACGGTAGAGGTACTGGAAATCCCGGCGGTCGACGGTGGCGAAGTCGATCTTCGTGCCGGCGTTGAAGGTGCGGTCGACCGACTTGCCCGAGCGCACGTTCTTGAGCTTGGTGCGCACGAAGGCGCCGCCCTTGCCGGGCTTCACGTGCTGGAACTCCACCACGTTCCAGAGCTGTCCGTCGATGCTGAGGACGGAGCCGTTCTTGATGTCGTTCGTCGTGGCCATGCGTGTGTGCTGTTCCGTTCGTGGGATGTCGGAGGCGGGATGCGCCCGTACGAGTGTAGCTAGCGCGTCGTGATGCGGCGCACCGCGTCGAGCGCGAGCAGGTAGGAATCGAAGCCGAAACCGGCGACGACACCCGTCGCGATTCCCGAGATGACGCTCGTGTGCCGGAACTCCTCGCGCGCGTGCGGGTTCGAGATGTGCACCTCCACGAGCGGGATGCCGGCCTTCGTCACGAGGGCGGCGGCGTCGCGCAGCGCGTAGCTGTAGTGGGTGAACGCGGCGGGGTTCAGGATGACGGGGGATGCGGCATCCACGGCCTCGTGCAACCAGCGCACGAGTTCGGCCTCGTCGTCGGTCTGACGCAGGTCGATCTCGATCGTCTCGCCCGCGGCATCCGCGAGCAGCACGCGCAGGGCGGAGAGGTCCTGATCGCCGTAGACGTCGGGCTCGCGGCTGCCGAGACGACCGAGGTTGGGTCCGTTGAGCACCATGACGCGCGACATGGGATCGAGCCTATCTAGCTCGCGATCTCCTGGTAGGCCGAGAACAGCAGCGACTCGTCCGGGCCCTGCAGCACGGTCGGCCGGGCGATGTCGTCGAGCACGATGAACCGCAGCAGCGCACCCCGTGCCTTCTTGTCACGGCGCATGGTCGCGAGCAGAGTCGGCCAGCGCCCCGCGGGGTAGCTCGTCGGCAGGTCGAGAGAGTCGAGCACGCGTCGGTGGCGATCGACGACCGCATCCGGAAGTCGTCCCGTGAGCCGCGCGAGCTCGGCGGCGTAGACCATGCCGATCGCGACGGCCGCGCCATGCCGCCATTGGTAGCGCTCCGCGTGCTCGATCGCGTGGCCGAGGGTGTGGCCGTAGTTGAGGATCTCACGCAGGCCCTGCTCGGTGAAGTCCTCTCCGACGACCCGCGCCTTCATGCCGATCGCGAGCTCGACGGCCCGTCGGAACTCGGCGGTCGTCGGGTCGGTCGCACGGGCGGGGTCGGCCTCGATGATGTCCAAGATCTCCGGCTCCGCGATGAAGCCGGCCTTCACGACCTCGGCGAAGCCGGCGAGGATCTCGTTGCGCGGCAGCGTGTCGAGCAGCTCGAGGTCGCACAGCACGGCGTGCGGTGCCCAGAACGCGCCCACCAGGTTCTTCCCCTCGGCGGTGTTGATGCCGGTCTTGCCGCCGATCGCGGCATCCACCATCGCGAGCACCGTCGTCGGCACCTGCACGATCGCGATGCCCCGCAGCCACGTCGCCGCCACGAAACCCGCGATATCGGTCGTCGCCCCGCCGCCGAAGCCGATGATGGCGTCGCTGCGGGTGAAATCGGTCTGGCCGAGGATCTGCCAGCAGAACGCGGCGACCTCGACCCGCTTGGCGCCCTCGGCATCCGGGATCTCGGCGAGCAGCACCTGGTAGCGGTCGGACAGCTCCTCGCGCAGGCGCTCGGCGCGCTCGCCCAGCGCGGGCGCATGCACGATGAGCACCTTCTCGGCGCGGGCAGGCAGCAACTCCGAGACGGTGCCGAGGATTCCGCGGCCGACGCGTACCTCGTAGTCCTTCATGCCGTCGGTGCCGCGCACCGGGATGACGGTCGTGTCGCTCATCGCGTCTCCAGTCCCCTGCTCTCGATCCATGTCACGACGTCCTGGGCGATGCGATCACGCGGCAGGCGCGAGGTGTCGAAGGTCACGGATGCGAGACGCTCGTAGGTCGAGCGGCGCGCGTCGTAGATGCGCTGCCAGTCCTCGATGCCACCGCGAACGAGCGGGCGCCACCGGGAGGCCCTCCAGAGTCTGCTGAGTTCCGGGGTCGAGCACGGCGCCGCCGCCGAGCGACACGACACCCCCACCGGTGAGCGCCTCGTGCACGACGTCACGCTCGAGGGCACGGAAGTGCGGTTCGCCGTGCTGGTCGAAGATGTCGGCGATGGGACCGTGCGCGGCCACGATGACCTTGTCGGTGTCGGTGAAGGGAACCTCGAGAGCCCGTGCCACGCGCTTGCCGATGCGGGTCTTGCCCGCGCCCATCGGCCCGATGAAGACGGCGAGGGGGGCGGTCATGCCGTGATGACGCCCGTACGCAGGGCGTCGGGGATCGCGGCGAGGTAGGCCTCCAGGTTGCGCTTGGTCTCGCCGACCGAGTCGCCGCCGAACTTCTC
>SMFF01000059.1_pt1 | contig 29907 bp, 26 predicted proteins | sample 2456181 | NCBI WGS metagenome assembly SMFF01 (sample SAMN10132611, study PRJNA489261) | soil metagenome | isolation source: day120 antibiotic-loamy sand soil ammended with raw manure from dairy cow... | place: USA | collected 2015-04-01
ATCGCCGAGAAATCACTCAAGGAAGTTACCTACCATGTGCGTCGGTCCGGCGACATCATGGTGCGCCTGGGTGACGGCACAGCCGAGAGCCACCGCCGCATGCAGGCGGCGCTGGACAACGCGTGGCGCTTTGCCGGCGAGCTGTTTGTCGACGACGACGTCACACTGGCCTTGGTCGATGCGGGCGTGGCGCCCAGTCATGCCAGCTTGTGGCCCGATTGGCTGGCGCATGTGTCCCAGACACTTGCCGAGGCCACACTGAACATGCCGGCGCCCGACGAAGCCAATCATCTCGCATACCGTGGCGGCATTCATGGTCGCCATACCGAGGCCTTGAGCCTGATGCTGGCCGAGATGCAGCATCTTCAGCGCGCGTATCCCGGAGCCGTATGGTGACCACCGCTACCACCCCCGTAGCCATCGAACAGGTCCGCAGTTGGTTGACCGAGGTGGCCGATCCGGAAATCCCGGTGTTGTCCATCGTCGACCTGGGCTTGATCCGCGAGATCGCCTGGGACGGCGACACCTGCGTGGTCACCATTACCCCGACGTATTCGGGCTGTCCCGCGATGGAAGTCATTGAGTCCGATATCCGCGGTGTATTGCAAGCCCGCGGCATTTCGTCGGTTCGTGTGGAAAGCCGCTTGTCGCCGGCATGGACAACAGACTGGATGACCGAGAAAGGCCATGAGGCGCTACGAGGTTATGGCATTGCGCCGCCCGGCCAGAAGGCGATCGACATTTCCGGTCTGACACGGCGCAACCCCGAGGTGGTCGTGCCTTGTCCCTTATGTGGCTCCGGCCATACGCGGCTGATCAGCCATTTCGGTTCGACTGCATGCAAGGCTCTGTACCGCTGCAACGGTTGCGGCGAACCCTTTGATTATTTTAAGGCGCATTAGATTCATGAGTCAGTTCTATCCATTGAAAGTGGCATCGGTAGCGAAGAACACGCGCGACGCCGTGGTCGTGACCTTCGATGTTCCCCAGGAACTGCACGACGCCTTTTCCTTCCGTCCGGGTCAATACCTGACCTTGCGCACGCAGGTTCAGGGCGAGGAACTGCGACGCTCCTATTCCATCTGTGCCGCGCCACATGACCGCCAGCTGCGGGTTGCCATCAAGCGCCTGAATGACGGGGCGTTTTCCACTTGGGCAAACGAAACGCTCGCACCAGGCTTGTCGCTGGATGTCATGCCTCCCGATGGCCACTTCACGGTGGAATTCGACTCGGCCAAGCAACGCCGCTATGTTGCCTTTGCCGTTGGCAGCGGCATAACGCCGATTCTGTCGCTGATAAAGTCGGCGCTGGATACCGAACCGCGCAGCAGTTTTACCTTGTTCTATGGCAATCGTGCCTCGTCGGCCGTGCTGTTCCGCGAAGAGATCGAAGACCTCAAGAATCGCTATATGGAGCGTTTTTCGCTGGTGTATGTCATGAGTCGCGAGCATCAGGACATTGAGCTGTTCAATGGACGACTGGATGGCGACAAGGTCGATCAGTTGTTGGGTGCCTGGATGGACCCCACCCTTATCGACTATGCCTTTGTCTGCGGTCCTCAGGATATGACCGAATCGGTTATCGAGGCGCTCCAGGGCAAGGGACTGGACAAGTCCCGCATTAAATTCGAGCTCTTTGGTTCACCCAAAGGGCCGCGTGCCTTGCGCACCGGCCAGGAAGCCCGCAAGGCACCAGGTGCCGAGCTGTGCGAGCTGACGGTGGTGCAAGACGGCCTGACGCGCACACTGACCATCGAAAAAAACAAAGACAGCGTGCTGGATTCGGCGCTGGCCCAGGGTATAGAACTGCCTTATTCTTGCAAGGGTGGTGTCTGTTCCACCTGCCGCTGCAAGGTGACAGAGGGCGAAGTCGACATGGATGCCAACTTTGCGCTTGAAGACTACGAAGTCGCACGCGGGTTCGTCCTAAGTTGCCAGAGTTTTCCGGTTACCGATAAGCTGGTGATCGATTTCGACCAAGAAACCTGATCGCATTTTGCCGGACGGGCCGAGCGCATCGGCCCGTCCGTTATTCATTTCAAGGCCGTCGCTGACTGCTGTCGGCCTTACAACAGGAGTGCACTGTGTCCACCGATTTTTTCAAAGTTCACCAGGAGGTTCTCGAGCAGGCTGTTGCCGCGGCAGCGACGCGCGACTACTGGAGCCCATATCCCGAGTCTCCCAGCCCACGGGTCTATGGCGAAACAGCGAACGAGGAGGGCCGTGCGGCATTCGAGGCCTATCACGGCAAGGATTTTCCGCTGCAGCTGGACGGCGCCACCGGTCAGTTTGGCAAGGAGGTCTCGCCCTTCGGTATCGAGCTGGGCATCCGCTATCCACAGGTTCCCGCGGCAACGCTGATCGCCCAGTCGCAGGCCGCGCTGGAAACCTGGCGTGAGGCGGGTCCCCAGGCCTGGGCCGGCGTCAGCGTTGAAATCTTGAAGCGTGTGAACCAGCGCAGTTTTGAAATGGCCTACGCCGTGCAACACACGACGGGCCAGGGTTTCATGATGGCCTTTCAGGCCGGTGGCCCACACGCTCAGGACCGCGGTCTGGAAGCGGTGGCATACGCCTGGAATGAGATGGCGCGCATACCCGGTGAAGTCACCTGGGAGAAGCCGCAAGGCAAGCACGATCCGATCCGCATGCAGAAGCGCTTTACCATCGTGCCGCGCGGCGTAGCGCTGGTCATCGGTTGCTCGACCTTCCCCACCTGGAATGGCTACCCCGGTTTCTTTGCCAGCCTGGCGACGGGCAATACGGTTATCGTCAAACCCCACCCGGGCGCGATTCTACCCCTGGCCATCACGGTGTCCATTGCGCGCGATGTATTGGCTGAAGCCGGTTTTGATCCTAATGTTGTCTTGCTGGCCGTGCATGATGCCAGCGACGACACCGCCCAGACGCTGGCATTGGATCCCGCCGTCAAGATTATCGATTTCACTGGTAGCAGTGCCAATGGCAACTGGCTTGAAGCCGAAGCCAGCCAGGCGCAGGTCTATACGGAGAAGGCCGGCGTCAACCAGGTCATTATCGACTCCGTCGACGACTTCAAGAGCGTGGCGCGCAATCTGGCGTTTTCCTTTTCACTGTATTCCGGCCAGATGTGTACCGCGCCGCAGAACATTTATGTGCCGCGCGACGGTATTGCGACTGCCGACGGCCGCATGAGCTTTGACGAGGTGGCGGCGGGCCTGGCCCAGGCGGTTGCCAAGCTGGTTGCGGATCCAGCCAGGGCGGTCGAGATCACTGGCGCCATACAGAATGCCGGTACGCTGGAACGCATCGAGACGGCGCGCAAGCTGGGTTTGCCAATATTGGCAGATAGCCAGTCGCTCACGCACCCGCAATTCGAAGGCGCCAAGGTGCAGACACCGCTGGTACTGCAGGCCGACGCCGACAACGATGTGATCATGCGCGAATGGTTCGGACCTATCGTATTCGTCGTGGCTACCGACTCCACGGAACACAGCCTGCAACTGGCTCAGCGCACTGTCATCGAGCATGGCGCCTTGACGCTGGCTGCCTACACCACTGACCAGTCCGTGGCCAAGCAAGCAGAGAAAGCCGCCGAGCGGGCAGGGGTGTCGCTGTCGCTGAACCTTACCGGCGCCGTATTCGTGAACCAGACCGCCGCCTTCAGTGACTTCCACGGTACGGGCGCCAACCCGGCAGCCAATGCTTCCTTGTCCGATACGGCTTATGTGGCCAATCGTTTCCGCGTGGTGCAAACTCGCTGGCACGTATAAATAAAACGACAACACGGAGACATCATGAGCTACGAAAGTATCTTGTTTGAACTGAAGGACGGCATTGCACGCATCACGCTGAACCGGCCAGAGAAACTGAACAGCTTCACGGCCGCCATGCATGGCGAGCTGTCCGATGCTGTTGGCCGGGTAGAAAGCGAAGGGGCACGCGTGCTGGTCATCACCGGCAACGGTCGCGGCTTTTGTGCCGGGCAGGATCTGTCCGAGCGACAAATGAGCGCGGGCGCCGCGCCCGTCGACTTGGGAAGCACGATAGAAAAATACTATGCACCCATGGTCCGTCGTTTGCGCGCCTTGCCGCTGCCGGTGGTGGTGGGCATCAATGGCGTGGCGGCGGGTGCAGGTGCCAATTTGGCCCTGGCTGGCGATATCGTCATTGCGTGTGAGTCGGCCAGCTTCATCCAGCCGTTCTGCCGCCTGGGCTTGCTGCCCGATACCGGCGGCACCTATGTCTTGCCCAGGCTGGTCGGGCAGGCGCGCGCGGCCGGGTTGGCTTTGCTTGGCGACAAGCTCAGCGCCCGCAAGGCCGAACAATGGGGGCTGATCTGGGAATGTGTGACAGACGATCAACTGAGCGCACGCCTGGATGAGCTAGCCCAGCATTTTGCCGCGGCGCCTACCAAGGGCCTGGCCTATACCAAGCGCGCGCTCAATCAAAGCCTGGCCAACACCCTGGATCAGCAACTTGATCTGGAGCGCGACCTGATGCGCGAACTGGGCGCAACGGCCGACTACGCCGAAGGCGTATCGGCTTTTCTTGGTAAACGCCAGCCTGTGTTCAAGGGTAAATAATGAGCTTGCCTTCTTCCGTCGCCGCCGCTGCCGGCGCGTCGACCTTGCCCGATGATCCTCAGGCACTGGCCGAGCTTACTGCCAGAACCATGTATGACGGCGATGCCGCCTCAAAGGCACTGGGGGCCAAGGTGGTGTCCGTGGCGCCTGGCGCCGCATCCATGAGCATGACCGTACGCACCGATATGCTTAACGGTCACAAGACCTGTCATGGCGGCTTCATATTTGCCTTGGCCGACAGCACCTTTGCCTTTGCCTGTAACTCGCGCAATGCCACCACGGTGGCATCGGGCTGCACCATCGATTTTCTGGCACCCGCCTTCCAGGACGATGTATTGACGGCAACGGCCAGCGAGTACTCACTGGCAGGCCGTACGGGTGTCTACGATGTACAAGTGACCAATCAGGACGGCAAGCGAATTGCCATTTTTCGTGGCCGTTCGTACCGCATCAAGGGCCAGGTCGTGGCCGACTGAATTCCGTGCAACTAATTTAAACAGCAAAGGGTAGGAGTGGAAAATGTCTGAATCCGAATCGTCGGGCGCCGGTCGCGACGCCATAGAGCATGCCAGTAAAGACGAGTTGCAGAACCTTCAGCTGGAGCGCATGAAGTGGTCCTTGAAGCATGCTTACGATAATGTGCCGCATTATCGACAGGCGTTCGATCAGGCAGGCGTACATCCGGACGATTTGAAACAGCTATCCGATCTTTCACGCTTTCCGTTCACGACCAAGCAAGACCTGCGCGATAACTATCCCTTCAAGATGTTTGCCGTCCCGCGCGAGCAGGTGCTGCGTATTCATGCATCCAGTGGCACCACAGGCAAGCCCACGGTGGTGGGCTACACGGCCAAGGACATCAGCGTCTGGGCCGACCTGGTCGCGCGCTCCATTTGGGCCGGCGGCGGTCGGCCGGGAGACATCGTCCACGTGGCCTATGGCTATGGACTGTTCACAGGCGGCTTGGGGGCGCATTACGGAGCCGAGCGCCTCGGTTGTTCAGTCGTGCCCATGTCCGGCGGACAGACCGAGAAGCAGGTGCAACTGATCACCGACTTCCAGCCAGACATCATCATGGTCACGCCTTCCTACTTCTGCAATATTATCGAAGAGATGGAACGGCAGGGCATAGATCCGAGCAGCAGTTCCTTGCGTATTGGCATATTTGGTGCCGAGCCGTGGACCGGGCAGATGCGCCAGGATATCGAGCAGCGCGGCGGCATAGATGCGGTCGACATTTATGGCCTGTCTGAAGTCATGGGGCCGGGTGTGGCAATGGAGTGTGTCGAATCCAAGGATGGCCCGGTCGTGTGGGAAGACCACTTTTATCCAGAGATCATCACCCCCGCCACGGGCGAGGTTGTGCCCGATGGCGAGGAAGGCGAACTGGTGTTCACGTCCTTGACCAAGGAAGCCATGCCCGTGATCCGCTATCGCACCCGCGATCTCACACGCTTGCTGCCGCCCACATCACGCAGCATGCGCCGCATCGGCAAGATCACCGGTCGCAGCGACGACATGTTGATCGTACGCGGGGTTAATTTGTTTCCCACCCAGGTCGAAGAGATCGTTCTGAAAACGCCCGAGCTCGCTGCACAGTATCAGTTGGTGCTGACGCGCAGCGGCAATATGGACGAACTGGAGATCCTTACCGAGGTGCGGCCCGAGTTCGATCACCTTAGTGTGGCCGATCGCGATGTCGTCGCCGGCAAGCTCAAGCACGCCATCAAGACCTATATCGGGGTTTCGGCCCGCGTTACGGTGCAGTCGGCCGGACTGGTAGAGCGTACGCTGACCGGCAAGGCCAGGCGCGTGGTCGACAAGCGCCAGCGCTAGTACGGCAGGCCCGGCGCCAGCGTAGCGAACAAGGTATCATTTAACGTTCGATCAGGCTTACGGACGGACGAATGGGTGCGCGGGAAGGTGTGGCTGCTGCGTTGGGTGGGATAGGCGTGGATTTACTGCGTGTTGACCGCATCGGGCAGGTATATGCCCGCCACGGTGACCGTTTCGCCCGGCGCATACTGGGCCCGCAAGAGTTTGAAAAATTCCTGCTGCGCCACGGGCGCGACCCAGCCCGCGGCCTGCGCTTCCTGGCCTCCCGATTTGCCGCCAAGGAAGCCTTCTCCAAAGCCATAGGCCTGGGCATGCGCAGTCCCATGACCTGGTCCCGCATGCAGACGCTTAACGAACCCAGCGGCAAGCCGCGGGTACAGCTGACCGAACCCCTGGCTGGCTGGTATGCGCAGCGCTTTGGCGCAGCTCATGTTTCAATTACCGACGAGAGCGATATGGTCGCGGCATTTGTCGTGGTCGAAGCCCTGAACTCATCCCGCAAGGTTTAACGGAAAACTCTATGACAGCGAACAGCACGTCGGGCCGCCTGCCGCCCGGTCCCGTTATGGTCGACGTGGAAGGCACTGTGCTGACCGACCACGAACGCAAGCGCCTGCGCGATCCCTTGGTAGGCGGCGTCATCTTGTTTGCGCGCAACTTCGAGGACCGCGAACAACTGGATCGCTTGTGCCGCGCGATTCATCAAGAGCGGGACGAGCCCCTGCTGATCGCGGTGGATCATGAAGGGGGGCGGGTGCAGCGTTTTCGCACCGATGGTTTCACCCCAATTCCAGCCATGAGCGTCTTTGGCGAACTATGGTCAGAAGATTCACTGGCAGCCATGCGTCTGGCATCGGAAGCCGGTTATGTACTGGGAGCCGAATTGCGCGCCTGCGGCGTGGACCTGAGCTTCACACCGGTCCTGGATCTGGACTACGGCGTCAGCAAGGTTATCGGCAATCGCGCCTTTCATCGCGATCCGCGTGTCGTCACCATGCTGGCGCGCGCCTTGATCCAGGGCTTGATGCTGGCCGGGATGGCGGCTTGCGGTAAGCATTTTCCCGGCCACGGTGCGGTGGAGGCCGACTCGCATCATGAAATTCCGGTGGACCCCCGTGATTTTGAAACCATCATGCAGGAAGACGCGGCTCCGTATGGCTGGCTAGGCGACATGGTGCTGCCATCCGTAATGCCGGCTCATGTTGTTTACCCCGAGGTCGACCCACATCCTGCCGGCTTCTCACGCCACTGGATACAGAAAGTGCTGCGCCAGGACCTCGGCTATGACGGGGTGGTGTTTTCGGACGACCTGACAATGGAAGGCGCGACGGTGGCCGGCGACATCCTGGCGCGTGCGCAAGCTGCGCTGGGCGCTGGCTGCGATATGGTCCTGGTATGCAATCGGCCCGATCTTGCCGACGATTTGCTGGCGCGTCTCGCCTTCGATCATGATGCGGCGTCCGTGGCGCGTATCCGCCGGTTGCTGCCACAACAGGCGGCACCCGGCTGGGATGCGCTGCAAGCCGATGAACGTTATCAATATGCCCGACGACTTCAATCTCAAATCGTTTCTGGCTGAGCTGCCGAATCTCCCGGGCGTCTATCGACATATCGATGCGCAGGGCGAGGTGCTTTATGTCGGCAAGGCGCGCGACCTTAAGCGCCGTGTTGCCTCGTACTTCCAGAAAACGCACAGTAGCCCGCGTATCACCCATATGGTGGCTCGCGTGGTGCGCCTGGAAGTGACGGTCACGCGCTCAGAAGCCGAAGCGCTGCTGCTGGAAAACAACCTGATCAAGCGGCTCAAGCCGCGCTACAACATCATCTTTCGCGACGACAAGTCGTATCCGTATCTGATGCTCAGCGGTCACGAGACCCCGCGCATTGCTTATTACCGTGGCAGTACGAGCGGGAAAGGGCGCTATTTCGGTCCCTACCCCAATGCATGGGCAGTGCGCGAAACCATACAGATACTGCAGCGCGTATTTCGCCTGCGCACCTGCGAAGACAGTGTCTATGCCAATCGCTCGCGTCCGTGCCTGCTGTATCAGATCGGACGCTGTTCGGCGCCTTGCGTGGATTTGATTTCCGCAGAGGCCTATCAGGCGGATGTGGACAGGGCAGTGCGTTTTCTGGATGGACAGGCCACCCAGGTGCTGCGCGACATCGAGCAGCGCATGCACGATGCTTCGGCAGCGCTGGACTTCGAGCAGGCGGCGGCCCTGCGTGATCAGATGGGTGCGCTGGCCAAGGTGTTGCAGCAGCAATCCATGGAGAAGGTCGGCAACGACGATGTGGATGTGATTGCTGTTGCGTCGGCCGGCGGGCGTGTCTGCGTGAACCTGGCCATGATACGGGGTGGTCGCCATCTGGGCGACAAGCCGTTCTTTCCCACACACACCCACGACGATAGCGCCGGCGACGTGCTGGCTGCATTTGTTGCCCAGCACTACCTGGATACCGGCATGCCGCCAGTACTGGTGTGTTCCCATCCCTTGCCCGATCCAGACCTGATAGGGCTGCTGGCCGAGCAAACCGGCGTGAAGGCCCGCGTGCTGATCAAACCGCAAGGTATGCGCAAGACCTGGCTGGAACAGGCCACCAAGAACGCCGAGCTCGCCTTGGCCCGGCTATTGAGCGAGTCCAGTGCCCGCGCTGCGCGCACCCTGGCGCTGGCCACGGCGCTGGAACTGGATACTGACGAAGCGGCACTGGACGCCCTGCATATCGAGTGCTTCGACATCAGCCACACCTCGGGCGAGGCCACCCAGGCTTCTTGTGTGGTCTATCAGCATCACGCGATGCAACCTTCGCTGTATCGGCGCTACAACATTGCCGGCATCACGCCTGGCGACGACTATGCCGCCATGCGCCAGGTATTGACGCGACGCTTTGCCCGTGTTGCAGACGGGCTGGCCGATATGCCCTCGGTGGTGCTGATCGATGGCGGCAAGGGACAGGTTGAAGTTGCCCGCCAGGTATTCGTGGAATTGGGATTGGATACGCGCAGCATTGTTGGCGTTGCCAAGGGGGAGGGCCGCAAAGTAGGGCTGGAAACCCTGGTGTTCGTCGATGGCAGGCCTCCCGTCGCCCTGGGCATCGAGTCTGCGGCGCTGATGCTGGTGGCACAGATCCGGGATGAGGCGCATCGGTTTGCGATCACCGGCATGCGGGCGCAACGGGCTAAGGCGCGCAATGTGTCGCGCCTCGAAGAAATAGAGGGGGTGGGTGCACGCACGCGGCAAAAGCTGCTGGCCCGCTTCGGCGGATTTTCCGGTGTGGTGGACGCCAGCATCGACGATTTGCGCTCCGTGGACGGGATTTCCGCCCAATTGGCAGAACGCATCTATCTGGCGCTCCGATAAGGTAGTATTGATCTTATGCCAATTAATCTGCCTATTGCCCTGACCTGGCTGCGCATTGCCATGATTCCGCTGGTCGTGGCGCTGTTTTATGTGCCGTCGGACTGGATCTCGGTCCCCGTGCGCGATACCGTGGCGGCATTCGCCTTCATTGTGGCTGCGCTCACCGACTGGTTTGATGGTTGGCTGGCCAGGCGCTGGAACCAGACTTCCTCCTTCGGCGCTTTCCTGGACCCGGTGGCCGACAAGCTGATGGTCTGCGCGGCGCTGCTGGTGCTGCTGGACCTGAATCGTGTTGACACCTTTATTGCGTTGATCATCATCGGCCGCGAGATCACCATCTCGGCGCTGCGCGAATGGATGGCCAAGATAGGCGCCAGTGGCAGCGTGGCGGTGCACCGGCTGGGCAAGTTCAAGACGGTGGCGCAAATGGTGGCCATTCCCTGCCTGCTTTATTGGCGCCCACTATATGGCGTGTCGCTCGAGTTGCTGGGCGAGGTGCTGATCGTGCTGGCTGCCGTCCTGACGGTATGGTCCATGTGCTATTACCTGCAACGTGCCTGGCCCGAGATCCGCGACAAATCCGGTCGGCAGGGCTGATAACCGCAATGCAAAATCACCATGAGCGCCATACCTGATACTGAAGCCGTCGATTTTCGACAGATACGTCGCAAAGACTGGACCATCATCGGACTGATTGGCTCGGCGCATTCAGCATCCCATTTTTTTCAGCTGGTCTTTCCCACTTTGTACTTGTCGCTGGCTCACGAGTTCGGCTACGACTTCGTCAAGCTGGGTCTGCTGGCGTCAATTTTCTTTCTGGTGTCTTGCCTTGGGCAGGCATCGTCCGGGTTTGTTGTCGACCGCATAGGGCCAGCGCCGGTGTTGCGGTTCGGCCTGGCCAGTTTTGTGGTGTCGGGCGTGTTGATCGGGAGCGCCAACGGCTATGCCATGCTGGTGCTGGCGGCTGTAATAGGAGGCATGGGAAATTCGGTTTTCCATCCCGTCGATTACTCCATCATGAATCACCGGGTCAGCCCCGCTCGTCTGGGTCACGCTTTCAGTACGCATGGCCTTACCGGCAATCTGGGGTGGGCGCTGACTCCCGTTTTCATGGCAACCATTATTCATTTGTCCAACTGGCGCGTGGCCGCTTTCAGTGCGGCAGGGCTGGTTGCCTTCGTTCTGGTGCTGACTTGGCTGGGCCGCAGCCTGCTTGCGGGCACCAATCAGCAGGCGGTCGCGGCATCCGCTGCGCCGGGCGCCTCATCGGGTTCGCAGGTGGATCTGTCCCGTCAGTCGGTCGGCCAGACGCTCGCAACACTGCTCGTGCAGCCGGCCTTGTGGGGCGCTTTCCTTTTCTTCATGTTCACCTCGGTGGCCCTGTCGGCGGTACAAAACTACACCATACCGATGTTGGGTGACATCTACGCCATCGACAAGGTGCTGGCTGGCGGCACCTTGTCGGCCTATATGATCGCGGCGGCGGTTGGCATGCTGGCGGGCGGCTTCCTGGTGGGCACGACGCCCAACACCGAACGCACCGTCTTCGTATCGCTATTGCTGGCCGGTGCCCTGCTTGCGGTATTGGCCCTGGGTACGGTGCCGCCTGTGGTCGCCATGGGCCTGGTAGCGCTGGCCGGTTTCTTCTCGGGCGTGGCGGCACCCTCGCGCGATATGCTCATACGGCGGGTAACGCCCAAGGGCGCGACGGGCACGGTGTACGGCCTGGTTTACTCCGGCATGGATGTGGGCTCATCGCTCGCGCCCGTGGGCTTTGGCTTGATGCTGGATGCCGGCCTGGGGCGCGGACCGTGGTTTGGCGCAGCGACCGCTTTTGCCATTGCCGCCGTGTTGGCAGTATGGGTGGCCCGCTGGGCCGGGCGCAGCGTGGCGGCGGTCAGTACCGCGCGAGCCTAGGACTTACTGGCGGGGTGTGCGCGCATCGACCACGGTCGTGGCTGCACTGCTGCGCCATGGATTGATGTCCAGTCCGCCGCGTCGCGTATAGCGCGCATACACGAATAGCGATTCGGGCTGGCAAGCCTGCCAGATATCGCAATACATCTTCTCGACGCAGTGCTCGTGGAACTCGGTGTGGCGGCGCAGTGAAACGATATAACGCAGCAGGGCATCCCGATCTATACGGGGGCCTGTATAGCGTACCTGCACGCTGCCCCAGTCGGGCTGACCGGTAACAGGACAGTTCGATTTGAGCAGATCTGAGGTCAGGGTTTCGGTGACCTGCGGGGCGTCAGCCACGCACTGCAGCAATCCCGGCGTGGGCTCATAAGCACTGATCTCGATGTCGGCACCGTCAATGCTGATTCCGTCCATGGGTGCACACTGCAGCGCCTGCCCGTCGCCCAGCCTTTGCAAGCTGACTTCTACCGGCCCCCCGCAAGCGCGTTCGAGATCGCGCTGCAGCGTGCCGCGCACAGTGGCCTCGTCCTGCTGGCGTTCTTCGTTGAAGGAGTTCAGGTACAGCTTGAACGACTTGGACTCGATCAGACGGGGGCTGCTGTGGTCAAAGACGAACCGTCCTATCGCCACAACGGGCTTGCCGCGCGCGTCCAGCCAGGAAAGCTCGTAGGCATTCCAGATATCGGCGCCATGCCACACGGAAGGAATATTCAGTTGTTGGCGATTCGGCGCCCGGTCTATGGGGAACAGCAGGCCGGCATCGTAGGTAACGGGATAAACGACATCCTGGCCCAAAGGGGCGTGAGCGAGGTGAGTATCTTGCATGGTGGGTAGCGAAAGTTGGTGCTGCGGACCAGTAGGCTCGCATCAGGTTAAGCCATTGTACCGTCTGGACCGCGCCGTTTCATATCATGAAATTGCCATTTCGCATCGTGAAATTGCGATGTTGCGTTGCATGATTTTGCTTTTCATACGGAAGAAAGTTGTTCCGCATCCTGAAATGAAATTCGTATCATCTTGAAATTTAAGCGCAATATTTTTTGTCTTATATAAGACATAAGTGTGGTTTGCCTTGCAGCAAGCCCGTAGACTTTAGTCATCGGGTTTACCACTTTTTCTTACTTTGCAGGGACACATCATGAGCACACGAGAAACCGAAATTCGCGACCTTCAACGAACATGGGCTGAAGATGCCCGCTGGCAGGGCATCAAGCGCGGTTATGGGGCTGAAGAGGTCGTGCGGCTGCGCGGCTCGGTCACGGTGGAGCACACGCTGGCTCGTCGCGGCGCTGAAAAACTGTGGGGCTTGCTGCATGAAGAGCCTTTCATCAATGCGCTGGGTGCCCTGACAGGCAACCAGGCCATGCAACAGGTGAAGGCGGGGCTCAAGGCAATTTATCTGTCCGGTTGGCAGGTCGCCGGCGATGCCAATGGCGCGGGCGAGATGTACCCCGATCAGTCGCTGTATCCGGCCAACTCGGTGCCCCTGGTGGTCAAGCGCATCAATAATGCCTTGACCCGTTGCGACCAGATCCAGTGGATGGAAGGCAAAAACCCCGAAGACGAAGATTACCTCGACTACTTCGCCCCCATTGTGGCTGACGCGGAAGCCGGCTTTGGCGGCGTACTGAATGCCTTCGAGCTCATGAAGTCCATGATCGAAGCGGGTGCAGCCGGCGTTCACTTTGAAGACCAGTTGGCTTCGGTCAAGAAGTGCGGGCACATGGGCGGGAAGGTGCTGGTGCCCACTCGCGAAGCCGTCGCCAAGTTGGTGTCGGCACGTCTGGCCGCCGACGTACTGGGCGTTCCTACCTTGTTGCTGGCTCGTACTGACGCCGATGCTGCCGACCTGGTAACCAGCGACATCGACGAGAACGATCACGCCTTCATTACCGGCGAGCGCACCGTGGAAGGCTTCTTCCGCACACGTGCCGGTATCGACCAGGCTATTTCGCGGGGGCTGGCCTATGCGCCTTATGCCGATCTGCTGTGGTGCGAAACCTCCACACCCAACCTGGAATATGCCCGCAAGTTTGCCGAGTCCATCCATAAGCAGTTCCCGGGCAAGATGCTGGCCTATAACTGCTCGCCATCGTTCAATTGGAAAAAGAACCTGGACGACACCACCATCGCCAAGTTCCAGCGCGAGCTGGGCGCCATGGGCTACAAGTTCCAGTTCATCACGCTGGCCGGCTTCCACGCCCTGAACTACGGCATGTTCGAGCTGGCGCACGGTTATGCCCGCAACCAGATGAGTGCCTTCGTTGAGTTACAGCAGAAGGAATTCGCGGCGGCCGACCTTGGCTTCACGGCCGTGAAGCACCAACGCGAGGTGGGTACCGGCTACTTCGACGCCGTCACGCAGGCTATTGAAGGCGGTCGCTCGTCCACCACGGCACTGACCGGCTCTACCGAGGAAGCACAATTTGAAGGGTCGCCCAAAGACGGCCTGAAGGTGGCCTGACGGCCAGCCCCCGTACAAGACGGCTTACCTGGCGTCGTCTTGTACAGCAGTATTTTTGCGGCGCCCTCGTGGCGCCGTCTTTTTTTTGCACTATCGGGGAAGCCTGTTGATTTATATCAAGACTGGAAGCCACTAGCTGGCCTATAGTGCTCCGTAATGCGCGCCTTCTCGATATTCTCCATTCCTGTACAGCTTGCCGACCATGATCGCCAGAAGCGACGCCATATGCTTGCACGCATGGGCTTGGCCTGGCTGGGCATGATGCAGGTCATGATGTTTGCCTTCCCCGGTTACTTGCGGTCCGCCAGCATGGGGGCAGAGAACCTGCGTACGTTGGACGAGGCCATTGTGTTGATGAACTGGATCAGCCTGGTCATTACCGTGCCGGTAGTGTTGTATTGCGCCTGGCCGGTATGGGGCGGCGCCCTGCGACGCCTGTTGCAGGGCAGGGTAGGCATGGATCTTCCGGTGGCCCTGGGCATCGTGGCCGCTTTTATCCCTAGCGTCTGGACGACCTGGATGGCGCGCGGCGAGGTTTATTTCGATTCCGTCGCCATGTTCGTGGCTTTCCTGCTGACGGCCCGATACCTGGAGCTTTGTGCCCGACAATCCGTAGCGGGCGGTGCGCCGGCTCATCAGTTCATCGAGCAGTTTCGCGAGGCAGTGTCCAGGCGCGCCGATCACATTGCTTTCTGGTTCGTGGTGGTGCAGCTTGCCCTGGCTTTCCTCTCGGGAGCCGCCTGGTATCTGTATGCACCCGATCGTGCCATCGGCGTGATGGTGGCGCTACTGGTCATGAGCTGCCCCTGTGCAATGGCGATGGCGGTCCCGACTGCCGTTGCAGCTGCACATGCCAGCCTGTCGGTTCGATCATCGAGCACCGAAGTCGATGTGCTGCGGCTGACTCAAGCTACCGGTCGGCTGGCTCGCCAGAATTTATATGGTTCGGTTGCCTGGCATCTGTTGATGACGCCGCTGGCCGCTGCAGGGCTGGTCGCACCCTGGGTGGCTGCCCTGACCATGCTGTTGTCGTCCTTGGCGGTGGCCGGGAACTCGTGGCGCTTCTATCGGCGACAGACCGTCCCGCGCACCGGCAGGCTGCAAGCAGCGGCGGTACAGGCCTGACCATGCCCTCATTGTATTTGCTGCTGCCCATATCGCTGTTGCTGGTCATTGCCATAGGCGCGGCATTTTGGTGGGCTATTTTTGCAGGGCAGTTCGACGACACCTCGCATGCGGCGCAGTCGATACTGCTTGATGACGATACCCCGGCCGATGCCGGGAACGACAAAGATTTTGATTGATTTGTTTTACTTGATTTAGGGGAAGCTCGATGGGTACGTCCGATACTGTCGGAACACAGGCCGAAGTCTTCAACTATGGGGTCGTGCGTCAGTTCACGATAGCCACCATAGTTTGGGGCGTGGTCGGCATGGCGGTGGGGGTTCTGATCGCCGCACAGCTGATCTGGCCGGAGTTGAACTTCAATACCCCGTGGCTGAGCTACGGCCGCTTGCGTCCCTTGCATACCAACGGCGTGATCTTCGCCTTTGGCGGCAGCGCGCTGTTCGCCACCTCGTATTACGTGGTGCAGCGTACCTGTCAGGCGCGCTTGTTCAGCGACAAGCTGGCCGCCTTCACTTTCTGGGGATGGCAGGCGGTGCTGGTGGGTGCTGTAATTACCTTGCCGATGGGCTACACGTCCACCAAAGAATACGCCGAACTCGAATGGCCGCTGGATATCCTGATCGCCCTGGTCTGGATCGCCTATGCCGTGGTGTTCTTCGGCACCATCGCCAAGCGCAAGATGCGTCACATCTATGTGGCCAACTGGTTCTTTGGATCTTACATACTGACCATCGCCGTGCTGCACATCTTCAACAACCTGGAGCTTCCCGTATCGATGTGGAAGTCGTACTCGGCCTTTGCCGGGGTGCAGGATGCAATGGTGCAGTGGTGGTACGGGCACAATGCGGTCGGTTTCTTCCTGACCACCAGTTTCCTGGGCATGATGTATTACTTCGTGCCCAAGCAGGCCGGGCGTCCCATTTATTCGTATCGCTTGTCCATCGTGCACTTCTGGGCACTGGCCTTCACTTACATGTGGGCCGGTCCGCACCATCTGCTGTATACCTCGTTGCCTGACTGGACGCAATCGCTGGGCATGGCCCTGTCGCTGATACTGCTTGCTCCTTCCTGGGGCGGGATGATCAACGGCATCATGACCTTGTCGGGCGCCTGGCACAAGCTGCGTACCGATCCCATACTGAAGTTCCTGGTGGTGGCCTTGTCTTTCTACGGCATGGCAACCTTCGAGGGCTCGATGATGTCCATCCGCACGGTCAACGCCCTGTCGCATTACACCGACTGGACAGTCGGGCACGTGCACGCCGGCGCACTGGGCTGGGTTGCCATGATTACCTTTGGCTCCTTCTATTACATGATTCCCCGTTTGTACGGCCGCAGCGCCATGGCCAACATGGGGCTGGTTTCCCTGCATTTCTGGTTGGCCACGCTGGGCGTCGTGCTGTATATCAGCTCGATGTGGATTGCCGGCGTGATGCAGGGCCTGATGTGGCGTGCGACGGGTGCCGACGGCACGCTGACCTACAGCTTTGTGGAAGCAGTGAAGGCTACCTATCCCTTCTACGTCATACGCCTGGTGGGAGGCCTGTGCTTCCTGGGCGGCATGTGCGTGATGGCATGGAACACCTTCATTACCGTGCGGGGCCAGACCCATAGCAATCCGGTCATTCCGCAGTTCAACCCGGATGCGCGCGACCCCGCGATGCGCCAACCGGCCACGGCCACGGCTTAAGGAGATACAACATGGCCAAGAAGAAGTCCGGATTCAGTCACAAGCTGATCGAGCAGAACGTCGGGCTGCTCATCATCCTGTCGATCGCCGTCATATCGTTTGCGGGTCTGGTGCAGATCGTTCCGCTGTTTTTCCAGCACTCGACCACCACGCCCACCCCGGGCGTCATGCCCTACGAGCCGCTGAATCTCGTCGGGCGCGACGTATACATACGGGAAGGCTGCGTGGGCTGCCATTCCCAGCAGATACGCATGCTTAGCTCCGAGGTGCAGCGCTACGGCCCTTATTCCCTGGCCGGCGAGTCGACCTACGACTATCCCTTCCTGTGGGGCTCCAAGCGCACCGGTCCTGACCTGGCTAGGGTGGGCGGCCGCTATTCCGACGACTGGCACCGCGTACACCTGCGCAACCCGCGCGATGTCGTGCCGGAATCGAACATGCCCGCGTATGGATGGCTGGCGCGCAACTCGGTCGAGAACGAGAACGTTCAGACCCGCATGCGAGTATTGCGCAGGTTGGGGGTTCCGTATACCGACGAACAGATCGAGCAGGCGCCAGAACAACTGAAAGGCAAAACCGAAGAAGACGCCCTGATCGCCTATCTGCAGGATCTGGGCGTGGCCGGGCGCGCCGCCGCCGCTAAGGCCGTTGCCGAGGGAGCACTGTAATGGGCTTGTTGAATGGTTTGGCAACCATTATTGCCATGCTTACTTTCCTGGGCATCGTGGTCTGGGCGTTTTCCAAGGGCCGGGCCGACGCCAATCGCGAGGCCTCCATGCTCCCGTTCGCCGTGCCGGACGAGCGTTTGATGGACAAGAAAAAAGAGGAAACCCATGAGTGATTTCGTCAGCGGCTTCTGGAGCTACTACATCGGGGCGATAGCCATCGCCGGCATTGTGTTCTGTGTGTGGCTGCTGTTCTCGCAACGTGCCTGGCTGAAGAAAACCGTCGCGCATACCGAGGACACCGGCCATGTATGGGACGGCGATCTTACCGAGCTGAACAATCCTGTGCCGCGGTGGTGGACAGTGTTCTATCTGGGGCTTTGCATAGTCGCCGTTGCCATTCTGGTCTTGTATCCGGGCTTGGGCAGCTACGAGGGCACCCTGAAATTCACCTCTGCCAACGAGGTGAAGTCGCAGCGCGAAGCCCTGAATGCGCAGATCCAGCCGGTCTATGAGCGCTTTGGCAAGATGTCGATCACTGAAGTGGCCGGCGACCCGGATGCGCGCGAAATCGGCCAGCGCCTGTTCCTGAACAACTGTGCGCAGTGCCATGGCTCGGACGCCCGAGGCAGTGGCAACTTTCCCAACCTGGTGGACGGCGACTGGTTGTATGGCGGCGAGCCGGAGCAGATCATGCACTCCATTACCAAGGGACGGCACGGCATGATGCCGGCCTGGGGCGCACAGATCAAGCCGGCCGAGGCAGCCGACATTGCACAATACGTACGTTCCTTGTCCGGGCTGGCCAGCGATGCATTGCGTATTGTGCCGGGCAAACGTGGCTTCGATATGTTCTGCGCCGCCTGCCATGGCGCCGAAGGCAAGGGCAATACCGCGCTGGGCGCGCCCAATCTTAGCGATAACATCTGGCTCTATGGCAGTTCCGAAGCGTCGATCGTGGAAACCATACTGAATGGCCGCGAAAACCGCATGCCTGCTCAGGAAGGCATTCTTACGGAAGATCAGATCCGCATGCTTACCGCATGGGTATGGGGCTTGTCCGACCCAGGCAGCCGGATGGCTGCCCGATAGAAGCACAGCATGAGCAGCGAACCGCCCGTCGACCTGAACCCGGTACCAGCCGCCGCTGTGCCGGCCTGGCAGCCGCCGCGTGTCACGCCCGCGGGCGGTAAGTCTCCTCATGTGGAGAAAGCGCTGTCCGATGTGCGCGGCAAGATTTATCCGCGCTCGGTATCCGGACTGTTCGCGCGCTGGCGCGTCGCCATGGTGGTCATCACCCAACTGATCTTCTACGGTTTGCCCTGGCTGCAATGGAATGACCGTCAGGCCGTGCTGTTTGATCTGGCGGCACGCAAGTTCTATATATTCGGCATGGTGCTGTGGCCGCAAGATGTCATTTATCTGGCTGTTTTGCTGGTCATCTCGGCCTTTGCATTGTTCCTGTTCACGGCCATGGCAGGGCGGTTGTTCTGCGGCTATGCCTGCCCACAGACCGTCTACACCGAGATCTTCATGTGGGTCGAGCGCCGTATCGAAGGCGACCGCCTGGCCCGTATTCGACTGGACGAACAGCCCTGGTCACTGCGCAAGCTGCGTATCAAGGCTTCCAAGCATTTTGTCTGGATCCTGATCGCTTGGTGGACAGGGTCTACCTTCATCGGGTATTTCTCGCCAATACGCGAGCTGGGCATGGGCCTGCTTACGCTAAGCCTGGGACCATGGCAGTGGTTCTGGATGGTGTTCTACGCCTTTGCCACCTGGGGCAACGCCGGCTTCATGCGCGAAGCGGTGTGCAAGTACATGTGCCCGTACGCGCGCTTCCAGAGCGTTATGGTCGATGATGACACCTTTGTCGTTACCTATGATCACGTCCGGGGCGAACCGCGCGGGGGCCGTTCGCGTCGCATCGATCACAAGGAAGCCGGCATGGGCGATTGCGTGGACTGCAGTCTGTGTGTGCAGGTCTGCCCGACCGGTATCGATATCCGCGACGGCCTGCAGTACATGTGCATAGGCTGCGGCGCCTGCGTCGATGTCTGCGATACCGTCATGGACAAAATGGACTACGACAGGGGCCTGATCCGGTATACGTCGGGGCGCGCCATTACCGATGGGCTGTCGCAGTCCCAGGTTCGCAAGCGGTTGCTGCGTCCCCGCGTGCTGGTGTACACGAGCCTGCTGGCCATCATCGTGGCCGGCTTTGTTTTTTCCCTGGCTACACGCAACCCTTTGCGGGTGGATGTCATACGTGATCGCGGGGTGCTGGGCCGTGAAGTGGCCGGTGGCATGATAGAGAACGTGTATCGGCTGCAAATGATCAACACCTCCGAGTCTCCGCTGACGCTTAAACTTAGCGCCACCGGGGTGCCCGAGCTTGCGATTCTGACTGCCGACGAGGGCACAGATACCGTACAGGTGGATGCCGCCTCGAACCGATTGGTTCCCGTCGTGGTACGCGCCCCGGCTGGCGCCCTCACACCTGGCTTGCATGAAATCGAATTGACCACTGTGGGCAATTACGGATCGGACCGCGAGGTCACCGTCGTTGAGCGATCCAGCTTTTTTGTTCCCCGATAACCCAGAGGCCAGTAGATGTCACAATTTCCCGACCCGACAGAGCAGCTTGTAGGGCCCAGCAAGCCTTGGTGGCGCGAGCCCTGGCCCTGGCTGCTGATGGCGGGCCCCTTCGCGGCGATGGTGGGCTGTATTATTACGATCTTTCTCGCCGTGGAGCACTACGGCGATCAGGCAATTACTGATGGTGGCATCAAGCGCGGGCTGAAGGTCACTCGTCAGGATGAAGTGCCGGCGGCTCCGCAGCCGCCGAAGGCGCAAGCGCGCGAATAACTCAAAAAAATCAGGAGACACGGGGGGCTTTTTCTTGTTCTGGGTGATGGCAGCGCTATCTAGCGCCTTGACGCTGCATTTGGCGCCGCGCGGTCGTCTGGAAGACGAATTTGGCGACCCGGTGCCCGACTAGGCGGCTCAACCGCAGTCGGTTCCCGCCAGCGCCTGCAAGCCGTGCATATCCAGTATATTCACTTCGCGCTGTCGCACGCGTATCAGGTTCTCGCGCGCAAATCGCGAGAACAGCCGACTGACGGTTTCCAGGGTAAGGCCCAGGTAGTTGCCGATCTCTTCCCGGCTCATGCGCAAGATGAATTCGCTGGCAGAATAGCCCAGCGCGGAAAGCCGCTGCGACAGGTTGACCAGAAAAGCGGCGAGCCGCTGTTCCGAGCGCAGTGCGCCCAATGCCATGACCAGTTGGTGAGAGCGGCCGATTTCCTTGCTCATGAGGCGTCGCAGCTGTTGTTGCAGCACCGGCAGGTGCCGGGCCAGTTCGTCCATCTCGTCGATGCGGATGATGCATACTTCGGAGTCTTCCAGCGCGATGGCATGCGATAGATGGACGTTGTCCAGCAGGCCGTCCATGCCGACGATTTCACCCGGCAGCAGAAAGCTGGTGATCTGGATCTGGCCCGACGCATCTTCCAGTTGCGTCTTCAACGAACCGGAACGGATGCCATAAACCGCTTCCGTCTTCTCGCCCAGATGGAATAGCGCGCTTCCCTTGGGGATGCGGATTCGTTCCTTGATGAGCTCGTCAAGCTTGGCCACGTCATCGCGTGCCATGCCCAGTGGCAGGCACAGTTCGCTTAGCATACAGGTGGAACAGCGGGTGGATTCGGGTGCGACGGGGATACGTTTAGGCATGCAGGGCAGATCTGGGTTTCAGTTGGCTGTCAGTATAGGCTTCTCGGCGGATAAGTCATGTCGCGAGTGTGGTTTTTTCGTCAGTTGCCGCCCAATACGACGGGGTGGCATAGCGTTCTTTGAGCATGTCAACGAATAGCCGCACACGCAAGGGCAGGTGTTTGCGCTCGGGCAGCATGGCAAATATGCCATTGGGCGGCGCTGCGTAGTCGTCCAGCACGGTAAGCAGCCGACCTGCTGCCAGATCGTCGCGGACCTCCCAGAGTGATCGCCACGACAGCCCGATGCCGGCCAGCGTCCATTGATGCAGTACCGATCCATCGCTGCAGGCGAGACTGCCTTTTGCCCGGATCGCACGCAATTGCCCATTTTGCCGCAGCAGCCAGCCCCTGGCCTGGTTGCCCTGGTTGCCGAAGGACAGGCAGTTGTGTCGTGCCAGGTCGTCTGGTGTTGCGGGGCGTCCGTGCCGTTCCAGATAAGAAGGGGCGGCGACGATAACGCGCTGGTTATCGGCCAGACGCAAGCCCACGATCTGCGAGTCGTCCAGTTCGCCCAGGCGTATGGCGCAATCGTAGCGCTCTTCGATCAGGTCGACCAGGCGATCGGACAGATCCAGGGTGACCGAGACGTCCGGGTAAGTGGCGGTGAACTCGGGCAGCAGGGGAGCAACATGCCTGCGCCCAAAGCCGGCCGGCGCGCTGACGCGCAAATGGCCGCCGGGCTTCACGCTACCCTGCGTGATACGGGCTTCGGTGTCGTTCAGGTCGCGCAGGATGCGCTGCGCTTCCTCCAGCAGTGCGGTGCCCTCGGAGGTAAGCGACAGGCGGCGGGTCGAGCGCAGCAGCAGTTTCACGCCCAGGCGGCCTTCCAGCGCGGTAAGGCGTCGGCTCATCATGGCGGGCGCCACGCCTTCGGCGCGTGCCGCCGCAGTCAGGCTGCCCAGCGTCGCAACGGCCACGAAACTTTCCAGTTGTTTGAATTTATCCATAGGGGCGGCGAGGGCTCTACCTTGAAATAGGGCCGTTAGGCCGCACATATTCATTATTCGAGCCCATGGCTCTCTCCACTTTCAAAGAACACTATGCGATTCGACAAACTTACCACCAAATTTCAGCAGGCCATTGCCGATGCGCAAAGCCTGGCTGTTCAGCATGATAATCCTTATATCGAGCCGGCCCATGTGTTGGCGGCGCTATTGGCCGATAGCGACAGCGGCGCGGGCAGCCTGCTGGCGCGTGCCGGCGTGGCGGTCAATCGCCTGAGCCAGGCTTTGACCGCGCAGATCGAAGCCTTGCCGCAAGTTCAGGGGGCCGAAGGCAACATACAGGTCAGCCGCGAGTTGCAAGCGGTATTGGCGCGTACCGACAAAGAAGCCAGCAAACGCGGCGACTCTTACATCGCCAGCGAGCTTTTCCTGCTGGCACTGGCCGACGATAAAGGCGAGACGGGCCGCCTGCTACGCGAGGCGGGCTTGCAACGCAAGCCCCTGGAAGCCGCCATCGAAGCCGTGCGCGGGGGTGCCAGCGTTGCCGACTCCGAGGGCGAATCCAACCGCGAGGCCCTATCCAAATACACCACCGACCTGACCGATCTCGCACGCCAGGGCAAGCTGGATCCGGTCATAGGCCGCGACGACGAGATCCGTCGATCCATCCAGATCTTGCAGCGCCGCACCAAGAATAATCCGGTGTTGATCGGTGAGCCCGGCGTGGGCAAGACGGCGATCGTCGAAGGACTGGCGCAGCGGATTATCAATAACGAGGTGCCCGAGACCCTCAAGGGCAAGCGGGTGCTGTCGCTGGATATGGCCGCTTTGCTGGCCGGCGCCAAGTATCGTGGCGAGTTCGAAGAACGCCTGAAGGCGGTTCTTAAAGAGCTTTCCCACGACGACGGCCAGACCATTGTTTTCATCGACGAGCTGCACACCATGGTGGGCGCAGGCAAGGCCGAGGGCGCAATGGACGCGGGCAATATGCTCAAACCGGCCTTGTCGCGCGGCGAACTGCATTGCATAGGCGCGACCACGCTGGACGAATACCGCAAATACATCGAGAAAGATGCCGCGCTGGAGCGGCGCTTCCAGAAAGTCCTCATCAACGAGCCCGACGTCGAGTCGACCATCGCGATCTTGCGCGGCTTGCAGGAGCGCTACGAACTGCATCACGGCGTGGCCATTACCGACCCGGCCATTGTGGCGGCTGCCGAGCTGTCCAATCGCTACATCACTGATCGCTTCCTGCCAGATAAGGCCATCGACCTTATCGACGAGGCGGCTGCGCGCATACGAATGGAGATCGACTCCAAGCCCGAGGTCATGGACAAGTTGGATCGACGCATCATCCAGTTGAAGATCGAGCGCGAAGCGGTCAATAAAGACACGGACGAGGGCTCACAGCGTCGTCTCAAGGCTATCGAGGACGAACTGCTGAAGCTGCAGCGCGAGTACAACGATTTCGAGGAAATCTGGAAATCCGAGAAGGCCGCTGTCCAGGGCTCGCAGTCGATCAAGGAAGAGATCGAGCGCACGCGCGCCGAGATGGCCGAGCTGCAGCGCAAGGGTCAGTTCGACAAGCTTGCGGAGCTGCAGTACGGCAAGTTGCCCGAGCTGGAGGGCCGCCTGCAAGCAGCCGAAGCCGGCCAACAAGAGGCCGCCGACGCCGACAAGCCGCGCTTGTTGCGTACCCGGGTGGGTGCGGAAGAGATCGCCGAGGTCGTGTCCCGGGCTACCGGCATTCCGGTGTCCAAGATGATGCAAGGAGAGCGCGACAAGCTGCTGCAAATGGAAAGCTATCTGCATCAGCGGGTCGTCGGTCAGGACGAGGCCGTAACCCTGGTGGCTGATGCGATTCGCCGTTCACGGGCCGGCTTGTCGGACCCATCGCGCCCTTATGGTTCCTTCTTGTTTCTCGGCCCCACTGGGGTAGGCAAGACCGAACTTACCAAGGCGCTGGCCGGCTTCCTGTTCGATTCGGACGACCACCTGATACGCATCGACATGAGCGAGTTCATGGAGAAGCACTCGGTGGCGCGTCTTATCGGAGCGCCTCCCGGTTACGTGGGCTACGAAGAGGGCGGCTATCTGACCGAAGTGGTGCGCCGCAAGCCTTACAGCGTCATTTTGCTGGACGAGATCGAGAAAGCGCACCCCGACGTATTCAACGTGCTGTTGCAAGTGCTGGATGACGGCCGCCTGACCGATGGCCAGGGCCGTACGGTGGATTTCCGCAACACTGTCATTGTCATGACGTCCAACCTGGGCTCGCAGCATATACAAAGCATGACCGACCAGCCCTACGAGGTGGTCAAGGAAGTAATCTGGGAAGAGCTTAAACAGGCATTCCGCCCCGAGTTCCTGAACCGGATCGACGAAGTCGTGGTGTTCCATGGTCTGGACGCCAGCCATATCGAGTCGATTGCGCGCTTGCAGATACAGCGCCTGGCCGAACGCCTCGTCCAGATGGACATGCGCCTGGAAGTCACAGATGCTGCCCTGGCACAATTGGCCCGTAGCGGCTTTGACCCGGTGTTTGGGGCACGCCCGCTTAAACGCGCCATCCAGCAGCATGTAGAGAACCCGGTCGCGCGACTGATACTGGAGGGCAAATTTGGGCCCAAGGATGTCGTGCCGGTGGACTGGCAGGACGATCAGTTTGTGTTTTCGCGCACCTTGCAGTAAACGTCTGCTGGGGCGTCGGCCTTACGCGTCGGCGCCCGGCGGCGGGTTGAATTCCAGTTCGTCCTTGCCGTAGAACTTGATGCCTATCTTGATACGTTCGCGGCCTTGTTCGCGACGATGCCGATTGGTATCGCGCAGCGAATAGACACAGCCGCAGTACTCTTGCTGGTAGAAGGTTTCGCGCTTGCTGATTTCGATCATGCGTGCTGACCCGCCACCTTTGCGCCAGTTGTAGGTCCAGTAGATCAGTTCGGGGTAGCGCGCAGCGGCGCGCTCGCCCGAACCGTTGATCTGGTTCATGTCCTTCCAGCGCGAAATACCCAATGAGCTGGTAATGGTGTCAAAGCCGTGCTCGTGAGCGTATAGCGCGGTGCGCTCGAAGCGCATGTCGAAACAGACCGTACAGCGTTGTCCGCGCTCGGGCTCGTCTTCCAGGCCGCGTACGCGCTCGAACCAGTTGTCCCGGTCGTAGTCGGCGTCGATGAATTCGATGCCGTGCTGCTCTGCAAAACGAATGTTCTCGTTCTTGCGGATCTCGTACTCGCGGTCCGGGTGGATATTTGGGTTGTAAAAATAAATGGCGTATTCGATGCCCGATGCGGTCATGGCTTCCATGACTTCGCCGGAACACGGCGCACAGCAGGAATGCAGCAGCACCTTGCGCCGGTTGTCGGGCAACTGAAGTATGGGGCGTTCGGTCAGGGTCATGGCAGACGATTGCAGCCTTGCGGCGCAGTAAAGATATGGCTCATGGGCGTATTTTAGTCGCCTATGACGGTATTCCAAAGTGTGCCCACCGCCCGGCGTTGAAGAATCAATTGATCGCTGGGTACGCGGGCCTTCTCGGCACCCTGCAGACGCAAGGCATGTTGGCGGCGACGATATTCGCGATAGGCGTCGGCGACGTCTATGGCCAGATGCCTGGGGATGAGGCCGACCTGGGCAGCCAGCCCCAGCAGGGCGATATTTCCGAGGTTATCCAGCAGCACCGGATAGGTCGCTGCGTGGCACAGCACCAGGTATTGCGTCACGAACTCCACATCGACCATGCCGCCACGGTCGTGCTTCAGGTCGAAGTCGTCGCTGCGGTTGGGATGCCCTGCGCTGATCTTCTCGCGCATGCCACGCACTTCGTTGCGTAGCGCAACAGGATCACGCGGCAGCAGCAGCACTTGGCGGCGTATGGCCTCGAAGCGCTGGCCAATCGCGGCGTCACCCGCAACAAAACGGGCGCGTGTGATGGCCTGATGCTCCCAGGCCCAGGCGTGCTGTGTCTGGTATTGCTCGAAGGCGTCGATCGAAACGGCCAACAGGCCGGCGTCGCCATCCGGCCGCAGGCGCAGGTCGATCTCGTACAGGCGCCCGGACGACGTCATGGTCGATAGCCACGAGGCCATGCGTCGGCCCAGCTTGGCATAGAGCTCGCTGGCTTCGTCGGTGGGGTCGTCGTAAAGGAAGACCAAATCCAGGTCGGACGCGTAGCCGATTTCCTTGCCGCCCAGCTTGCCATAGGCAATGATGGCGAAGTGCGGGGCGGGAAGGGGGCCTGCCTGGCCGCGCGGCTGCACCAGCGGCCATACACGATCGATGGTCTCAGCCAGCAGCAGGTCAGCCAGCGCCGAGAGCCGATCCGCCAGGTGTTCCACCGTAAGCACGCCTTCCAGATCCTGGGCCAGCAACTGAAAAGTCACCTGGTGCTGGGTGTCGCGCATCAGGTTCATTTGTTGTTCGACGTCGGGTCGGCCGTCAGGCAGCACGCAGGCATCGAGCTCGCTGCGCAATTGGCGCCGTAGCTCGTCGAAGTCTGGCGGCTCGAGCAGCGAATGCCACTCGATCAGGCTATCCAGCAAAATAGGGTAGCGGGCCAGGTACTGCGATGCCCAGGGGCTGGCGCCAACGATGCGGGCAACCCGTGCAAGTGTCTCGGGATACTCGGCCAGCAGCGCAAGATAGGCGCTGCGCTGGACGATGTGCTCGACCAGCTCGAGCAAGCGTATGGCCGTGGTGGGCGGCGTTGCGCTCTTGGCTGCCATGTCGATGATGGCAGGCAGCAAGGTTTTGACGCGTCGCCGGCTGCTTGCGGGCAAGCTGCGGATGCGATGGCTATCGAGCAGTGACTCGACGCGTTGGCGTATGGTGTCGGCGTGATCGCCCAGCAGTTGCTCGATCTGCTCATTCAGGTCGCTGTATGGCGTATCGGTGGTCCGGGCCGCCGGGGTGTCCTCGCCATGGTCGGTTTCACCCATGCCGGCAATACGGAAGGCGTCGCGGAAGGTTTGGGTCACGAAGGCGCGATGTTCGGTCAACGTGGTTTCAAACGCCGCCTGCTCCATGCCCATGGCATCAGCCAGGGCGGCGCACAGGGCCGGGTCGCGCGGCAGCAAGTGGGTCTGCTCGTCTTCGCGGTACTGCAACATATGCTCCACCCGTCGCAAAAACTCGTAAGCGATGACCAGGCGCTCGGCGACTTCGTTGGCGATCACGCCGGCATTGGCCTGCGCCTGCAGGGCGGCAAGCAAGCCTCGTTGTTGCAATGACGGCATCCGACCGCCGCGTATCAACTGATTCAGCTGCACGACAAACTCGATCTCGCGTATGCCGCCTTCACCCAGCTTGATGTTATGGATGGTGTCGACACCATTGCGGGCCAGTGCGCGGCGTTGCCAGTCGAGCCGGATTCTTTCGCGCAGCCCGCGCATGGCAGCCAGGGCGTCGAAGTCGAAGTACTTGCGGTACACGAAGGGGGTGCGCAGCGATGCCAGTTGCCTGACCTGCTCGGATGAGTCGCTACCCTCGAAGGCCCGGCAAGGAATGATCCGGCCTTTCAGCCAGGCGTAGCGTTCCCATTCCCGACCTTGCGTCACCAGATAGTTCTCCAGGGCGTCAAGGCTCCAGGCCAGCGGGCCAGAGTCGCCATCGGGCCGCAGCCGCAGGTCAGTGCGGAATACCTGCCCATCGCCATCCATCTCGGACAGCACCGGCATCATGCGTTGCGTTACCCGGCCATAGAACTCGTGGTGGCTGATCTTTCGGCGTCCGGTGGTTTCTCCTTCTTCACCGTACAGCATGATCAAGTCGATGTCTGACGAGACGTTCAGTTCGCGGCCTCCCAGCTTGCCCATGCCGACGATAAGCAGCTCTTGCGGGCGCCCGGTATTGGGGTCTACCGGTACGCCATGGATATCCGCCAGTGCGCCCGCAACGCTCTTGTAGGCTTCCGCCACGGCCAGGTCTGCCAGGGCCGACATGGCCGTCACGACTTCTTCCAGCGGGGCAAGGCCATTGATGTCGCGCAGCATCAGCGTGTAAAAGGTACGTTCACGCAATAGGCGCAGCGCACGGCGCACATCGGCCACCGGCAGCGTGGCATCGCCTTCCCCCCCGCGAAGCTCGTCGTACCAGCCATGCAGGGTCTTGCGGGTAAGCGGCTGCTGGGCGGCGGCCGTCAGCCATTCGGCGAAGGGGGCATAAGCGCTGGTCTTGCGGCGCAGCGCGCCCGACCAGCGCAAAGCTCGCTCTAATATAATGCCTGCAGACATAGGGTCGCACGAGGGTGAAAAGATGAAGTATAAGGGGTGCCGACTCTTGAAGATCGCACTGGCCGCGTATTTTGCGCTGGCCCTGCTGGTGCTGGGCGTCCGCTATCTGGTTTTGCCCAATATCGACCAGTGGCGTCCTCAAATCGCCGCGCAACTATCGTCCCGTCTCGACCTCGATGTCACCCTGGGTGCCATACAGGCCGAATGGAAGGGCCTGAACCCCAGCCTGCGTCTGCGCAATGTCCAACTGGCCCGTCCCGGCCAGCCGGCAGTGCTGGAAGTGCCCCAAGTGGATGCCCGCCTTAGCTGGCGCAGCCTGTTCTCGCTTTCGCCGCAGTTTCTCAGCCTCAGTGTGCGCGGGATGACCTTGGACGTGAGCCGCGATGCGAACGACCAGTGGCGGCTGATGGGCCTACCGATCGATCTGGCCGAGGCAGCGCAACAGCCTGCGGACCGCGGCGATGGCTTCCTGATCTGGCTGGCGGCTCAACGGCATATTGTGTTGCGCGATGCCACGGTACGCTGGACCGATGCCTTGCGCCAGGCGCCGCCCCTGGTGTTGGAGGGCGTTACGCTGACAGTTACCGGCCGGTCCGGCAATCACGACTTTTCATTGATAGCAACGCCGCCTGCCGGCCTGGGCGACCAACTGGAAGCGCGTGGCCATATTCGGACGGACGGCGCAGAGGCGGCGAGCAGCTCGCGCCTGCGCTCCGCGGAGGGCCGCTTGTATGTGCGTATGCCCAACATGGCCCCGCTGGCGTGGGACCCATGGCTGCCCTTGCCCCCCGGGCTGCAATCCGGTCAGGTCTCCATGCAGTCCTGGCTTGAGTTCCAATCCGGTTCGCTTGCCCGGGTAGTGCTGGATGCGCATGTGGCTGATGCCCGCTGGGAGTTTCCAGAGCAGGTCGCCGCCAGCGTTGGCTCCTTCCGTCTTTATCTGGACGGCCCCGGTAGCGCTTACGGCAAACTGGCCGCCGGTAATCCGGATCCGGGCCTGGCTTTCAGTCTGGCTGCGAAGCATCTGACGGTCGAGGCTCCCGAACTATTCCAGCACACCTTGTCATTTGATCTTATCGATGCGGATGGCAGCGTGGGGCACGAGGATGACGGCGCCCTGGCATTGCGGTCAGCGCGCCTGGCTGTGGTTAATCTCGATATGGAAGCCGCCTTTCAAGGGAGTTGGAAGGAGGGCGGATCGGGCGTAGCGGGAATGGTCGACGTCCAAGGCGTTTTTCGGCGCGCCACGGTGGACGCCATTGATGACTACTTGCCAAGCACCGTTGATCTGGACGCGCGCGAGTGGATGGCTGCCAGCCTGATGGAC
>SMFF01000334.1_pt1 | contig 29646 bp, 28 predicted proteins | sample 2456181 | NCBI WGS metagenome assembly SMFF01 (sample SAMN10132611, study PRJNA489261) | soil metagenome | isolation source: day120 antibiotic-loamy sand soil ammended with raw manure from dairy cow... | place: USA | collected 2015-04-01
CTCGTCGTGGTGCCGATCGCGCTGATCGCCGGCGGGATCCTCGCGATCACGACGCGTGGGTTCACGGCGCTGCCCGCAGGGTCGTTCTTCTCGATCCTCGCACCGCTGTTCATGCTCGTGGTCGCGGTCGTCGTGATCGCGACGACCGCGCGGAGCGGACGGGGCAGCTCGGAGCGGCTCATGCGGCTGGTCAGGTTCGCCGAGCTCAACGGCTTCACGTTCTCGACGCGCGACGCCGAGCCGAACTACCCGGGCATGATCTTCCGCATCGGACGCGGACGACAGGCTCTCGACCACATCGTGCGCCCGGCGCCGCGCTTCCTCGACATCGGTAACTTCCGCTACACGACAGGTTCGGGCAAGAACAAGAAGACCCGCACCTGGGGCTTCATGGCGCTGCACCTCGACCGCCGGGTGCCGCACATGCTGCTCGACGCGAAGGCCAACAACTTCCTCGGCAGCAACCTGCCCGCGCATTTCTCACGCGACCAGGTGCTGTCGCTCGAGGGCGACTTCGACCGTCACTTCACGCTGTACTGCCCGCGTGAGTACGAACGGGATGCCCTGTACGTCTTCACTCCCGACCTCATGGCGCTGCTCATCGACGAGGCGGGAGCGTTCGATGTCGAGGTGGTCGACGACTGGATGTTCGTCTACGCCTCGGCTCCGTTCCGGATGGGCGATGGGCCGCAGCTGCAACGCATGCTGCGCATCGTCGACACCGTGGGCGCGAAGACCGTCGACCGCACCGACTTCTATGCCGACGAGCGCATCGGCGACCGGCGCATCAACCTCGTGGCGCCTCAGGGAGCGCGCCTGCGTCGAGGCATCCCGTGGGCGACCATCCTCATCACGGCGATCGTCGTGGCGGCGTGGTTCGGGATGTCGTTGGTGCGCTGACGCCGCTGTCGCTCACACTCCGGCCGGGCGCGTGGCCGACATGAGTGCCTGACGCGACGCCGTGAGCTTGGCGAGCAGCTCCCGCTCGTCGGACTGCGCCCCCACGCGGTCACGGCCGGACACGATGCGCTGACGGGTGAACGCGAGCCGCGTGGCGTCACGGATGTAGCTCTTCATGAGGATCGCGTGCCCGTTGCTCTTCGCCCAGGTCATCGCCTGCTTCCGACCCGCGCCGGTGCCGAGAGTGGCCACCTCATCCGGGCTGATCCATCCCGCGGCCGCGTACTCGGCGAGGCGCTCCTGGGTGAGCTGGGCCTCCCGCTTGCGCAGCTTCACGACGAGCACGATCGCCCCCGCGAACAGCGGCACCTGCACGACGACGTAGAGCAGGAACCAGCCGATGAGGCCGAGGTACGAGGTGCCGTTCCACAGCGCGTGCAGCGCCATGGCGCCGATGAGTCCCACGAAGAAGCCGCCGACGCCTCCCCCGACGCTCTTGCGCCCCCACCATCCGATGAAGAGGCCGGTGACGGCGGTGAACATCACGTGCGCGAAGGGCGACATGACCCCGCGCACGAAGAAGGTCAGGGCGATGTCGGTCGACACGATCCCGCCCGAGGCCATCGACTGCGCGAAGTAGAGGATGTTCTCGGTGAAGGCGAAGCCGCCCGCGATCGTGGCGGCGTAGACGATGCCGTCGACGGGACCGTCGAAGTACTTGCGTGCGATGAGGAAGATGAGCAGCACGCCGAGACCCTTGGCCAGCTCCTCGACGACAGGTGCCTGCACGACGGTGCCGAGCACATCCCCGACATCCGGGCTGATGCCGAGCATGTAGTCGGTGAACTGCGCCGCGATGTCGACGATGAGCGCGATCGCGACCGACATGATCGCGCCCCAGAGGAATCCGAAGACCAGCAGGCCCCGGGGTTCGGGCTCCCAGCGGTCGATCCACAGCACACCGAAGGCCACGGCGACGAGCGGCAGCAGCGCGAGGAAGCCGCCCGCGACGAGAAGCACCGGGCCGAGCGCGAGGAAGAGGTAGCCGAGCAGCGCGATGCCGAAGATGCCGATCACCACGAAGCCCGCGATCGCCCATCCGAACAAGGCGTTGCGTGGCCGGGCCGGCTGCTGGAAGGCGGGCTGCGGCGGCAGCTGCGTCTGCGCCTGCACCTCGGCGGGTGCCGCGGCGGGCTGGGGGGCGTACGGGTTCGTGGTGGATGGCAACGACATGCGGACACCCTACCGATCCGCGCGGTCCGATCGAGGCAGGCGGTTACTTCTGCTGTTCGCGCAGAATCGCGAGTGCGCGCGTGACCCGATCGCGCAGCCCCGGCACGTTCTTGCGCTGCGGGATGCGGGCGCGTTCGAGAAGGGCGACCACCTCGGCTCGCTGAGCGGCGCGCACCGCGTCGATGGCCTCCTGACGCACGACCGAGGCCCGCACCGCGACGATGAACGCGGCGATCGCGAGGCCCGCACCGACGATGGCCAGCACGGCGAAGGCGATCTCGCCGTCGGCGAAGGCGGCGATCGACGCGGCGACCCCGATGCCGAGCACCGCGAGCAGTGCCACCAGCCGCAGCGTGGGCGCGGCGGCCGAGCGCCGGGCGAGGGAGCGATCGGCCTCGGCGAGCCGCGTGTCGAACTCGGCGAGCTCCTCCGCCTCGAGCTGCAGGATGGCGCGGTCGCGCAGATCGCGGCGGATGCGGGCGTAGGTGGGCCGGTTCTGGCGCACGACCGCGAGCACCGACACCGTGCCGATCGCGAAGGCGATGAGCGCGATCACGAACAGCAGCGCGAACGCGGCCCCCGGGCGCGCGAGGTCGAACAGCGCGCGGGCCGCGGCATCCACTCCGAAAGCGACGAGCACGGCCGAGATCGCCGTGACGGCCATCGTCCAGGTCAGCTCGCGCACGCTCGAGCGCGTGATCGTCTCGGGGTCATCCGTGTCGCGCACGCGACGCGCGTCGATGAAACCGGTGATCGCGTCGCCCACCTGGAGGGCGAGGATGGCGGCCTGGAGGATGAGAGCGACGACGAGCAGCGGAACGAGATCCACCCTGCGACCCTAACGCAGCCGACATTCCGCTCGGCGTTCGCACCGACGCGGCGGGCCGCGTGGCCCTACGCCGTCGGCGCGTCGATCGCGCCGCCGAAGCGACGCGTGCGCTGCCCGTAGACCTCGATCGCCCGCCACAGCTGCTCGCGGCTGAAGTCGGGCCAGAGCGTGTCGAGGAACACCATCTCGGCGTAGGCGCTCTGCCACAGCAGGAAGTTGCTCGTGCGCTGCTCGCCCGAGCTGCGCACGAACAGGTCGACGTCGGGCATATCGGGGATGTACAGGTGCCGCGCGATCGTCCTCTCGCTGATGCGATCGGGGCTGAGCCGCCCGGCGGCGACCTCGCGCGCGATGCCGCGCACGGCATCCTGCAGTTCTGTGCGCCCCCCGTAGTTGACGCACATCGTGAGGGTGAGCGTGTTGTTGTGCGCGGTGAGCTGCTCGGCGAAGCGCAGCTCGTCGATCACCGAGCGCCAAAGACGCGGAGTGCGGCCCGCCCAGCGCACCCGCACGCCCCACTCGTTGAGCTGGTCGCGGCGTCGGTGCAGCACGTCGCGGTTGAACCCCATGAGGAAGCGCACCTCGTCGGGGCTGCGCTTCCAGTTCTCGGTCGAGAAGGCGTAGACCGAGAGGTGCTTCACGCCGATCTGGATCGCGCCGGCCACGACATCCAGCAGCGCCGCCTCGCCCGCCTTGTGCCCCTCGATGCGCGTGAGGCCCTGGCGGTTGGCCCAGCGGCCATTGCCGTCCATGACGATCGCGACGTGCGCGGGAACCGCGGATGCCGGCATGGCGGGCGGGTGCTTGCCTGTCCAGTCGAGCGGGACGAAGTCGACCGCGTCGCGGTGGGTCTTCTCGACGGGGGCCACACGACGACCCTACGGCGTCTGCGCGCCGGCGGGGATGGGCGCGGCGCTCGGCGGAGCGGCGGCTACGCGATGGTGCGGTCGACGTGTTCGAGCGAGCGCAGGCCGCGCTCGAGATGGAACTGCGTGTAGGCGGCGGCGACCCCGGATGCCTGGGCGCGCGTGCGCTCGTCGGCGGCATCCGCGGTGGCCCAGTCACCCGCGAGGAGCGCCGCGAGCAGTGCCAGGGTGGGGGGATCCAGGCGCGGTGACCCGGGAGGCGCGGCGGCATCCGACACCACTCCCCCGAGCTGCACGACGAATGCCGAGTGCGGGCCGGGTTCGCCCGTGACGGCGCAGTCGACGAAGCTCGGCGCCCATCCGGCGATCGACAGGGCACGCAGCAGGTAGGAGTCGAGGGTGAGCCCGGGTGCGTGCTCCCCACGGCTCAACGAGCGCAACGCCCCCACGAGCAGGAGGTAGTGCTGCAACCCCGCCTCGTGCTCGGTGAGGCGGTCGGCGGTCTCGACCATGGCGTTCGCGGCCGTGAAGCGCGCGTAGTCGCCGGCGATGTCGCCGCCGTACGAGCCGAGCATCTCGGCCTGCTGCACGATGTCGAGGCTGCGGCCGATGTAGCACTGCACGTCGACGACCATGAACGGCTCGAGCCGTGCGCCGAACCGCGAGCCCGTGCGCCGCACGCCCTTCGCGACGGCGCGCAGCTTGGGTCAGCGCCGACGCGCGCCTTCGGACAGGATGGACGCATGGTGCCGGACACCGCCCTCGCGACCTTCGAGAGCGTGCGACCGCGCCTGTTCGGGATCGCGTATCGGATGATGGGCACGGTCGCCGAGGCCGAGGACCTCGTGCAGGAGGCCTGGCTGCGCTGGCAGGGCGCCGACCACGAGAGCGTTCGCGAACCCGCGGCCTTCCTCGCCACGACCGTGACGCGCCTCGCCCTCACCGAGCTCGACTCGGCCCGCGCGCGCCGCGAGCGCTACGTCGGATCGTGGCTGCCCGAGCCCGTCGACACCTCCGCGGATCCGGCGCTCGGGGCCGAGCGCGCCGAGGCGCTCTCGTTCGCGGTGCTCCTGCTGCTCGAGCGCCTCACGCCCACCGAGCGCGCGGCGTACGTGCTGCACGAGGCCTTCGACTACCCGTACCGACGCATCGCCGAGGTGCTCGAGACGAGCGAAGCGAACGCGCGGCAGTGGGGCTCGCGGGCGCGCGCCCATCTCGAGCGCGCACGCACGGCATCCGTCACCGACGCGCAGCGGGAGCGCCTGCTCGCCGCATTCCTCGCGGCCGCTCAGCAGGGCGACCTCGAAGCTCTCGAGGCCGTGCTCGCCGACGACATCGTCGCGGTCTCCGACGGCGGCGGCGTGGTGCAGGCCGCTCGCAGACCTGTCGCAGGGCGGCACAACGTCGCACGGTACCTGCTCGGCGTGCTCGAGAAGTTCGCGGCCGACCTCGAGAACGTGCCGGCGCTCTACAACGGGGAGCTCGCCTTCGTGAGCCTGCGCGGTGAGCAGCCGATCGCCGTGTGGACCCTCGACATCGCGGCCGACGGCATCCGCGGCTTCTACAACGTCATGAATCCGGCGAAGCTGTCACGAATCGAGGTGCCATCCGGTCACAGGGGGTGAAGCCCGAGAAAGGACCCTCATGCTCATCCTCGTCACCGGCGGCACCGGCCGCCTCGGCCGCCCCACCGTCGAAGCGCTCCGCACCCGCGGGCACGACGTGCGCGTGTTCAGCCGCCGACCCGGCGACGGCCACGCGGTCGGCGACCTCACGACGGGCGCGGGACTCGCCGACGCGTTGGTGGGTGTCGACGCGGTCGTGCACCTCGCCACCACGCGCCGAAAGGACATCGGCCAGACGCGGATGCTGCTGGATGCGATGGCCGGCACCGGCACACACCTCGTGTTCATCTCGATCGTCGGGGTCGACCAGGTGCCCTACGCGTACTACCGCGACAAGCTGGCGAGCGAACGGGCGATCGAGGCGTCCAGCATTCCGCACACGATCATCCGGGTGACGCAGTTCCACGGGTTCGTCTCGGAGTTCCTCGACGCGCAGCGACGCCTGCCGGTCACGTTCGTGGTGCCCGCCTGGGTGCAGACGGTTCACGTGCCCGAGGTGGCCGAGCGCCTCGCCGAGCTCGCCGTGGCGGGCCCGTCGGGGCGCGCAGCCGACTTCGGCGGCCCCGAACTGCTGTCGCTGCGGCAGCACGCCGAGCAGTGGCAGCGTGCCCACGGCATCCGGCGCCCCATCTGGTCACTGCGACTGCCCGGCGCATTCGCCCGCGCGGTGCGCGAGGGCAAGCTCGCGAGCGGCCTGCCGGGCGCGGGTCGCGTCACCTTCCGCGATGGATGGACCTCGTCGCGGTCGCGATCGGCAGCCTGCAGGGGGCGGCGTTCGCAGCCCAGTTCCGTGACCGGCGGCTCGACCTGCTGGGCGTCGCGATCGTGGGCATCGCGACCGGCTTCGGCGGCGGCATCCTGCGCGACCTGCTGTTGAACCAGGTGCCGCTCGCGCTGCACAGCAACTGGTACCTGCCGGTGGCGACGGTCTCCGCGTTGCTCGGGATGCTGTTGCAGCGGCTCGTGCACCGGCTGAGCGTGACGATCAACGTGCTCGACGCCGTCATGCTCGGCCTGTTCGGCGCGCTCGGCACGACCAAGGCGCTCGCCTTCGGGCTGCCGGTGGTTCCGGCGATCTTCGTGGGCGCCGTCGCGGCCGTCGGCGGCGGCATCCTGCGCGATCTGCTGCTGAACCTGCCCATCTCGATCATGCAGGTGGGCTCGCTCTACGCCGTCGCCGCGATCGTCGGCGCGACGACGCTCGCGGTGCTCGACGGCTTCGGTGTCAATGCACTCGTGGCCGGCATCGTGTGCGTCGTCGTGACCTTCGGGGTGCGCGTGCTCGCGGTGGTCTTCGATTGGAGGCTTCCCGAACAGCGACATCTGCCCACGGGAGCGATCCGCATCGTGCGGCGCCCGCGCAAGAGCACCGACTAGCGAGGTGGCCATCGCGGCTCCGTCCGCCTGAGCGACAGAGCCGAACGTGCCACCTCAGCGGGGCAGCAGCGCCTCCGCGAGCGAGCGGCGCAGCCAGCGGCGGTAGTCGTCGTCGCTGAACCCGGCACGGTGCACGAGTCGTTCGTAGGTCTCGGGCATCACGAGCACCCAGACTGATGCGAGCAGTTCCTCGCGCGACAGATCGGTGCGTGCCCAGCCGCGGTCGATCCAGATGCCGAGCAACTCGTCGAGTTCGGCGCGGGATGCGGCGAGGCGCGCCGTCCACTCGGCATCGAGTTCGGGATCGCCCGCGGCGGCGCTCGCGAGCGCTGCGTACACCCCGGCCGTCGCGCGGTTGATCTCGAGCGACACCCCGACGGTGAAGTCGAGATAGGACTCGGGGTCGGGCTGCGCGAGGTACGCGCGGCCGAGCTCCGTCTCGAGCCCGTGCGCGCGAACCGTCTCGACCGAGACTTTCGCCTCGCGCGCAATGTCGGCGAGCGTCGTCTTCTCGTAGCCGTCGGCACGGAACCGCGCGACAGCGGCATCCACGATGCGTGCGCGAGTCTGCTCGGCCTGCTGGGCACGGAGTTCGGAGCTGTAGCCGCGGCGGGATGCGGTGCGGACGGGCATGGTCCTCCTCGGGTATTGACTTGGGTCACATGGTAGTGAATACTCATCGACCGTACCGAAATGGTACACGATCCCCCACCCTCGAGAAGAGAGACCACCCATGACCTCTGTCATCCTGGGAGCCATCCCCTTCGATGGCCACGTCACGCCCATGCTGGGCGTCGCCCGACGCTTCACCGAGCTCGGCATCCGCGTGCGCTTCCTCACGGGAAGCGACTACGCCGATCGCGTGCGTGCCACCGGCGCGGAGTTCCTCCCGCTGCCCGCCGAGGCCGACCACGTCGACGCCTCCGTCGTGCGCGACGCGGGCGAGAAGCGCTTACGCGGTGCGGCCGCCCTGCGCGAGAACCTCGATCGCGTGTTCATCCGCCCCACCGGCGGGCAGTACCGCGCGCTCCTTGCGGCACTCGAGGCCCAACCCGCGGACGCCGTGCTCACCGAAAGCGGCTTCTCCGGCAGCGCGGCCCTGTTACGCACGCCCGGGCACCCGCCCGTGATCATCTGCGGCATCATCCCGCTGGGCGTCACGAGCCGCGACACGGCCCCCTTCGGGCTGGGGCTCGCCCCGGATGCCAGCCCGCTCGGCCGCGTGCGCAACCGCGCGCTCGCCTGGGCCATGCGGCACGTTCTGTTCCGCCAGAACCAGCAGAGCGCCGACCGCACGATGCGCGAGCTCACGGGCGACGACATGCACGGGTTCTTCCTCGACTGGCCGCAGGAGGCGCACACGATCGCGCAGTTCACGGTGCCGTCGTTCGAGTACCCCCGCAGTGACGCGCCCGCGAACCTGCGCTACTTCGGGCCGGTGTCGCGGCTCGCACCCACGACGATTCCGCGACCTGACTGGTGGCATGAACTCGACGGCACCCGGCCCGTCGTGCACGTCACGCAGGGCACGGTCGCCAACCTCGACTTCGGCGAACTCGTGCGGCCGACCCTCGACGGCCTCGCCGGCGACGACGTGCTCGTCGTGGTGAGCACAGGCGGCCGTCCCGTCTCCGAGCTCGGCCCGTTGCCGGCGAACGCCCGCGCGGCCGAGATGCTGCCGTACGCCGAGCTGCTGCCGCGCACCGACGTGTTCGTCACCAACGGCGGCTACGGCGGACTGCACTACGCGTTCGAGAGCGGCGTGCCGATCGTGGTCGCGGGCGACACGGAGGACAAGCCGGAGACCGCCGCGCGCGTGGCGTGGTCGGGGGCGGGCTTCAACCTCCGCACCGGCACCCCGACGGCATCCGCGGTGCGCGATGCCGTGCGGCGCGTGCTCTCCGACGGGCGCTACGCCCGCGAGAGCGCCCGCATCGGAGCCGAGATCCAGGTCTCCTCCGGCGTCGACGGCCTCGCGGAGCTCGTGAAGTCGCTCACCCCCGCACGCGTGTGATGACCGCGAGAGTACGTGCTTCGGGGCCCTTGTGGGGCCGTCTTCGCGCAGAAGCACGTACCCTCGCGGATTCGGTGCCTTCGGGAGGACGACGCGCCGCCGACGCGCCCTCGTGGGGCGCGGGCACGGCGGGCCGTCCTCCCGAAGGAGCTGGGGGGGCGCTCAGACGGCGGCGAGTTCGCGGTCGCCGGTCTCGGTGCGCACGGCGCGGTTCACGGCGGACACGACGGCCTTGAGCGACGCGGTCGAGATGTCGGCGTCGATTCCCACGCCCCACAGGCGCTTGTCGCCCACCTGCAACTCGACGTAGGCCGCGGCCTGCGCGTCGCCGGATGCGCTGAGGGTGTGCTCGACGTAGTCGTACAGCTTGATGCCGTGCCCCTGCGTCTCGAGGATGCCGAGGAACGCCGCGATCGGACCGTTGCCCTCGCCGTGCGTCTCGGTGACCTCGTCACCGACGCGCCAGCGGATGTCGAGGCTCACGGTGCCGGTCAGCTCGCTCGCCGTGCGGGTCGAGAGCAGTTCATAGCGACCCCACTTGTCGTCGTGGGCGTCCGCCGGCAGGTATTCGTCCTGGAAGACCTCCCAGATCTGCTCGCTCGTGACCTCGCCGCCCTCGGCATCCGTCTTGGCCTGCACGACCTGGCTGAACTCGATCTGCAGCTTGCGCGGCAGGTCGAGGGCGTGGTCGGTCTTCAGCAGGTAGGCGACGCCGCCCTTGCCCGACTGCGAGTTCACCCGCACGACGGCCTCGTAGCCGCGACCCAGATCCTTCGGGTCGACGGGCAGGTAGGGCACCGCCCACTCCAGGTCGGCCACGGGCGTTCCAGTTTCGGCTGCGCGGGCATCCATCGCCTCGAAGCCCTTCTTGATGGCGTCCTGGTGCGAGCCCGAGAAGGCCGTGTAGACCAGGTCACCCGCCCACGGGCTGCGCTCGTGCACCTTGAGCTGGTTGCAGTACTCGGCGGTCACGCGGATGCTGTCGAGGTCGGAGAAGTCGATCTGCGGATCGATGCCCTGGGTGAACAGGTTGATGCCGAGCGCGACGAGGTCGACGTTGCCGGTGCGCTCGCCGTTGCCGAAGAGGCAGCCCTCGATGCGGTCGGCGCCGGCCTGGTAGCCGAGTTCGGCCGCCGCGATCGCGGTGCCGCGGTCGTTGTGCGGGTGCAGACTCAGGATGACGTTCTCGCGGTGGTTCAGGTGGCGGCTCATCCACTCGATCGAGTCGGCGTAGACGTTCGGCGTCGCCATCTCGACGGTGGAGGGCAGGTTGATGATGACCTTGCGCTCGGGGGTGGGCTCGAACACCTCGAGCACCTGGTTGCAGACGTCGACGGCGAACTCGAGCTCGGTGCCCGTGTAGCTCTCGGGCGAGTACTCGTAGTAGACGTTCGTGCCGGGAACGGTGCTCTCCAGCTCGCGACACTTACGGGCGCCGGCGAGGGCGATGTCGATGACGCCCTGCTTGTCGGTGCGGAACACGACATCGCGCTGCAGCACGCTCGTGGAGTTGTACAGGTGCACGATGACGTTCGCAGCGCCGCGGATCGACTCATAGGTGCGCTCGATGAGATGGTCGCGCGCCTGGGTCAGCACCTGGATGGTGACGTCGTCCGGGATGAGCTGCTCCTCGATGAGCTGCCGCACGAAGTCGAAGTCGGTCTGGCTCGCCGAGGGGAAACCCACCTCGATCTGCTTGTAGCCCATGCGCACGAGCAGGTCGAACATGATGCGCTTGCGCTCGGGGCTCATCGGATCGATGAGGGCCTGGTTTCCGTCGCGCAGATCGACCGCGCACCACATGGGTGCCTTCTCGATGTGCGTGTCGGGCCAGGTGCGATCTGGCAGCTCGACGCGGAATTGCTCGTGATACGGGCGATACCGGTGGATCGGCATCGACGAGGGCTTCTGGGTGTTCTTCATGTCTCTGGTTCTTCCGTCTGGGAATGGTCAGCCAACGACAGACTCCGCGACGGGGAAGGCCTGAGAGTTAGGCCCCGTCGCGGCAGCTAAGAAGAAGCAGGCCGAAGCGCACGGAATCAGGGTAGCACCGCGCCCATCCGGCATGCGACGAGACGCCCGAATGAGGGGCACCGCACCTGAGCATTCGGCGCTAATCTGACGCCACCACCACCGGAGGACCTGTGCGCCGTCGCCTCACCGCAACCCTCGCGGGCGTCGCCCTGCTCACCCTGTTGAGCGGATGCGCGCTGCCGCTGCCGATCCCGAAGGGGCCGGTCAAGGTCTCGGTGCCGGATGGTCCGCTCGTCGCCCCGTCGGTCGGTGACTGTCTCGACGACATGAACGGCGTCGACGCAGACTGGCGCTCGACCGTGCCCTGCACCGACGTGCACCTGTACGACATCGTGGCGATGTCGGAATGGCCCGGGATGTCCAAGGCGCTCGAGAGCCGCTCGGCGGCGAACGTCTTCGCCGACATCAACGACTTCGCGCCCGCCGCCTTCGTGCAGGGCTATTGGTCGTGGGCTCACGAGTTCTGCGCCGCCGCGACACGCGACGCGCTGGGCTGGGGACAGCTGGATCCCCGGTTCGACGCCCTGCATGTCCTGCCCGTCGGCAGCTGGGGATTCGACATGTCGCTCGCCACGCGTGTCGATTTCACGGCCGGCGAGCATCGCACCCTCTGTTCGATCGGCTGGTATGAACCCCGCGCGAGCCGCGCGGATCTGAGCATCGCAGACGACTTCGTGGCCGATGCGACGGACGCGACCGAAGAATGCTGGATCACCGGCACGGCGACGATGACACCCGTCGATTGCGCCGATGCCCACACGGACCAGTCGGTGCTGTGGTTCGACGCCCGGGCAGCCTTCGGCGACACGTACCTCGCGCCGTTCGATGAGCTCGACGACGCCGACTGGGATCTTGCCTCCGCGATGTGCAGCGATCTGGTGTCCTCCGTGCTGCCGGAGGTGACGGACTCGCTGGGCGTGTGGGCGACCATCCGCTACCCGGATCAGTGGGACGCACTCGGCGACGCCGACCCGGAGCCCGACACGTGGTACCTCATGGACTGCGTCCTCGGCAGCTTCGACGGCGAGCGATTCACCGGCGATCTCTTCGACGGCGGCGGAGTCGGCATCGAGGTATAGCGTCGGCGCCTGACGCGGGCCGACACCCGGCGACAGCGCGCGACAGCGGCGTGACAGCGCCCGCGGCGCATCCTCGGATGCATGACCACTTACGCCATCGAGGCCCACGGCCTCACCAAGACATTCGGCTCGACCCAGGCGCTCGCCGGTGTCGACCTCGAGGTGCCCCCGGGGCGCGTTCTCGGGGTGCTCGGACCCAACGGGGCCGGCAAGACCACCGCTGTGCGCATCCTCGCGACCCTGCTGCGCCCCGATTCGGGAACCGCACGGGTCGGCGGCCACGATGTGCTCGCCGACCCCGCCGCGGTGCGCCGCACGATCGGTCTCACCGGTCAGTACGCGAGCGTCGACGAGGATCTCACCGGGGTCGAGAACCTCGTGATGATCGGCCGCCTGCTGCAATTGAGCTCACGCGACGCGAAGGCCCGCGCCGCCGAGTTGCTCGAGCGCTTCGAGCTCTCGGATGCCGCACGTCGCCTCGCGAAGACCTACTCGGGCGGCATGCGTCGTCGGCTCGATCTCGCCGCGAGCCTCGTCGGGCACCCGAGCGTCGTCTACCTCGACGAGCCCACCACCGGCCTCGACCCCGCCAAGCGCGACGACGTCTGGTCGATGGTGCGGCAGCTCGTGGCCGACGGCACGACCGTGCTGCTCACGACGCAATACCTCGAGGAGGCCGACGCCCTCGCCCACGAGATCACCGTGATCGACCACGGGCGGGTCATCGCCCACGACACTCCTCTGGGCCTCAAGTCGCAACTCGGCGGGCAGACCCTCGTGGTGCGCCCCGAGGACGCCGCCCAGCTGCCGCGCGTGACCGCGCTGCTGGCGGAGGTCGGCACCCGCGCACCCGAGCATCCGTCCGACGACCAGGTTTCCGTGCCCGTCGCCGGAGACGACGCCCTCGTGCGCACCGTCGCCCGCCTCGCCGAGGAAGGCATCGCCGTGACCGAGCTCGCGCTGCGGCTGCCGAGCCTCGACGAGGTCTTCTACGCCCTCACCGGCCGCGTCGAGACCACCGACGCGTCCCTCGAAACGGAAGGAGCGGCCGCCTGATGGACGCCGTCATCCTCGCTCGCCGCACCGTCACCAAGATGGTGCGCAACCCGGAGCAGTTCATCGACGTGACGCTGCAGCCGGTGCTCATGACGGTGATCTTCGTGTTCATCTTCGGCGGCGCGATCGCCGGAGGCACCGAGCAGTACCTGCTCTTCACGCTGCCCGCGATCATCGTGCAGACGATCATGTTCACCTCGATGACGATCGGCGTGAATCTCAACACCGACCTCAAGAACGGCGTCTTCGACCGCTTCCGCTCCCTGCCGATCTCGCGTTCCGCACCCCTCATCGGTGCGGTGCTCGGCGACATCGTGCGGCATGCGATCGCGGTCGGCGTCAGCCTCGCGTTCGGCGCCCTCATCGGCTTCCGGTTCCACACCTCGGCGCTCGAGGTGCTGCTGGCCATCGCGCTCATGATCGTGTTCGCCGTGAGCCTGTGCTGGATCTCGGTGTTCGTCGGCATGCTCGCCCGCAGCTCGGGTGCCGTGCAGGGCATCTCGTTCCTCGTGGTGTTCCCGCTGACCTTCGGGTCGTCGGCCTTCGTGCCCGCCAGCACCCTGCCGGACTGGATGCAGGGCTGGATCGCCATCAACCCCGTGAACCACGTGATCGAGGCGATGCGGGGCCTGCTCGTCGGGCCTGAGTTCATGGCGGGCGATACGACCGTCGCCGGCCAGGTGCTGTGGGTGCTCGCGAGCTGCGTCGTGCTCGTGGCGGTGTTCTTCCCCCTCGCGACCTGGGCCTACCGCCGCAAGATCTGACGGATCCGCGCGGTCTCGGCCGCGAACTCCCCGGCGGTGCCCGGCTCGTCCGAGTCGGGTGCCGCCGACAGGCGTTCCCGCAGGGCGTGTTCGAGCGGGTCCGACAGGTCCGGGGCACCGCGCAGGGTCTCCGCGATCCCGATGGCGTCGCGAGCCCCGGCCGCATCCCCGCTCGCCCAGGCGAGCTCGGCGAGGGCGACGGCGACGGATGCCATGACGGGCTGGTCGGCACTCAGCACGGCGGCGCTCGCGGCACCATCGAGCGCCGCGACGGCGTCTGCGAAGCGGCCGGTGGCGATCGCGAGGCGACCGGATGCGGTCGCGACGAGCGCGGTCATCTGCGGTGGCGCGGACTGCCAGTCGGCGGCCGCCTGCTCGGCGAGTGCGAACTGCTCCTCCGCGAGGTCGAGCTCCCCGAGCGTGAGAGCGAGCATCGTGGAGTTCAGGCGCGCGAACAGGAGCGCCCGCGATGAGCCCGTCATGTGCGCCTCGTCGAGCAGTTGGGTCGCCCGCTCGCGCGCCTCATCGGTGCGCCCCATCCGCACGAGGAGGGTCACCGCAAGACCCTGCTGCTGCTGCAGATCCCACGCCGAGGTGATCGCCCGCAGATGCACGGTCGCCTCCTCGGCGGCGTCGAGCGCCTCCTCGAATCGTCCCGCGAGAGCGAGCCACTGCGAGCGCATCTGGCGTGCGAGCGCCAGGCCCCACAGATCGCCCAGCTGCGCGAACAGCTCGACGGCCTCCGCGCTCGAACGTTCGAGCACCGCCGTGTCGCCGACGTTGTGGGCGAGAGCGGCCCGCACGGCGGCGAGCATGGCGCGCGGCCAGGGGCGGAGGGCGCGGCTGTCGTCGGCGGTGAGATCGAGCTTCGTGGGCAACGGATCGCCCGCGAGCGAGGCGGCGAAGGTGCGCATGAGCGGCGGCATCACCTGCAACAGGTCGTTCTCGCTGTGCTGTGCGAGTTCGGCGAGCCGGTCGAGCTCGCTCTGCAGGTCCACCCCGAGGGCGAGGCCGCTCGCATCCTCCACGCCCGCGAGGGCCCCCACCATGAGCGAGACGGCGCGGATGATAAGCGCGTCGTCGCTCTCGCCCTGCGCGGCGAGCGGCGCCACCTGTCGCAGCCAGCCCACGGCGTCTTCGTTGCGGTCGCGGATGATCCAGTACCAGGCCGCCCCCGCGACGATCCGCATCGCCTGCGCGTCGAGGGCCGCGGCGAGCGCGTAGCGCAGCACGCTCGCGAGGTTGTCGTCCTCCTCGTCGAACCAGCGGAGGGCGCCGTGGATCTCGGGGCCGCGCAGCCGCAGATCGTGGCGCGCCACGGCATCCGCGAGGCGCACCGCCTGCTCGCGCCGTCGCGCGTCGAGCCTGCCGCTCTCGCCGAGCCTCTCCAGGCCGTACTCGCGGATCGTCTCGAGCGCCTGGTACCGGCCCCGCGAGCGGTACAGCAGCGACTTGTCGACGAGGCGGTCGAAGGTCGCCTCGGGCACACTGTGTGCGGCGGCGACCTCGGCGGCGTCGAGTGTCGCGACGCCCGCCGGGTACAGCGCGGATGCCATGAGCAGCGCGCGCTCGTCGTCGTCGAGCAGCGTCCAGCTCCAGTCGATGAGGGCGCGCAGGGTCTGGTGTCGCGGCAGGGCGGTGCGCAGGCCGCCCGAGAGCAGCGCGAAGCGGTCGTCGAGCCCTGCGGCGAGCTCGTGCAGGGTGAGCGTGCGCGCTTTCGCGGCGGCGAGCTCGAGCGCGAGCGGCAGGCCGTCGAGACGTCCCCGGATGCGGCGCACCCGGTCGGCGAAGAGGCGTTCGGCATCCGCGTCGCCGAGCGGGCCAAGGGGCACGAACGCCTCGCCGGGAACTCCGAGCGGCTCACGGCTGGTCGTGAGGATGCGCAGCCGAGCCTCAGCCGTCAGCAGTTCGGCGGCCAGCTCGGCGGCGGTCTCGATGACGTGCTCGCAGTTGTCGAGCACGAGCAGCAGCTCGCGTCCGCGTACGGCATCCACGACACGCTCCCGCACACTCGCCGCGGCGCCCGCATCCGTGCCCGACGCCGTGCGGATATCGCGACCGAGCGCGCCGAGCACGGCCTGCCACACCTCGTCGGGACCCGCGGGCGCGAGCTCGACGAACACCGCGGGCGGATGCTGACGCCCGGCCTCGAGAGAGAGCCGCGTCTTGCCCGCCCCGCCCGGGCCGAGGATCGTCACGAGCCGCGAGAGCTCGAGCTGGGCCGCCACGCTCTCCAGCTCCGACGCGCGCCCGATGAGCTCGGTGAGCGGGGCGGGCAGCCGCGCGAACTGCCGGTCATCGCTCGGGCGGCCCGCGCGGGCGGATGCCGCAGCATGATCGCGCGACAGATCGCGTTCGAACCAGTCGTAGCCGGCATCCGGAGTCCACGGCGCGCCCTGCCAGAGCTCCAGCGCCTCGCTCGCCAACCGCGTGGACTCCCCCACGTCGTCGGATGCGGTGGCCGCCGCCACGAGGTCCTGGAACCGCACGGCGTCGATCGCCTCGCGCGGCAACTCGAGGCGGTAGCCGCCCGGGGTCGAGGCGACGACATCCACCGGCAGCTGCGCGCGGAGCCGCGAGACGAGCGATTGCAGCGCGGCTCGCGGGTTCTCGGGCGGATCGTCGGGCCAGACGTCTTCGGCGATCGCGCGATAGCCGAGGTGCGACTGCGGTTCGAGGGCGAGCCGGAACAGCAGCGCACGCTGCCGGTCCCCCGTGATCTCGACGGGCTCGCCCGCGTGCTCGACGGCCCAGCCGCCCAACATCCGAATCCGCACCGGTCCACCCTAGAACCGTGGCGGGGTGGCTACTCCACCGCGAGCGCCGTGATGGGGCTCACGCGGGTCGCACGGCGCGACGGGGTCACGGTTGCGACGAGCGTCAGCACCGCGGCGGCGACCACCACGATCGCGACGATCACCCACGGCACGCCCGGCAGCACGATGCCCGGCATCCCCTTCGCCGAGCCCAGCAGCGACTGCGCGCCCGCCCACCCGTAGAAGGTGCCCAGCACGAGCCCCACGAGCACGGCCGTCGCGGTGAGCTGCACGCTCTCGGCGAGGATCATGCGACGCAGCTGCCCGCGCGAGAACCCGAGCGCCCGCAGCAGACCGAGCTCACGGGTGCGCTGCAGCACGCTCAGCGACAGCGCGTTGACGAGCCCCACGGCGGCGATGAGCGCCGAGACGCCGATGAGCACCGAGAACACGGCGGTGATGCTCGTGAGCAACTGCTCCGTGCCGTTATAGACCTCCGGCTCGTTGGCGCTCGCCTCCTGGATCAGCTGGCGGAAGCTCGCCATCGTCACCCCGAACATCGTCACGAGGGTCACGCCGATCACGACGCCGATCGTCGTGCGCGAGGCGCGTTCGGGGTAGCGCACCGCGTTCGCGGCGGCGAGCCGTGCCGACGGGCTGCGGCCCAGCATCCGTCCGACCAGGCGCAGGGCCGGCGGCATGATGAGGTGCGCCGCGAGCACGACGCCCGTGAACGACAGGATGCCGCCGACGACGCCGATGAGCACGGCGAACGGGGTGACGAGGCCCAGCAGCATCGAGAGCACGAGGATGCCCGTGCCGATCGCGACAAGGGTGATCGCGAGCGCGTTGCGGGCCGGGCGGGCGCGCAGCTCGTCGTGCGAGAGCGGCTGAGCGCCGCCGATCGCCTGAAGCGGGGTGACGGTGAGCACGCGCCGTGAACCGATCCAGGCCGCGAGCCAGGTGGTGAGCACGACCGTCACGATCGGGGCGGCGAGCCCCGGATCGGCCCAGTCGTGCGGCACCTCGGGAAGCCACCCGACCCACACCGCGATCCGCTCGAGCAGCACGGCGAGACCGGTGCCGAGCGCGGCGCCCCCGATCGACCCGATCACGCCGACCATGAGACCCTCGCGCGCGACCGCGCGACGCTGCTGGCGCGCGCTCGATCCGATGAGACGCATGAGGGCGATCGTGCGGGCGCGACCCGCGACGATCGTCGCGAAGGTGTTGACCGTGACGATCGAGCCCACGTAGATCGCGATCGCGATGAACACCCAGGCGACGACGGCGAGCATGACCGCAACGGTGCCGCTCGCCCCCGTCAGCGGGTCGGCGCTGATGACATCCGAGAGCACGCCCGTCACCTGCAGCAACGCGACGCCGAACGCGGAGGAGAGCAGCGCGACGAGGATCGACGAGCCGTGCTCACGCAGTCCCGTCGAGGTGGAACCGGCGGCCATCACGCCACCTGCTCGATCGAGAGCATGAACGACGCGATCTCGGACGCATCCATCTGGGTGCGGTCCGCCACCACCCGACCGTCGGCCAGGAACACCACGCGATCCGCGAAGCTCGCCGCGATCGGGTCGTGCGTGACCATGGCGATCGACTGACCGTAGCTGCGCGTCGCCGTCTGCAGCACCTGCAGCACCTCGCGGCCGGTGCGGGAGTCAAGGTTGCCGGTGGGCTCGTCGGCGAACACGAGCTCGGGGCGCGTGACCAGGGCGCGGGCGATCGCCACGCGCTGCTGCTGCCCGCCGGAGAGCTCGTGCGGGCGGTGGGTGAGGCGCGGGTCGAGCCCGAGCACGGTCTCGAGCTCGTCGATCCATTCCCGCTCGCGCGCGCTCGGCGTGCGTCCGTCGAGCTCGAACGGCAACAGCAGGTTGCCCTCCACGTCGAGCGTCGGAACGAGGTTGAAGGCCTGGAACACGAAGCCGATGCGACGACGGCGCAACAGGGTCAGCTGCTCGTCGCCGAGACCCCCGATCTCGGTGTCTCCGAGCCAGACCCGGCCGGAGCTGGGCGAATCGAGTCCCGCCATGATGTGCATGAGCGTCGACTTGCCCGAGCCCGAGGGGCCCATGATGGCCGTGAACTCGCCTCGCCGGATGCCGAGGGTCACCTCGCGCAGGGCGTCGACGCGCGCGCCGTGGGCGCCGTAGCTCTTGGTGAGGTTCTCGACGCGGGCGACGAGGCTCGCGCGCGCGGTTTCCGCGCCGACGGTCGGGATGGTCGTGGTGATGTCCATGCCTCGACGCTACGGAGCACCCGACGGCCTCCGCGTCGGGCGGGAGACGCATCCGTATACGCCGGAAGGATGATGGTCAAACGCTGTAGCGCTTGCCCGGGCGCACCAGTCAATGCCGGTTCGGTGGTTGAAGCGCTACAGCGTTTGGCCCATCGGCCGGGGCCTACAGCAGACGGTTCTCGAAGGCGTACACGACGAGCTGCACGCGGTCGCGCAGGCCGAGCTTGGCGAGGATGCGCGAGATGTGGGTCTTCACCGTCGCCTCCGACACGTACTCGCTGCGCGCGATCTCGGAGTTCGACATGCCCCGCCCGGCGAGCAGGAAGACCTCCCGTTCGCGCGAGGTGAGGCTCCCGAACTCGGGCGGCTCCTCGGCGCTGCCGTTTCGGGAGTCGAAGTGCTCGAAGAGCTCACGCGTGGCCGAGGGCGCGATCACCGCGGTTCCGGCGTGAACGGTGCGAATCGCCGCTAGCAGGAACTCGGGGTCGGAGTCCTTCAGCAGGAACCCGCTCGCCCCGGCACGGATGGCTCTCGCCGCCGCCTCGTCGAGGTCGAAGGTCGTGAGCACGATGACGCGCGTCGCGCGACCCGCCGCGTCGGATGCCGCGAGGATCCGCTCGGTCGACTCGATGCCGTCCATGACGGGCATGCGGATGTCCATGAGCACGACGTCGGGTTCGGTGCGCGCCGCGAGCGCCACCCCCTCGAGGCCGTCGCCCGCCTCGCCCACGAACGCGAGGTCGGGCTGGGAGCTCACGAGCATCCGGATGCCGGTGCGGAACAGCGCCTGGTCGTCGACGAGGGCGACGCGGATCGACTCGGTCATCTGGCGGGTTCCTCCTGGCTGGGGGCGACGATGGGCGCATGAGAGCCCGAGGGCTGGTACGGCAACCACGCCGTCACGACGAAGCGCCCCTGGTCGGGGCCGGCACGCAGCCAGCCTCCCCCGAGCGCGGCGCGCTCGGTCATGCCGGCTATGCCGTGGCCGGTCGATGCGGTCGCGACCGGGATCATCCCGGTTCGACTCTTCACCTCGGGCAGGAAGCTCACGACAGCGAGTTCGAGGCCGTGCGAGCTCCAGCTGAACCGCACCCGCACCTCGCGGTCGGTGTCGGCGTGCCGCAGGGCGTTGGTGAGCGACTCCTGCACGATCCGGTACACGGCGATCTGCTGCGAGGTGCCGAGGGGCAGCGGATCGCCGCGGTCGTCGCGCACGAGCTGCAGCCCGGATGCGCGCAGCTGCTCGAGGAGCGGGTCGAGGTCGTTGAGCGTCGGCTGGGGCGCGTCCTCCTGCCGGTGACGCAGCTGGGCGAGCAGCACCCGCACGTCACCGAGGGCTTCCCGCGCCGTCGCGGCGATCGTGCCGAGGGCCTCCTCGGCCGCGGCCGGATCGGTGCGCGCCGCGTAGCGGGCGCCATCAGCCTGGGCGACCACGACCGCGAGCGAGTGGGCGACCACGTCGTGCATGTCCCGTGCGATGCGCGTGCGCTCCTGCTCGGCCGCGACCTCCTGCTCGGCCGCGAGCATCGCGGCTCTGCTCTGCCCCGCCCGGATGCGGGTGCGCACGAGCTGGCCCGTCGCCCAGGCCAGCAGATACGCGAACGCGAACGCGACGAACCATCCGGCTCCGCGTTGGGCCAGGTCGGGCACGTAGCTCGCGCAGTACGCGTACTGGAACTGCACGCACATGGCGAGCTCGCCGATCCCCTGGGTGAACAGGATGTAACCCGTGATCGCCGCCGGGGCCACGACAGCGGATGCCAGCGACAGCCACCGGGTGAGCGAGGTCCCGTAGGCGGCCGCCGTGTAGACCACCGCGAAGGTGGCGACGTCGGCCGGGTTCGGCACGACCTGCGCGGCCATCTGCACGATCGCGATGACCCACGCCGCCGCGAGCGCTGCGCCGGGCGCGAGACGGCGCACGGTGAGGGCGATCGACATCCCGAGCACCACGACGATCAGCCAGCCCGTGCTGGCCGGAACATGCCCCTCACGGTACGCGGCGCGGGGCGCGCGACGGGCACCGGTATGAGGAAATCATCCGGGCGATGTATCCACCCGGCCGTCAGAAGCCGAGGCGCGACAGGTGCTTGGGGTCGCGCTGCCAGTTGGGGGCTACCTTCACGCGCAGTGAGAGGAACACCTGCGAGCCGATGAGCGGCTCGATGCCTGCCCGAGCGCGCGCGCCGACCTCTTGCAGGCGGGCACCGCCCTTGCCGATGATGATGCCCTTCTGGCTGTCGCGCTCGACCCAGAGGTTGGCATAGACCTCGACGAGCTCCTTGTCGTCGCGCCGCACGATGTCGTCGATCGTCACCGCGAGCGAGTGCGGCAGCTCGTCGGAGACGCCCTCGAGGGCCGCCTCGCGGATGAGCTCGGCGATGCGATGCTCGAGGGTCTCGTCGGTGGTCGCGTCGTCGGGATACAGCGGCGGCGACTCGGGCATGAGGCCGATGAGCTGCGTCGTGAGGGTGTCGAGCTGGATGCTGTCAGTCGCCGACACCGGGATGATCGCCTCCCACTCGCGCAGCTCGCTCACGGCGAGCAGCTGCTGCGCCACCGCGGGGCGCGACACCGCGTCGATCTTGGTGACGATGGCGACCTTCTTGGCGCGCGGGAACGCGTCGAGTTGCTCGTTGATGAACCGGTCGCCGGGCCCGATCCTCTCGTCGGCGGGCACGCAGAACCCGATCACGTCGACGTCGCCGAGGATCGAGGTGACGACAGCGTTGAGCCGTTCACCCAGCAGGGTGCGCGGGCGGTGGATGCCGGGGGTGTCGACGATCACGAGCTGCCCGGCCTCGATGTGCACGATGCCGCGGATCGCCGAGCGCGTCGTCTGGGGCTTTGCGTTCACCGCTGCTCCTCGCTGTCGAAAGCCTGCTCCGCGTCGATGAGCGCGGCATCCCGTTCCACCACGACCGTCGAGAGCCGCTTGCGGCGGCCCTCGGTGCGCTCCGCGGTCAGCATGAGGCCGGAGACGCTCGCCGAGGAGCCGGGAACCGGTAGGCGGCCGAGCGTCTTGGCGAGCAGGCCGCCCACCGAATCCACGTCGTCGTCGTCGAGCTCGATGCCGAACAGGTCGCCGAGCTCGTCGGTGGGCAGCCGCGCGCTCACGCGGTACATGCCCTCGCCGAGCTGCACGACATCCGGAGTCTCACGGTCGTACTCGTCGGAGATGTCGCCGACGAGCTCCTCGATGAGGTCTTCGAGCGTCACGAGGCCCGCGATACCGCCGTACTCGTCGACGACCATCGCCAGATGCGTGGAGTCACGCTGCATCTGGCGCAGGGTGTCGTCGGCCTTCTTCGACTCGGGCACGAACGCGGCCGGGCGCGCGATGTCGCGCACCGCGATCGAGGCGGCATCGAGCGGCTGCTCGTGACTGATGCGCGCGACGTCACGCAGGTAGAGCACCCCGAGCACCTCGTCGGTGTCGCGGCCGATCACGGGGATACGCGAGACGCCGGTGCGGAAGAACTGGCCGAGCGCGGAGCCGATCGACGCATCCGCCTCGATCGTGACCATGTCGGTGCGCGGCACCATCACCTCGCGCACGACCGTGTCGCCCCACTCGAAGATCGAGTGGATGAGTTCCCGGTCGTCCTCTTCGAGCACCTCGAGTTCGGTGGCCTCGTCGACCATCGAGAGCAGCTGCTCCTCACTCGAGAAGCTCACGGCCGCCTTGGGGCGGCCCGGGGTCACCCGGTTGCCGAGCGCGACGAGCCCGGAGGCGAGCGGCCCGAGGCCCACCCGGATGGCACGCACGATGAGCGCGGAGAAGATCACGACGCCCTTCGCGTGCGCGCGTCCGACGCTGCGCGGGCTCGAGCCCACGAGCACGAACGAGATACCCGTGACGACGACGACCGAGGCGAGCAGCACCCACCACCAGTCGTCGAAGACGGAGGCGAAGGTGAGTGTCACGAGCACCGCCGCGAGCGCCTCCGAGAAGACGCGCACGAAGTTGACGGCGTTGACGTGCGCGCCGAGGTCGGCGGAGATCGCGAGCAGCGACTTCTTGGCACGGTGATGGGATGCCAGATCTGTCAGGTCGCTGCGCGAGAGCACCGAGAGGGCCGCGTCGACCGCCGCGAGCAGGCCGCCGAAGGCGACGGCGAGAACGGCGACGGCGATGAACAGCGCGAGCATGACCTGACCCGTCAGCGTCGTCGTTCGGAGTGCGCGAAGCCGATGAGGATGTCGCGCTGCAGTCCGAACATCTCGCGCTCCTCGTCGGGCTCGGCGTGGTCGAACCCGAGCAGGTGCAGCAGGCCGTGGGCCGTGAGCAGCTGGAGTTCGTCCTGGGTCGAGTGGCCGGCGCCCTTGGCCTGCTCGATCGCCACCTGGGGGCACAGCACGATGTCGCCGAGCAGCCCTGCGGGGGTCACCTCGTCTTCGCTGCCGGGGCGCAACTCATCCATCGGGAAGCTCAGCACGTCGGTGGGGCCCGGCTCGTCCATCCACTGCACGTGCAGTTGCTCCATGGCGGCCTCGTCGACGAGCACGATCGCGAGGTCGGCATCCGGGTGCACATGCAGGAAGTCGAGGGCGAACGCCGACAGCCGCACGAGCGCCGCCTCGTCGACGGCGACACCCGACTCGTTGTTGATCTCGATCGACATCCGCTATCTCCTGCCCATGCCCTTGCGGCGCTCGGCGCGGTTGGCGAACTCGGCCGCCTCACGCCGCTCGTGGGCGCGAACCTGCTTCTCCGCGTCGTACTTCGTGTAGGCGTCGACGATGCGGCCGACGAGGGAGTGGCGCACGACGTCGTCGCTCGTGAGGCGGGAGAAGTGGATGTCGTCGATGCCCTCGAGCACGCGCGTCACGAGCTGCAGTCCGGATGCGGCCGTCGGCAGGTCGATCTGGGTGATGTCGCCCGTGACCACCATGCGGGTGCCGAAGCCGAGGCGGGTGAGGAACATCTTCATCTGCTCGGGCGTCGTGTTCTGCGCCTCGTCGAGCACGACGAACGCGTTGTTGAGGGTGCGTCCGCGCATGTAGGCGAGCGGGGCCACCTCGACCGTGCCGCTCGCGAGCAGCTTCGGCACGAGCTCGGGGTCCATCATCTCGTTGAGCGCGTCGTAGAGCGGCCGCAGGTACGGGTCGATCTTGTCGGTGAGCGTGCCCGGCAGGAAGCCGAGCCGTTCGCCCGCCTCGATCGCCGGGCGGCTGAGGATGATGCGCTCGACCTCCTTGCGCTGGAGGGCCTGCACGGCCTTCGCCATCGCGAGGTAGGTCTTGCCGGTGCCGGCGGGGCCGATGCCGAAGGTGATCGTGTTCTCGTCGATCGCGTCGACGTACGCCTTCTGCCCGAGGGTCTTCGGACGGATGGCCTTGCCGCGTGCCGTGAGGATCGCCTGGCTCAGCACCTCGGCGGGCGCGCCGCCGTTCTCGAGGATGCGGCGCGAGGTCGTGACCTCGGCCGGTCCCAGGTCGACGCCCTTGCGCACGAGCTCGACGAGCTCGGCGACGAGCTTGCTCGCGGCCTGCACCTGATCGGCGGGACCGTCGAGGTTCACGTGGTTGCCGCGCACGAGCACCTCGACCTCGGGGTACTGGTGCTCGAGAGTCGTCAGCAGGCGATCCTGGGGGCCGAGCAGCCGCACCATGGCGACGCCGTCGACCTCGAGTTCCGCGTGCCCCTGCTCTGCACGGGGCGAGGAGCCGTTCGGTTCGAGTCCGTCAGCCAAGAGAGCCTTCCGTGAGTCCTCCGGCGAGCACGTGGGCGTGCACGTGGAAGACGGTCTGTCCGGCGTTCGCGCCGGAGTTGAATACGAGCCGGTAGTCGCCGTCGGCGTGCTCGGCGGCGAGACGCTTCGCGACCTCGACGACGTACGCCAGCAGGCCGGGGTCGGCGGCCGCGAGCGCCGCGACATCCGCGTACTCCGCCGTCTTCGGCACCACGAGCAGGTGCACAGGCGCCTGCGGCGCGATGTCGCGGAACGCGATCACGCGCTCATCCTCGTAGACGATGTCGGCGGGGATCTCGCGCGCGATGATCCGCTCGAAGATCGAAGGGGCATCCGGCATGGGGTCCATCCTACGGAACCCTGGCCACGAGCCGCCGGGCGCGATGATGTCAGAGCTCGGGTGCGTTCCAGAGCGCGCGGTAGAAGCGGATGCGGTCCGCATCCGGGCGCACCCCGTACGCCGCGAAGAACTCGGGCTGCCAGCCCTCGCCGAAGTTCCAGTCGAGACTCATGCTCGCCACCGCGAGGTCGGCCCAGCGGTCGGCGAGCCCGAGGGTGCCGAGGTCGACGTGGGCGGTCCAGCGCCCGTCGTCGGCGAGCAGGGTGTTCGGGGCGCACGCGTCGCCGTGGCACACGACCAGCTGCTCGACGGGCGGCGGCGCGCCGAGTTCGGCGCGGGCGTCGGGGGTGCGGCGTGCGAGGCGCTCCTCGGCCGCCCAGCTGAACGGGCAGGTCTCGCGTGGGAGGTGCTCGTGCAGGGCGCGGAGGCCCTCACCGATGGCGCGGGCGGCGGTGCGCGGTTCGGCGCGCCAGCGCTCCGCAACCGCGGACTCCCCGGGGAGGGCGCGGGTGACGAGCAGTTCTCCGGCTTTGTCGGCCGCGTAGTCGAGCACCTCGGGAACCGGATGGCGCGGTCGCGCCCACGCGAGGCGGTCGCGCTCAGCGGCGAGCGAGATCGCGGTGCCGCTCGGGTTCCATTTGGCGATGAGTCCGCGCTCCCGGTCGCGGAAGGTCAGCCCGCCCTCCTCGTTGCGCCAGATGGGCTGCGGGTTGCGGATGCGAGCCCGCACGACATCCGGAACCGCCACTGCGCCCTCGGGTGGCCCCGCGAGCGGGGTCACCAACGCCCGATCCGCGCGTTGAGCACCGCGAGCGCCGCGGGGCCCGCGGTCGAGGTACGCAGCACCTCGGTGCCGAGGCGCGCCAGCACGGCGCCGGATTGCCGGAGTCTGTCGAGCTCGCGCGGTGCGACGCCGCCCTCGGGGCCCACGACGAGCGTCACCCGATCGGCGTCGTCGAGCGCGACCGCGGTGAGCGGTACCGATGCCGTCGGCTCGAGCACGATGACGAGGCCCGGGAGCGCGGCGAGCTGCGCGGTCGTCGCGAGCGGCGCGACCTCGGGAACCCGAGGACGGATGGCCTGCTTGGATGCCTCGCGCACGATCGTGCGCCAGCGCTGCTCGTTGCGGGCGACCTTGGCACCCTCCCAGCGGGTCACCGAGCGTTCGGCGGCCCAGGGGATGACCCCCGCGGCACCGAGCTCGGTCGCGGCCTGGACCGCGAGCTCGTCGCGGTCGCCCTTCGCAAGCGCTTGGGCGAGCCACAGGGCGGGGCGGCGCTCCGGCTCGTGCACGACCTCGTCGACCTCGAGAGCGAGCACACCGGGGGCGGCCTGGGCGACCACCCCGTGCACGATCGTTCCGTGCCCGTCGCCCACCGCGATCCGCTCGCCCGGACGCACGCGCGCCACCTGCAGCGCGTGCCGCGCCTCCTCGCCGGTGACCTCGATGCGGTTGCCCGGCGCGGGCGCGCCCAGTTGCTCGGTCAGGTAGAGGCTCGCCATGGCTCCACTCTCCCACTGATGCTGTTGTGCAGGAGTTCGGCTGTTGTGCAGGAGTTCTGCTGCATCGCTCTTCCCTGCAGCGCGCAGCCGTTCTGCTGTTGTGCAGGAATTCTCGGCCCAAGACTCCGCGCCGCTCGCGAAAATCCCTGGTCAGGGCAATCCGGCGCGAGGGCAGGGCCCGCAAAGTCCTGCATAACAGCAGAACGCGTGCACGACCGGCTGAGGGGCGCAACCGCCGAACTCCTGCACAACAGCCGAACTCCTGCACAACAGGGTGGGGCGGTCGGCTCGGGGGCACCCAGCTGAGGGAGGGTCAGCCACGGATGCGGCGGTCAGCCACGGAAGCGGGTCAGCCGAGGAACCGGTCGCGCAGCTTCGCGAAGAGGCCCTGCTGGAACTTCGAGAACTGGGGCTTCGCGGGCGGGCGCTTCGAGGCGAACTGCTTGATGAGCTCGAGCTCGCTCGAGTTGAGCCGCACCGGCGTCTGCACATGCACGCCGACCTTCAGGTCGCCGCGCCCGCCGCCGCGCAGACGCGTGATGCCGCGCTCCTTCACGGTCACGACATCCGCCGACTGCGTGCCCGGCTTGATCTCGATCGACACCGGACCATCGAGCGAGTCGAGCGTGACCGCGGCGCCGAGGATCGCATCCGTCATCTGCACCTCGAGGGTGGCGAGCAGGTCGTCGCCCGACCGGCTGAAGATCTCGTGGTGGCGCACCTTGACCTCGAGGTAGAGGTCGCCGTTGGGGCCGCCCGCGGGACCGGCCTCCCCCTCGGCCGGCAGGTGCAGCCGCATCCCGGTGTCGACCCCGGCCGGCACGTCGACCGCGACCTTGCGCTTGGCGCGCACGCGGCCCTGGCCGGCGCACGTCGGGCACGGGTTCGGGATGATGGTGCCGTAGCCGCGGCACGTGCCGCACGGGCTCGAGGTCATGACGTTGCCGAGCAGCGAGCGCACGGAGCGCTGGATCTGGCCGGTTCCGCCGCAGATGTCGCAGCGCGCGATCGAGGTGCCGGGCGCGCAGCACGAGCCCTCGCACGCCTTGCACAGCACGGCCGTGTCGATCTCGAGCTCGTGCTTGGTGCCGAAGACGACCTCGTCGAGGTCGATCTCGATGCGCAGCAGCGCATCCTGTCCGCGCTCGGTGCGCGACCGTGGGCCGGCCGTGCGGCCCTGCGCGGCGCCGAAGAAGCTGTCGAAGATGTCGCCGAACCCGAACCCGCCGCCACCGAACCCGCCGGAGCCGCCCATGTCGTAACGCTCGCGCTGCTCGGCGTCGCTCAGCACGTCGTAGGCGTGCGTGACGAGCTTGAAGCGCTCGGCGGCCTCGTCCGAGGGGTTCACATCGGGATGCAGTTCGCGGGCGAGACGGCGGTAGGCCTTCTTGATCTCCTCGGGGGATGCGGTGCGCTCGACCCCGAGGACCTCGTAGTGATCTGTCAACGTTCCTCGAATCAGTTCTCGTCGCCCAGCAGGCGCGACAGGTAGCGGGCGACGGCACGCACGGCGACCATGTTGCCCGAATAGTCCATGCGTGTCGGCCCCAGCACCCCGAGCCGGGCGACCGAACCGCCCTGCGCCGTGTAGCCGGATGCCAGCACGCTCGTCTCGGAGAGCCCGTAGTCGGCGTTCTCGCGACCGATGCGCGCGCTCACCTCGTCGGCATCGAGGTCCATCTCGCCGAACAGGCGCAGGATCGTCACCTGCTCCTCGATCGCCTCCAGCACCGGGAAGATCGAGCCGGTGAAGTCGCGTTCGGTTCGCGCGAGATTGGCGGCACCCGCCATCACGAGACGGTCGTGGCGGTTCGCCGCGACCTGCTCGGCGAGGGCCTCCACGAGGGGAGCCGCGAGGGCGCGATCATCCGGCTCGATGCGCTCGAGGATGCCGCCGAACGCCGTCGCCGCATCCGCGAGCGCCACCCCACCGAGTTCGGTGTTGACGCGCTCACGCAACCGCGCGAGCTGCTCGGGATCGACACCCCCGGGCACCTCCACGATGCGCTGGTCGACACGACCCGTGTCGGTGATGAGCACCGCCATCACTCGGTGCGACGCGAGTGCGACGAGCTCGACGTGCCGCACCCGCGCCGAGCCGAACGAGGGGTACTGCGCAAGCGCGACCTGGTTGGTGAGCTGCGAGAGCAACCGCACCGTGCGGCCGAGCACCTCGTCGAGATCGGTGCTCTCGCCGAGGAACGTCTCGATCGCGCTGCGTTGCGCCGAACTGAGCGGCCGCAGCTCGCTGAGCTGATCGACGAAGACGCGGTAGCCCTTGTCGGTGGGGATGCGGCCCGACGAGGTGTGCGGCGCCGTGATGAGGCCGTCTTCCTCGAGCTGAGCCATGTCGTTGCGGATGGTCGCACTCGACACCCCGAAGGAGTGCCGTTCGACGATCGACTTGGAGCCCACCGGCTCACTCGACGACACGTAGTCCTGCACGATGACGCGCAGCACGGCGAGGCTTCTCTCCGAGACCATGAGCACCACCTTCCGCGGGAGCCCGGATGTCGGAAGCGTTCCTGTGTGGGCGCACTGGCACTCCGGGTACGTGACTGCCAATACTACCGCCCAGGCACCGGTCGGGCCGGTTGCAGCACGTGCGGATTGCCCCTTTGCGCGGCGGGCGATACCTTGAGTCTGCTCCCCCAAGTCTGCTCAATAGAGAGAAAGGCACCACCACCATGACCGATCCCGCGCAGCCCGCACAGTCGCAGCCGCAGCCGGCCGCCCCGCTCACCGAGGCGGAAGACAAGCAGTGGGCATCGTTCGCCCACCTCGGCGGCATCATCTGGATCCTTCCGGCGCTCATCATCTGGCTCGTCTTCAAGGACCGCGGCCCCCGCACGAACGTCGAGGCGAAGGAAGCCCTGAACTTCCAGATCACCGTCGGCATCGCCCAGGTGGCGGTGTTCATCATCAACACCATCCTCACCACCGTGACCCTCGGGTTCTGGGCTCTCGTCGGATGGCTGCTGCCGCTCGGCATCTGGGTCGCCTCGCTGATCTTCTCGATCATGGGCTTCTCCAAGGTCAACGCGGGAGGCAGCTACCGCTACCCCATCAACATCCGTTTCATCAAGTAACTGACCACAAGCACGGTGCGCCGGACCTCCCAGGTCCGGCGCACTTGCTTTAATAGCCGACATGACTGCCACTCCTCCGCCCCCGCCGCAGAACCCCGGCTACGCACCCACCACCGAGATGAGCCCTGCCGACCAGCGACTGTGGTCGACGCTCACCCACGTGGGCGGCATCCTGTTCGGCTTCCTCGCGCCCCTCATCACCTACCTGGTGCTCAAGGACCGCGGCGCCTTCGT
>SMFF01000039.1_pt1 | contig 29418 bp, 21 predicted proteins | sample 2456181 | NCBI WGS metagenome assembly SMFF01 (sample SAMN10132611, study PRJNA489261) | soil metagenome | isolation source: day120 antibiotic-loamy sand soil ammended with raw manure from dairy cow... | place: USA | collected 2015-04-01
TAAGAGTATTAAGAAAACATCAATACAATTATTACCTTAATGAATTTAAATTTAATAATAAATTTTTACCTAAGTTAAATAATATATTATCTAAAATATATAATAAAAGTTTAGAATTTAATATAATAAATCTAAAATCTATTACTCTAAATACTGATATACTTACTGAAGTATTAGCTTTAAAATTAAGAAAACCACATGCAAATATTTTAGGTACTATAAAAAGTGTATTAAAAAGAGTTATTTTACCAAAAGTAAATAGAACAGTAGAAAAAAGTAGTATTTTAAAAAACAAAAATCCTTTATTAGTAGAAAATAAATACAAAAATTTAAGTTTAATATCAATAATAAATAAAGATAATTCTAATTCTTTAGAAAAGGTATTAAATAAAACAACTGATTATACAGCAAAATCTCTTATATTAAGAAATAGATTAAATAGTATATTAAGTAAAGATTATACTAATATATCAAATATAATATTTAATTCTATTAAATATAAAAATATGGGAGGTCTAAGATTAGAAGTTAAAGGTAGATTAACTAAACGTTATAGAGCTGATCGTTCTGTATTCAAATTAAATTGAAAAGGAGGAATAAGAGATATAGACTCTTCTTACAAAGGGTTATCTACAGTAATTTATAGAGGTTATTATAAACCTAATATAAATTATTCAGTATTTAATTCAAAACGTCGTATTGGGGCATTTGCAGTAAAAGGTTGAGTAAGTGGTAAATAAAAAATATTATTTTATAGTATAGTATAAATAAAAATGAAGACATAGTCTGAACCATTTTGTGAAAAATGGAAATAAATATTATGATAACATGTAGAACAGGCTAATTTGCGCAAGAGTGTACAAAATGAGTGCGCGGTTTGGCACCTCGATGTCGGCTTAACTTATCCTCATGGATGCAGAAACTATGTAGGGTACGACTGTTCGTCGATTAAAAAGTTACACGAGCTGGGTTAAATACGTCGTGAGACAGTATGGTTTCTATCTTCTAGAGGGAGTTGGAATAGAATAAGGATTAACCTTTGTACGAAAGGAACAGGAAAACTTAACTCTAAAAAGTTAAGTCTTATTAATTATTAATCTATGGTTTACCTGTTGTTTATATGCCCAATATTAATAATTTGTAAAAATTTTACAAGGGATGTTACTCTCACTTAAGTAAATAAATAGTATAGGCACGGCAGGAAAGCTAAGTTAGTTAAAGATAAGTGCTGAAAGCATATAGGCACGAAGCTTACCTTAAGATATTTCTAATATATAATCGTAATATAATATTACGGCTTACATTAAATTATAATGTTTGCGATAGGCTTTATTTGTAAAGGTCGAGAGATCTGAGATAATAAGTACTAATTTAAAAAATAACTATTTATTAATATATCTTACATTTTTTTTTTAATAGCCTGGTTAGCATAAAAGTAATGCAATTGTTTTGTAATCAATGGAAGCAAGTGCGATACTTGCACTGGGCTTTTTAGGATTAGTAGTCAAGTGGTTAAGACATAGCTCTTTCAATGCTACATGCGCGGGTTCAAACCCCGCCTAGTCTAATTTAAATTTGCGGGTTGATGTAATAGTAACATACTTGGCTCATGATCAAGATTAAAAGGTGCAAGTCCTTTATCCGCATATAGAGGCTATAACTTAATTGGTAAAGTGTACTGCTCATGACAGTAATTATAAGTGTTCAACTCACTTTAGCCTTAAATATAATCCGAGTGCTGGAATAGGTAGACAGGGTATTCTTAAACAATACTGATTAAATTTCGTAAACGTTCAAGTCGTTTTTCGGATATATCTGGGGGATTAGTATAATTTGGTAATACGATAACGTTGCATGTTATAATCCTGGGTTCGAATCCCAGATCCTCCATTTATTTTAATTAGTCTTAAAGCTAATTCTTAGCTTGTGAAGCTCAATTGGTTGAGCAAAATATTGAAGCTATTTGGGTTGTAAGTTCGAGTCTTACCACGAGCATAAAAGTGATGATGGAATTGGTAGACATGAATAGTTTAGGCCTATTTGATTAATTATCTTATCCGTTCAAGTCGGATTCACTTTAATTATGTTGTAGACTAATAGGCAAGTCATAAATTTTTGATATTTACCGATAAGTGTTCGAATCACTTCAACATAAACATTATGGTGGATATAGTTCAATCGGCAGATCGACTGTTTGTGGCACAGTATGTTCCCTGTTCGAATCAGGGTGTTCACCCTATAAACCCGGATAGTTTAAGTGGTTAAAACTTTAATTTCATGCGTTAAAAATGAGAATTCGAATTTCTCTCCTGGTTTAAAATGATAGTATTTTCAATATTGTTTATATTACTTTCCAATGCCGTCACTTTAAGACGAGACGTATCAATACTTTTTAATAGAGTAGCTATTATAGCTTTAATTTATTGTATTTTACAAGATGCATTAAGTTTATCTATTGTAAGTAAAGGTATAGGGTTACATGGAGGTTTACTTCATATAACTAATATTACACAAATATTTCATATATTTATTTTTTTTATTAGTATATTAATTTTACAATTAACAAGTTTTCATCCAAGAAAAGTTTGAATACCTGAATATTCATCTTTAATTGATTTAATAAATTATAAATTAGTTTACTATAGAACTCTAATAATTAATAAAATGGGGGAACATTTAAAAATTATAGAATATCCTTTAATTTTATTATTTATTAATTTAGGTGCTGTTTTTTTAATATCAACTAATGATTTAATATCTATATTCCTTTCAATAGAATTACAAAGTTACGGTCTATATATATTAAGTACAATATATAGAAATTCTGAGTTTTCTACAACAGGAGGTTTAATTTATTTCTTATTAGGAGGATTAAGTTCATGTTTCATTTTATTAGGTACTAGTTTATTATATGCAAATTCAGGTACTACTAGTTTAGACGGATTATATTTAATAAATAGTATAAGTGATTATAGTGATATGACTGACTGATATAAACCTTATTATATAAATTTTTCTTTATTAATTTTTAGTGTAGGGTTCTTATTTAAAGTTAGTGCTGCTCCATTCCATTTCTGATCTCCTGATGTTTATGATGCTATACCTACTATTGTAACAACATTTGTAGCTATAATAGCTAAAATATCAATACTAATATTTTTACTAGAATTAATCTATTATACAAGTAATAGTTTTTCAGATTTAAATTGAACTTTTAGTTTAATAGTTAGTTCTTTATTTTCACTTATTATAGGAACAGTTGTAGGTTTAACACAATTTAGAATAAAAAGATTATTTGCTTATAGTACTATTTCTCATGTAGGTTATATGTTATTAGCTTTAGGTATTTCTAGTATTGAATCTACTCAAGCTTTTATATTTTATTTAACACAATATACTATTAGTAATCTTAATGCCTTTATTATCTTAGTAGCAATAGGGTTTACTTTCTATCGTTATGTAAGTAACAATAAAGAACATAAAGAACTTTTAGATAAAAATAATTCTCCTGTACAGTTAGTTAATCAATTAAAAGGATATTTTTATATAAATCCTTTATTATCTTTAAGTTTAGCTATAACAATCTTCTCATTTATGGGAATACCTCCTCTTGTGGGGTTTTTCGGTAAACAGATGGTATTAAGTGCTGCTTTAGATAAAGGATATATATTTATAACAATAGTAGCTATTTTAACTAGTGTAATAGGTGGAGTTTATTATTTAACATTAGTAAAAGAAATTTTCTTCCATTCACCTACTTATAAAGTTAATCCTTTATTAGAAAATCTAACTATACCTGCAAAAATTGAACCTAGTTCTAAAGAAGTTTATATTAAACATGATAATATTGTTTTATCTAGCCCTATAGCTTTCACTATTTCGGTTATTACTTTAATAATATTATTATTTATATTCATAAATAAAGAATGATTAAGTATGGGTACCATATTGGTACATATATTATTTAATTATTAAATGAGTAGTATGACTTTTTTCATTGTATTAGTTTTAATAATAGCTATACTGTTTTTAGTTCTTAATTTTGCTTTAGCACCTCATAATCCTTATCAAGAAAAATATAGTATATTTGAATGTGGATTCCACAGTTTCTTAGGTCAAAATAGAACACAATTTGGTATAAAATTTTTCATTTTTGGTTTAGTTTATTTATTATTAGATTTAGAAATAATATCTATATTCCCTTATGGTGTTAGTGAATACGATAATGGTATTTACGGTTTAGTTGTGGTATTAATTTTCACTATTATGATTACAATAGGGTTTGTTTTTGAATTAAGTAAAAATGCTTTAAAAATAGAAAGTAGACAATCTCTTACTAATCTAAAGAAATCTAATACTTATTTAGATACTTTCTCAGAAAATTAAACTATGAATAAATTTAGCTAACCTAAATTAATAATAATTATTAATTTATCAGATTCTTTAACTTAATGGTAAAGTGCATTTTTGATAAGAATGACATTCAAGTTCGATTCTTGAAAGAATTAAAGAGAATTGGCCGAGTGGTTTAAGGCGGTAGCTTTGAGTTTTATTAAGAATTTATTTCTTCATGGGTTCGAATCCCATATTCTCTGTAAATATATATTTAGACTAGTTAACTAAAATCGTCTTATTAGTTCAATGGCAGAACAGAATACTTCTAATATTCTAATTTTAGTTCGAATCTAAAATAAGACTTGAAATAATAAATTTTAATTTATTATTTTTAAATAATAATTTGTTTGCCTAATTTTAGGATCTTCTTTTAATGTAAAAATACTTTTATATAAAGTTTTGTATTAATTAATATAAAGTAAACTTATCTTTAATACTTGCTTTAATGTAAAGTAATTATACTTAAAACATAATATTAAAAAAAAAATAAAAAATGTACTATACATCAACTTTAACATCAATACTAGAAGTAGTGTTATTAATATTACCTGCTTTATTATCAGTAGCTTTTGTAACAGTAGCAGAAAGAAAAACTATGGCAAGTATGCAAAGAAGATTAGGACCTAATGCTGTAGGGTATTATGGATTACTTCAAGCTTTTGCTGATGCATTGAAATTAATATTAAAAGAATATGTAGCACCTACGCAAGCTAATACTATATTATTCTTTTTAGGACCTGTAATTACTTTAATTTTTGCATTATTAGGTTATGGAATTATACCTTATGGACCTGGTTTAGTTTTAAATGATATGGAATTAGGTATATTATATATGTTAGCTGTGTCTGCTTTAGCTACTTATGGTATATTATTAGCAGGATGAAGTGCTAATAGTAAATATGCTTTTTTAGGTTCTCTTAGAAGTACAGCTCAATTAATTAGTTATGAACTTGTATTAAGTTCAGCTATATTATTAATAATAATGATTACAAGTAGTCTTAATTTAAATATAAATATACAAGCTCAAAAAGCAGTATGATTATTATTACCTATCTTCCCTGTATTCTTAATATTCTTTATAGGTTCTGTAGCTGAAACAAATAGAGCTCCGTTTGATTTAGCTGAGGCTGAGTCAGAATTAGTTAGTGGGTTTATGACAGAACACGCTGCAGTAATATTTGTATTCTTTTTTTTAGCTGAATATGGAAGTATTTTATTAATGTGTATCTTAACTAGTATTTTATTCTTAGGTGGATACTTAACAGGATTTGATCTAATATACTGATTTGATTTAATCAATAATATATGAGCTTATATTTTTGATATCGAATGAGTAATGTCTTCAGAATATTATAATATAAGAAACTTATTTATAAGTTTTGCGGATAGTGGTTTTTTATCTGGTATTGTTATAGGATTAAAAAGCTCTATTTTTGTATTTATATTCATATGAGTAAGAGCTTCATTCCCTAGAATACGTTTTGACCAATTAATGTCATTCTGTTGAACTGTTTTATTACCATTATTATTTGCTTTTATAATAACATTACCTTGTACTTTATATGTTTTTGACGCATTTGTTTTAAATATAAGTATATAATTTTCTTTTATATTTGGTTAATTATAATTAATTAATTATCTTATATAATAATAAAAATTTCATCATAACTTCCATAATTTATGATGTGTTAAGAAAGAACCTGTTTAATAGTTAAGTTAATTTGGAAAATCATGCTTTCTTCTTTGCTTATTATACCTTTAATTGGTATATTTATAATATCTAATATAAACATGTATCCTTCTGGGACTTTATCTATAAATAATGCTAAACCATTAAAAATTATAGCTTTGACTGTATCTAGTATAAATCTTATTGTATCTCTTATAGTATATCTATTTTTTAATTCAAGTACTAATCAATTTCAATATGTTCAAGAACATTATAATATACAATCATTTGATATTTATTTAGGAGTAGATGGGATATCTATATACTTCGTTCTATTAACTACAATAATAATGCCAATAGCATTATTATCTAATTGAAATTCAATAAAAGAAAATGTTAGATTTTATTTAATAACAATATTATTATTAGAAACATTACTTTTAGCGGTTTTCTTAGTATTAGATATATTATTATTTTATATCTTCTTTGAAAGTATATTACCTCCATTGTTTTTATTAATAGGTTTATTTGGATCTAGTAATAGAGTAAGAGCTAGTTATTATCTTTTCTTATATACTCTTTGAGGTTCTTTATTTCTATTATTATCAATTTTAACTATGTATTCTATAATGGGTACAACAGATTTTGATGCTCTATTTAAAACAAATTTCGATTATTTAATTCAATTTGTTTTATTTGCTGGTATATTTGTAGCGTTTGCTGTAAAAACTCCTACTATTTTCTTAAATAATTGATTATTAAAAGCTCATGTTGAATCTCCTTTAGGTGGTAGTATAATATTAGCAGCTATTGTATTAAAATTAAGTTTATACGGTATATTTAGATTAATATTACCTATCTTACCTAAAGCGACTTTAGAATTAACTTTTATAGTTTATACTATAAGTATTATTACTATATTATATGCAAGTTTTAGTACATTAAGAACTATAGATGTAAAAGAATTAATTGCTTATAGTTCTGTTTCTCATGCGGCTGTATATTTAGCAGGTGCATTTAGTAATACTATTCAAGGAATAGAAGGAAGTATAGTTTTAGGATTAGGGCACGGATTTGTTTCTAGTGGTCTATTTATATGCGCAGGAGGAATACTGTACGATAGATCTGGAACTAGAATGATATATCTTTATAGAGGTATAGCTCAAATTATGCCATTATTCTCTATACTATTCTTTATATTATCATTAGGTAATTGTGGTGCTCCTTTAACATTTAATTTTATAGGAGAATTCATGTCTTTATATGGAATGTTTGAAAAATTACCTATTTTAGGTATTATTGGTGCTAGTTCTATGGTATTATCTGCAGCATTTACAATGTATATGTTTAATAGAATTACATTTGGAGGATCTTTTACTAAATTCTTTGAAGAAAATATATTTGATACTTCAAAAAGAGAATTTACATTATTATTTATATTAGTGTTATTTACAGTTATTCTTGGTATATATCCTTCATTAGTTTTAGATACTTTACATTATTCTGTTGTAAATCTAATTTATAATTTTTAATTTTATTAGTAATAATTACTGTTTATAAAAAAATTCTTTAGATATAAAAAGAAAATAAATCTTTTTATATAAATCAGATTAGGGCCGGGATGGTTAGGCGCTCCTTTTGGGTAGGAGAATAGTTGCGTTCGAACCGCAATAATCTGAAAATTAATATATACTTTCGTTTTATATAAAACAACTCAAAATTTGAAAATAGAAAATTAGACGAGAATAAATTTAGAAAAATGCCACAATTAGTACCTTTTTATTATATGAATGAAGTAGTTTTTGCTTTTACAATAATTGTATTAGTTCATTATATCTTCTCTAAATATATTTTACCTGGAATGGTTTACTTATTAGTTTCTCGTATATTTATAGTAGAAGATTTAGAAGATATTTTTTACTAAATAAATTATTATTATATAATTCAGACTAATTTAATTAGACGAAACTCAGTTATTTAAGGACCTATCCAATAATTAACAAATTAATTTTAATAGTAAGAAAAAAAAATGAATTACAAAAACTTTATAGTAAACAATGAAATATCTAGTCCATTAACACAATTTGAAATAAGAGATTTATTTAGTCTTGAATTACCTATACTAAATAATTTACATATTTCTTTAACTAACATAGGGCTATACTTAACAATAGGATTTATATTTATTGTTATAATAGGAATATTAGGTGTAAATAATTTTAAATTAGTAGGGAATGGATGATCTTTAGGTCAAGAAACTTTATATGCAACTATTCATGGTATAGTAGTAAATCAAATTAATCCTAGAAGTGGTCAAGTTTATTTCCCATTTATCTATACATTATTTATTTTTATATTAATAAATAATTTAATAGGAATGGTGCCTTATAGTTTTGCATCAACAAGTCATTTTGTTTTAACTTTTGCTCTTAGTTTCACTATAGTATTAGGTGCAACAATATTAGGTTTCCAAAAACATGGATTAAAATTCTTTTCTTTACTAGTACCAGCTGGTTGCCCATTACCTTTATTACCTTTATTAGTTTTAATTGAACTTATATCTTATTTAGCTCGTAATATATCTTTAGGTTTAAGATTAGCAGCTAATATTCTATCAGGTCATATGTTATTACATATCTTAGCAGGATTTACTTATAACATTATGTCTTCTGGTATAATATTCTTCTTGTTAGGGTTAATACCTTTATCTTTCATAGTAGCTTTTTCAGGTCTAGAAATAGCTATAGCTTTTATACAAGCTCAAGTATTTGTAGTTCTAAGTTCTTCTTATATAAAAGATGGATTAGACTTACATTAAGATTAGACATAGATAAAAAAATACAAATAAAAAAATGACAAAACTTAAAAATTTATTAAAACTACATAGTAGATTAAACAGTATATTATTAATTATTTTTTTAGTAATAATTATATGTTTAGGATATTTATTTTATAATAGTATTGAATTTATAACTTTAGATAAAAATACTATAGATTCTCCAAATATAATAGAAGAAAATAATACTACTATAGTTAATTTAAATGAAATAAAAGAAAAAGATTCTTCTATGAGTATAAAAAAATCTTTCTTTCATTTTATTACTTCTTCTAGTTATTACCCTTCTCAATTTCAGCCTATGTCTTTTTATAGTAAAATAGAGTCACTACCAAGTAGTTCACCTTCTACTTTACCTCCAAGAACTTTACCACCTTTAAATTTATCTCCAAGAACTTTACCACCTTTAAATTTACCTTCAGTAAATAGTTCTTTACCTCCTTTACATGAACAATTAGATAGTATATTAGAACAATTATATTCATATGAAGTCCAATGGATTAAATTTTCTAATATAATTTGAAATATAGAAAGTGGAACTGAAAAATTTTACCCTCCAGAATCTATAAGCGAATTTAATACTAATTTAAAGGTTATTGAATGTTTAGTAGAAAATCTTAGATCTTCGGCAGACAATCTTATTGCTCAACAAAAGGCTATAGATCCAAACTATATACCACCTGATTATATTAAAATAGCTTTATAAATTCTGTATTGTATAATAACAAGTTAATTTTGTTATAAAAAAATTATATAAAATAATAATATATTAAATTATAAAGAGTGATTAGGTGAAAATTCTAATAAAAGTGATATATTTAAAATAAAATATTTTCTATTTAGAAAAGTTATAAAACAAGAAATATATATATATTATTAAATATAAAAGTAAGGAATTTAGTTAGAAAATAAAAATAAATATGGATAGTTTTTATATAAAACATATTATAATTGCGAACTAAGAAATCCTATATAAGTTAATTTATTTAGTGATATCATTAGATTAATATTTCGTAATATAGCTTATATTTTTACCCTAATACTATAAATTTAGAATTATTAGTGATGTGTTTAATACATCAAAAAAAATGTAATAATTAGATGAGTTTGGTGATGGCTCTGAATGAACGCTGTTCAAGTGCTTGACACATGCTAATCGAACGATTAATTTTATTTGAAAAAATTTTATTAATAAGTGGTGTACAGGTGAGTATAAAATATTTTAGGGCTAACCTTAAAGTGAGGACTAAGATCCCTCATATAAGAAAGGATTCATTAAATCCGCTTTAAGAAGAAAACAAATATATTCGAAATAGGTAGTAGTTAGGGTGATGGCCTAACTAGCCCAAAATTTTCGTAGCCGTAACTGAAAGGTTGATCGGCCACATTGGGTCTGAAAAAAGCCCAATGCAAAGTAACGTACAGCAGTGAGGAATCTTGGTCAATGGCCTAAAGGCTGAACTGGCAACTTGAGTAAATGAGAAGTTTGAAAATAGAAATATGAGTAAAATTTAATTGATTATTCGAATAAAATTTTAAGTATATATAGATAATGACAATATATATATAATGGTCTTGACCAATTACGTGCCAGCAGTCGCGGTAATACGTAAAAGACTAGTGTTATTCATTTTAAATAGGTTTAAAGGGTACCCAGACGGTCAATATATCCAAAAAAAGGTAATATATGACTAGAGTTTTATATAAGGAGACCGTACTTAGAGTGGAGAGATTAAATTCTGTGATACCAAAAGGACTGGTTAAGGCGAAGGCAGTCTCTTATGTAAAAACTGACGTTGAAGGACGAAGGCATAGATCACAAACAGGATTCGGTACCCCAGTAGTCTTTGCAGACAATGATGAATGCTATAGGTTAGATATTATTTAGTCTATAAATGAAAATGTAAGCATTCCACCTCAAGAGTAATGTGGCAACGCAGGAACTGAAATCACTAGGCCGTTTCTGACATCAGTAGTGAAGTATGTTATTTAATTCGATGATCCGCGAAAAACCTTACCACAACTTGAATAATTTATTTTTAAATTACAGGCGTTGCACGGCTGTTTTCAGTTAATGTTGTGAAATTATGGTTATTCCATAAATTAACGTAATCCTCTGCTTTATTTTTAAATATAGTATAATAAAGCATTCTTTCTTTAAATGGGACGAGATAAAGAGGAAAAAGACAAGTCATCATGGCCCTGATGTTGTGGGCTATAGACGTGCCACGTATTCCTTAACAAAGAGATGCAAAAATGTGAATTTAAGCTAATCTCAAAAAAAAGGATATAAATATATATAAGGATTGTAGTCTGAAACTCGACTATCTGAATAAGTAATTACTAGTAATCGTGAATCACCATGTCACGGTGAATATTCTCTCGGATTGGTACTAACCACTCGTCACATGCTGAAAGGAGTGTATGCAATAAGTTTGCTTTTTTATTCTGATCTCTTCTAGTTATTAAAATAGAATATTATAATAGAAATCTTCGTATGCGTAGCTCTGATTAGTGTAAAGTCGAAATATGGTTCGTGTAGTGGAAGTTGCACGGGACAATTAAAAGTAAAATATAATTATATATATAATACAAAAAGATATTCTTATAGTATTATATATTTCAAGAAAGCACCAGAAAATTTAAGAGTTTGAATCTCTAACTTTTATTAAATAAATTACACTTAATTAAGTGTAATTTAAAGGAGGGTTCCTTTATTGGCAAGAAGGGTTGAGCTGTAAACTCAATAGCAAATTAATGCTTTAAGAGTTCGAATCTCTTGTCTCCTAACTATAGCCTTTATAGCTCAACGGTAGAGCTTAATACTGTTAATATTATGATAGATGTTCGATTCATCTTAAGGGCTTTACACTATATAATTTAAATTAAGGTGCGTTGGTCATAATAAAATAAAAAATCGATGAGTAACTTAATAAGAAGTAATTTTCAAGATCATCCTTTCCATTTAGTTTCTCCTTCTCCTTGACCTTTATACATGAGTATAAGTTTATTTAATACAGCTTTTAATGTTGCTTTAAGTCTACATGGTTTCGAGAACTCTTATATTTTCTTTTATATAGGGATTATATCAATTGTATTATCTTTTATAATGTGATTTAGAGATGTTATTTCTGAGGGTACATTTTTAGGTAATCATACATTAGCTGTACAAAAAGGAATTAATTTAGGTGTAATACTTTTTATAGTATCTGAAGCTTTATTTTTCCTTGCTATATTCTGAGCTTTCTTCCATAGCGCTTTATCTCCTACAGTTGAATTAGGAGCTCAATGACCACCTATGGGTATAGAAGCTATAAATCCATTTGAATTACCTTTACTTAATACAGTTATATTATTATCTAGTGGTGCAACAGTAACTTATGCTCACCATGCTTTAATTAAAGGGGATAGAGCAGGAGCTTTATACGGTTCAATTGCTACAGTTCTGTTAGCATTTATTTTTACAATATTCCAAATAGTAGAGTATAACGTATCATCTTTCACTATAAGTGATGGTGCATATGGTACATGTTTTTACTTCGGAACAGGTTTCCACGGATTCCACGTTTTTATTGGTACAGTTTTCTTGGCTGTAGCTTTATGAAGAATTTACGCATATCATTTAACAGACAATCATCACGTAGGATTTGAATCTGGAATCTTATATTGACATTTTGTAGACGTAGTTTGACTATTCTTATATATATCAGTTTATTACTGAGGTTCATAATTTCTTCTTATAAGTACAAAAAATAAAAGTAGAAGGATGAAAAGATAATAGGTTTGATAATGTAATAACAAAATATTATGTATAATTTTACTTAAGGGACTTTAGTATAACGGTTAATACGTATGACTTTTAATCATTATAATATTGGTTCGAATCCATTAGGTCCTAAATAAATTATTATATAATATTATAGAATTTATAATAATAGGTTATATAAAGTAATCTTATTAAGGATAAATTGTATTAGCGATTATAATTTAATGGTAAAATCGCCGTCTTCCAAACGGTATTTGTTGGTTCGAGTCCGACTAATCGTAATATGTATTGTTATATTAAATTATAGCAATAATAATTGAATTAGTAACTTAATTGGTAAAGGATTTTCTTGTCACGAAAATAGATATCGGTTCGATGCCGGTCTAATTCGTAAAATTTAATTGTGCTATTATAATAAGAAATAGTAAATAATTTAATAAAAAGGAAAGGTTGTCATCGGTAAGGCAAGCAATTTGCTACATTGTGTACGTAAGTACCTGGGTGTTCGACTCACCTTCTTTCCGCAATTGTTACTATAATTATAACTAACGTTATATTACTTAAAATCTTCCCTTTTAGGGTAATTATATCTAAAAATTAAATGACAAATTTATTTATTATAGATGAAATGTATACTAGTGGATTTAAAACGGGAGCTTTAGATATTATATCTTTATTTATAGTATTATGTGGAATTTCTATCATAGTTAGTAGAAATCCTATAGTATCTGTGTTATTTTTAGTAGGATTATTTGGAGGAATAGCTTCATATTTAATATTATTAGGTTTAAATTTTATAGGGTTTTCATACTTAATTGTGTATTTAGGTGCAGTTTCTATATTATTCTTATTTATCTTAATGTTAATTAATATCAGAGTTAGTGAATTACAAAGTAATACTAAAAATAGTATACCTTTAGCTTTAATTATTACTATATTTTTTAATTATTCAATATTTCAAATATTACCTTATGACTTAGCAATATTAAATAACAATAATAATTATATAAACAATATAATTTATTATATATCCTTAAATAAACAAGAAGCTATAAATAATAATAAAATAATAAATACAGATAATGATTTATTTTTTGCTTCAAGTAACACTTGAGATGGAAATTTAATAGATACAAGTCATATATCTAGTATAGGAAATATTTTATATACTGTAAATAATATGTGATTAATATTAGTAAGTTTTATTTTATTAATAGCGATGATAGGTGCTATATTAATAACAATAAAATCAAGTAAAAGTTTATCATAGTAAGTTTGATTGGTTACATATTTCAAAATAATCAAATAAAGAAATTAGCTCAGTGGTAGAGCAGCTGTTTTACACACAGAAGGTCAAGTGTTCAAATCACTTATTTCTTAAAAGGAAAATAGTTTAACTGGCAAAACATTAAGCTTCAACCTTACAGTACTTGGTTCAAATCCGAGTTTTCCTGGAAAATTAAAAAAAAATAATAACCTAAGTAATTATAGAATTCATACACATATAATGTTTGTGTGAATTAATCAAAAATATCATATAATTAAATATACATTGTAAATTTTATGATTCAAGTAGCAAAAATAATAGGTACAGGTTTAGCAACTACAGGGTTAATTGGAGCTGGTGTAGGAATAGGAGTGGTATTTGGAGCATTGATTTTGGGAGTAGCAAGAAATCCTTCATTAAGAGGTCAATTATTCTCTTATGCAATATTAGGATTTGCTTTTTCAGAAGCTACAGGTTTATTTGCACTTATGATGGCTTTCTTACTATTATATGTAGCATAAAAATAATTATTTTTATTGTCTTAGATAGATAAATTACGTTAATAACTGCTGCAGTATATTATGACAACATTATTACTTAAAAATTTTAATTTAGATGCACCTACTGCTTGAGGTATTTATTTCCAAGATAGTGCGAGTCCTCAAATGGAAGGATTAGTAGAATTACATGATAATATTATGTATTATTTAGTATTAGTTTTATTTTCAGTTGGTTGAGTATTATTTTCTGTAATTAGATACTTTATAGAAAATAAATCACCTATAGCACACAAATATTTAAATCATGGAACTTTAATAGAATTAATATGAACTATAACTCCAGCTATTATATTAATATTAATAGCTTTCCCTTCATTTAAATTATTATATTTAATGGATGAAGTTAATGATCCTTCAATGACAATTACAGTAGAAGGTCATCAATGATATTGAAGCTATCAATATCCTGACTTCTTAGATTCAAGTGATGAAATTATAGAATTTGATTCATATATAGTTCCAGAATCAGATTTAGAAGAAGGTGGATTAAGAATGTTAGAAGTAGATAATAGAGTAATTGTACCTGAAGAAACACATATAAGATTTGTTATAACATCTGGAGATGTTATACATTCTTTTGCTATACCTTCTTTAGGTATAAAATGTGATGCTTACCCTGGTAGATTAAATCAAGTTTCTACTTATATTAATAGAGAAGGAGTTTATTATGGACAATGTTCTGAAATCTGTGGAATCTTGCATTCTTCTATGCCAATAGTAATCCAAGCGAAGGCTTTGCCATCTTTTTTATCTTGATTACTATCTACTGTATAGTTAAGCCGACTGTAGTTAAGGGAGGATTTAATCCTAAATCGGCAGCTGTTAACTGTTTAACAGTTAACAAAAAGAATTGTCTGTTAAAAAAAACAACTTTTGAAAAAGTTAGTTTTATAAATACTTTCGAACAAAAAAGATTATTTAGCACGACGAGTTTATTATGAGCGAATAATCCATCAGGAGGTGAGGATGGTGCAAATGATTCAGAATTAGATGAAGAAAATAATAATAATTCTTCTTCTTCAAAATTAGATGAAGAAAATAATAATAATTCTTCTTCTTCAGAATCAGAGGGGGAAGGTAATAATAATTCTTCTTCTTCAGAATCAGATGGAGAAGATGATAAATCTTCTTCAAATTCTCCTCCTCGTTATTATACTACTCATTTTAACACGACAAATTCTACCCCTGAGGCAGACTCAGGAGCGGAAGAAGTAGTCTATAGTACTAATTATAGTATAATTCATTTCAATTTACAAGTTCCTCCTCCTCCCGGGTATGAAGGAGTAGAACCTATAACTTATGCAGAGCTTGAAGAGCAAAGACGTGTAGAGGAAGAGCAGAGACAGGCGGCTTTGGCGGCGCAGGCGGCGCAGGCGGCTGGTTACAGTAATAATGGAGAATCTTCTAGAGCAAATCAAACTAATACAGAAGAAGAAATACCTCAACCTTCGCCTGATGAAGTATGATACTCTAGTCCTAAATCAATGAAATCTGACCAACTATCGTATTATTCAGATAACGAACGAAGAAGAGATGTAGATCGCTTTTTCCCTCCTTATCCTGCAGCACCTGCTGCTCCTTCAGCTGCTCCTGCAGCTCCTGCTGCTCCTTCAGCAGCTCCTGCAGCTCCTGCTGCAGCTGCTGCTCCTGCTACTGATTCTGCAGCTGCAGGACCGAGTAATTCAAATTATGCTAATTACTATAAGGATGATGATAATTTATATTCTGCTACTCCTTCTCATGTTACAAATACAAATAAGAGATCACGTGATTCAGATGATTCAGATGAAGAAAATGAATCAAAACGTTTAAAATCAGATCATAATAATAATAATAATAATAATAATAATAATAATAATAATAATAATAATAATAATAATAATAATAATGATGATAACAATAACGGATCTGGTGGTTTTGGCGGTTTTGGTGGCTGAGGAGGCTGAGGAGGTAGTTCTAATGAAGGTAATGCTTCTGGTTCTAATAATACCTCTTCAAAAAGTATGCTTGATAATATTAAAATATTCTTATATGGACCAGAAAAAGAGAAAGATTATTTATCTCCTATAGATTTTACTATTGAACAAGATAGTTTGATGGATATGTCATTTTTTGACATTGATATCTAAATAAAGAAAATATAGTAAAGCTTAAAAAGCTTTAAGGATATTCTCTTAATGGTAAAGAGCAACACTACGACTGTTGTACTATGAGTTCGAGTCTCATATATCCTTGTAATGTTTGTATTATAGAATAAATATAATACTTTTTATTAATAAAGTTGAATAATTCAACTTTATTACCGAATAATTTGATAATAAAAAAATATATAACAATATGAGTTTAACATTAGTACTTTTTTTAATCGGAGTTTTAGGGTTTGTATTTAATAGAAAAAATATTATACTAATGCTTATTTCTATAGAAATAATGTTAGTATCTATAACTTTTTTAATATTAATAAGCTCTATAAACATGGATGATATAATAGGACAAACTTATGCTATATATATTATAATTGTAGCAGGAGCAGAAGCCGCAATAGGTTTAGGTATTTTAGTAGCTTTTTATAGATTAAGAGGAAGTATAGCAATAGAATATAAATAATGTATTTAAGTATAATTGTATTACCTTTATTAGGTTCAATATTTTCAGGGTTTTTTGGTAGAGTAGTTGGTGTTAGTGGAGCTCGTTTTTTAACATCTTCTAGCATAATAATAACAACTATATTGGCTATTATTGCCTTTTTTGAGGTAGGTTTTAATAATAGTCCTGTTTTCTTACATTTATTTAAATGAATAAATAGTGAGTCTTTTAATATAATTTGAAGTTTCCAATTTGACAGTTTAACAGTATCTATGTTAATACCTGTCTTAATAATTAGTTCATTAGTTCATATTTATTCTATAGGATATATGAGTAGTGATCCTCATAATCAAAGATTTTTTAGTTATTTAAGCTTATTTACTTTTATGATGATAATATTAGTAACAGCTGATAATTATCTATTAATGTTTGTAGGATGAGAAGGTGTAGGAGTTTGTTCATATCTTTTAGTTAGTTTCTGATTCACTAGAATTGCAGCTAACCAAAGCTCACTATCAGCTTTCTTAACTAATAGAGTAGGTGATTGACTTTTAGCAGTAGGAATGTTTGCTATTTTATGATCTTTAGGAAATTTAGATTATACTCTAGCTTTTTCATTAAGTCCATATATTAATGAAAATACTATTATTATAATAGGAATATGTTTATTAATAGGTGCTATGGCAAAAAGTTCTCAATTAGGTCTTCATGTTTGATTACCTATGGCTATGGAAGGGCCTACACCTGTTTCTGCTTTAATACATGCAGCTACAATGGTTACAGCAGGTGTTTATTTATTAATACGTTCATCACCTTTAATTGAATATAGTTCTACTATATTATTAATATGTTTATGATTAGGTGCTATTACTACTGTATTTAGTTCTCTTGTAGGTTTATTCCAACAAGATATAAAAAAAATTATAGCTTACTCTACTATGAGTCAGTTAGGTATGATGGTTATAGCTATAGGTTTATCTTCTTATAATATAGCATTATTTCATTTAGTAAATCATGCTTTTTATAAAGGATTACTATTTTTAGGTGCAGGTGCAGTTATTCATGGAGTAGGGGATAACCAAGATTTAAGAAAATATGGAGGGTTAAAAGAATATTTACCTTTAACATATTCTGTTATATTAATAGCTAGTCTTAGCTTAGTGGCTTTCCCTTTCATGACAGGATTCTATAGTAAAGATTTTATACTAGAATCTGCTTATGGTCAATATGAATTTAGCAGTGTAGCTGTGTATGTTATTGCAGTTATAGGTGCAATATTTACTACATTATATTCTGTAAAAATATTATACTTAGCCTTTTTAAGTAATCCTAACGGACCATCTAAACATTATAATTTAAATAATGAAAATACTAGTCATGAAGGAGATATTTTCTTAATATTACCTTTAGTTGTATTAGCTATTTTTTCTATCTATTTTGGATTTATAACTAAAGATCTTTTTATTGGTTTAGGTTCAGGATTCTTTATAGATAATAGTATATTTATTCATCCTACTCATGAAATATTAATAGATACAGAATTTGGAGTACCCGTATTATTTAAATTATTACCTTTCTTTTATACAATATTATTTACAATAATATCTTTAATATATTTTGAATTCTTACCTAATTTAGTTGTTAATTTTAAACTATCTAATTTAGGATATTACATATATGGATTCTTTAACCAACGTTTCTTAGTAGAATTCTTTTATAATAAATATATTGTAAATCTAGTATTAAATATGGGAGGTCAAACAACAAAAATATTAGATAAAGGAAGTATAGAAATATTAGGACCTTATGGTTTAGAAAAAACTTTATTAAAAATCAGTAAAATTATTTCTGGTTTAAATAAAGGAATTGTTACAAATTATGCCTTATATATATTAATAGGGCTTGTAGCATATATATATATATATAACTCATTAGGGGAAAATTTAGATCTATCTCTTTTAATATTATTGTTTTCTGTTATCATGTTAGTAATTTTCAATACATCTTTCGTTAATTTATCAAATGTTAGTAATACAAAAATTACTACTTTAGAATCAAGTTTAATACCTTCTAATTTTACTAAAACTCTTTATAATTTTTTTAGTAAATTAACATTTTCAGTATTAATTTGTACTATTATTATGTTAATAAAAAATGTTTTCTTCTATGATGATAATTTATTTTTATTCGATGATGAAGACGATAATAAAGAGGAAGTAAAAGAGGATAAAGGGAAAAATCCTGAGAAAGATTCTACTATAATAAATAAACCTTCTTCTTCTATTGAATATAATGATGAAGAAGGAGAAGAACTTTCTGAAGAAGAAATAATAGCTAGACATGAAAAAGCAGCAGAAGAACGTAAACGTGCAATGGATAATAAATTAGCTAAATTATTTTCTCAACATATACAGACTAGTATTCTTCCTAATATAGATGATCAACTTAAAAACAATGAACTTTACACAAAAGAGGACTTTGAGTTAACAGAAGAGGAAAGAGTTTATAGAACTGATTTAGAAAGTTGAAAAAATGATGAAATACTCTGAATGGGTGAAGATATGAAAAGAGAAATAATTGAAATAGAAAGACAACAAAAAGAAGATGAATTAGCATCATCATCAGAAAAAAAAGATAATGAAGCTAAAAGATCTATAGAAGAAGAAAAAGAAGAAAGTTCATCTAAAAAAAAAAAAGATTAACTTTTTTCATATAAATTTTAATTTAATTTAATTTATTGTATATATTACATTATAGATACTATTAAAGAATATCTATTTAAAATTATTTATTTATTTATAGTTTATTATTTAAATAAAAGACTAAGTAAAGAATAATAAATTTAAATATACTATGTTCTAAATTTAAATAAATAAACAAACTATTAAACCTTTAATAAAAAAAAATGAGAATTTTTAAAAGTCATCCCTTTTTAAGACTAGCTAATGCTTATCTTATAGATCATTCACAACCAACAAATATAAGTTATATGTGAAATTTTGGTTCATTACTAGGAGTATGTTTAATAATACAAATAGTAACAGGTGTAACTTTAGCTATGCATTATAACCCTAGTGTAGCAGAGGCATTTAACTCTATAGAACATATTATGAGAGATGTTAATAATGGATGATTAGTTCGTTATTTACATAGTAATACAGCATCAGCATTTTTCTTTTTAGTTTACTTGCATATAGGTAGAGGTATATACTACGGATCTTATAGAGCACCAAGAACTTTAGCATGAGTAATAGGAACAGTAATCTTTTTACTTATGATAATAACAGGTTTCCTGGGTTTTGAAAAACATAGCCCAAAATGAATTAATAATAATATAAATTTACAATTAACAAAATACAGTCAAAAAAGAAATTTCAGTACATTTAAATCGAATAGATATTCTAAAGTAGTTTTAGATTTTTTAGAAGATAAAAATTTAGAACCTGTTTTAATATATGAAGATCTAAAAGATCAAAATATTAAAGAAAAAATAAAAGATCAAACTAAAGGTTTAAGTGGTATTTATTTAATTTTAAATAAAAAAACTCTTGACTTTTATGTAGGATCAGGTTCTACTGGTAAAATTTATACTAGATTTTATAGACATTTAATAAATCTTACTGGAAGTAAAATAGTAAAGTTAGCTGTAAATAAATACGGTCTAGATAATTTTTCTTTTATTATTTTAGAAACATTTACAGAAAAAACAACAGTAGAAAATAATAAAAATCTTTTAGATATAGAAGATTTTTATTTAAAGTCTTTATTACCTAATTATAATATATTAACAGAAGCAGGATCTAACTTTGGTTATAAACACACTGAATTAGATAGAATAAAAATGAAATCTGTTTATAGTGATGAAAGACGTGAAAGAATAGGTAACTTAAATAAAAATAAAGAATTTAGTCCTTTGACTATAGAAAGAATGAAATTAAGTGCTTTAACTAGAGATAAAGTAAACTATAGTCCAGAAGGAATAAAAAATTTGAAAAAAGCATCTAAACCTATTATAGTTTATAACATAGAAAACAATACAGTCTACGGTGAATATAGTAGTATAGTTGAAGGTGCAGTAAATTTAAATTGTAGTGAAAGAACAATATCTAGAGCTTTGAAAACTGAAAAAAAAGTCTTATTAAAACGCTGAATTGTAAAATTTAAATAAATTATTATTATTATTGATTTATAGTCCCACAAGTTTAATTTCTTATGTAACTTTTAGAAGAAAATAAGATTAAAGTGGAATAACCTGACGGGGTTATTGAAGAATTATGTTAATTCTTTGGCAATACTAGTGAAAACGATCAAAAGATTATATAAAATATAATAAGAGATCGTCGGTTATCTAAATGATCGCGACAGACTGGGTCACTGGTGGGTAGCTGAAATGCTGCTTAATGCACAGTCGGAACTACGGACCATAATCCGCAGAATATACGAAAGCAAAGTTATTCTGGCTTAATTTAAGCATGTTTGTATGTTTTACCTTATGGACAAATGAGTTTATGAGGTGCAACTGTTATTACTAATCTTATAAGTGCTGTACCTTGAATAGGACAAGATATAGTTGAATTTATCTGAGGAGGATTCTCTGTTAATAATGCTACTTTAAATAGATTCTTTGCTTTACATTTTGTTTTACCTTTTGTATTAGCTGCATTAGCTTTAATGCATTTAATTGCTGTTCATGAAACAGCTGGAGCAAGTAATCCTTTAGGTGTTCCAGGTTACTATGATAGAATACCATTTGCTCCTTATTACTTATTTAAAGATTTAATTACTATATTTATTTTTATATTTGTATTAAGTATATTTGTATTCTTTATGCCTAATGTATTAGGGGATAGTGATAATTATATAATGGCTAACCCTATGCAAACACCTCCTGCTATAGTACCAGAATGATATCTTTTACCTTTCTATGCTATATTAAGATCTATACCTAATAAATTATTAGGAGTTATAGCTATGTTAGCTTCTATATTAATTATATTAGCTTTACCTTTCGTAGATTTAGGTAAATCAAAAGGTTTCCAATTCAGACCTTTAAGTAAAATAGCTTTCTGAATATTTGTAGCTAATTTCTTAATATTAATGCAATTAGGGGCTAAACATGTTGAATCTCCATTTATAGAATTAGGGCAATTAAGTACAATTCTTTACTTTGCATACTTTGTTTTTATAATGCCTTCTGTTAGTTTATTAGAAAATGTTGCAGTTTACTTCTTAAGATCAAGCTTTCACTTTCGATCTAAGTACTAGTATCAAGAATTTATATAATTTAGGTATTAAAAAATTTAGTACAACTAAACCTTTAAAAAGTTTTGAAGACCTTCCAAATGTTATGGCTTCCGCTGGACCATTAGTAGCAGCTAATCCTTTTGTATGATATTGTTTTACTCCTTTAGCTATAAATTTAGTAGCAGGAAGTGCCGTTCTTTATATCTTTTGAGGTTTATATTTTACTAATGGAGATCTACAAGCTTCAGATCCGAATATACTAGAGAGATTTTTCCCTCTAACACACCATTATGTAGATTGAATGGTTGACTTTTATGAGACAATCAGAAGAAATGTTTCTTTTACTGAACCTACACCAGAAGCTATTGAGTACTATAGATATTTTGATACTATAATTCAAAGTTTAACTAGAATATATCCGGCTTACCGTCATATAACTCCTTATTGACAATATAGAGAAGATTTAATTTCACTTGAATTTAGATATACTCAAACTGCGCAAAGGCTTATTAGACAATTTAGAGAAATGGAAAATATGTTAATGGATCATGATGTAATTGATTATAGAATTCCAAGATTTATACTTGAAATAATACCACAACTTTAAGTTTTAAATAAAGAAAGAAGGATAACTTTTATTATCCTTTAAAGATTATGAAGTAAATGGTTTACACTTTGATTGCAAATCTTAAGTCCTAGGTTCGATTCCTACATAATCTTACAAAAAATTAATTCAATGAGTTTAAATAAATTATATTTATAAACTCATTTTTATGAGATACACTTTTTTTTCTAGGTATTTAATACTTTCATAAGAAGAGTATTTAATTTTAAATGTTTATAAAAATAAATGTTAGAAAATAGGAGTGAGCATGTTCATAGACATGGTCTAATAAAAGAATTAAAATCTTCAATATCAATGGGAATTGAGAGATGATTTTTATCAACTAATGCAAAAGATATAGGTACTTTATATTTAATATTTGCATTATTTTCTGGTTTATTAGGTACAGCTTTCTCTGTATTAATTAGAATAGAATTAAGTGGACCAGGTGTTCAATATATTTCAGATAACCAGTTATATAATAGTATTATAACAGCTCATGCTATATTAATGATATTCTTTATGGTTATGCCTGCTTTAATTGGAGGGTTTGGAAATTTCTTGTTACCTCTAATGGTAGGTGGACCTGATATGGCATTCCCAAGATTAAATAATATAAGTTTCTGATTATTACCTCCAAGCTTATTATTATTAATCTTCTCTACTTTAATAGAAGGTGGAGCAGGTACAGGTTGAACTCTTTATCCTCCTTTATCTGGTGTACAAAGTCATAGTGGTCCTAGTGTTGATTTAGCAATATTTGCTTTACACTTATCAGGGGTAAGTAGTTTATTAGGGGCCATGAACTTTATAACTACAATAATTAATATGAGAACTCCAGGAATAAGATTACATAATTTAGCCTTATTCGGGTGAGCAGTAGTTATAACAGCTGTATTACTTTTACTATCTTTACCTGTTTTAGCTGGTGGAATTACAATGTTATTAACAGATAGAAATTTTAATACATCATTCTTCGAAGCAGCAGGTGGAGGTGATCCTATTTTATTCCAACACTTATTCTGATTCTTTGGGCATCCTGAAGTTTATATCTTAATTGTACCAGGATTTGGTATAATAAGTACAACTATTTCAGCTAGTTCTAGAAAACCAATATTTGGATATATTGGTATGGTATATGCTATGATGTCTATTGGTATATTAGGATTTATTGTTTGAAGTCATCATATGTATACAGTAGGATTAGATGTTGACACAAGAGCTTATTTCACAGCGGCTACTTTAATAATTGCTGTACCTACAGGAATTAAAGTATTCTCTTGATTAGCTACATGTTACGGAGGATCTATTAAATTAACACCTTCTATGTTATTTGCTTTAGGATTTGTATTTATGTTTACTGTAGGAGGATTAAGTGGTGTTGTTTTAGCTAACGCTGCACTTGATATAGCATTCCACGATACTTATTACGTTGTAGCTCACTTCCATTATGTTTTAAGTCTGGGAGCTGTATTTGCTATGTTTAGCGCTTGATACTTCTGAGTACCTAAAATATTAGGTCTAAATTATAATATAGTATTAGCTAAAATACAATTCTGAATATTATTCATAGGAGTTAATGTTACTTTCTTCCCTCAACATTTCTTAGGATTACAAGGAATGCCTAGAAGAATAGGTGACTATCCTGATGCTTATACAGGATGAAATTTAATAAGTAGTATTGGATCTATTATTAGTGTTGTAGCTGCTTGACTATTCTTATATATTATATATACACAATTAGTTGAAGCTAAACCTGCAAGTAGAAATCCTTGAAAATCTGTAGAATTCTATACTGATACTCTACAAGCCTTATTAAATAGAAGTGCACCAAGTTTAGAATGAGCATTATCTAGCCCTCCTAAACCTCATGCCTTTGTTAGTCTACCTTTACAAAGTAATATATATTAAATTATATTTGAAAAATATATTTATTTAACATAAACATTTTTATTAAAAAGAAAAATTGTACTATTAATTTAAAAATTATAACTAGACAAAGGTAAATATTATACTTAGCTTTTTGTAAAAAGAGTTATATTGAGTTTTTACATAGTGAATAATGAGTTCCATATATACTTACAATACAATTATGTGCTACTTATAACGAATTTTAATATTTAGTTTTATTAAAACTAAATTTTATTTAAAGAACTTAGTTAAAAATACAGATAAATCTAATAACTTTTATAATTTCTTAGTTCATAGTTTAGGTAATTTATTTGATTTTAAATTACAAGAAAATACAAAAGACATTGAATTTTATAAAAGATTAAATAACTTTGTTTTATATAAATCATGTATAGACAAGGCAATTATGACTATTCCATATAATGCCTCTCATCTTAATATGAGAAAATATATTATGGATAGTTTACATTTAATAGAATTTGAATCTGAAAATAAAGAGTTATGATATTCTAAATCAGAAAAAGACACTAAGACTTCAATTAGCAGTAGAGATATTTCTTTATTAGTTACTTGTATACATCATATTATACATAACGATTTTGAGAAAATTAAGAAATTGATGAAATATTTAAGAAATATAGCCACAATTTTAACTATTTTGGGATTACCTATTGTATGAACATTACCTCATGGTTTAACTGTAAGACAAAGTTATTTAGAAACTAAATCTACGTCTATCAGACCATATTTATATAGTAAAGTTAGAATTAACATTCAAATAGTGAATAAAGATAAATATGATAAAGCTAAACAAGTTAGAGCTTTGATGCCTAATTCATTCGTTGGATGCAACATCATTAAGTTTATTACATTCTAAATTTAGTAAACTCTATTCAAATTTTTAACGATTCATGATTGTTTTGGTACTGGATAAGGTAGAAACTTTAAAGACTTTATTAGCTTCTGTATATATGGATCTTTATTCAAATGACCCTAGATAAGTTTGATGAGAATATATTAAATTATATAGAACAAACAGGAAAAGTAATAGATAAAAAGAAAAGATTAGTTGAAATTACAATTAATGGACAAGTAAAACAGTATGAACTTCATGACATAGAATGAGTAAAGAATAATAAGGTAAATAAGCGTAAAATTAAAAGAATTGATTCACAATACATATTTAAGGTTAAAACACTAACACTATCTTATTATTTCATATAATGAATTTGTTCAAAAATATGTAAATTATTGCTATGGATAAACACATCAGAAATCAAAGCCAGTCTAAATTTGTTTATAGGTAATATAATAATTTTATTTGCAAAAACCTAGATAAGTAGTAAAAAGTATTTGTAATATTATTTAAGAAAAATATTACATTAAATTATATTTTTTTGAGAATTTATAGAAATGTAATAGATATAGAAAATATATTTATATAAATATAAAGTATATAAAGAGACTATTATGGAAACCTGAGCTATGTATTAACGAGTCTATTTTATTTACCCTTTTTTATTAATTAAAAAACTATAACTTTTGGTTTATTAAGTTAAATCTTTGATATGGTATTTTTAATAAAAATAAGGTTATAAATATAAACTCTAAGAGAAATTAGATAGTTAACGAAGTGAATTGAAATATCTTAGTAACTTCAGGAAAAGAAATCAAAAGAGATTCTATTGTTAACGTGAGCTAAAATAGAGCAGTCTGTCTAATAAGTAAAATGGTTGAAAAACTGTTTGAATTTAATGGGGAACCTTCCTCAAAGACTAAATATAATACATAAGCGATAGTGAATAGTATCATGAGAGAACGGTTAGAAATAGTAGTTTTATAAGCAGTTCAAGCGAAAGCAAGAACGTACCTTTTGCATAATGGGTCACCAAGTTAACATTAGATGCGAGTGCAAACGTAGGTAAACCAATCGTTAAAATAACGAAAAGTGTCTAAAGTTAGACCCGAAGCCTGGTGATTTTACCATAATCAGGACTATAAAGGTCCGAACGGGTTATCGTTGCAAAGATATCCGAAGAATTATGGTAGGTAGTGAAAGACAAAACTGACCAGGATAGCTGGTTTTCTGCGAAACCTATAACAGTAGGCAATTTGAGTAACATCTTAGCAGGTACAGAACTTAATCTCAGACAAGATGTATTAATTTTATAAAATTTACATTTTTAATTTGTATACATCGGGGAATCGTGAAGGTTTTATCGGTGAGTATGTAGACTCGGAATGGCAAAGATGAATCTTGAATTATCGGACATAGAATGATAAGGTTGTATGTCAAAAGGGAAACAGCCCAGAACAAGAGTTAAGGTTCCAAAATTATTAGTTAAGTGAAATTAAGAAAGTTTTTATTAAAGTCGACAAGGAGATGGGCTTAGAAGCAGCCATAATTTAAAGATCTCGTAATAGAGCGCTTGTTAAGTTTTAAAAGCATCGAAAATTTAACGGATCTAAACAATATACCGAAACCTTGTCCATATATTTCTTTATTTAGAAAAAATATATGGGGTAGCAGAACGTTGAATTAAATTAAGATATATTTATAATGTATATATAATAAATAATTCAAGTGATAATGGTGACATGAGTAACGAATAAGAAGGAAAATACCTGAATAGGTATATTCCTCCGCCTAAAGCTTATGGTTGGTAATTAAGTAACGGCCTCTAAGTTTGAAACCTAAAGGTTTTAACGATGAGAAAATCTTTTTTTACTGAGAAACAACATTTTTAAGTGAAAAATGTGCTGGAAAAATAGTAAAAATATGTATTATTATAGTTCGATAATAGTATGATATATGACCGTACCTAGAGACTGCTACAAGTAAGCTAGTAGAGAATACGAAGGCGTCAATGAGCTAACAATCATAAAGGAACTCGGCAAAATAACTACCGTAACTTCGGGAGAAGGAGTGCTCATTAGTCCTGATTAATATCGGGTAAAAAGGAAGAAGCATAAAATCGTGTTGTACGACTGTTTAATTAAAACAAAGCACTTTGCTGAAAGATGATAAATCTAAGTATTGAGTGTGATGTCTGCCCGATCCCGGCAGGTTAACAGATATAACTAAGTTAGGAATAATTTGGTGTTGACGGAACCCCCGGTTAATGGCGGCCTTAACGTGAGGGTCCTAAGGTAGCGAAATGCCTTGGCCGTTAAATGCGGTCTTGCATGAATGATGTAACGATACAACAGCTGTCTCTATGATTGACTCAGTGAAATTTTACTAATTATAGGGTATGATTGATAAATTTCAGTTTATAAGGTATATTGATTAAATAAAAATGAGAATCCTTTATTCTGATGTCATATTTCAGAATAGTCCTTAAAAATGAATTTTAAGGATTAACCTAATCTGGCTTATATTTTTTATATAAGTATAGCCTTGGTAAAGGAATATATTGCTAGGAGACAGTTTATGTGGGGCACAGACCCCTTAAAGAGTAAAAGGGAGTGTCTATCAATTATAAGTTATAATTTTATAACGTTGTTTGTAGTTTTATGTAGTTTAAGTGTTTATACACTTTCTATATTTAATCTTCTAAACTTATCTGTAAGAGTATTTTAGTATACGTATGGATAAAGATAAGAATTTTATGAAGGTACGATTTTACCTATAGGGAAAATAGGAGTAGAGAAGAAAATATTATGAGTATTCTAATATTTTTATTAGTTATTATTAAAGAATAATTATGTTTAATACTTAAAAAGCTCAACGGCTAAATCGTGCCTTACTGTTTGATTAACAACAAATCTTACAGTTGCGTAAGCAGGGCATAGGATCACAAGATGCAAAAAGGAAAGATCTAGGATTATTGGAAAAGCTACGCTAGGGATGTTTGTCCTTCAATAATTAAAATTATTGAGAATTTATTGGGTTAATTTCAAGAATTACTTATAATATAAGTAAATTTGAAGCGAAATTTATCTTAGCATTAATAAAAAGAGATAAAATCGTTCAACGACTATAAGGTGAGTTATGCTAACAATAATCCTTTTTAACACCCAACATTTTTATTGTCTATACTAAAAAAGAAAAAGATAAAAATAATTTTATATATTTAATTTAAATGAAAAAAAATACAAATATTAATCTTAATCTATTTAATTCTAATTTAAATAATAATTATAAATCTATACCTTTTAATACAAGATATAATGATACAGGAGAAATAAAATATTTACCTCCAGTATCTAAAGAGTGAACAAATACTATTTATTCATATTATAAAAATGATATGAAAAATATTCCAGTGAATAATATAAATACAAACAAAATAATTAAGTATTATTTTAATTTACAATTTAAAGATCATAATTTTATAGATTCTAAATTTGTAGGTTTAAAAAAAAGACGTCATCTATTAAGAAAAATATATACAAGTAAAATAGAAACAAAACATACTAATTCAAAAGTTATTATAACTTTTTATACAGTGAATATAGCTAAACCTTTTTTAAAAAAAAGATATTCTAAATTCTTAACTTCTATAAATAAAAGAATACTAAAGATTTGAAAAATAAAATTAAATAATAATTATAAATCTATACCTTTTAATACAAGA
>SMFF01000038.1_pt1 | contig 29404 bp, 33 predicted proteins | sample 2456181 | NCBI WGS metagenome assembly SMFF01 (sample SAMN10132611, study PRJNA489261) | soil metagenome | isolation source: day120 antibiotic-loamy sand soil ammended with raw manure from dairy cow... | place: USA | collected 2015-04-01
GCATGCCTTCTCCGCCGGCGCAGGCGGCAGCATTCGAGGCGGCAACAGGCTGGGCGCCCGTACACGACCCCACCAATGCCGACGATACCTACACCCGAGCCGCCGTGCGTGAACGCCTCGCGCCCGATCTGGACGAGCGCTGGCCTGGCTGGCAGGCCACCTTGCTGCGCCATGCCAGGCAAAGCGCCGAAGTGGCGCAGATCCTGGATGAGGTGGCCGCGCAAGACTTCGCTGGACTGGATCCTGGGGAGGATGGGCGCAGCTTCTCACTGGCGTCCTGGCGTCTTCTGTCGCCCGCGCGCCAAGCCCTGGTGCTGCGGTATTGGCTGGGCCGACTAGGGCAGCGCATGCCCACCGATGCGCGCTTGCAGGACTTGATGCGTCAGTTACGCACCCTGCATGCGCTGGGCCATGACAGGCAGATGCAAGTCAAGCATGGAGCGGCGGTCATACGATGCACACGCGGCCGGGTCATGCTTGATGTGCCCGCCGTGCCTTAAAACGAGCTTCTCGAAAAACGTTAAAATGTTTCGTTTTGCGCCACTTTCGCGCAGGCTTTTCGCAATTTAACGCAGAGTAAACGATGTCCCTGATTGTTCAGAAATACGGCGGCACCTCCATGGGGTCGGTCGAACGCATCCAGAACGTGGCGCGCCGCGTTGCGAAATGGCACGCGGCCGGCCACCAGGTTGTGGTGGTTCCCTCGGCCATGTCCGGAGAAACCAACCGCTTGCTGGGCCTGGCCAAAGAGATTTCCCCCCAGCCCGATGCGCGTGAGCTTGACATGTTGGCAGCCACGGGCGAACAGGCCAGCAGTGCCTTGCTGGCCATGGCGTTGATGTCGCAAGGCGTCTCCGCCCGCAGCTATGCCGGCTGGCAGGTTCCCGTCCGTACCGATTCATCCTTCAACCGGGCGCGCATACTGTCTATCGACGACGCACGCATCCAGGGCGATCTTGACGCCGGGCGCGTCGTGATCGTGACCGGTTTCCAGGGCGTTGACGACGATGGCAACATCACGACACTGGGGCGTGGCGGGTCAGACACCCTGATTTTTACCGACGTGGACGGCGTGTACACCACTGATCCACGCGTCGTGCCTGAGGCGCGCCGCATGAATGTCGTGTCATTCGAGGAAATGCTGGAGATGGCCTCGCTGGGCTCTAAAGTCTTGCAGATCCGCTCGGTGGAATTCGCCGGAAAGTACCAAGTACCCGTGCGCGTATTGTCGTCGCTTACCGATCCCTTGCTGCCCGTCGAAGAAGAGATGGTTTCGGGCACCCTAATTACTTTCGAGGAAGATCAGAAAATGGAACGTGCCGTTGTATCGGGCATCGCCTTCAGCCGTGACGAAGCCAAAGTAACCTTGCTGGCCGTCCCCGACACCCCGGGCGTGGCTTACTCCATCCTTGGCCCGGTTGCCGCCGCCAATATCGATGTAGACATGATCCTGCAGAACCAGTCGGTAGCCGGCACCACCGACTTCTCGTTCACTGTAAACCGCAACGACTTCGCCCGTACGCTGGACCTGCTCAAGTCGCAGATCGGCCCCGCCGTGGGCGCGGCCGATATCGTCTCGGACGACAAGGTCTGCAAGGTGTCCATCGTTGGCATCGGCATGCGTAGCCATGTGGGCGTAGCCAGCCTGATGTTCCGCACTCTGTCGGAAGAGGGCATCAACATCCAGATGATCAGCACCAGCGAGATCAAGACCTCCGTCATCATCAACGACAAGTACATGGAACTGGCCGTACGAGCGCTGCATAAAGCCTTCGAACTGGATCAGGACAAGACTCAGGCTCCCGCCTGATTGCTGTAGCGGCCGTCTTCCGCAAGGAAGGCGCCGCGATAGGGCCAAATTTGGCTCTGCCGGCCGAAATCACCGTTTTATCGTGATAGAATGGCGGCCTATTTCCGGAGACGTGGCCGAGAGGTTGAAGGTACTCCCCTGCTAAGGGAGCATACGGCTTATACCCGTATCGAGGGTTCGAATCCCTCCGTCTCCGCCAGTATTTGACAAGCTAAGGCCCTGTTTTTTACAGGGCTTTTGCTTTTCTGGCTTCTTCGTACTGCGGTTCTACTGCGGAATTCGCAAAAAGTGCCTGGTCTACGGCAGCTAAATGGCACTACCAATAACCTAGTACCTTCCACCAGACACCGCCGACGGTGACCCAGATCAGCAAGTTCACAACGCTCATTATGAATCCGGCCCGCCACCATTCGCCCAAGGTGACGTAGTTGGAGCCGAAGATCACCGGTGAGGTGCCGGTGGCGTAGTGGGTGAGGGTCATCATGATGGAGGAAGTTGCCGCCATTATCAGCACAAACGGCATGGGTGGAGCGCCCAAGGCCAGACCCACGACGAGGAAGGCGCCCATCATTGCAGTGATATGCGCGGTGGTGCTGGCAAAGAAGTAGTGCGAGTACAGGAAGACCAGTACCAGCAGAGCGCTGGCTCCTTGCCAGCCCATACCTGTCCCGGCGATGATGTCGCGCATGGTGCTGGAGAACCAGGCTATCACGCCTAACTGGTTGAGCTGCCCCGCCATCATTACCAGCGCACCGAACCAGATAAGGGTATCCCAGGCGGTCTTTTCGCCCAGTATGTCCTGCCAGGTGAGTACGCCGGTGAGCAACAGGATCGACAGGCCGATAAACGCGGTGGTAGTGGCGTCCAGCTGGAAAACCGGGCCGAGAAGACGCATCGGGATATCTGCCCAGAGCAGCAGCAGAATCAAGAACACGCCGAGGGTGATCTTTTCGTTTCGGGAGATGGATCCCAGTGCCGTCAGCCGATTCCGGGCAAAGGTAGTGGCATCAGGTGTATTTTTGATCTCGGGAGGATAGATCAGATACAGGATCAGCGGCATAAGTGCGAGCGCCACCAGACCCGGCAGCAGCATGGCCAGTGCCCAGGTGGTCCAACTCAGGCTGATAGCGGCTCCGGTGGCTTCGGCGATCAGCCGGACAGTCAGCGGATTGGGCGCGGTGGCAGTGATGAACATGGCCGAGGTGATGGGGTTGGCATGGTAGTTCACCAAGGCCAGGTATTTACCGATCTTACCGGTGCTATTGGCTTGCGGGGTGGAGCCGAAGCTGTGGGCGATCGACAGCATGATCGGGTGGATAATCCCGCCACCACGGGCGGTATTGCTGGGTGTGACCGGCGCGAGGATCAGTTCCGACAGCGCCAGGCTGTAACCTATCCCTAACGTATGCTTGCCAAACAACGAGATGGCGTAATAACCGATGCGAGCGCCCAAGCCGGTTTTGGTCAGACTGCGTGAGATCATCACGGCGACGGCGATCAGCCAGATCAGTGGGCTGCTGAAGCTGCTCAGGGCATCCCTGATCGCCTCACCGGGATCATTACTGGTCACATGGCTGGCCGCTACCAGCACAATGGCGATCATTGACAGGCCACCCAGTGGCATCGCCTTGCCGATGATTGCAGCAATGGTGCCGATAAACATCGCTAGCATCAACCAACCCTGATTGGACACCTCGGCGGGCTGGGGCAATAACCAGACTCCCAGACCAATGGCAATAGCAATCAGGGCCGATACTGGGCGCAAATCGGACGTGTGTTCTGGTTTTTGGGGCATGCCTTGCACTCCGCTGATATCTGTAGTTGATTCTGGGCCTGTATCGTGGGGTAGATGAGCGAGTCCCGAATAACCAGCCCATACAGGAAACGCTCTTCTGCCCCAATGCCCCTATCAGGGCTTGATAGCGATCTTCAAGACGCCGTCGCGCTGATTGGCGAACAGGTCGTAGGCTTCAACGATGTCGTCCAGCCCGTACTCATGGGTGACCAGTATGCCCAAATCCAGTCGGTTGGAAGCCACCACGTTCATCAGCCTGCGCATGCGTTCCTTACCACCCGGGCACAGCGCGGTGTTGATGCGATGGTCGCCTAGCCCTGCGGCAAAGGCACCCAGCGGAATACTCAGATCCTCGGAGTACACCCCCAGGCTGGACAAGGTGCCACCGGGCTTGAGCACCTGCAGCGACTGACTGAAGGTCTTCTGGGTGCCCAGCGCCTCAATGGATGAATCCGCCCCGCGTCCGCCTGTAAGCTTCATCACTTCCTCGACTACATCGCAGTTGCGGAAGTTGAGGGTGATATCGGCACCCATCTGCCGGGCAATATCCAGCCGGTGGTCATTGCCGTCTACGGCAATGATGGTGGTCGCCCCCAACAGCCGGGCACCCGCGGTGGCGCACAGGCCAATCGGGCCCTGGGCAAAGATCACCACGGTATCACCGATACGGATATTCGCATTCTCCGCGCCCTTGAAGCCGGTGGACATGATATCCGGACACATCAGCACCTGCTCATCGGTCAGGCCATCGGGAATCGGCGCCAGGTTGGCCTGGGCATCGGGCACCAGCACGTACTCAGCCTGGGTTCCATCGATCAGATTACCAAAGCGCCAGCCGGCGGTGGCCTTGTAGCCGTGGCAGCCACAGCGACCATCGGCGGTCAGATAGCTGCCATCCTGCGATGCCACGCCATCCTGGGCGGCATAGGAATTGAAATTCGGGCAGATGGCCCCGGCGATTACCCGCTGGCCTTCCTGGTAACCCTGCACAGCGCTACCGAGTTTCTCGATCACGCCCACCGGCTCGTGACCGATGGTCAGGCCCTTTGCCACCGGGTACTCGCCCTTGAGAATATGGATGTCGGTGCCGCAGATGGTGGTCGTGGTGATACGAATCAGTGCGTCATTAGGACCGACATCGGGAATGGGCTTGTCAGCCAATTCAATACGACCGGGTTCGACAAATATTGCCGCTCTCATCATCTTAGCCATGAGTAATACTCCTGAGTATCGGGTAGGGAATCAGCTTTCTATGTTACGCGGTACTCATTACAACTTACCTCATCTCGCCCCTACCGACTTGACTAGGATCAAGAGCAGGGGAGGGTTTCTGTTCACCAGCCAGTGGGATGACCCACATATCAGCAAGTCCTGGAGCACTCATTGGCCGAACTTGATTACCCGCCAGAAATCCGGCGTGTGATCTATACAACCAAGGCCATTGAATCGCTCAATCGCGTCATTCGCCAGTTGCGCGCGCGCCGTTGGCGCAGCGCAGGCGGACGAACTACGCCGTGAACGCATTGCAAAGCCGAAGGGTGCCGCGTAGTCGGCCGCCTCAATTCCAGCCTCTCACCCAACAATCACCAACCGCTGACTCCCCCGCCGCCCCGGCCGCGACGCGGGCGAGCGTTCCAGCGCCATCCGATCCTTCTCGGCCAGCACGAGATAAAGCCTGAGACCGTCAAACTGACTCAGCTAGCGCCCGAACCCTCGGCTATTACGGAACACGATTACGGAATATCAGGACTAGCCAGAAATGTTCAGCGATTCTTGGACAGAGCGGTTTTTTTGCGTCTTGCATGAAGCCTCCTACAGCCACCGGCGCACTTCTTTCATGTAGTTCTCGAACGCTACACCAAACTTTTGGCTTAACAGGCGTTCCTCGGGAATGATCTGGAAACGCGTGATGTAGGCGATAAAAACAAGTAAACCCAGTATCGACAGCACGTTCCCCAGATAAACGGCCCATCCGGCAAGAACAAGCAACACACCAAGATACATGGGGTTTCGGCTGTAGCGATAGATCCCTGAGTTGATCAAGTTCGAGGCCAATGCCGGACGCCTGGGATCCGTCGTAGTGCGAGCGCGCTTGAAAGCAACGATACTAACCAGACTCATGGCGACCCCCAGCAAAGCAACAGCAACGGCCACCATATGGTTATTGGGAGAGGCCAGGTTCAATGCCGGAAACAGTCTTGCCGACGTCCCCATCATCAGTCCGACAAGCAGCATGATAAGGGGTGGCGGAATAAGTAGTTCAAGTCGTTTCATAGTTGCTATCCTGAAAAATTTCAGTCCATGACGTTCAGTTGACGGTTCTATCGTAAGGTGCGAGGACGCTCGCGACCATTGACGGGTGACAAGTTTCTCAGATTGGTTCCGCAGAAGACCTTTCTGTACCATACCGAGCATGCGGACTCCTAGCTGACCACGAATGAATGACAATAATATGCGCCAAGTTTGGCAAGAAGTGCTCGATTTCTGGTTCCCGGAAGGACGTTCGCTTCAGGCTGATCTTGCAACCCATAAAGACCATTGGCTCTGGCGGATGCGTGGTGGAGCAGACAGCGAAATTACGCGCCGCTTTACAGGGCCAACAGCGGAAGCGGCGGCAGGCCACCTTGATGGGTGGGCGTCCGATCCCAATAGCAGGCTGGCCCTTATCATTGTTCTTGATCAGTTTTCCAGATCGGTTTGGCGAAACAGTGCGAGATCCTTTGCTCAGGACACCGCCGCACTGGCGTTCACCATGGAAGGGCTAACCAATGGGCACTACGCTCAACTGCCCACCCCGTGGCACAAGGTGGTTTTTGGCCTTCCACTTGGACACTGCGAAGGAGAGGATCACCTTGAGCGCGTTGATCTTCTTATCGGCCTTCGTGAAGAAATAGCCGCACAAGCGCCAGCGCATCTATCGCCGGTATATCGGTCTTTGGTGAAGCAGGCTCAAGATGTACGGCAGGTTATTGCTGCTTTTGGAAGGCACCCTCATCGCAATGAGGTGCTGGGGCGCCCGTCAAGGCTCGATGAGGAAGCCTACCTAGCTAAGAAGCAATTTCCACACTTACGAGCATTTCAAGATCTTATCATTCCCGTAAATTACGATGGAACAGTGCAAGCATAGCCTGCCAGCCGCGCTCGGCCGACACCCGATCATAGACAGGAAAATCCGGCATCATCCAGCCGTGCGCAGCGCCGGGATAGATTTCGGCGAAGTGCCGCACGCCCGCTTCTGTTAACGCCGCCTCAAGCCGCTCGGCCATTGCCGGTGGGTAGCTTGCATCGTTGTCAGCGCCGGCCACATAGACCTCGGCTTTCAACTTTGGGGCTAAAAGGTGCGGGCTGCTGGGTGCGTCGTTAGCGAGGTTTCCACCGTGGAAGCTGGCCACCGCAGCGAAATGATCCGAATGGGTGGCTGCCGAGGTGATCGCCATACCCCCACCCATGCAAAAACCGACAGCGCCAGCCTTATCGCCAGCGACATCCGTGCGTGTGTTGAGATAGGCCAGGAACGCCTCGGTGTCCTCTGCTGCCTTTATGTTGTTGGTCGTAGCCATCAGCGGGCCTAGTATCGCACCTACATCACCTTTGAAAACCTCGGTTGGTACCAAGGGCCCATAGGGGCCATAGCGATAGAAAAGGTCCGGCAACAACACTAAGTAACCTGCGTCTGCGAGGCGCTGCGCCATGTCGACTACCGCCGGCCGGATTCCGCCAGCGTCCGCGTAGAAAATCACCGCTGGCCAAGGTCCCTGGTCAGCAGGAGACATGACGTGGGCGTGGCATTCTCCATCACGAGTTTGGATAGCAACTTGTTCATGGGGCATAAATTCCCTTGTTATTCTTGATTGGGACGCAGTCTTCGCTCTGCGATAGTTCCAGGCCGGGGATGCAACCGGCGCAACGGTCCGGTTAACCGTTGTGCCGGTGTCTCATAGTTTAGCCCTGTGGCAAACGTCCATTCTTAACATAGCCAAGGAACTACCTTGACCCTCTTCAGTCTACCTTCCTGATTTCTCGAACCTCAGACTTATTCATTTGCACGGTACTGCCGTCTTTTTCGTACTCCACGAAGCCGTCGTCGTTATCCACTTCTGGTTTTTCGCTGGTTACGGTCGACCCGCCATCACGTGTTTTAACCTCGTACGCGGACGAACATGCAGCCACCGTTCCAAGTGCGGATATAGCGGAAACCAACAGCAAGGTTCTTAATTTCATAGAGTGCTCCTGAAAGTATTGCTAAGGGAAATCCCCAGTCTTTCAGCAAGCCCGATGCCCGCGTTGCGTCGGCTGTCTAAGCGAGACACTGAAGTACATCAACCGGTCAGGCACCGGCACCCGCGTTGTCAAGAACGAAGAGTGTTACGTAACCGTGAACTGAAAGGGCGACCACCCAAGATATACTGGATTTCCGGAACGCCAGTAGATGCTCGTGCTGCGTCCACAGAGCAAGGAGATCGTCATGCGACTAGGCAATTCGCGCGAAAGCCGAAATATAGAAGATCGTCGGGGCCAGCGCATGCGGATAGGGGGGCGTGGCAAGATCGGGCTGGGAACCATTGTGCTTGCGCTGGTTGCCCTATATTTTGGCGTCGATCCCAATGTAGTATTACAGAACGCCGTCGGTCCGGTTCAGACCGAGACTTCCGCCAATCCGCCAGCCGACACGCCGCAAACTCGGTTTGTATCCAAGGTGCTGGCCGATACCGAAGATGTCTGGGGCAGTGTTTTTCAGCAACAAGGTTGGGGCGCCTACCAGGAGCCCAAGCTGGTCCTGTTCAACGGGGCCACGCCAACCGCCTGCGGTACCGGGCAATCTGCCATGGGCCCATTCTATTGTCCGGGCGACAGCAAGGTCTATCTGGACCTGCAGTTTTTTCAGCAGATGGCGCAGCAGCTGAATTCGCCGGGTGATTTCGCTCAGGCCTATGTGGTCGCGCACGAGGTGGCCCATCATGTGCAGCATCAACTCGGCGTGATGGATCAAGTCGACCAAGCGCGTCAGGGCGCCGGCGCGGCGGCCGGCAATCAATTATCGGTTCTTGTGGAACTGCAGGCGGACTGCCTGGCCGGCGTCTGGGCGAACCATTCCAACTCTCAGCGGGGCACGCTTGAACCCGGTGATATCGAAGAAGGTCTGAATGCGGCCAGCGCCATAGGCGACGATACGCTACAGAAACGCACTCAGGGCCATGTCGTTCCCGACTCTTTTACCCACGGTACGTCTGCTCAGCGGGTACGCTGGTTCAGTCGCGGGTTTGAAAGCGGAGACGCCGCCCGCTGCGATACCTTCAGCGCAGCCTCGCTCTAACGCCTCGTTAAGAGTGCCTGTTGCAGCAACGTAGATTGCTCCGCCAGTTCCTCATCGGAGGCGCGAGGCGCGAGGGCGAAGCTAAGGTCTTTCTGCTCGATATACGCGGTTGAGGTCAGGTCCGTGTTGCTGTGCAAGGGAATCAAGTGCGCATGGACGTGCGCAACGTCTGTCCCTGTAAATGCCAGGCCCACGCGCTCAACGCCATGTAGCTGCTTCATGGTCTTGGAGAACCGCTGAGCCATTTGCATCAGACGCGCCGCCAACTCGGGCGGCAGGTCGTCGAAATAAGCATGGTGGTCCCGCGACACGATCAATACGTGCCCGGGCCGTATAGGATGGATATCGAGGAAGGCCACGAAATCATCATCTTCGTGAATGATGTGTGCTGGAATTTTCTTGCTTGCAATGGCGCAAAAAATGCATGGGGCATGAGCGGGTTCATTCATGGCAGTGGTTCCTGGACGTGAGCGCGATTTTGATCAGCACTTTACCAGCTTACCGTTCCCACGGGCGAGGCCGGGACGATTCTGAACAGGCCCGTCGGTTATTGTCTATGGGAGAAACTGCCTGATCTCGAAATGCATGGGATCGTTGAATGCCTCGCCCCAGGTAAAGCCGAAGGATTCAAAAATTGGAGCAACTGGAGCAACGGAATCGCCGAAGCCCGGATCCTCTTCATTAAGGTCGATTGCAATTCCGAAGGCATGATTTGACGGCAGTTTGCTGGTAGCCCCGCTTGTGGGTTTTCTCAAGCGCTTGTTCCAGGTACCAGCACATGTTTTCACGTGACGCAGCAAGCCTTCCGATTCAATCATCGCGAATGCTGCAAGTAGTTGCGCGTGGCCTCGCACATGAAAGCGTATCTCTCCTTCCTTGGTTCCGGGAATATTTAGCAGCTGTGGGACGAAAAGCAGCGGGACGTCTTGCTCATTAAACCCGCTGATGAACATGATCCGGTCGCCGCGTACCCACCTGTCTTCATGTTTTGTACTGAAACGAACTTCCCCGAACAGGGGGTGATGATATGAACTTTCAGGCATCTGTAGCCTCGCATAGAAGCTGGAGCGTCATTAAGTGGCGGTCAAGGCGTGATGGTCCAGTAAGTAAAACCGTTGTGCACTGCGCTTGGCAGGTTGCGCGTTGAGGCTTTGCTGCGTTGTCGCAGAACCAGCGATACATCACTCGCTACCTTTGGTACGTCAAAGCCGTGGGAGTGATTGGCCTGCAAGATTTGTCGATCAACGGCCGACACATCTATAGTTTCGACCCCTTGTGTGATCAAGCGGTTTGCGCCACCCAGGCCCGCGGGCGCTTGTCGATTCACTATCTTGGACAACTTCAGTGCAAAGTCATGCTCATTCGCATAGAGGGTGACTAACTGCGTGAATTTCCCATGGAGCGTTATGCTTTGGATGAAGTTGGTACGCGGCACGTCGGGGGCAACAAACACAACATTCTGGATCGGCTTGCCGATATCTGCCGCGAACTCCAGCGCCTGGACCGCAATGCGACTGCCCATGCTATGTGCCAATATCGAGGTCGTGCCCAGCCTTTCATCGAGCAGGGCAGGGATCAATTCCTTAACAAATGCCCTGGTGTAATCCACGCTCCCCATATCATAAACATAGCCGCTACCGGTGTCCTGCGAAGGCCAGGCGAGGACAAGCACGGGGGCCTTAACCTCAAAATCCTGTGCGAACGCAATCGCTCGGCGAACTGCGAAGTCAAAGGAGTTGTTGTACCCATGGATAAAAACAATGACGGCATCGTTTGCGCGAGCGGCTTCGCTCACCAGGGAAGCACACGATTTCGCACCCGTTATAAGCTGTGATCCGGCAAGCGCGATGCCGCCCGTGTGAGAGCGACCGAAGGCTCGATGAGGTTCGGGCGTATATTCAATCTCACCGCAATTGAGCAGTGCACTGGTGCGCTGAACTCCAAAACGATAAGACAGGTTAGGGTCGCCTTCATCGTTGCGATTAGTGGCAAAGAAAATGCGCGCGGGCGCCGCGCTGCGAAGGACCGGCGCCAGAGGCACCGGCGGGGTGGGCTGCGTTCGCTGCACCTCGTCTAGCAATTCCAGAACGGCCTTGCCCTCGCTGCCGGCATCCCGTAGCCACGACGCCCGGGCTGCTGTCTGCTCCGTATCCAACGTAGTAAAACTTAGATAGGACAGGCGGTTCGCTTTCGCCAGCATGGGTAAATCGGCTTCGGCACGCAAGACCGCTAGACGAGCCTGGCGCACGGCTTCCTCCGCCGCTTCTTGAATGGCTGCGCGTTCGCGTTGACGCAGTCCCAACCAAGCTTCTTCATTGGCCACCAGAAAGCCTTGCTCGTGCCGGAATTGTGCCAGGAGGCTGCCCCCTTCGGCTGTCTGGAGGGATGCATTCTTGCCATCAGATTCGACCGATGTCTCTGACGCATCAACCAAGCCTTTGTCCAGGGCCAATACGGCGTCGTCGGCCGACATCGATACGGGTGTGGCGCCCATCTCGATGAGAATGTCTTGAGACTGCATCTTCGGTACGGAGATTTTCAGACCCATGAGGTCCCCGGCGGTATTCACCGACGTTTTCGTGACAATAGAGGACGCCGCTGTGTTCCAGAAACTGAGTACGGCGAATCCCTTGCTGCCGAGTTCTTGCTCCACTACCACGCCCAGTATCGAATCTTCGACGACGAATTGCGCGCTCGAATCGGGAAGTATCAGGGGGCTTGAGAGTAGAGATGTGGCCACCAGAGAATCATCATCTTCTTGGTAGCCGGGGATTTGAGAGCTGCGAAGCAGTGCGAGAGGGAACTTGCCTGCAAGAACTAAGGACCCAATCTGGCTCGACGGATATTCAGTATTACTGACGACAATCTTGAACTCGAGTACGGCCTCTTGCACTTGCGGTGATTTGCTAAGCGAGGCGATGAACTGCCGCGCAGATGCCTCGTCTTCTACAGGCACCAGCACGCCGAGTTCTCTGGCGCTGGAAGAGCCCGCCAGCAGTATCGTCGCTACCAGGAGGAAGGCAAGGGCTCCCCATACCTGCAACTGCTTGCTTAGCATCGTACCCATTGCCTCTCCCGGTTTGTGGATACCGCATCTGGCTCGTCACGATTCTACTGCCGGAAACGGCGCTAAAGCCAGAAGCGCTTCATCCACCAGATGATCTAGCCTATGTAGCTGCTTGGATGTGCATTGCATGATGCGCATCATCCTCAGACGAGATGCTTTGCGTTTTCACCGATGCCAACTATGATGCTTTGACGCCGTCTTGGTGTTGAGGAGCCAGCATGAGAATCGAAAAAACGGAAAAGTCGGCAGAAGGCAATATGGGAGTCTTGCGCGCAAAACTCCCCGGCGTTGCCGAGCTGCAAGTGGACGAGCGCGGCAAGCTCACCGCCCGGGTGACTGGCTGGGCCGCGGACGGCCAGGGCAGTTCGGTCGAGCATCAAGTGATGCTCACCGACGGCGACATCGAGCGACTGCTTACCTGCCTGGCAAATCCCAAGAGCCCAGAGATCAGCGCCCTTGTCAGCAAGCTCATGAGCGAGAATCTACGGAACACGCTACGGCTAAGCGCGCTGGGGTCCGGCGTCTTGCTGACCGATTAAGGCTGCATAAGCTTGGCCTTACATTTATAGACAAGTACTCACAGCAAGTTGGGCGCAAATGACGTCCACTCAAAGGTATGAACGGGCATCGGTAAAAGGCCCGTCATCCTTTGAGGGGAACCATGAGAAAAATACTTGCCTTGCCGCTGTTCGCCATCGTGGCCGGTTGTGCCACTTCAGGCCCCGACCTGCCCACTCAGGCCAATGTTGACCTGGATAAATACGTGGGCACCTGGCACGAGCAGGCTCGTTTGCCCAACCGCTTCCAGGAAGACTGTGCGGGGGATGTACGAGCCTATTATTCGCTGCGCCCCGACAACACCATCAGCGTCACGAATCAGTGCCGCACTGAAGACGGCAAAACCAAGACGGCTGAGGGCGAGGGCCGCTTGTCCAAGGCTGCCGATCCTCTCGACCCCGCCAAGCTGGAAGTGCGCTTCGCGCCTAAATGGACGTCTTGGCTACCCATGGTCTGGGGAGACTACTGGATTCTCAAGCTTGCGGGCGATTATGAATACTCGCTGGTCGGTACGCCAGACCGCAAGTATTTGTGGGTGTTGTCGCGAGAGCAGCAGGCGGACCAGGCGGTGGTGGATCAACTGCTGGCGCACGCCAGAACCTTGGACTTTCCGGTCGATCAGGTAGTCCGAACGGCCGACTGATGTCTTTACTTGCCCCGGGTGGTAGCGTAAACTTAAGGGAAAACCCTAGGAGACTGATATGAACGATGCGTTGGTGTTGGTGTCCGTACTTATTACGGCATTGGCGGTCTTGACCGGTGGCGCAGTGTTTTTGCTGGTTGTGCTGGTGTTGGCCGGGATGCAGCCACTAAGACTGCGAGAACGACTGCACCGACTTCTATGCCGGATTTCATTCGACTGCTTCGGTCGTGGTGACATGGCCGGCCGATAGAAACTCAAGCCCTTACGACTAGCCCCGAAGTGATTTCGGGGCTTTTTCCATTATGCTTGGCGTGTACCCTTTCAGGAGACCGCCATGCCCGAACCTTTAGCTGACGACAGCGCCCTCGAAGTAGTTGTCGTGCCGCGCAGTCACGAGCTCAGCGAGAATTTCCACGTCAGGCGAGCGCTGCCGTCCAGGCAGCGTCGCATGGTCGGGCCCTACGTATTTCTGGATCAGATGGGTCCCCACGTGTTTACCGCCGGGCAGGGCATAGACGTTCGGCCGCATCCCCATATTGGGCTGGCAACCGTTACCTATTTGTTCGAGGGCGAGATACTGCATCGCGACAGTTTGGGTACGGTGCAGCCTATCCGGGCGGGCGATGTCAACTGGATGACTGCAGGGCGTGGCATTGTGCACTCTGAACGGACGGCGCAAGAGGCACGCCAGCAAGATAATCCCTTGTTTGGCATGCAATGTTGGGTAGCCTTGCCGCAGGCCCATGAAGAAATCGAGCCGACCTTTCTGCATGCCGGGAAGGCGCAGTTGCCGGTGGAAGAGGACCACGGTGTCTCCGCTCGCATCATTGCAGGCAGTTTTTTCGGACGCCGTTCCCCTGTGCCGACCCTGTCCGATTTATTCCAGGTCGATGTAAAGCTGGAGCCTGGTGCGCAGATACACGTCCCGGCCGAGTATTCCGAGCAAGCGATCTATGTGGTGCAAGGTAGGCTGGATTTGGGTAAGGACGGTGTTTATGAGGCGGGCCAGCTGTTGGTGACCAAATCCGGTGTTGCCATTACGATAAGCACTTCCGGACCGGAACCGGCACGGTTCATATTGTTGGGGGGCGAACCCATGGACGGACCGCGATACCTCAGCTGGAATTTTGTCTCCAGCTCGGCAGAGCGCATAGAGCAGGCGAAGGAAGACTGGCGCATGCAGCGCTTTGACAACGTGCCTGACGAGACGGAATTCATTCCCATGCCGGATATTCCCGGCAAACCTGTACGCTACCCTTGAGCCTGTGATGGAAAAGCTTCGTCTTGATAAATGGTTATGGGCTGCCCGCTTTTATAAAACGCGCAGCCTGGCGGTGCAGGAAATAGGCAAGGGCAGGGTGCTGGTCAACGACCAGACCGCCAAGCCGTCGCGCGAGGTCGCGGCCGGCGATATCGTCACGGTTCGCAAAGAAGACCCTCCCATACAAGTCCGCGTATGCGGCGTAAGCAGTGTGCGCGGCCCCGCACCCGTAGCACGGCAACTGTATGAAGAAACCGCCGATAGCATCAGTGCACGCGAGCAGGCCGCTGAAATGCGACGGCTTGCGCCAGAGCCCGCGCAAGAGATTGCCGCCGGACGGCCCACCAAGCGCGATCGGCGCCTGATCGACTTCCTGCGCGGGAAGTAAACGGAGGCTGCGCCAGCTTACGGTCCTGCGGCTACTTTGGTGTTTCCGTACTGATCTCGCCGTCCTGTTGGACGAGATAGATCAACACCAAGGCTATCGTGGCCAGAAAGCGGAACGCTGACGGCACGCCATTCCATTGTTCCGACATCCACATCCCGAACCATTCTCCGCCTACCGACATGAAACCGACTTGCCACACCAGAAAGCCCAGTGTCAGGCCGGCCACTGCCATGCGCTTGCTGTGATTGAAGTCACGTGCCGATGATTTCGCCCGTTTTAGCAGACGCCAGGCGCCCACCCAGCACAGTATGGCGGTCAGCGCTTCGGCCGCAATAATAAGTACATAGGCGGCGTGATGCAGGAAGGGCGTATGAATGGCGCGGTAATGAATGGTGGCGGTCGGAAAGATGGTGTCCATCAGCAGTACATGCCTGACAAATGCAAAATTGCTGCCGTAATCCGTGATGTTGCCGAAGGCCACCAGCGAGGCAAATAGTGCAATGGCGGCAACAAGCGAGGCTTTCGAGTAACGGATAATCATCGTGATGGTTCCGCCTTGCGCCAGACGCTGGCCAGCCAGGGCTGCTCTTCCCGGGGCAACCCTTCCGGCCGATAGTAGTGCTCCAGCTCTTCGAAGCCGGCTGCTTGCATCAAGGCGCGCCAGTTATCCAGGTCGTGATATGCGCCATATCGGCCGCCGTTCCAGCCCTCCTGATTCTGGCCGCGCGGATTGGAACAGAACAGCACACCTTTCGACTTCAGCGCAGCACGCAGTTGGACCAGCACTCGCGGCACTTCCTGCGTCGGGATATGAAACAGCACGGCATTGGCGTAGATGCCATCGAAGTAGTCCGCAGGCAAGTCCAGGCCAAGGAAGTTTTGATGCCAGACCTGGCAGCCGGTGGCGGCACGCGCCATGTCGACAAAGCGCTCGGACCCGTCAAGCCCGATGGGGCGATGGCCCAGGGCTTTGAAGGTTTGCAGATCGCGGCCCGGGCCGCAGCCGAGATCCAGTACGGTATAAGGCGCCGCGCCCTCCATGTGGCGCAGCAGCGCGGCGATATTCTGGCTGACGTCATGATCCTGCGTGCCTTCCCGAAAGCTGTCGGCATGAGCGTTATAGTGGGCCAGCGTCAGTTCCGTGATTTGGCGCAAACGGTCTTGTTCTATGGTCATAAAAAGGCTCCAACAGCGGGGGCGTTCTGCAATATGATGTCCCCGAGATACTAACCCCTAAGGAGATCGCCATGGCACTTCGATTTTTTACTGGATTGCTTTCAGTATTATTCGCGGCCTGCTTGCTCATGACCAGCGCTTGGGCACATCATGGCTGGAACTGGGCCGACAGCGAGCAAATAAAGCTTACCGGCACCGTGAAGTCGGTTTCGATGGTGCCGCCGCATCCTCGCCTGGAGGTCGAAACGCCCAACGATGGGGTGTGGCGGATAGAGCTTGCCAACCCGGCACAAACCAAAAGAGCAGGTTTTATCGAAGGGTCTGCCAAGCCGGGCGATAGCGTCAACGTGACGGGTAATCGTTCCAAGGATCACACCGAGAAGCGCATGAAAGCGGTGCAGATTACCGTCGGCGACAAGGCCTACGACATTTACCCTGACCGTATCTCGGCAGGCCGCTAGGGTGACGGCCTTGCTCGAGTGGCTCGCAAACCTGCCGCCCGCGGTGTTGCTGCAAGGCTCTGGCACCGCCTATTTACTCGTCAATGCGGCGCACATCCTTTTTCTGGGCGTGTTGGTCGGCTCCATCGTGGCGCTGGACCTGCGCGTGCTGGGTATGGGGCGCGACATACCACTGTCTGTGATCGCCCCGTATCTGTCTCGCGTGGCAGCGGGCGGCCTGGCCTTGGCGATACTCACCGGCGTGTGGCTATTCATTACCCAGCCACAAGAGTACGTGACGAGCGCCGCTTTTTTGATAAAGATAGCGCTGGTCGTGCTGGGGGTAATCAACGCCTTGTGGCTGCACGCCAGTACCGCGTGGCGGCAGGCCCTGCTGCCGGATGCGCGCACGCCCCGGGCAGCTCGCATGCATGCCCTGGCATCGCTGCTGATCTGGGTGTCGGCGGTGTTGGCGGGGCGCTGGATTGCATTTCTATAACATCAACGTTAAACATACTAAAGAGATATTCATGCAAATGACAGGGATACCGTTCGGTACCACCGACTGGTCAAAAGTTGAGCCCACCGAGCACGCAGGCGTAACCGGTACCGCCTATTGGCGGACTTGTCATTTCGGATCCATACGAGTGCGTATGGTCGAATACACTGCGGGCTATCTGGCCGACCACTGGTGCGCCAAAGGACATGTGCTGCTATGCCTGGACGGAGAGCTGCATACCGAACTGGAAGATGGTCGAACGTTTGTGCTGACGCCCGGCATGAGCTATCAGGTGGCTGATAACGCCGAGTCGCATCGTTCGTTTACCGAGGCCGGGGCGAAGCTGTTTGTGGTGGATTAGCGCCACCCAGGCTACGTTCAAAAAAGAATCGCAAGGTTTCGGCCGTGGCGTCGGGCCCGGTGCCGTCGGTATAAGAGCCTTGGTCCGTGCCGCCTGACCAGGCGTGGCCGGCGCCATGGATTACCCACCGTTCAGCGATGACGTCACCGGCAGCGTTGCTGTACAGATATTTGGTGCTGTTGCGCTTGGCACCTATGCCGGGCATGCGCTGTGTTATTGGCTGGGCGGTCGCGCCCACGCTGGCCTTGATCACGCCCTCGGCATTGATCGGGTGCACGGTCGTGTCGCGGTCTCCGTGGAAGACGATGGTAGGCACGCCGCTGCCAGCCTGCACAATGGGTGGAGTGCCCTTGCCTTTCATGGCGGACAGCGCGGAGGGCAGGTCAGACGCCACGCCCGGCGCAAGCCCGGAATGCACACACGCCGCGGCATAGAGTTCGGGGTAAGCGCTGGCCAGTATCGCTGCCATTGCACCCCCGGCCGACAGGCCCGCCACATAGACACGTTGGGAATCGATAGCGTGCGCTTGCATCGCCGCACGCGTCATGCCGGCGAGGATTTCCGGCTCGCCCCGCCCTTGCTGCTGGTGGTTGTGCTTGAACCAGTTCCAACACTTCTGGGGGTTGGACTGGCGCGGTTGAATTGGATAAAGCACGTAGAAGCCTTGCTCGCGAGCCGCCTCGTTCATGGCGGTACCGGCTGCGAAGTCGTCGGCATCCTGGGTGCAGCCATGCAGCATGACCACCAAGGGCATGGGCCGGTCGCCCGCGTGGGGCGGCACGTAAAGTTTGTAGTCCCGCTGACCCCGAGAGCTTCGGAAGAAGCCTGACATGAACACGTCACCGGTAGTGGGCGGTAGGTTTGTCGGCGTGCTCGCTTCAGCGGCCGCTGTGTCGGTTCGCGATTCAGCAGTGGGCTCAGGGATCTCCCAGGCCTCCACGTCTATGACCTCGGTCTCGTCTTGCCGGGTGCTGGAGACAGGGGCACCGCGTTGTAGCGCGGCTTGGATCGCGGCGGTGGCGGCAGCCAGATTTCCCGATTGCGTCAGCCGGGTGGCCTGCTGCATAAGGTGCTGAAATTTAGGGTGCATGGTGTGGCCTTGAAGGCTGGTAGGTTGTCAGCGGATGCGCTGACGCAGTGCAGATTTGACGGCGGGGCTAGCATGCAGCGCGCCCAGGACGGTCAATGACTCTATGGTTGCCAGGGCAAGTTCAGGCGTGACGTCGGGCGCTATGCTTGCCAGGCCCAGCACTCTTATTTGCAGGGTTTCGCCGGCGATCTGTACGGCAAGCAGATCCGCAGCGGAGTAGTGCTGAATGCCAAGCACCAGCGTCTTGCGACTGACGGCCTGGCGTACCGCGTCGCCATGCGCGGCCAATTGATTGCGAATGGCAGTTCGTATCAGGTCCGTGCGGTTGGCATAGAACCCTTCCTGGACCAAAAGATCAATTTGGCCCAAGTCGACATAGCCCAGGTTAATGGTGATTTTCTCGTCAGGCGGCTTAGTGGCCGAAGCAAGTGTAGGAGTGCGAGGAGGCATGGGCCGATATTAAAACCATCCACTTGGATGGTCTACGGATGTTTCAACTTGATAGACCTCCATTAGCGCCAGGGTGCACAGTCTCCCGGGTCTGCACTCATTGTTTGGATAACGCGAATAGTGATACCCGGAATCGCCTGTTTATCTGCGATCAGCGAATCTATATAGTCTATTCATTACTAATGCGAGGCTGCTGCAGCCTCTGGAATGGAGAATATTGATGACTAAACGTGATGTGGTTTTTTCACCCGGAAGGCAAGAGCTTTACGAGCGGAACCGGTATTCACCTGCAATTCGCTCCAACGGCTTTTTGTTCGTGTCCGGACAAGTGGGCAGCCGCGACGATGGCTCGCCCGAACCCGAATTAGAGACGCAAATTCGGCGCGCCTTCGATAACCTTAACGGGATCCTGCACGCTGCGGGTAGCTCTTTCGACGATGTGATCGACGTAACGGTTTTTATTGTCGACCCTGAATCGAAGTTCGAAGCTATCTGGAAGGTCGTGCCAGAATACTGGGGCCAGGCACCGCATCCTACTTTGACGGCCGTGGGCGTTACCTGGCTTTATGGCTTCGACTTCGAGATCAAGGTTATTGCCAAGGTATCAGACACTACCGGCGGCTGACAGGGGCGATACCGCCTTGCGCATCAGCAGATAGTGCAGCAGCCCGCCAATGAAAGCGCCTATCAACCAGGCGAATCCCGACAATGCCTGCAAGGCCGGTGTCCACACTGACGCGACGGAAAATATCGCCGCCAACACGAACGCCAGCATGGCTTTTTTGTTCCAGCCCTTATCAAAGTAGTACTTGCCCGCAGGGTCGGCCGAGAAGAGATCCTGGACGTCAAGTTGCTGGCGGCGTATCAGGTAATAGTCGACGATCATGATTCCGTATAGCGGCGCAAGCAAGGCGCCCAGCGTATCGACAAAGCCGGCTATCCCCATTTTGCTGATGACGGCTATCCACAAGCCACCAATAAAGAAGGCGATGAAGGCGGCGATGAAGCCGCCGGTGCGCGCGCTGATGCGGCCAGGAGAAAGGTTGGCCAGGTCGTAAGAGGGCGGGATGAAGTTGGCGACCAGATTGATGCCGACGGTGGCAACAAAGAAGGTGATGGCGGCCACGACGGTCAGCAACAGGTTATCGACCTTGCCGACGATGTCCACGGGGTTGGTTAAGGTCTCGCCAAAAATTACCGCAGTCCCAGCCGTGATGAACAAGGCAAGAAAAGAGAAAAATGCGAGCCCGACCGGCAGTCCCAGGAAGTTGCCCAGCCGCATGTGGCCGTCCGACTTGACGAAGCGGGAGAAGTCGCCGTAGTTGATCACGACTGCCGCGAAATACGCCACCATGGTGCCCACGACGGCAAAGAAGGCGGCCACGGGACCACCTGCGTAGGTGCCAGAGCCCGCGAAGATACGGTCAACTTCGTGGGGAAGGCCGCTGCCGGCTTCCATCCAGATCAGCACCAGCAGTATTACCATTACCAGGTAGACCAGGGGGCCTGCCCAGTTCAAAAAGCGAGTGATCCAGATAATGCCGCGTAGAAACAACAGCACCTGAAAGAGCGCCACAAAGGTGTAGGAGATCCAGTCGACTGTTGTCATGCCCAGGAAGGTGGCGCCGCCGGAAATATCGAACACTGACCGCAACAGCAGGGCCACCGCCGTTGACGCAAAATAGGTCTGCACCCCGTACCAGAAGATGGCGACGATCCCGCGCACCAATGCCGGAAAGTTGGCGCCCCGCACGCCCATGCTGGCGCGGGCCATCACAGGATAGGGAATGCCATAGCGTACGCTGGGTTTGCCCGACAAATTGACCAGCACCATGACGATGAACCCGGCCAGGATAATGCCGGCAAATACCGAGGTGCCGCTTAAGCCGTATGAGATAAAAAGCGTGGCCGCCAGGGTATAGCCGAACAGGCTTTGAATGTCGTTGGACCAGACGTTGAAGATTTCAAACCAGGTCCACGTTCGCTTGTCGTGTGGCAAAGGTGCCAAGTCGTCGTTGTGCAGCGATTGATCGATATGCTTGATGGCGAGATCATCATTCATCGGGTTCCCCTGATTGCAATTTTTTTGGAAGCTGCTGGGTGTTGCCGGATGCCGCGGTACTGGTGCGCTTCAGTCTACCGTGAAGTTTTCCTGGACGGTAGTGTTTTTTGATTGGCGTGTTGGATATGATGAAGCCAACTATGCACCAAGGAATACCAATGACGAGTTTGCGCGCCTTTTTGATCCGACCCGACAAATCCATAGAGGCGCTAACCGAGCTGCCTGCGGCCGTTCCGGAAGATGGCTTCGTGTGGCTGGCTTTCGAGCGCGATAGCTTCGCGCAAGATATTGCCCAAGCGCAGGCCTGGCTGGCGCAATGGGCCGGTATGCCCTTGCTCGACCTGCATGTTTCTGATCTGCTTAATACGCAGCTGCCGTCACATTTCGACTACACCTCGGTCTACGACATGTTGGTCATCCGCAAGTTGGCCGATGGCGATGCGTCCACGACAGGGCAGTTGCCCACAACCCGCAAGGTGCAGACGATGCCGATAGGTTTCGTGGCTTACGACCGGGTCCTGCTTAGCGTGCACCCCGCGGGCTGCGGCATTCTGGCGGCGTATGTAAAGCGCTTGAAGCAGTTGGCCAACGCAGAATCAGGCCATCTGCCTGCTGCCTCCGTTGGCGCTACGGTCGGGACGGCCAGATTGCCGGACTCGCCGGCCGAACTGATGTTGCGCGTGGTCAGCCTGGCCATTGATGGCTATCTGGACCTGCGCAAGGTCATGACCCGTCAACTGGACCATTGGCAGCAGCGCCTGCTGCGACCCAATGTACGCTTCGACAACTGGGAGGGGCTGCTGAAAGCCAGGCAGGCGCTGCACCACCTGTATGACATTTGCGACGATCAGCGCAACGCCATGGACCGCTGGATGGATGTACTGGAAGATCGGCCCGCGCCCCAGACCCCCTCGGCGCAGCACGAACACGATCAATTGCTGGTACGCAGCCGCGACGTGCTCGAGCATATTGAGCGCGTGTCGCATCATGTTCAGCAACTGGAGCAGAGCGCCGAAACAGCGGTGCAGATTCACTTCAATATTCAAAGCAACCGTACCAATGATGTCATGCGCACGCTGACGGCGGTGACGGCCGTTTTCCTGCCACTGAATCTGATTGCCGGAATTTTTGGCATGAACTTCGAATATATACCGTGGCTGCACCAGGCTGACGGATTCTGGTGGGCCGTCGCCGCCATGGTCTTTATTGCCGTGGTGCTGTTCGCCTATTTGGGCCGAAAGCGGTATCTGACCTCCAGCCCGGTTGAATAAGTTGCACCTGCTATAGTCATTGGCTGATCCGGCATTGCGCTTCGCCGCAGGCCGCTACTGTAAAGTTCAATAAAGGAACGACATGACCCAACCGATGTACACCTACTCCGTTCCCGTGTTCAAGCAGATGTTGACTGCCCTGCAAGCCATATTGGCTCGGGCCGACGCACACGTGACCGAAAAATCCATAGACCCTGACGCCTTGCTGCAGGCGCGGCTGTTTCCCGACATGTTTCCGCTGATCAAGCAGGTGCAGACTGCTGCCGACTTTGCGCGCGGGGTTTCTGCCCGACTGGCAGGTATGGACGTGCCCAAATACGAAGGCAAGGAACAGGGTTTTGCCGACCTTGACGCACTGCTGACGCAGACGCTGGCTTTCCTGGATAGTGTCGATGCTGCGAAGTTTGCCGATAGCGCTGAGCGCGAGATTATTCTGCGCCCGGGCACGCCCAAAGAAAAGAAACTAACGGGTCAGGCCTACCTGGCCGGGTATGGCCTGCCCCAGTTTTTCTTCCACGTAACCACCGCCTACGACATCCTGCGCCACAACGGGCTGGCCATCGGCAAGCGTGATTACATGGGCGCTTACTAACTACCCAGCATGCGGCGCAGTGTTCTGTCACGCCTGACAAAATGATGGAATAGCGCCGCAGCAATATGACCGATGACCAGGGCGACGAATGTCCAGGCGATGTACGAGTGCAGATTTCCGATTGCAGCCAGCCAGGGGATCTCGACTTCGGTCTCGGCCACCAGGTTAATGCCGAATACCGTAAGGCCGTAGCCGCCGCCCAGCATGGTGCAAATGCCGGTGATAGGCAGTAGCAGCATACAGGCATACAGCAAATTGTGGCCTAGCCTGACCAAGGCGGGCATTGCCTCGGGTTGTGGTCTGTGTGGGCGCTGCCGCAGTGCCCACCATAAGCGCAACAGAGCCAGTACAAAAATAAGAGCGCCAACGGAAATATGCCAGGGGACGATGTTTTGTCCTACCCAGTGCTCGCCATCATTGATGCGATCACCCAGCTTCATGAACTGCAGAATAATCAGCAGGCTCATGGCCCAATGAAGAAAACGCGTAGTACCGCTGTAGTGGCTCGGTGTGTCGTTGCGCATGGCTCATTCCTTTTCAGGCCCAGGGAGCAGTCAATGTATCAGTTTCCTGCTCATTTGTATCAAATGTTCAAGGTGGTGCCTTTTGCACTCGTTTGGGCAGTTGACACTTTTGCGCGACTGCTGGAGACTGGCATGGCCGGTGGCGGGCACGGCATTTGCCCGTGTCGAGCGCACTGGACGAGGGTTCCCCCCGTCCATACCTGGAGAAAACTGTGAAAATAAAAACATCCCTTATCCCCCGCAACGTTCTGGTCGCTGTGGCCCTGGCAACGTCTGCACTCGCACTGACTGCGTGCACCACAACCTTGCCCCGAGACCATCAGTCTGGCATCGAAAACCGAGAAGACATCAATACACGTGCCGACGCAGCCCTGAAGCGTTTGTACGACGTGGCGCCCAATTCACGGCAATTGGTCTCGCAGGCCGCCGGCGTGCTGATCTTCCCCCGAGTTATTGGTGCCAGTGTGGTGGTTGGTGCCGAGCATGGCGATGGCGTGCTTAGGGTCAAGGGCCAGAACAAAGGCTACTACAGCACATCCAGCGGATCGTTCGGGTTCCAGTTGGGCGCTCAGTCCAAGGCAATCATCTTCGTCTTCAAGACGAAAGAGGCGCTCGACAAATTTCTTGCCAGCAGCGGATGGACCGCCGGCGTCGATGCCACGGTTGCGGTTGCCAACCTCAGCGCCAACGGTTCTGTGGACCTGAATACATTGCGCGAGCCGGTGGTTGGTTTCGTCATGACGAATGCTGGTTTGATGGCCGGTGTGTCGCTGGAAGGCACCAAGGTCAACCGCATCGATGATGGCGGCACGGGCAAAGCCAAGTAGTGTCAACTGCATGCCGGCAGCAGCAACACCGGCATGGTCTCCCAAATGACCGCCACGGCGGAAAGCAAGGCCAGCATGCCGGCGACCCACGGAAGAAACCCTGGGTCGTTGGTGGCTGGCGTTTGCGTTCGGCCCCGGACGTAGATGGCCGCCATGGCCGCCAGCGCCACCAGGCTCGCGCCCAGGATGATCCATGACGATATCGGGATTCCAGCCCACGCGTGCATCAGTGCGGGGCGGGCGCAAGCGATGCCGTTGACGCTATAAATGAACAGAAAGTGCGCCGCCCAGATCAGCGGGCCGGCAAGCATGAACAAGAAGCTGCGTGAAAAGCTGTTGTGCATGATGATCACCCGAGCAGTCGTGGAAAGCCATGCAGCACGGCAAGGATCAACACGCCTTGCGCGACGGCGAAATGCCACAGGATCATGGTGTTGTCGAAGGTGGCCCGTCGTGAGCCCAGCCGCCCCGCCAACGAGCGAGCCACCGTAAAACTGCCCATCAGGCACAGCACAATCCCATAGAAGCCTTGCAATCCCACCATGGCATAGACCGCTGCAGCATAGCCGCTATCTTGCGGGCGCAAGCCGGTTTGCCATTGTCCGTAGCCCTCCAGCCCTATCGCAAGCGTCGTCATCAAGATCGCCAAGGGCACGCCCAGCCGCAACAGCCCCTCGTGGCCATCCGCTAGCTGGCGACTTATTGCCGCCAACATTACGCTGCTGCCCAGCAAAAGAGCTGCGGACAACAGCGGTAGCCCTGTACCGGGCAATTGTTCAGCTTGCGGCCATACCTCTGGAGAGGTCGTCCATAAAAACAGGTAGGCGAACAGCAGCGAACTGAAGATACTGGCACACACCATGACCAGTATGATCATCGCCCACCAGGAGTGAGCGCTACTGCCCTGACATATTGCAGGCAGGCGCAGGCCGCCGCCGATGTCGACCGGGGAGGGGATGGGGCCGGAGTCTGCATCCCACAGCCAGCGCCATATCATCACAATCGCCAGCAAGCCGCAGGCGACCGCCAGTAGCTTCATCTTGAAGGTCAATAGCAGGAAGAATCCGGCGGTGCCCAGGGCGGCCAGCAACGGCGACCAACCGGGGCCGGGAAGTTCCAGCACATACTGGGGGCGCGCCTGCAGTGGGCTGGTAACCAGGGTGGAGCGCCGGCCTGTTGGCGCATTGGGCAGGTAATAGCGCCCCGCCTTGACGTCTTCAGCCAGGTTGGGCTGGTCCCATAGAGGTTCGCGGCTGCTTACGAAGGGCACGCTGCGCGGGCCGAAAGAACCGTTGGGTAGCCATTCCAGCGTGCCGGCTTGCCAGACGTTGCCCGCGTTCTCTCCGCCGGTGGGTCGAAAGTTCCGGGCCAGGTCAACCAAAAATACCAGCACGCCGGCAGCGATCATATACGCGCCTACGGTCGATACCAGATTCAGCAAGCCCCAGCCATAGCTGTCCGCATAGGTGTAGACGCGCCGCGGCATGCCCGCCAGCCCGGTGATGTGCATGGGAAAGAAGCTGACGTTGAACCCGATAAACATGAGCCAGAACGCCCATCTGCCCAGACGTTCGGACAGCGGGCGTGTGCTGGCAAAGGGCGTCCAATAGTAAAAGGCGGCGAACAGCGGGAAGACCATACCGCCAAACAACACGTAATGAAGATGTGCGACGATAAAATAGCTGTCATGTGCCTGCAAGTCGAAGGGGATCACCGCCACCATGACACCGGTAAGGCCGCCCAGCACAAAGATGAAGAAAAAGCCCAGAATAAACAGCGTCGGCGTTTTTAATGGGCGCAAGCGAACGGCGGCGGCGATCGTGGCGATCCAGGCGAATACCTGTATGCCGGTTGGCACCGATACAGCCATGCTGGCGCCCGAGGCAAAGCTTAATGACAGCTGGGGAATACCGGTGGCAAACATATGATGCACCCACAGGCCAAAGCTCAAGAAGCCAGTGGCAACCACCGCCAGCACAATCAGGCGATAGCCCACCAGCGGAACGCCGGCCATGGCGGGAATGATCATGGAAACCATGCCGGCCGCGGGCAGGAAGATGATGTAGACCTCGGGATGGCCAAAGAACCAGAATAAATGTTGCCATAGCAGCGGATCGCCGCCGCGCTGCGCAATAAAGAAGGGCAGGTCAAAGGCGCGTTCCAGTTCCAGCAGGGCCGTGGCGACAATCACCGCTGGAAAAGCAATGATGACCATGCCCGAAAACACGAGCATGACCCAGGCAAATATTGGCATGCGGTCCAGCGACATGCCGGGAGCGCGCGTGCGCAAGATGCCCACTGCCAGCTCGATCGCCCCCGCGATTGCCGAGATCTCGATAAACCCGATGCCCAGCAGCCATAAGTCGGCGTTAAGCGCCGGCGAATAGGCGGAGCTGGTCAGCGGCGGGTACATGAACCAGCCGCCGTCCGGCGCCAGTCCGGCAAAGATGCTGCAGAAGAACACGATACCGCCCACGGCGTAGGCCCAGTAGGCATAGGCCGACAAGCGCGGAAAGGGCAGGTCGCGAGCGCCCAGCATATTGGGCAGCAGTAGCACGGCCATCGCCTCGACTGCCGGCACGGCGAACAGGAACATCATCACCGTGCCATGCATGGTGAACAACTGGTTATAGAGTTCGTGGCCGATCAGATCGTTGTCGGGTACGGCCAGTTGCGCGCGCATCAGCAAGGCCAGTACGCCGGCCAGCAGGAAGAACAGCATGGCCGTGCCGATATAGAGCAGGCCGACGTAGTTGTTATTGACGACGGTAAGCAGCCGCCAGCCGGTGGGGCGTTGCCAGACGCGCTGTAGTTCCTCCAGTTCTCCTTCCGGCCTCGGAAGCGAATTGGGCAAGGCCTGCGTTGATTCTGCCATGGGGTTCTGGGGCATCACTGGAGGCTTTCCATGTATTGAGCGACGGCGCGCAGATTCTCGCCGGACAACTGATTGAACGAAGGCATGGCGTTGCCCGGCTTGATATGTTGGCTGCCTGCAATCCAGCCGGCGAGCGCACCCACATTGTTGGGCAGCACCCCGGCTGCCAACGACAGGCGGCTGCCCACATGGGTCAGGTCGGGGCCGGAGGTGCCATTCGCGAGCGTTCCGCGTATGGCGTGGCACTGGACGCAGTTCTGCATGAACACCTGCTTGCCCAGTGCCAGCGTGGCGCCGGCGGGCTCATGGGCGGGCTCGCGCTGGCTTGCAACCCACGACTGAAAGTCATCGGCGGACAGCACCTGTACGTCGACCATCATCTTGGCATGCTGGGCGCCGCAATATTCCGCGCACTGGCCGCGGAACAAGCCCGGCTCTTGCGCCTGGATACGCAGCCGGTTGACGTGCCCCGGCACCATGTCCAGCTTGCCCGCCAGGTTGGGCACCCAGAAACTGTGAATCACGTTATCGGACTTCAGCACGAGTTCTACCGGCAGCCCCGCCGGCATCCGGATATCGTTTGCCGTCTCGAACAAGGCCAGCCCTTCGCTATCCAGATAGCGTACGCGCCACCACCACATCTCGCCGACCACTTCGATTCGGGCCGCAGGGGGCGTGTCGGCCTTCAGCATCGTTGATCCGGCGCTCAGCGTATAGATCAACAGGGCAGTCAGCACAACGACGGGAAAGATGATCCCGCCGCCCACAACCAAGGAAGGTTGGCGTAGCAGAACGCGCAGGCGAGGTGGCCCGCACAGCGCCAGGGCCAGCAGGATGCCGACCAGCACAAAAATGATGGCGCCGCCCGTAAACAGCACCCAGGTGATCTCCGCGACGCGTCCCGCACTCTCGCTTTGCGGGTGCAAGGCCGACTGCACGCCGGCCTGCAAGGGGAGCGGCAGGAAGGCGAGCAATCCAAGTAGACGCGAAGAAGGCATGGAGGGCTAGGCCTGGAAGTTAATCGCTGTGAGCTTCGGCGGAAGCCTTCATCGGCTAGCACATTGCGTACCGAAGGCATAGTTGAGCTCTGTGACGGAGTGCGCTGGGCCTGCATTGTAAAAATTACACATATCCATCTTCGAATTACACGGGTGTGCTACGGCCGGTTGACGCTGCAGCTTGGCCGCTCGGCGTATCGTTGGCAAAGAACTTGCTGTCGGCCTGGAACACTAATTGACGAAACTTGTTCATGCTCAGCCCTCCCGCTATTCGATGTCAGCCCTTGCTGGGCTTGATCGCCCTGGTGCTGCTGATGGGCTGCGGGGAAGCACGTCCGCCTTTGGCGTCGGCGGGGCCAGTGCATCCGTGGGCGGATGCCGATGTCGTCCACGGACGCCAATTGGTTCAGGACTACGGCTGCGTGGCCTGTCACACGATGCCGGGCGTACGGGCTCCGGCATCGCGGGTCGGGCCGGCGCTGGATAACATCGCCTTGCGTGCTTACGTCGGAGGCGTGCTTGCCAATACGCCCGACAACCTGCTGCGGTGGTTGCTGGATCCGCCGGCCGTCGATCCACGTACCTCCATGCCCAACGTGGGCCTGAGCGTGGCCGAAGCGCAAGACATCGCGGCCTATCTGCTAACGCTGCACTGACCGAACAGGCATACGCACATGATGACAAGGAGGCGCGTGGTTGGCATTACCCTGGCAGTGGCGGCTGCACTGGCGGCCCTGTTGGGCGGCGCCATTGTCTATACCGGGGTCTATGACGTGAGCGCGACCAATCAGCACACGGCACCTGTCTACAACCTGCTCGAGACGTCCTTGCGACGCTCAGTCAAACTGCGTACTACAGGTATGGAAGTACCCGCTTTGGATGACTCGGATCGTATCGTCCGCGGATTCAGGCATTTCCGCGCCCAATGCGTGCAGTGCCATGGGGCGCCGGGCGTCGCACCGGAACCGTTCGCACTCGGCTTGACGCCGGCGCCGGCGTCTTTGGTTGCTACCGCCCGCGAGTGGCCGGCAACGGAAATCCATTGGGTCATCCGGCACGGCATCAAGATGAGCGGCATGCCGGCCTGGCAGTATCGGATGACGGACGAGCAAATATGGGACGTGGTGGCCTTCATGAAAGTGCTGCCGACCTTGTCGCCCGCCGATTATCGCGATTGGAGCCAGCAGCATGCACCCTGGGGCGCCTTACCGGCCGATGCGGCGGGATCGTCGTCGCCGGACTTGCGGCTTGCCGATGCCGGGGCGGGCAAGCAAGCCTTGCAGCAGTATCTGTGCATCACTTGCCATGTCATACCGGGCGTCGTCGGCGCGCATCGCCATGTCGGGCCCTCGCTGGCTGGCATTGCGAACCAGCAGTACATAGCCGGCGTGCTGCCCAACACC
>SMFF01000160.1_pt1 | contig 28770 bp, 22 predicted proteins | sample 2456181 | NCBI WGS metagenome assembly SMFF01 (sample SAMN10132611, study PRJNA489261) | soil metagenome | isolation source: day120 antibiotic-loamy sand soil ammended with raw manure from dairy cow... | place: USA | collected 2015-04-01
AGCCATCGACGCCGCGCAAGCGGACGGCCGCCCCGTAGTGTTGCCAGCCGGTCGTTTTGTGGTGCACGGCCTCTAATTGAAGAGCGGCTCACGGCTCATTGGCGCTTATGGGGCGACCATGCTCGTCGGAAACGGTTCAGGGCCCATGATTTCAGCGAATGGCGCCTCGGACATCATCATCGACGGCATCAGCTTCGAAGGGTTTGGACTGGCCAAAAACATCATTTCGCTGGCAAATTGCCGCCGCATACGGCTCTCGCACATCGACCTTCGGGGTGCAGGCGGTCATGGACTCCGGCTCGAGGGTTGCGGGGGTAGTGTTCACGATTGCATCATCGCCCAGTGTGGCGATGCCGGCATTCTGGCCCTTGATTCCTCAGGGTTAGAAATTGCACGTAACACAATTTCTTCCTGCGGCAACAACGGCATTCTGGTCAACAACAACACCGGCGGGACAGTCAATTTTGCCGGCCCGGTGACGCTCTCGACGAGCGGCGCCAATGCCGTCGAGCTCACCAACAACACCGGCGCGGCGGTCAATTTCTCCGGTGGGCTCATCGTGAACACATCCAGCGGAGGCGGCATCCAGGCGACCGGGGGCGGCGCGCTGACCGTCACCGACAGCGCCCTCCTTACCAACAGCATCACCACGACCGGCGGCCGGGCGATAAGCCTCGATGCGATCACCATTGGCGATGCGGGGCTGACGCTCGACACCGTCAATGTCACCGCCGGGCAATATGGCTTGTACTTCGATCAGGTCGGCCAGACCGCCTCCTCGACGGGCATCGACATTCTCGATGGCTCGATCGCCGTCAGCCAAAACACCGGCGTCGCGGTGTGGCTTCAGAACAGTTCGGCGGATATATTTGTCGGCGCCGATCTATCGAGCACCGGCAGCGCAAACTCCACCGTCAACGTGTCCGGCAACGGCCGCGCTGGTGGGCAGGCGATCGAGTTCGCCGGGCTGGTCGATGAGAATACGCTCGGCATCACTCTGGCCAACAACGATCAGAATGGCGGCTACGCGGACGTCACGTTCTCCGGCACGGTCGATATCGATACAGCACCTGGTGCTTCGTACGGCCTGTCGCAGAGCGATGGTGGCAATCTCTCGGTCACCGGGCAGATGACTGTCGATACGGTCGGCTCGACCAACGGCGCCCAGTTGCAAAACAACACCGGGAGCACATTCACCTTCAACTCCTCGGGCACCGGCCTTGATATCAGCACTGCCGGCGGCACCGGCTTGCTCTACACCGGTGGCGGTACGCTGGCGGTGCTCGGTTCGGGCAACACGATCGAGACCGCGACCGGCAACATCGTCGACCTCCAGAACGGCGCCATCGGCGCGAGCGGCGTCACCTTCGCTTCGCTCACTGCGACCGGCACCGCGAGCTTGCCGTTCTTCGCCTACAGGATCACCGGCGGGACGTTCGATGGAGGAAACCTCTCAATCGCGGGCGCCAGCGGTTTGGCCGCGATGCAGGTGCTTGAGTCCTCGGCCGACTTCGCCTTCGACAGCATCGACATCCTGTCGACCGCGGCCAATGGCATCATCGATAACGCCAACACCGGGGATCTGACGGTCACCGGCAAGACTACCGTCGTGGCAGGCTCGTACGCGGGCGTCCGGCTTGAGCAGAATCACGGCACGATCGACTTCGGCGAAACCGAAATCAACGGCGTCGCGGCAGGCGTGCGCGGCCTTGCCCTCGGCGGCACGTTCGATGGTTCAATCTCGTTCGACAGTCTCGCGATCGCGCTCACCGGCGCCGGGGCGATGGGCGTCGACATGCACAATGCGGTCGTCAATGCCAACGTCACGGCGACCGATTTCGATCTCACCTCGACCAGTGCGACCGGCACGATCGGCATCGATCTGACCGGCGCTAGCGGCAGCGGGACGGTGCAATTCGGTGACGCCTCGACGCCGTATGGGGCGGGCCAGAACGCCACCATCTCGGGGGTGGCCACCGGCGTGATCCTCAACGACGCTTCGGACATCAATTTCATCTTCGGGGACGGCGAGGGGACGATCGATGTCGGCTCGTCGATTGCCGCTGCCACGGCGATCGACTTCACCGACGCGACCGGCGCCAATGGTACTTTCAACTTCCTCGACGTGACCTTCCCGACGGCCGGTTCCACCGCCAATCTCGAATCCTCCGTAGACGTTTACTGGATCGACGCCGATGGCGATGGCGACGGGACAAAGACCAATCCGGGCAGCTTCGACGACGCGGCGGCGCTGAGCGCCGATGTGCTGGTGCTGGCCAACACCAACGGGCTCACCACGGACACCATCGATCTCGCATCCGCCGGGCAGGGATCGATCGGAACCTACACGTTGCAGGATGGGCAGGTCCTAGCCAGCTTCAATGGCTCGGATAGTCTCGATCTCACCGATTACGGCTTTTCAAGCGGCGGCGGGGCGCCGGCGAACCTGCTGCTGACCAACATCGCGACCGGCGGCACGACGCTGACCAATCCCTACTCGGGCATGACCCCGGAGCTCGACAGCTTCGCCAGTCCCGCCGGCATCATCCAACTTGCGGACGGATCGACGACCTGGATCGATGGTGTGGTGTTCGGTGACAGCGGCTCCGCGCTGGCGGCAATCAGCGGCACCGCGTTCGAGAGCTTTACGCTGACCAACAGCGCGATCTACTCTGGCGGCCTTGGCCTCGCGCTGAGGCTTGACCTCAACGCCCTGGCCTCCGCCTCGCAGGTAACGATCCGCGATAGCTTCATTCAGTCGGGCGGCACCGCATTGCTGTTCAGCTCGGGCGCGGGTGACAGTCTTACACTCGATCTGGCGAATGTTCACGCGCGCGGCACCGGCGGCGCGGCGCTCGACGTCAGCAACGCGAGCACGGGCGATATCTCCCTTGGCCTCGATGGCTTCATCGCCGACGGATACGAAGGCATTCGGCTTGCGGTCGGCGCGGGTGCGACCGGTGACTTCATCGTGACAGACTTCGCCAATCTGACCGTTGATGCCAACAGCGGGACTGCCGTGGACGTCGCCGGGCTGGCGACGAACTGGATCAAGTTCGATGCTGTTCCCGGAACCCCCGCGCTGGACGCGATCAACGCCGGCAACTTGACCATCGGCGCCGACGGATCGGCGAGCGGTGGGCTCTCACTTACGAACGTCGCCGGCCAGCTCGATTTCGGCGACATCGACATCCAGACTACCGGCGGTGCTGGCCTCAATGTCAACAACAGCGCACTAAAGGCGGCGCAGCCGTCGCTCGACTTCACGCTCACTTCGACCGGCGGCACCATCAATTCCGCCGGAGCGCCGGCGCTGGTCCTCGACCCGCTGACGGTCGACCTCGTATTCGACAGCGTCTCCTCAAGCGGCGGCGGCAACGGCATCTGGATCGACGAAGTGGCCGGATCGCTCACCATCAACGGCGGTGCTATCACGGGGACGACCGCCAACGGCGTCCGCCTCAACGCCTCGACGCTGGACTTCGATTTCGCCGGCACGATCGCGAACGCGGCGGGCCGCGCGGTTGAAATCGCCGGGCAGTCGGCGGGGACGGTCGCGTTCTCCGGCGCCATCGACGCCGTGGGAACCGGCATCCTGCTTTCGGGCAACACCGGTGCGACCATCGGCTTCACCGGCGGACTCGACATCGACACCACCATCAACACTGGCTTTACCGCCAGCGGTGGTGGCACGCTCAGCATCACCGGCACCAACACGATCGACACCACGACGGGCCAGATCCTGAACCTGGACGGGATCAGTGCCGGCGTCGGTGGGATCAGCTTCGCCTCGCTGACGAGCACCGGGGTCGTCGCCACGCATGCCGTTTACCTGAACAACCTCGACGGCACGAGCTTCAGCGGCGGGGATGTAACCGTTGCAGCCACGAGCAGCGGGAACGGCATCTTCGTCACCGGCGGATCGGCCGCGACGTTCGACTTCGGCACGGCCATTATCGGAACCACGGGCGCCGTCAACTCGATCGCCAATGCCGGAATCTATCTCTACGGCGCCAACGGCAGCGTGACTTTCGACAGCGTCGATATCGACGGTTTCCAGAACTGGGGCCTTCGCATCGACGGGAACTCCAACGCGGTGAACGTCAATGGCGGCACGATCAACGGTGAAAACCTGTCGGGCGCCGCTGGCGTCCTGCTCAATGGAGGCAGCGGCAATGTCGCAATAGTGGCCGACGTCACGAAGACCTTCAATCAATCTGCGTATGTGGTGCAAGTAAGCGGCCGCACAGCCGGAACGGCGACCTTCTCGGGCGACATCAGCGCTTTGACGCCCGGCTCCGGAGGCATCGGCCTTACCAACAACAGCGGCGGCGCAATCAACTTTACCGGCACTGTTACGCTCGATACCTTCAACAATAACGCAATCGACTTCACCAACACGTCGGCGACCGGCGCGGCAGTAACGTTCTCTGGCGGGCTCGGCATCACGACCACCAGCGGACGCGGCATCAACGTCACGAGCACGACCGCCGGAGCTGGAAGCCTGGCGATCACCGGCTCGGGCAACACTATCCAGACAACGACAGGCCAGATCCTCAACCTGAGCAACATCTCGGCGGGAACCGGCGGGATCAACTTCGCCTCACTGACGAGCGGGACAGTGGCGAACAATCACGCGATCCGGATCAACAATCTCGACGGAACGAGCTTCAGCGGAGGGGCGGTCACCATCGGTGGTACCACCGGCGGCGGACACGGCATCTACATCACGGGCGGTTCGGGCGCGACGTTCACGTTTGCCAGCGCGACGATGGACAACATCGCTGGCGACGGCATCTATGTCGAGGGAAGCCCGCCCAACACGACCGGCAATGTCGCCTTCGGCACGGTCGATCTCGATAGCGTCACGGGTAGCGGCGTGCACCTCAGCCTGCTTGGCAGCAATTTCGCGATCAACGGGGGCGCTATCGGCGCCACCGACGATCCCGACGGGTTCGCGGGCGTATTCATCGACGGCGGGGCGGGCGAGGTCTCGATCGCCGCGAGCATCGTCAAGGACAACAGCTACGCGGTGGAGGTGAACGCAAAGTCGGCCGGGACTACCACTTTCTCGGGCAACATCACGGCGCAGAGCGGCAGCAGCGGTATTTTCCTCAATGCAAACACCGGCGGGACGATCAATTTCACCGGCCAATCGATCAGTGTGAACACTGGCGTCAACACCGGCGTCAATCTGACCAACAACACCGGCGCGGTCATCAACTTCGCTCCGCTGACTGGCGGCAACGGCCTCGATATCATCACCACCAGCGGCACGGGCTTTAACGCGACCGGTGGCGGCACGGTGACCGTGGCGGGCAGTAGCAACACGATCGCGTCTACAGGCGGCATCGCGCTCAATGTCAGCAACACCAACATCGGAGCAGCGGGGATCACCTTCGAGAGCATCTCCGCCAACGGCGGAACGCGGGGCATCGTGCTCAACACCACTGGATCTGCTGCGGGGCTGACCATCACTGGCACCGGCACGACCGATGGCTCGGGCGGGACGATCCAGAACATCACCCAGCGCGGCATCGAACTGATCAACACCGCACAGGTCAACATCGCCAACCTCAACCTGACCAACGCCAGCACCACCGGACAAGCGGCAGGGCAGGACCTAGATCTCACCACCGCGAACGGCACCATCTACATGAGCGGCGTCAGCACCGCTGTGTTCGACAACATCAACATCACCGGTACGATTGCCGACAACGGCATCACCGGGATCAACGTCAGCAACTTCCAGCTCAACAACAGCCTGATCACCGGCGCCGGTGACGGTGCGCATGAGAGCGGCATAGAGTTCAGCAACCTCTCAGGCACCTCGTCGCTGACCAACACAGAGATCGCATTTTCGGAGACCAACAGCCTCGACATCGTCAACACAGATGTGAATCTCAACCTGACGCTGAACAACGTGATCTTCCGCGACACGCAGAGCAGCACGACCAATGGGGAAGGCGGCCTTCAGTTCCGCAGCTTCAGCAGCGCCGCAGGTGCGCCGGTGACCAATATCGACATCATCGACAGCGATTTCCTGCGGTTGCGCACCCAAGCCATCCAAGTGATCGGCGAAGACGATTCGGTGGTCAATGTCGACATTACCAACAACGTCATCGACAGCGGCACCGGGATCGGAGCCGGCATCGATATCAACGGCAATGATACCGCCACCGTACAGTTCAACATTGTCGGCAACTCGACGATCCGCTCGAGCGGCGGCGCCGCGATCAATGTCAGCTCATTCGTCAACGCGAACGTGATGGGCAGGATCGCCAATAACGCCAATATCAACGTCTATAGCCAGAACCCCGCGGGAACCGGCGCATCGGGCAGCGGCGTGCGTCTGCTGGCGCAGGAGAATTCGCATCTCACTGTCGCCGTGACCGGCAACAATCTGACACAGGGCGCCGGCAACAACAGCGCCGCGGTAGACGTGATCGCGCGCGAGGGCAGCGCCCGGCTCGATCTGACGTTGACCGGCAACATCATCACGCAAACGGATGCCGCAACGCTCGCCGCAATCAATCTCCAGAGCGGCTCATCGTCGGGCTCGAATGTCGAGAATAACCAGATCTACGCGAACATCGCCAACAACAACCTGACTGTTCCAGGAGGCATCAACCTGCTGCGCCTGCGCGTGTCCGAGCTCGACAACGCCCATGATCCGCGAATATTCCTCCAGGGTTTCGTTGAGGGTGGTGCCGGTCTGGACGACGACGCGGTCGCCACCTGGAACGCCAATGGCAACACGCCTGGCGCAACTACGGCGAACATCGCTGTCAGCCTCTCGGGCACAGCCACCGCCCCGAGCGCTGGCACGGCGCAGACGCCGACCAATCCGCTGCCTTGATGTTGATGGCTGGTGGAAGGCGCTACGGGTTGGACGGCGCTGTCAAAGCAAATGTACCTGCTGCCTCCGTGAATCGGTTACGCTAAGTTCGTGGCATGCCGCGAACCAAGGAACCGGCAAGCCCATTCCGCTATTTCAACTCATCTCCTGAGGTAATCCGCCTCGTGGTGATGATGTACATGCGGTTCCACCTCCGCCTCAGGAACGTCGGACCTGCTGTTCGAACGCCGGGTCGAAATCTGCCATGAAACCGTCCGCCATCGGTGGAACGTGCTCGAACCACCGGTCCGATCGCCGGCGATCGCATGCCGGATGCGGCACTTATCGTGTAGCGGGGCAGCCGCGCGGCCTGTTCGACGTCCTTGCAGAACCCCACTGGACGATGCTCATCGCCAGCCGCGATTACCGGCCTGCAGCGGCGTCCCGTCGAGGCTTGCGAGTGTTGACGGTCGGTAAGGAAGCAGAGTTGTGCGATCCTCCGGGTCGGCGGATGGAGGTTGCCTGCTCATCCGACCTGACGGTCATGTCGGTGCGTCCTTAAGCGGGCGGACGGTTAGCGGCGCTTCTTGCCCAAGCTAGGCAGATCCGTCGGGCTCGAGCCATTATTCTTGCAAAGCGGCAGCGTCGGCCACAGACAGCAATCACAGTATCGGCGCGGCTGCTCTAATCCTGGAGCATTGCGAGCCCACTTAGAGGACAATCGTGGGGTCGAGGATGCAGAAGCGATACGCCGCGTGGCTCGCTCTCTTGGCGTGCCTCGGTAATCTGGTTCTGATGAAGCCGGCGCTTGCCAGTCCGTCTCACGACGCAGGCGAGATCGAGGTCGAGACGGCCGTCGCCACGGCTATCGACGGGTCGAAGATGCCCTACGAGATCGGCACCCTTTATGTGCCGGAAAATCGCACGAAGCCTGGAAGCCGGCTGATCGGTGTCGGCTTTGCACGGGTCAAGGCCAGCCGGCCGACCGGCGCGCCCCCGATTTTCCTGCTTGCTGGCGGACCCGGCGTGACGATGCTCGATATCGTGCTCGACCAGGACGAAGCGGCGCATCGGCGAGTGAAGGTCTGGCAGGGTTATGCCGAGGTTGCCGATCTGATCGTGATCGAACAGCGCGGCTACACCTTGCGCGGCGATCTGATGGAGCTTGCGAGCAAGCCGCTGCCGCTCGACCGGCCCACGACCATCGCCGACGATATCGAGGTGACGCGCGCTCTCGCCCGCCGCGCGAAAATCGCCTATCCCAAGGCCGATCTCTCCGGCTATTCGATCAACGAGATCGCCGATGACGTCGACGATTTGCGCCGCGCCCTCGGCTACCCCACGATCAGCCTCCTCGCCGCCAGCTTCGGTTCGCAATGGGGCTTCGCGGTCATGAAAGCGCATCCCGGCACGGTGGCGCGGGCGGTGATCACCTCCGCCGAGCCGCTCGATTACGGCTACGACATGCCCTCCCAGGTTTTCTCGGTATACCAGCGCATCGCATGGGAGGCCGATCGAGATCCGGCTCTGAAGCCATGGCTGCCGGCGGGCGGGCTGCTTGCTGCGATATGGGCCACGCGCGATCGCCTGGCGAAGACGCCCGTCACCGTGACGGTCAGCGATGAGACGCACGGCCCACAGACCGTCGTGCTGGGGGTCGAAGACTATCAGGCCGCGCTCCTCGATGCGGCGCAGCGCGCTTCCGGATTCCCGCGCTTCGTGCTCGAGGCCTATCACGGGCATTACGAGGCATGGGCGACCTCCGCCATCGCCGCGCGTGCCTCCGAACAGCGTTCGTTGATCAATCCTCTGATCAACATCGGCCTCGACATGAGCGAGGAGCGCAAGAACCTGCTGTGGAGCGACCCGGCGCTTCCGGTCATCGGCAGCTGGAACTTCGCGGCCTATCTTGCAACCAAAGCCGAATGGCCGGTGCCCGACGCCGGCGACGCATTCAGGAAACCGGTTACGGACCCTACGCCGGTGCTGTTTGTCCAGGGGGACTGGGATCCGTCGACGCCAATGGAGAATACGCTTGCCATGCTGCCGTGGTTTCCCAACGCGCGCATGATCATTCTCCATCGTGCGCAGCATGGCGGCACGTTTCAGTGGCTACGGACCCGGCCCGAGCTAACTGCCCAAGTGTCCGATTTTCTGCGCACCGGGAACATGGCCGGCCTTCCGAGTGAGGCGGCGCTCGATCCGGTGACGTTCGAACGGCCGGAGTTCGCGCCACCGTCGGATTAGTGGGTTTGCATTTCGGGGCGCATCGTAATTGCCTGAACGACTGCTTTCCTGATTACTGACTGATCCGGCGGAAGGTTGCTTTGGGCGCAGCGGACCGGCAAATCTGGTTAGATCTCAAATTCGCCGCCCCGCAGCAGCAGTGGCCGCTTGGGCGAATGATCATGCGGTGGCCACCCAGCCTCGGAAGCTGAAGGCTGCATAGAATAGCGCGACGTCCGAGTAGCCCGCCTCGCGCAACAGCGCTTCCTCGTCGCCGGTCGATAGGATCGGGAGACGGGACACCATAACTTCGGCAGATGCATAAGCCGCTGCGAGATCATTCCGGGTGGCGTCCGCGAAGGCGATCGAGCGAGCCATCCAGGATCGAGCGTCCGCGCCGACAGGGCAGCTATGGTGAGCAACGACGAGCTTGGCACCCGGGTTCAGCCGCCGGCGCAGTTCACGGAGCACGTGCAGCCGCTCCGCAAGGCTGAGGAAGTGCATCGTTAGCAGGCAGGTGGCACCCTCGAACGGTCCCGTTGGAGCATCGTCAATGAAACCCTGCCGCAAAATGACGCGAGCGGCGAGCGGGCCGAGGGCGTCTCGCGCCAGTTCGAGCATTGCCGCTGACGGATCAATGCCGGTGAACGACCACCCCGATTGTGCTTCGGCAAACGCCTTCAGCTCCAGCCCGCCTCCTGCTCCATAGACCAGGATGTTAGCGGTCTGCGGCGCGGCCTCAGCAAGGAGCAGCATCGCCATGCGGTGCAGGTCCCCATAGCCCGGCACCCTGCGAGGCGTGTCTTCCGCGTATCGGGCGACTGCAGCTCGATCGGTGAAAGGGCGGACGGTGTCCATGGCTCAGCCGAACACCAGCGAGCGGTGCGCCGATACTCCGGCCGTTACACCGTCCGCCACGGCCCAGCTGACGCTGTGCGGCATCCGGGCGATGTCGCCCGCGGCATAGACACCCGGAACCGTCGTCATCTTGTCATCGTCGGTGCGGATCACCGGGCCCATCGGGCCCGTCTCGACCTCTGCGCCGAGCTGCTCGGCTAGCGGACTGCCAAATGAGCTGTCAGGGGCCAGGTAAAGTGCAGCGATGGGGCAGCGGCGCCCGTCCCCAATCTCGATTTCGGAGAGACGTGTCCCATTTCCGATCAAGCGGGTGATGAGCGCGGGCTCCACCTTTACGCCTCGCCTGGCCAGCGTGACAGCGTCCTCTTCGGCCAGATCCGCGCCGTTCAGGTAGAGGGTAGTGGGGCCCCATTCGGCGATCAGGCTAGCTTGGTGAACCGACATCGTCATCCGGTAGAGCACGCCCAGCTGCCTGTCGCTGAACTCGATGCCGTGGCAATAGGGGCAGTGCAGCACGGTCTCACCCCAGCGTTCCCTTAGGCCGGGAATGTCGGGCAGCTCGTCGCGCAGGCCGAACGCGAGAATGAGCTTGCGTGCCGTCAACTCCTCACCGGTGGCGAGCGTGACAGAGAATCCGCCATCGATGATCTGCGCCGTGCTTGCCTCGGCTTCGATCAACTCAACCGTGGAGTAGGCCAGCAACTGCTGTCGCGCGTCCGCGAGGATCTGGCGCGGATCGCTCCCGTCGTGCCCCAGGAAGCCGTGCGATGCAGCGGCAAACCGGTTGCGCGGCTTGCCAGTATCCAGAACGCAGACGCTGCGACGACCCCGTGCCAAATAGGTCGCGGCGGCCAGGCCCGCGAAGCCCCCGCCCACAACAATCACATCAGTGCGCATGGGCGCTCTCCAGGTTCGTAGTGTCGCCGCGATGACCCAGGCGGGCGTGGAAGTCGGCACTCAGCTGCGCCAGCGTGATCGTGCCGAACTTGTGCAGAAGAAGCGCCTCGGCATCGTCGAAGGCCGGGCCGAGTGCCGCATTGACGGACTGCTCAACTAAGCACCCAGGCGACTCGGTACGATTGCCCATCGCGAAGATATCCGGCCGACCAAGCGCCTCGTAGATGTCGCGAAGGGTGACTGCGTTCAGATCGCTTGCGATAGTCCAGCCACCGCCGTGCCCCTTCTCGGATCGGACGAAGCCCTGCGCGCGCAGTCCCGCCATGGTGCGCCGCACGACCACCGGGTTGGTGTTCATTGCCCGGGCAAGGGTCTCGGAAGTTTGGGGGCCGGGTTGTTCAGCCATATGCAGCAGCAGATGGAGTACACTGGATAATCGGCTATCGCGTCTCATGTAACATTCAATGATGCATGAATCGAGCTAGGTCAATGCTAGCCGGTGTGTAATCCGATGGCCGGTTTCGGCCCGACCGAAATTCTTCTGAATAACCGCTACGGGCGCTTGGCGGAACGGCAGAAACTGGACCCGTCTTCAGCCTGTCCGATTTCAGGCATGGATTTGGGGAAGCAGACATTCACCGAGCCAAAACAGCTCGTCAGAAGCCGCGGACAAAGCGGACGTTCGCGAACATATGTCGGGTCGTCGAAAGCCGACGAATGTTCAGGTCGTGTCGATCCTCAAAATTCACAGCGAAGATGCCGGCGTCCAGCCCCCTCACGTTTGTCGGAGAAGTGACTGATAACTTTCGGTCTGGCGGCTGTTGGCAAAGCATGCCAGCGTCGTTTTAATACTGGATAGGATCGAATCCTTGGTTACGTCGCCAGGATGCACGGCCACCCGAACCGCCCGCAGCGGATGAAGCACCTTGCGGGCGAGCGCTGCGAAGGCGAGGGCAGACACCGTCCTTGCAGTCGATCTGCTGGCCCAGGTGATCACCTGTCGTGCAAGGCCTCCATTGCCCCTGGCCCATAGAGCCACGCTGGTGCGATGAATCCGGAAGATTTACGGCCGATAATATCTTCGACGAGCGCCCGCCCGTCTTCCATTCTGCGTGCTGCGTCGCGGTATGAAAGGCCGAGAAATTCGCCTTCCCTTGCGGTCATGTACCTGGCCTTCAGGCCGGCGATGCCGTGATGCTCGGCGGTGTCCTTGTGATACCAGCCGTGGACGAAAATCTCGATTCCGCTGTCGGACCAGGCCCTGAGACGGTTGGCGAACGGCGTGCCGGAGCGGATCCGGTGCGCCCCCCAGTGATCGGGCACCACGAGCATGGCAAACTTGGAACATCCGAGCGTATCCGTGAGCAGGCCTGCAAGCCGGTCAACTTCCTGTTCGAACGCCGGGCCGACGTCGTGAACAGATGCAAGAAGCGAGCGATGGTCAGAACCTGGCATCGATCCCGATCCTGACTGTCCTGGGCCTCAAAGGTGTGCGTTGATTCCCGTTCCCTACCGAAAAGGGATTGCCGTAGGAGAAGCGGTTGGCCCGGCTGTCCAGCAGGTTCTCGATGTCCACTGAAAGGCCCCAGCGTCCGAAATCGGCCCGGGCGCCGATATTCGTGTCGATATAGTCTCCTTGCGAAATATCGAATGGAGCGCTGACACCCAGATAGGAGGTGCCGACGTATCCCGCCGATCCGACCAGAGCGATCTTCGTGTCCGCGATCCAGGGTTCGAATCGACCGGTCAGCCGCCAACCGCTGTCCGCTACGTTGGGCAGGTTTCCTTCCACCTCGTCTTCGGACGCCGGCGCAGTTCGGGTAAGGTGGCTTGCCGCGTGAAAGCCGGATACCTCAAGGGTAAGTTCCGACGTCGGCTTCCATGCGAGATCGGCGGATATGTAGTGTACCCGCGCCTCCCCGAGGTTCGCGACATAGGGGAACCCGGTACTCGTCACGAGATCGGCTTGAACCCTGCTCCACCTTGAATAGGCGTAAGAAAGCCCACCCGAAAGCCGCGACTCCGCGCCGGTGCCGAAGCGCATGCCAACCTCCACGGTGCGCACCGCGTCAGGCTGGAAGCTTGTCACCTCAGCTTCATCGCCACTTCCCGTGAGCTGCTGGGCTCCCGGCCTGAAGCCTTCCTGATACCGCAGATAGCCGATCATTCCGTGCCGAGGTTTCCAGGACAGAGCGGCGGCCGGCAGAAACCTTATCTCGGGACGGGCCGGCTCGACAGGGGGCATGCCAGACTCGGTATTGAATTCGTCGAACCGTATAAAAAGGGAGAGGCGCCCTCCGCCTGTGAGCGAGACATTATGCCCAAGCGGCAGCGTCGCCTCGCCAAACAGTGCGGCGTCCAATGTCTCTGATTGGATATTGGAGATCGTCGCGCGTGCATCAGTGGGGCCGAGAAGCCTACGGATACGATTGACGTTGTGGGCGAATGAAAAGCCCGAAACCCAGTTGGAAATCCAATCCGTAGACCCCGAAATGCGGGTCTCATGGGTCAGCAGCTTTACCCGCATGCGCTCTTCAAAAACGAGGGGAGCCTGGCCTTCGGCCGGCGTCGCGTCGAATACCGTATCGATCGGATGAATTGTATAAGAGGTGTTCGACACCAGCCTGGCGAAGCCGAGCTCGGCCCGGACAGTTGCGAACATGAGGCGGTAGTCGTTATCGAACGGTTGGGCCACGAAAGACCGACGCGTCAGCGCTGAAGACTGCGGGTCATTGGTATACTGACCGTCCGCGCTGTGCGTGTCCTGAGACACGATCCCCGCGTCGACGCTCAATCCATCGTTGAACTCCATTCGAAAGGTCGCCCGCACTCCGAACACGCTCGTGCGATTGACGTCGGACAGGCCGCGCCTGACATCGTCGATATAGCCGGGGCGTACAATCCGGTACCCGACAAGTCGGGCGGCAGCGCGTTTGCCGATCGGGATGTTCGCAACCAGCGCGCCGTCACCACCCAGCCTGCTGCCGGTCAGTCCGATGGCCGCGGTTCCGCTGGCCGAGAACTCGCCAAGAGCGGGCGCGCGGGGCATGATCCGAATGACACCGCCCAGTGAGCCCGCGCCGTACAGGGCACCCTGCGGACCCTCGATGACTTCGATCTTTTCAATGTCATACAGCGCCAGGTCGGGGTCGGGAGCGCTGTATGTGAGCCTGCTTTCTCCGAAATACTGGCTGACCGTCGATTGCAGTTGCCCGTTGAAGCTGCTGTCGGCGATCCCCCGGACGAAGATCTTGTTCCGGCCGGAACCAAGATTGGTCGAGGATAGGTTCGGAAGCTCTTGGAGCAACGCCTCGCTGCCCCTGTTCCCGGAACGGAGGCTCCGTTCTTCATCAAAAGAAGCAACATGGAATGCGCCGGGATAGTCGGTCAGTGCAACGTCCTGCTTGCTGGCCGTGACGATGATAGGTTCTGGCGGTGGAGGGACGGGGCGCTGGGGCAAAGGGGATGCCGCGGCCCGGCGCGGGTCGGGAACCCGTGGCTCGCGGCGACCGGGAGGCTGGCGAAATACCCTTACCACGCTCCCGCGCGAAATTCGAAAGCCGTAGCCAGTGCCTCGCAGCAGGCGGCGCAGCGCTTCGCGGAGTGTAAACTGCCCCCTCAGGCCGGCAACGCGAACTGTGCGAAGCCCCGGATCGCTGGTGTCGATGGAAACGCGCGCCTGAGAAGCCAGCGATACCAGAGCGACACTCAATTGCCCGGAGGGAACATCGAACGACAGTTCTTCTTGGGCGTACGCCGGGCAGGCCGCTGCCGCGTAGACGATCGTCGCGCTCGCCAGGAGCCTTCTGCTGTTCACCGAGCTTCGACGGACCAGTGTGTCCCGTCAGCGACAATCTTCTCACCGATCAGTTCTTCCAGCCTCGCGCGGACCGCATTCCGATCTCCATCAGTCTGGATCACGCCTGAAAAGGTTCTGGAGCGCATTCGTCGCGGCAGCTCGAGCGATATGCCAATCGACCGGGACAGATCATCGGCGACTTCTTGGAAAGGAGCCTGATCGTAGACCAGCACGCCATCCGCCCAGCTTCCAATCGACGCGATCGGTCTCCGGGAAATCTCGACTGTCCCGCCATTGTCGGCGGCAAGGCTATCGCCCGCGCCAAGCTCAACGGCCCGGGCCTTGCCCGCATAACGCACCACGCCTTCCACCACGCCGACGCGAAGATGCCGATCGGTGCGGATCACGTTGAACACGGTTCCTATGTCGATCAGACGATGCTCGCCGGCAACGACGGTGAACGGGTCGGCGTCGTCGTGTTTTACGGCAAAGAGCGCTTCGCCCCGGGCAATCTCCACCAATCGGACGTCGCTTTTGTCGAGGAGGATCCTGGTACCCCCGTTGAGCTGGATTTCGCTTCCGTCCGCGAGTGAAACGGTTCGCGTCTCTCCCGCCGAGGTTTCGATCGGATAGGTCGTATCCCTGTTGAGGAACATCTGAACCCCTAGCAGACCAGCCACCGCGAGCGAAGCGGCAAGCGCGCCCCAGCGCCAGGGGTTCCGGCGAACCACTTGGCCTCCAGCCCCGAAAGCAGGAGCCTCCTCGTCGTTGGCGAACTCTGGCGGCCGCTCATATTCACCGCGTGCTGCCGGAAAGGTTGCTTTTGCGAGCACAGGCAACATTCGCTCATCACAGTCCACGAGCGCTTCATAAGCCTGATTATGAGCCGGGTCGGCGGCCAGCCACTCAGCGAATTCGAGCCAAGCATTCTCGTCCCCGTCCTGGAGGCGGAGATGCCAGGCTATGGCTTGCTCGCTCATTGCATGATCAGGAAAAGCTGACATCGCCGGCCTCCTTTCGCGAGAGTTGCGGTGCGCCATCCAGTTCTTCGCGCAAAAGGAGGAGCTTTCGATAAGCCCGCTGAAGATGCTTCTCTACCGCGCTCAAGCTGAGGCCCAAGCTATTGGCGATAGCCTTTTGCGACACACCATCGAGCCGATACATCTTCAGGATCTGCGCGGTCCGCTCCGGCAGCAGCGCAATCACCTCATTGACCCGGTTAAGTTCATCGCGCGCGATCGCGCGCTCTTCCGGCGAAGGTCCGGCGTCCTTCTCAAGGTCGGGCCCGACCTGATTGCGCGCCCAGTGATCGTCTCTTGCCTGCTGTCGCCGGCGCCCGCGGCGATGGTCGTGCAAGAGGTTGTTCGCCATCTGGTAAAGATAGGCACGCGGGTTATTGACAGGACCGGTGTAAATGATGGACAGTTTAACATACAGGTCTTGTAGTAAATCATCTAATTCAGAAGGATCACATTGCCGCGCAAGCATGAAACGGCACAAATCATGGCGCATTTCCTCAAGTAGTTGCGTAAGTACCATTTTTCCTGCGTTCGAGTCTTGGTGAAATCGCGACATGGAGCGTTTATAAGAGTAGGCTTGCCACCTAGGCAATACGTTGCGTGAACACACGAACCGCGCCGGTGCGGCACCTCTTAAGAGCGGCAGCATCCCGGTGCGGATATCCTCCCCAAGTTGAGGCCGTTCATGCCTGATCCTGTCGGTCATTGGAGCCGCTAGACGCCGCCGACCGTGGAGAACCGCACGTCCGGGCAAACCATGCGGAAATCGGCGGACGATGGCGTCTTGCGCCCACGAACCGCCGAGGACGCAAGAACGATGATCGGTTTCAAAACTCTCGCCTTATTTACGACGGCGACTGTCCTGGGTGCGTCGACCCTGTCCGCACTCGGTTATGACATTACACACACCGATGACTCCACCTGGCCGGCACCGGCCGGGCCCGTCTCGGTCATGTCTTACAACATCAAGGGTTTGCCCTGGCCGGTCGCGGTCGGTCGCGAGGAATCGATTTCCGCCATTGGACGTCGCCTTGCTGCGATGCGGGCCAACGACGCCCATCCACGCATCGTTCTGTTGCAGGAAGCATTCGGCAGCGCCGCGAACGAGCTCGGCGAGGCTGCGGGTTACAAATATGTGGTCACCGGGCCCGAATCCTCCGGCTCCGGCCTTCGGCCGTTGGGACAAACGTTTGCCGACGGTGCGCAATGGATCAAAGGTGAAGAGAGCGGCAGCCTGATCAATAGCGGACTTGCGATCCTTTCGGATTATCCAATCGTCGGACTGGAGCGCTATGCTTTCCCAGAAGGCGCATGCGCCGGCTATGACTGCCTTGCAGCGAAGGGCGTTCTTGTAGCCTGGATCGAAGTGCCGGGCCTCGGCGAGCCGGTCGCCGTTGTCGACACGCACCTTAACTCACGCCGCGCAACGCATGTGGCCAGCGAACGCGCCGATCGCGCCTATGCCTGGCAAGTCGCTGCGGTTCGGGAATTCCTGTCGAGCGTGCTACTGGCCGGCACCCCGGTCATCTTAGGTGGAGATTTCAACACGGGACAAGTGCCCAGACGGGTAGCGGCCGTATCGCAGCCGCTCATCGATGGCACCCAGATCGATGGTCTCAGGGCCGTGCTGACGAAAGGCGGAGTCGTCGTCGGTTCGCGGAACGAGGCGCAAGGGATCATAAGTCGAAACAAGGACAAGATCCTCTTCCGCGACGGAGCGAGGGTTGCGCTGCGGCCTGAGCGAGCGTGGGTTCCGTTTCCGATTACCTCGCGAGAGCCACTTTCCGATCACGCCGGTTTCGTGATCGACTTCTCGCTCGGGCGATGATGGGACGTGGCATCCACGCCAGCTCGTAAGACCGGGCGCCCCACCTAGGCCCTGTCTTCGTGCCATCCCTGCGCGCCGCTGAGCATCGTTCTGCGGCGCTGCCGGGGCGCATCGCGGACCAAGGTGGTGAGCACGGACAGATATAACCGGCCAGAGTTCTCCAGCGTAAATCTTGACGCGAGGCGGCGCATGGCAGCTCGATCGGGTTTCAGATGCCTTGCGGCGTTCATTGCCGAACAAACACGTCCGCTGCCGCGTACAGCGCTCGAACGTCGTCCACGTGTCCAACAAAACGGACTTGCGATCGCACGCCTGACGCGTTCGCTCGTTCGACGAGCCGTTCGCGCTCGGGGCCATCTCCGGCGATGACCAGTGTGTCTTGAGGGCAGGCGTGGCGCGCAAAGGCCTCAAGAAGCAGCAGTTGATTTTTCTGGGCGACTAACCTGCCGATGGTGAGGAATTGGCAACCGCCTTGCGAATTCATAGCCGGTCGTGGAGCCGAAAGCTGATCCAGTTCAGATATGGTCAGCGCCGGGTCCGGAATGACGGTCACCCTGTGTTCGCGGAGCGCCAGTTCGCGCTCTATTTCAGCACGCATCGGTTCCGCAATCGCCACGAACCTATCCAGGGCGGCACCCTGTATCTTCAGCCACCATCGATAAAATGGGCGGGCAAGTTTCGGAAGATCCCGCCGCTCCAGGTCGTTGCTGATCTTGACCAGCACAGGAGGGCATTGGTCGCCGAAGAGAAGCTTCATTGCCACGCAAACAACGGTGTAGGTGTTGCCGGGACAAAAAATGGCGTCGACTTTTTCCTTGAGAAGGAACTGGGACAACGACCAGATCATCCATATCGTCTCCCACCTGTCAGTCGGAAACGGTTCGCTAATGAGGCGATAATCGAGGCCCGGAGCGGTACCGGCGCACGCTCCGCGGCTCCGGCCAAGGATTATGACAGGATCGCGCCCCGCATCTCGCCAGTATTTGGCAAGACGCAGCGCGACACGCTCGACTCCGCCCGGCTCGAAGCTGTGGATAGGAATGGCGATCCGCACCCCGGTTAGACGCCGGTCCGTAGCAAAACCCGCACTGGCTTGCAGCGCGTTGGAACCGGGGTTGCGGGAAACCGGTCAGGCCAGGGCCGCGATGCAAGGGATTCAATAAATCGAAACTCGGTGTGCGGTTGCGGCGGTGTCGCGGCGTCTAGGAGCCAACCCGGACACGAAGGCGCCTGATGTCTCAACCCATTCTCCTGCCGGTTCGCGGCGATATGATCGTTCTCTTACCGCAGGACCGCCGCCCGCATTTCAGCTGGACCCAGGGGCTCACGCTGCTCCTCTCGCTCCTGGTTATAGCTGCCGCGCTCTACCAGATGCGCATGATCGATCCACGCCGGATCATCTCGCTGGTGCCGATGACGGTTCACTTCTGGGCGCTGTTCGCGTTGGGCATCATGGCCGGCCCGTTGAGCGAGTTCTACATTTTCAAAAGGTTATGGGATGTAGGCGGCGGCGCCCTGGGCGCGCTCACGCGCAAGCTCATCTACAACGAGTTGTTGCTCGGCTACCTTGGTGAAGCTTGGTTTTATGCCTGGGCGCGGAAAAACTGCCGCATCGAAGGCTCGCCATTCGGTGCGGTCAAGGACGTGGCCGTGCTTTCCGCCGCGGCTGGCAACCTGATGACCATGCTCCTGGTCCTGCTCGCGATCCCCTTTCTCGGCGTCCTTCCGCTAGGCCAATATGGCGATGCGATCGCTTGGTCGCTGGTATTCGTGGTCGCCACGTCGCTGGCGATGATGATCTGGCGCAAATCGCTGTTTTCCCTGACGCGCGATGAATTGTGGATGGTCTTCGCCGTGCACATGGGACGTATCGTCACCACGACGCTGATCTCGGCCGCACTTTGGCACTTCGTTCTTCCTGATGCTCCTCTCGGCTGGTGGGTCATGCTCGCGGCCATTCGCCTGCTGATCTCGCGTCTCCCTTTCCTGCCCAACAAGGACATCGTCTTTGCCGGCGTGGCCGTTCTGGTGGTGGGGCAGGAAGCGCAGATTTCCGAGCTGATGGCGATGATGGCCGGCCTGATCCTGTGCGCCAACCTGTGCCTCGGACTGGGCTTTGCGGTTTCCGACCTGATCAGGGGTGAGCACCGCCGTGCCGCTGCTGCTGCTTAGTCTCGTCGCCTTCGCCATGTCGCAATCGGCGGCTCTCATCCCTTCCACCCCTGACCTAGGCCAGGTCGAGGGACGCTGCCGCGCCAACGAGACTGGCCCAGCGTTCATTGTTAACGTTTCGGGCCTGCGCGACCGGGTGGGGCGGCTGAAGCTGGAAGTTTATCCTGCCAACAACGACGATTTCCTCGAGGATGACAACATCCTCATCTCGGCAGGCAAGACTTTTCGCCGCGTCGAGTTGCCGGTCCCGCAGACTGGAAAGCCGGAACTCTGCATTCGCGTTCCGCGAGCAGGCCGTTACTCGGTAGTCCTCCTGCACGACCGCAATTCCGACCGCCGCTTCAACTGGCGCCGCGATGGCATCGGCTTTGCCGGCAACCCAGGCTTGGGAATCAGCAAGCCAGACGCCAGTGAAGCGGCGGCGGTGGCAAGCAGCGGGCGCACCCGGATCACCATCGTGCTAAATTACCTTCGGGGCCTGCGGATGCGCCCGCTGAAGAGCGACTGATTAATGCACATCGTCGATGTCTGCGGGTTCTACTCCCCCGAAGGCGGCGGCATCCGCACCTACATAGAGCAGAAGCTACGACTGGCCGAGGCATTGGGGCACGAGATCACGGTCCTTGCACCCGGTGCCGTAAACGCGGCGAAGCCCGTTTCACCCTCGGCGCGGGTCGTTACCGTCCAGTCACCGCATTTCCCGCTCGACCGAAAGTATTTCGCATTTTCCGACCGGGCGGCGGTGCACGCCGCGCTCGATCGGCTGCGGCCCGACTTCCTCGAGGCCTCCACACCCTGGAAAAGCGCGGAGTTCGTGGCCGACTACCCCCACAACTTGCCGCGAAGCCTGATAATGCACTCGGACCCGTTGGCGGCCTATGCCTATCGCTGGTTCGAGGGCATTGCCGCACCGCCTTCGATCGACCGGGCGTTCGAGTGGTTCTGGCGCCGCCTGCGGCGCTTTGGCAGGGAATTCGACGTCGTCGTCGCGGCCAACTCAAGCCTTACCCGAAGGCTGAGGAACGGCGGCGTGCCCAATGCAGTGACGCTCCCCATGGGGGTGGATCCCGGCCTGTTCTCCCCGGACAGGCGCGAGGGAGCCCTGCGTGCTCGCCTGCTGGCAAGCTGCGAACTCGGGCCCGATGCCACATTGCTGGTAAGCGCAGGTCGCCTTGCCACAGAAAAACGCATCCCGATGCTGGTCGAAGCGGCCACCATAGCGGGACGGCGACGCCAGATCGGCCTCGTGATCTTCGGCGACGGCCGCGCGCACAAAAAGATCATGCGCGCCATTGCCGGCAATCCGCACGTGCGCCTGTTGCGGCCGGTGCGGGATCGCCAGCTGTTTGCCACCATCCTGGCCAGCGCCGATGCCTTGCTGCACGGGTGCGAAGCAGAAACGTTCGGGATGATCGCGGCGGAGGCACACGCCAGCGGCATTCCGATCATTGCACCGCAGGGCGGCGGTGCGAGCGATTTCGTCAGGCACGATCGGGCGCTCGGTTTCCGCCCGACGGACACGGCTGACGTCGTCCGCGCGATCCTCGAACTGCCGCACAGTGCGCCGCTGCCGATCGCTGTTCCTGCCGCGCGCAGTATGGAGCAGCATTTCCGCGAACTCTTTGCGCTCTACAATACGCTGGCGCAGTCTGCGCTGGTGGCCGCCTGACGCGGCGGATTATGCTCCTCGCCCGCATCGATCGCTACTTGCTGACTCTCACGCTCGGCCGCCTCGGAAGCGTGGTGGGCATACTGATGTCGCTAATGGTGCTGGAGCACATTCCGAGGCTCCTCGAAATCACCCGCCTGTCAGGCCATCGGGGCTACATTGTCAGGCAGACTGTCCTGGGACTGCTGCCCGAATATGCCGGAATCGGGGTGGTGGTCGGGATTTACCTCGCTGTCGGCATGGCAATCCGTCAACTCGCCTTGCGCGGTGAGCTAGCCGTGATCGAAGGCACCGGAATCGGACCGACCAGGTGGATGCGCGCCCCTTTCGCACTGACCCTGCTCGGCGCTGCACTCGTGTTCGTCAACCAAGGTTGGCTGATGCCATATGGGGAACGGCGGCTGACGGAGATCGGCCACCGGATGGAGATCGGTGATTTCGGCGTGAATCTCACGTCTAGGGAGTTCCACGACCTCGGTGACGGGCTCATCCTGTATTACGACGGCGTGGACCGCAAGACGGGCGCCTTGCGGGGCCTTTTCCTTACCGACGACGAGCACACCTACAATGCGTCGAGCGGGCATTTGTCCATCGCTCCCGATGGCACGGGCGTGGTTTATCTCGGGAACGGCCAGGCAGTCGATCACGATGGGCAGGGCGTAATGAGTTTCGCGAAGCTGACATTCCGTGTTCGCGGCGCTCTATCCACGACTGACGCGCTCTCGTCCGCAACACATTTGTCGCGGCTAGAGACGCTCGATGCCCTCGCGGCAGCCTATGCCAGGCTGTTATGGAGCCTACTCGTGCTGATGTCCGGCGTCTTGGCATTCGTTCTCGCGCGGCCACCGATGCGATCCGTCAGCGCCATCGGTTTGGTTGCCGGGCTGTGCCTGCTGGTCGGGTTCTTGAAGTCGATCGCACTCCTCGAATCCGCAGTCTTTCCTGCGCCGGAGATGGCAGGTGTCGCCATCTCTTTATTCTGGATCGCTTCGACCAGCATCCTGTTCATCTGGCACAAGCAGGGTGGAGATGGAGCAATTGACAGGGCTGCCCTGTGGCTGGCTCGCCGGATCGCGAGGCAATTTGAAACGCAGTAAAGCGAACTACGGTCTACTTCTCCGATACTTACATTCGTTACGGTGCTCCTGGCGAGACAGGCGCACCATCCTAGCCCACGGACAAGGAATGTCCGTTCTCCACCCTCAACCTGACCGCCCGCATTCGACCCATTGGACCTCAGCGAGCTCGACAAGTTATCAGCGTGTTCGACTGGACCGATCTCTTCTACCTGTTGCTATGGAAGGTGCAGGTCGGCTGTCTAGTCTTCCTCCTGTTCGGTGGCGCGTTGCTGGTGCTCTTGACGACCCAAACCTGAGGCGTCGCGTTAAAGCTCACCTGCCGAAAGGTTTCTGAGACGCCAATTCCGCGGGGCAACCAGAGGCGTCCGCTTTGACGGGCTGCGTCGATCCAGACGAAACGAAGCGAAGTATTTCCTATTGGCTATGGCACCCATGTGTCTGATCGGGCCATTCATAGGGAAATGGTCAGATGCTTCGTTATTTGAAAAGACCGTATTGGCGTTGCTGGCCGTATGGTTCGTCGTGGTGCTGGTAGCTGGCGGCTTTCTTCTTTTTCGCGCTCTAATCCGAGCTTCGCGAGGCCGCTCCGAATAGCGGCGAATGTCCACTTTCCACCCATTGCAGTCGAAACGCCGTGATCCCGCGGCAGCGTTCCGAGCGGTAATCAGACCTCAGTTGCTTCTGCCAATTCCAGGGCGTCTTCGACATCCACGCCCAGGTATCGCACCGTGCTCTCGATCTTCGCGTGGCCCAGCAGGATCTGTACGGCGCGTACTGGGATGTCCCGGATCTGATCCGTTCTGGACCGTTCCGATCTGCAGGTCGCGACGGCCGTATACATTAGGATAAGCTTATCGGTGTTCATACCGCCTGTTCCACTGTTTCCAGCAATCGTGGCGATCGTCGCTATGTCAATGAAGGTCTGCTTTCGATGGAGGGTCCGGCACGGCGGAATGACTGATGTGGGCGCATTCTGGTCGCTACGGTTCGACGAACATCAAGACCAACGCCTCCTAACTCTTCAGCCAATAGGGCGATGCCTGCTACTCATCGTCACATGTATTTCCCACGCAGAGCCATCCGGCTTCCGCACGCCTCATATCCACTTCAAAATCGTTTTGATTCCATTCTTTGCAGTTGGCTTGGTAGCTCGCCTGTCGATCTTTATCTATCGTTTCATCAAACGACCCAAGCTGAGCGGCTTGACACCGGGCGGTATTCCGGGCGTACTTTCTTTCTACAAAAGCCTTCCCTTTGGCGATTCGCTCTTCTTTGCTCCTCCGCGCTTCGTCCCGATCTTGATCCAACATTCTATTCATTTTATCGACTTGTTTTTGATTCATCTGGCCAAGCGTGAGTAGATTCCCATTTTCATCGCGACGATCGTTGTCCCACGTAGGACCAACTCGGGCATCACACGGGACGAATTCCCCTCCTTCATCAGTGACAAGAACATTACCTTGAGTGGTTGAGATCTCCCGGTAGCCTTGGCGGTTGCAATAGGCTTGGTAACCACTCGGCAACGTAATAAACTGCTCAGAAAAGTCCGCTGGCTTTGAGTTCGCGTAAACCACTAATCCCACACACGCGACTGCAAGGCAGGCGCCCACAAATACCTTATTCATAGTCACCTCATTGTCGACCCGACCAAGGGTCTGTTGAACCAGCCAACCGGCTCCATCCCTGGAGCCGGGTGATTGGTCGCGTAGACAATGAGAATACGCCCTGCCTATTTCCCTGGTATGCGCTCGCGCGCACCCAAGCGGGTGTTGTATTCAGCAGGCCACCCGACATGGGAGGCTGCTCATTGTCAGTCGCGACCAAGCGACGGCATGGGTGTAGCTCAAGCGCCGCACGAATGCCACGTTGAGCTACGATTTGATGTCGGCCGGCTTCGTCGTACCGGCTGTGGAAATCTCGATTGTCGCCTACGCGCTCAACTAGCGCGGAGCGATGATTAGCCGGCTGCGGGATCCCGCGTCCGACGCAAGTTCTCTGCGAGAAGGACGTTCTGTTCGCGCAGGATCACGTTGGCGTAGACCTGTCGCTGGAGCTGGGCATTCAGCTGTATGACCTCCTTTTCTATCGCGCGGAGAAATCTTGCGGAGGTGCGCCTCGGCCCGATTGCAATGCGGAGAGAGGGTAGCGCGCGACGCCGAGCTTGCGAATGCCGTCTCTTTCCCACCACGGCTTATCGAGGACGAAACCCTCTAGGGCGGGCCGCAACAAGCCGTCGTCGATAGGTTCGATCCGCCTCTCGTTGCAGCGCTCCTGATGGTCAGCGAGGAACGCTTCGAGCACATCCAGGGTCATGACGACAGCGCCAAACGGCGCAGTACGAATGCCGCCTTGGTGGGAACCCAATGATATTTGCCGGGCGCTCCACCGATCATGGTCGATGACACCCGCAGCCACTTGAGCGTTAGGCTGTCATGAAGCAGCCAGCGCCGCTGTGTGTAGCCTGCGACGACCGTGTAGTGATTGAAGGGACCGCAGAGACCCCACAGGACTGCAGCACCATCGTCGATCGCGTTCCGGACGCCCTTGGCCAGGTTTCGCGATTCAGCAGACCGCCTGGTCAACGGCCTTATGCGGAAGGGGGTGCCCAAGCGCTCCGTAAGTTCGTCATAGAGCATCACTTGGAGCGTCTTCCAGACCTCGTAGCTAAGGCCTTCGACCAGACCGTATTTCAACCGCCGTTGCGTGTGTAGGCGGCTCACGAGCAATTCGTACGCATCGGCCCAGATGTCTGGGTCTTTGGCGAGTTCCGGCGAGAGCACCCGCGCCGCATTGATCGCTGCATAGACACCGCAAAGGTTGGCCAATTGGCCCTGTTTGAAGGGTTCCACGAGCCGATAGCCGGGAAGCGCGTTTCGATCTTGCGGCATATCAGTACTCCCGCGCCAACATGATAGTGAGCACACGGGTGGTAACGGCGGCTTCAGATGGATCCGGTGAGCCGCCCAGGAGGTCGGAATCGTAATAATCGATCTTCCAAATGACTGTCTCTCCGTCCCATTCCAACACTCCGAAGTCGTGCTCGCCGTAGGGATCGCTCCGGCTGTCGAAACTATCGTGGCGACGAATGCGCAAAAGGAGGACCGGAAGCTGCTTGCCAGCATGCGCCTTAAGGCCCTCGGTGAGCATCACCCTGCCGCCCTCGAAGGTGGCTCGGAAACGGTCGTTCAGTAGACGAATGCGTTCAACTCGACCGGCGTCTTCTGCGGGCGAGCAGGATGGTTCGCTGCCGATCATGGCTGCGTCCTTTCTGAATGATGGTGGGTGTGGGGAGAGAGCTAAATCAGCGCGATCAGGCGCCGTTGGGCGTCCCGGTCACCGGCAATGTATCGCTCGGTCGTAGTAAGGGCCCGATGGCCCGCAAGCTCCTGCACGTCACGTAGGGAGCCGCCTGTCTTGGTCAACAAACGGGCCGACCTTGTGATGAACGTTCGGCGTCCGGAGTGCGAAGAACAGCCCGCCAGGCCCAAGTCGGCGTAAAGCGCGGAAAACCAGTTTACGATGCTCTCAGGTGCCATTTTGCCGCGCCGTTGCGACCTGACGACAAAACCATCGCTAGGCCGGCCGAGGGAGCGGTGAAGCGCGTCGAGCGCGCTCTTCAGCTGCTTATGGGCTGGAATGGAGCGGCCCGAGCCCATTTTGGCGATTTTTCCTGGGATCGCGAGCAATTCGCCCGGTTTGTTGTCGGTCGCAAGGACCATCGGCCATTCGAGGCCGGCAATCTCGCAAGCCCTTAGGCCGGCTTTAAAGCTCAATAGGATGATGACGCGGTTTCGTTCTCGGTGCCTTTGCACGGCGACGTGTTCCAATAGCAGGTGCACGTCCTCGGGCCTCAGCACCCTCGCGGGTTGCCGATGCATAGTTAGCCTCATTATTGTGGGTTGGATTGAGCGCTGCCAGTGGCTGGGCTCAGCCAATGTATAGCATGACGTCACGTTGATGTCAAATTAAGATGTAAAATCAGTAATTTAGATTGACTTGGGGGCAGTGCTCCCCTTGTTAGGTGAGATAGTCCGCCCAATCCTGCATAAGCACGCGGCGACGCTCGATCGCGGTGCCCCGGCGGTATGCCTTTTCAGCCTTGTTCTGAAGCGTATGCGCCAGCGCCGCCTCAATGACTTCCCTTGCGTGCTCGGTGCAATCACCAGCCCAGTCTCGGAAGGTGGACCGAAACCCGTGCGTTGTCACATGACCGAATTTCATCCGGCGCAACAGCATGCCCATGGCCATGTTGCTTCGCGCTGCGCCGTTTATGGCGAACACCTTGGCGCTTGGCTCCAGCTCATCTGGCTTGAGATGGTCCAGCAGGGTCAGCGCAGCGCTCGAAAGGGGTACCTTATGTGGAGCACCCGCCTTCATTCGATCGGCAGGCACGTGCCAAAGTTTCTCATCAAAGTCGATTTCGCCCCACGTTGCTCCCAAGGCTTCGCCAGACCGTGCCGCGGTAAAGATAGTGAACTCCAGGCATCTGGCAGCAAGTGCCGACCTCGCCCGCAGGAGTGTCATGAACGCGGGCGCTTGCTTGTAGGGGAGGGCAGCGTGATGGCCTCGTGTTAGGTTAGGTTGCCTGGGAAGGAGAAAATCCAAATGCCCCTTCCAGTGAGCCGGATTCGCTGAATCGCGGGGCAAAAGCCCTCGAGCTTTCGCAGCGTCCAGGATACGCTCAATGCGCCCGCGCACCCGGCCTGCCGTCTCCGGCTTAGTCAGCCAGATCGGCTTCAGGAGCTCGAGCACGTCATCGGTGCCCACTTCAGTAAGGGCCTTATCGCGAATGAGCGAGGCGTGATCTCGCAACGAATTGCGCCACTGCTTGCGGTGCGTCGGGCTTTTCCAGCCACTCTCGACGCTGGAAATATACTCGTCGGCGAACTCCCCGAACGTCTTTGGTCGCGCGGGTTCTTCAACTGGCATCAGTGCTGAGCGGGGGTTCTTGCCCATCGCCACGAGTTCACGCATGGCCGCGGCGGTTCGGCGGGCACCTGCGAGACTGACGGCTGATGCTGATCCAAGCCCGATTTCCACTCGCTTCCCGCCTGCGGCCGACATGAACACCCAGGCTTTCGCTCCATGCGGTGTGATCCGAAGGTATAATCCGCCGCCATCTGCATGCCGCCCCGGCGCGTTCAGTGTGGCGGCCTTTCGCGCTGTTAGGATGTGTAGAGCTCTAGCCAACTTATCGCCCGAACGTGGACATTGTCGCTCATTTCATGCCCACTTTCGTGCCCACTTTCAACATGGGTTTCAGCGGACATTCACGAACATTGACGGATCGCCGCTATTCGCAAGCACCTGCAAATCGGCAGAAAACTGCCAATTCCACTGGGTAAAGCCAAAATAGTTATAATCCCTCCCGCTCCGCCACCCAGACCAAGCGACGGGTCTCATAAGTCCGGCGCTGCCGTGCGATGTCACTGCCTCCAGACGAGTCCGCTTTTGGTATCCCGACTCGTCCGTTTGACCGTCAGCAGATGGCGCAAAGCGGAAGTGGAACCTGGCGAGGCAACCGCCAGCGGACGATCTCTCGGTTGAACATCGGTCGGCCTCCTCTTTTGCAGAGGATTGCGAGCGAATGTTGTTCGTAACGGATCGGTGGCGAGCCGTCAGATTAGCTCTTTCAATGGCGTTCCGCTGTCCGCTAGCAAGACCGGATCGATCCGGGCACCTGCCTCGACCAGTTTGCGGCCCTGCACGAAGTCCTTCATCGCGTTGACGCAATCAAGCGCGATCACCTTGCCGGCCCGCAGGTAGATCACCGAGAAGCTCCGGGCGGCAGGATCGCCGCGCACCACGCTGCTGTCGTGCCCAACGCTCAACCCGACCGTCTGTAGCTTGAGATCGTACTGGTTGGACCAGAACCACGGCGTGCCGCGATAGGGCTGGGGATCACCGCAGATCGCCCGCGCCGCGGTGAGCGCCATGTCGTTGGCGTTCTGCACGCTTTCGAGGCGGATCGTCGCGCCGTCGGCGAAGGCGTTGGCATGGGCCGCACAGTCGCCGATGGCATAGACGTCCGGCAGGGAGGTGCGGCAGTATTCGTCGACCTCGACGCCGTTGGCGCCCGCCGCGCCTGTCAGCGGGCCGGTGGCGGGCACGATGCCGATGCCGGCGATCACCATCTCCACGGGCAGTACCTCGCCATTGCCGAGCCTGACACCGGTAACGCGCGTTCCATCGCCTTCGATGCTTTCGACCGCGGTGCCGGTGCGCAAGTCCACCGCATGCGCGCGGTGCTCCGCTTCGAAGAAAGCGGAAAGCTCGCGTCCGGCCACGCGGGCCAGCACCTGGTCCTGCGCCTCAATCACGGTGACGGTGCAGCCGAGCTTGATGAGGACTGCCGCGGCCTCCAGCCCGATGTAGCCGCCGCCGA
>SMFF01000095.1_pt1 | contig 28624 bp, 23 predicted proteins | sample 2456181 | NCBI WGS metagenome assembly SMFF01 (sample SAMN10132611, study PRJNA489261) | soil metagenome | isolation source: day120 antibiotic-loamy sand soil ammended with raw manure from dairy cow... | place: USA | collected 2015-04-01
CCACACGGGCCTGGCCGTCGCCGCTCGTCACCTCGACCTCGAGGTTGTAGAGGAAGCCGACCGTCTCTTCGCGGATCGCCTCCATCATCGACTGGTAGAGCGAGAAGCCCTCACGCTGGTACTCGACGAGCGGGTCGCGCTGTGCCATCGCGCGCAGACCGATGCCGTCCTTGAGGTAGTCCATCTCGTACAGGTGGTCGCGCCAGCGGCGGTCGATCACCGAGAGCACGACGCGGCGCTCGAGCTCGCGCATGGCGGGGGAACCGAGCTGGTCCTCGCGGCGCTGGTAGGCGATGCGCGCATCCGACAGCACCTCCTCCTTGAGCGCCTTCACCCGCAGGCTGCCCTTCGAGCCGGCCTCCGAGAGCACCTCGTCGATCGTGATCGACACGGGGTAGAGCGTCTTGAGCTCGGCCCACAGGGCGTCGAGGTCCCACTCGTCGCTCGTCGACGACGCGGTGTGCTCGTCGACGACCTCGCTCACCACGTCGGTGAGGAACTTCTGCACGCGATCGTGCAGGTCGTCGCCCTCGAGGATGTGACGGCGGTCGGAGTAGATCGCCTCGCGCTGGCGGTTGAGCACGTCGTCGTACTTGAGCACGTTCTTGCGGATCTCGGCGTTGCGCGCCTCGACCTGCGACTGAGCGGAGCGGATGGCACGCGAGACGGCCTTCGACTCGATCGGCAGGTCATCCGGCGCACCGCGCATGAGCATCTCGGCGGCGCCCGTGTTGAACAGGCGCATGAGGTCGTCCTGCAGCGACAGGTAGAAGCGGCTCTCGCCCGGGTCGCCCTGACGTCCCGAGCGCCCGCGCAGCTGGTTGTCGATGCGGCGGGACTCGTGACGCTCGGTGCCGAGCACGTAGAGCCCACCCGCGTCGCGCACCTTGGCGGCCTCGACCTCGACGCGCTCCTTGACGGCCGCGAAGACCGCGTCCCACTCCTTCTCGTACTCGTCGGGAGTGTCGACGGGGCTCAGTCCGCGGTTGTTCATCTCGGCCACCGCGAGGAACTCCGCGTTGCCTCCGAGCATGACGTCGGTTCCACGCCCGGCCATGTTGGTGGCGACGGTGACGGCACCGAGGCGCCCGGCCTGGGCCACGATGGATGCCTCGCGCGCGTGGTTCTTCGCGTTCAGCACCTCGTGCTTCACACCGCGCTTGGCCAGCATCCGCGACAGGTACTCGCTCTTCTCGACGCTCGTCGTGCCGACCAGCACGGGCTGTCCGGTGCGGTGGCGCTCGACGATGTCCTCGACGACCTGCTCGAACTTGACCTGCTCGTTCTTGTAGATGAGGTCGGCCTGGTCCTTGCGGATCATGGGCTTGTTGGTCGGGATGGGCACGACGCCGAGCTTGTAGGTCGACATGAACTCGGCCGCCTCGGTCTCGGCGGTACCGGTCATACCCGAGAGCTTCTGGTACAGGCGGAAGTAGTTCTGCAGCGTGACGGTCGCGAGGGTCTGGTTCTCGGCCTTGATCTGCACCCCCTCCTTCGCCTCGATGGCCTGGTGGATGCCCTCGTTGTAGCGGCGGCCCTGCAGGATGCGGCCCGTGTGCTCGTCGACGATGAGCACCTCGCCGTTCATCACGACGTAGTCCTTGTCGCGCTTGAAGAGCGCCCGCGCCTTGATGGAGTTGTTGAGGAAGGAGATGAGCGGGGTGTTCGCCGACTCGTAGAGATTCTCGATGCCGAGGTAGTCCTCGACCTTTTCGATGCCGGGCTCGAGCACACCGACCGTGCGCTTCTTCTCGTCGACCTCGTAGTCGGTGCCCTCGACGAGACGCTTGGCGATGTTGGCGAACTCGCTGAACCAGCGGTTGGCCTCCCCCGACGACGGGCCCGAGATGATGAGCGGGGTGCGCGCCTCATCGATGAGGATCGAGTCGACCTCGTCGACGATCGCGAAGAAGTGGCCGCGCTGCACCATGTCGGATGCCTGCCACGCCATGTTGTCGCGCAGGTAGTCGAAGCCGAACTCGTTGTTGGTGCCGTAGGTGATGTCGGCGCCGTACTGCTCGCGACGCTCGGCAGGGCTCTGCCCGGAGAGGATGCAGCCCGTGGTCATGCCGAGGGCGCGGAACACGCGACCCATGAGCTCGGACTGGTAGCTCGCGAGGTAGTCGTTCACCGTGACGACGTGCACGCCGCGGGCCGGGATGGCGTTCAGGTAGGCGGCCGTGGTGGCCACGAGCGTCTTACCTTCACCGGTCTTCATCTCGGCGATGTTGCCGAGGTGCAGCGCCGCACCACCCATGAGCTGCACGTCGAAGTGCCGCAGGCCGAGCGTGCGCTTGGCCGCCTCGCGCACCGCGGCGAACGCCTCCGGCAGCAGGTCGTCGAGAGTCTCGCCGTTCGCGTACCGCTCGCGGAACTCCACGGTCTCGTGGCGCAGCTCCTCGTCGCTCAACTCCGAGAAGGCGTCTTCTAACTCGTTGATCGCAGATGCGTACGACGCCAGTCGGCGCAGGGTGCGCCCCTCGCCGAAGCGCAGAGCCTTCTCGAGAACGTTCGCCACGAATGGCCTCCTGTCCGGGTTCCGGGCACGCGGGAGCGCCCTTGACCTGGACAGCCTAGTCGTCTCGGGCCTGGGAAGGCGGTGAGCCGTGGGGGTTTCGAGACGCCCGCTGCGCGGGCTCCTCAACCAGCGCGGGGTGCCGCTGATTGAGGAGCGGCGCAGCCGCGTCTCGAAATCAGCCCGCTGTGGCGTGCGCGAGCGCCGCCACCTCCGTGTCGAGCTTGATGACGCCGTAGTCCCAGCCCTTGCGGCGATACACGACGCTCGGCTTGTCGGTACGGGCGTCGATGAAGAGGAAGAAGTCGTGCCCGACGAGCTCCATGCGGTCGACGGCCTCCTCGGCCGTCATGAGCTCGGCGGGGAACTCCTTCTCACGGATGACGACGGGACTCCAGTCGTCGCTCGCCTCCTCCTCCACCACCGGAACGGAGCCCGTGGCGACCTTCTCGATCACCTCGGCCGTCGCGGGCACGACGTCGACGACGCTGAAGCCGTCGGCGGCAGCCTCACGCAACGAGGTGGGACGACGCTGACCGCGGTGCACCTTCTTGCGGTCCTTCGCCTGGCGGATGCGCTCGACGAGCTTGTCGTAGGCGAGGTCGAAGGCGGCGTACTTGTCGGCGGCGCCGGCCTCGGCGCGCACGATCGGTCCGGGGCCGATGAGCGTCAATTCGATGCGATCGCCGTCGGCAGCACCGCGGCTCTCGTGATGACGCACGAGCTTGATCTCGAGGGCGAGTGCGCGCGGTGCGAGGTGCTCGACCTTCTCGGCCTTCTCGCTGACGTAATCCTCGAAACGATCCGGGATCCCAACGTTGCGTCCGGTGATGGTGACATCCATGGCGGCCTCCCTGATCCGGCCCGAAGTGCCGCCTATGGATCAGGCGGTCGTCTCCTTCGCGCCTTTAGGGCCACCGTAGCCCGGGCCCCGGACTTTGTCACTGGGCGGTCGCTGAGGCTTCCGTGCGCGGACGCCCGGAGCGTCCGCGCAGCGGCGTGGCGGCGATCGCGACGGCCCCGAGCACCTCGCCACCCGCCTCCCGAAGGGCCCGCGCCGCCTCGCCGATCGTGGCTCCCGTGGTGACGACATCGTCGACGAGCAGGAAGGTGCGGCCGTCGAGCCGCCCCCGCGCGCGATGCACCCCGCGCAGGTTGGCCCGGCGTGCCTCGCGGCCGAGAGCCTTCTGCGTGTCGTGCGGGCGCGCGGCCCGCAGCACCCGCGCGTCGCGGTATCCGGTGCGTGCGAGAACGAGACGCACCGGATCGAAGCCGCGCCGGCGGTAGGCGGCGCGCGTCGAGGGCACGGCGCACAGCTCCACGACGGGCGACGCGGAGGCGGTGTCGGCGAGGGCGTCCGCGAGCGCCTCGGCGAGCAGCGCGGCCAGCGCGCTCGCAAGCCCCGTGCGCCCCTGCTTGCAGGCGAGCACGACGCGCCGCACCAGGCCCTCGTAGACCGCCCCGGCGTACACCGGGATGCCGCCCGGCGCGGTCGTACGGACCGACGTGGGGGCGAGACGCATCCGGCACGCGGGGCACAGCTCGCGCCCCTCGATCTCGCACCCGGCGCATCGGGTGGGCAGCACGAGCGCGAGCGCATCGAGCAGGGCGTCTCGCAGGGCGTCGCGGATGCCGTCTCGCATGCCGCGATCCTGTCGCGACGCGCGATGCGGGCGCGGCCCCGCCCCCGCATCCGGGGATAACTCCTACTGCTGGGTGGCGAGGAAGGAGGCGAGGATGCCCGTCTCCTGCCAGCCGCCGCTCGAGTTGCGACGCCACACCGCGCCGTCGGCGTCGCGCACGCGCATACCGTCGACGAAGTTGCCGCCCACGAGCTGCACGCCGCCCGTGAGGCGGCCCGCGGGCTCGCGGCGCCCCCCGATGTGGTAGAGGTCGACCCGCGCCTCGTCGCCGTCGTGCGACAGGGCCGCGACGGTCGAGGAGTCCACCCAGCTCGCGTCGATGAGCGAGGTCGACGCGACCGAGAGGCTCAGGGGGTCGCCGAAGCCGGTCGGCACGCCGTCGCCGTCCCGCACGATCCCGGCGATGGTGAGGGAGGGCCCACCGACGCCCTGCGTCGCGATCAGCAGGCGGGCGCCATCGCGCGAGACCTTCGCGGCGAGGATCGCGCCGTCGAGGTTCGGCGCGGGCATCTCATGCACGCCCCCCGCCGGGTCGATCGCGCGGATGCTGTCGGCATGGTCGCCGACGGCCGTCCAGACGAAGCCCCGCGCGTCGATGCTCGGGTCGATGAGCCCGGCGCGAGCATCGACGAGCACGGGGGCCTCGTCGACCGCCACGCGCCACACCCCCTGCGCGTTGCGCACCGCTGCGACCTCGGCATCTCGCCCGAGCGTCGCCCCGAGCGGCCCGAGCTGCTGCACCGACTCGCTGATGCCCGGCACCGGATCGGTCGTCGAGGCCGTCAGATACCCGAAGCCGCCCTCGGCGAGCCCCAGCGGGTCCGACTTGGCCAGGAACGACGACTCGGCGGTCTTGCCGCTCGACACGTCGATCGGGAACCCGCCGGCCGTCATCTGCACGGCCTTCACCTCACCGAGCGCCAGCAGACTCACCCGCAACTGCTGCTGCATGCGCCACCGGGTGTCGGCATCCTGGCCACCCGCCTCCGCCGACAGCGCCACGGTCGCCGTGCCGCTCTCGACCGTCACCCCGTCGGACTCGAGCTTGGAGCCCGTCGGGAACGAGGTGATGAGCACCCCGTTCTGATACCACGGGGCCGGCCCGGCGAGCAGCTGCCGCACGATGCGCTCGGCGCGGGTCGCCGTGTCGGGGAACCAGCGCACGTCCGGCACGAGCGCGGTTCCGCTGGGGTCGAAGAAGTACAGCGGATACGCCACGAAGCTGCGCTCGAAGCCGCGGTTGGAGAGCACCGTGCCCTTGGGTGCCGCCGAGATGCGCCACTCCCCGTCGTCGTTGAGCGCGAACTCGTAGTCGAGCGCCTGCGGTTCCGCGGGTCGGAGCTCCTTGTAGACGCCCGTCTCATCGACGGTGGCCTGCACGGTCGCGGCGATGCGCAGACGGTCATCGCCCCCGTTCGGCTCGGGCGACATCGGGGAGTCGGTCACGCGCACGAGGGAAGTCGGCGACCACTCCGCACGGAACTCGTCGCTGAGGAAGAGCCGCGCGATGCTGTAGTTGTTCTGCGGCGCGCGCTGCGCCGCGAGGAAGCCGGCGAGCACCTCCGCGGGCGTCTGGCCGTCCTGCGGCCCGTCGGGGAGGGTCAGCAGCCGGTCGTCGGACGCGTCGTCGCCGATCGTGAAGGTGCCGACCGGTCCGCCGGTCGGGATGCCGGCGCACCCGGTCAGGACGAGCGCTGCGGCGAGCACACCACCCGCGAGCGTGAGCATCCGGCGCCTCATCATGCCGCCACCTCCGTGTCGGGCGGCAGCGGGAGCGGCGAGAGGCCGCCGAGCTCGTCGCCGCTGTGTCGCGGCAGCGTCAGGCGGAAGCAGCTGCCCTCGCCGAGCTCCGACCACACCGCGAGCTCACCGCCGTGCAGAGCGGCATCCTCGAGCGAGATCGCGAGCCCGAGCCCCGTGCCGCCCGTCGTGCGCTGGCGGGACGGATCGGCACGCCAGAAGCGATCGAACACCCGCTCCACATCGGCAGGCGACATGCCGACGCCGTAGTCGCGTACGGCGATCGCGACGGCGCGCTCGTCGGAGTCGACATAGACCACGATGGGCTTCGCCTCGCCGTGATCGATCGCGTTGCCGAGCAGGTTCTGCATGATGCGCCGCACTCGGCGGGCGTCGATGTCGGCCTCGAAGTAGCCGCCGGGGGCGACGAGCCGGATCTCGCTGCCCTTGCCGTGGGCGAGCGGCTCGACGGCCGCGATCGACTCCTCGACGAGCCGCACGACGTTGGTCGGGTCGGTCTCGAGGTCGACGGCGCCCGCGTCGTAGCGGCTCATCTCGAGCAGGTCGGCGAGCATGAGCTCGAAGCGCCCGATCTGGGTGTGCAGCAGCTCGGCGGTCCGCGCGGTCGCGGGCGGGAAGTCCTCGCGCTGGTCGTAGAGCACGTCGCCCGCGAGACGGATCGTGGTGAGCGGTGTGCGCAACTCGTGCGACACATCCGAGACGAAGCGCTGCTGCACACGCGAGAGGTCGGCCAGCTGCCGGATCTGACGCTGCAGGCTGTCGGCCATGCGGTTGAACGAGCGCGCGAGGGTCGCGAGCTCGTCCTGACCCTTCACCGGCAGCCGCTCTTCGAGCTGCCCCGCCGCGAGCTTCTCGGACGCGTTGGCCGCGACCCGCACCGGGCCGACCACGAGTCGCACGACGAGGTACGCGACACCGCCGAACAGCAGCACGAGCGCCATCCCGGCCGCGATGAGGATGCCCTGCACGAAGTCGAGAGTCTGCTGCACGTCGGCGAGGTCGTAGACGAGGTAGAGCTCGAAGACTCCCCCGGCGACGGTGTCGATGTGCGCACCCGTCGTGATGCCCGGATCGGTGCCCGCCTCGGTCGGGATCGCGACAGGCTGCCAGGCGATCTCGCTGCCGTCGCCCTCCGCGACCGTCTCGGCGAGGCGTTGCGAGACGAAGGTCCTCTCGAAGTCGGCGGTGCTCACACGCGGGTCGATGACGTTCGGCACCTGACTCTGCCCGGGCGTGCGCAGGAAGCCGAGGTAGCTCGCGGTCGTGGAGCGCTGCACCGAGTCGAGAGCGGAGTCGGCCGTGGCCTGCACGTCGCCCGCATCCCCCAGCTCGGAGGCGTTCGTGAAGGTGCGCTGCGCCTGCTCGGCCGCGCGTGCCGCCTCCGCGAGCACCTGATCACGGCGGGAGTCGAAGAGATTGGTGCGCACCGAGGTCGAGATGACGACCCCGACGACGGTCACGGCGATCGCCGACAGCAGCACCGTGATGACGATCGTGCGAGCGCGCAGCGACCCGCGCCAGAGATGAACGAGACGATCCCGCCAGGCGCGCCAGTCCCATCTCACGGTCGCACCCTATGTGACGGCTCCTGCGCGGTACCCGACCCCGCGCACGGTGGTGACGATGCGCGGGTTGTCGGGGTCGTGCTCGACCTTCGCCCGCAGGCGCTGCACGTGCACGTTCACGAGCCGCGTGTCGGCCTTGTAGTGGTAGCCCCACACCTGCTCGAGCAGCATCTCGCGCGTGAACACCTGCTGGGGCTTGGCGGCGAGCGCGAGCAGCAGCTGGAACTCGAGAGGGGTGAGGTTGATGCGCTCGTCGCCGCGGCGCACCTCGTGGCCGGCGACGTCGATCACGAGGTCGCCCACCTGGATGCGCTCGGTCGTGTCGGGCAGCGCGGGTCGCAGGCGGGCCCGGATGCGCGCCACGAGCTCCTTGGGGTTGAACGGCTTCACGACGTAGTCGTCGGCACCCGACTCGAGTCCCTGCACGACGTCCGTCGGCTCGCCCTTGGCCGTCAGCATGATGATGGGGACGCCGCTCTCGCCGCGCACCGTGCGGCACACCTCGAGGCCGCTCATCCCGGGAAGCATGAGGTCGAGCAGCACGAGGTCGGGGCGCTCGCCGCGGAAGGAGTCGATGGCCGCCTTGCCATCCGCCGCGAACAGCGGGTCGTATCCCTCACCACGAAGGATGATGCCGATCATCTCGGCGATCGCCGGGTCGTCGTCGACCACGAGAATGCGCGCGTTCATGGACCTCGTTCGTTCCGTGTGCCCCGGGGCGGGGTGGTTCGCTTGACCCCAGGGTAGTGGCGGGCCCGAGACTCGTCACACCTCGCCGCGATCAGCCCTCCAGGAAGGCGTCTGCGCCTCCGTTCTCGAGGCGCGCGACCGCGTCGAGGTAGGCCGCACGGAACCCCGCGGAGTCCGCGAGCCCTGCGAGAGTCGGCAGCGCGAGGAACTCGAGCGGTGCGCCCGCTGCCGCCTGCATGAGCTGATCGGCCGACTCGTCGTCGAGGCTGAACTCCCCCGCGGCCGCCCGCCGGGTGAACTCACGCCAACTCGCGATGAGCTCGGCGCCCGTCTCGGCGGCCGCCCCGGAGGCGATGCGGTCGCGCAGCGTCGGCACGACGAACTTCGGGATGCGGTTGGAGGCATCCGTTCCGAGGCGCGCGAGGGTGTCGGCGACGTTCGCATTGCCGAAGCGCGCGAACAGCTCGTCGATGTAGCCGGGGAGGTCGAAGCCCTCGGGCGGCGTGAGGGTGGGAACGCCTTCGCGCTCCATGTAACGGCGCACCCAGGCCGCGATGCGTGGATCGGTGATGGCCTCGTCGACGAGCTCGTAGCCCGCGAGCCGGCCGATGTAGGCGACGGCCTGATGGCCCGCGTTCAAGAGCCGCAGCTTGATCGCCTCGTAGGCGTGCACGTCGGTCACAAGCGTCGCGCCGACCTGCTCATAGGGCGGGCGCCCGGCCGGGAAGCGATCCTCGATCACCCACTGCGTGAACGGCTCGCTCGCGACCGGCCACGCGTCGTGCACGCCGAGCCGCTCGTGGACGCGATCGACATCCGCGGGGGTCGTGACGGGCGTGATGCGGTCGACCATGGTCGAGGGGAAGGCGACCTCGGCGGCGATCCAGTCGGCGAGCTCCTCGTCGACCAGGCGGGCCACCGCCTCGACACTGCGCCGGGCCACCTCGCCGTTGCCCTGGATGTTGTCGCAGCACAGCACGGTGAACGCCGGCACGCCGCGGCGGCGGCGTTCGCGCAGCCCCGCGACGATCCATCCGAATGCGGTGCGCGGCGCGGTGAGGCCCTCGGCCGTCTCGGCGCGCACGAGCGGCTCGTCGACGGCGCGGCGCCCGTTGGCGGCGTCCTCGACGTAGCCGCCCTCGGTGATCGTGAGCGACACGATGCGCACGCCCGGGTCGGCGAGCTGCTCGAGCACGGCATCCGGGTCGTCGGGCGCGTGCAGGAAGCGGCGGATGGAGCCGATCACCTCGATCTCGTCACGGCCGTCGGGGTGCCGCAGCGTGAGCGTGTAGAGGCCGTCCTGCTCGGTGAGGGCGTCGCGCATGCGGGCGTCCCGCTCGAGCAGGCCCACGCCGCAGATCGCCCAGTCGTGCGCGAGCCCGGCGTGCATGAGCCGGTCGAGGTACATGGCTTGGTGGGCGCGGTGGAAGTTGCCGACCCCGAAGTGCACGATGCCGACGCGTGGCTCGTCGTCGAGGTAGTCGGGCGCGGAGGTGCCCTCAGGGAGCGTCGCGAGCACGTCGCGGGCGAGTCGGCGCATCGTCAGCCCTTGAGGTTGAGGTGGATGAGGATGCGGGCTCCCGCCTCCGGGCTCGCGCCCGACACGACGACACGCAGCCAGTTGCCGAACGTCGTCACCGGCAGTTCCGCGATGGCGGCCGACGCCGCGAGCACGACCGGGGTGCCCCGGCGGATCCAGGTGATGCCGTCGGGCGACACCTCGGCGGCGAGCTCGAGGTCGGGGTGCTCGCCCTCGGCCTGGATGAAGAACACCGCCTCGCTCGCCCAGCCGGCCTCGTAGGGCAGGGTCGCGAACTCCCCGTCGATGCGCACCCGACGGGCGAGCACGGAGGTATAGGTCGTCTGCATGGTGATGCTCCTGATCAGGTGGTGATGGTCGCCGGGACGGGGGCGTCATCGTCGATGTCGACGATCGCGCCCTGGGCGATGAGGGTCGAGCGCAGCGCCGCGTTGTCGAGCTCGTCGATCGTCCAGCCGTGGCGCGCACACAGCGCCGCGGCCGTGCCCGCGCCCTGTCCCATCGCCATGCAGGTCGCCATGACGCGCGCCGAGCCGAAGCCCGGCCCATCGGCGCTGAGGGTGCGCCCTGCGGTCAGCAGGTTGACGCTGCCGAGCGGGATGAGGCTGCGCAGCGGGATGTTGTAGGCCCGCTTCGGGTACACGAACTCGGTCTGGTCGATGCTGTCGGGCTCGTGGATGTCGATGACGTGGGCGCCCTTGGCCACGGTGTCCGGGAACGCCTTGGGAGCGACGACGTCGTCCTTGACGAGGTGGTACGCGCCGACGATGTGATAGGTCTCGCGCACCCCCGTCTGGATGCCGGACTTCGCGAGCCAGCACGCGCGGAACTCGGGGAACTCGCGTCGCAGCACCTCGATGAACGCGTGCAGGCTCTCGCGCAGCGCCACCTCCGTTCGGCTGAACCGCTCGGGGTCGCTCGCGTCGGTCGCCTCGCGCAGCAGGTTGATGCTGACCATGCCGTCGTGGAAGAAGGAGTTGATCCACGGGCCCCCGAACACCGGGAGCTCGCCCGCGGCGTGCAGTTCCGCGAGCCGCCCGCGGATGCGGTCCGAGACGGGCAGCACCCCGTCGACGGCGTCGTCGAACAGCCCCTGCCCGCCGAGCGCATCCGTGTCCACTCCCCCGAGCTGGAACCACAGGGTCGCCGGCTGCAGCACCTCGCCCTTCACGACCGGCAGACCGGCCGCCCGCACGACGTCGGCATCGCCGCTGCAATCGACCACGACATCCGCACGGTACGCGACCCGGCCCGCCTTGTTCTGCACGATGACATGCGTGAGCCGGCCGTCCTCGACGATGCAGTCGGAGAACCAGGAGTGGTACAGCAGGGTGACGCCCGCCTCGACGAGCAGCCGCTGGGCGGCGAGCTTCATGATCTCGTCGTTGACCGGGTAGTTGCCGCTGTCGCGCGTGACGTCGGCCCCGCCGAGCTCGGCTGCCAGCCGGAGCAGCTCGAGCGGGATGCCGCCCACGTGGTACTCCCCACCCAGGCGGAACTCGCTGATGGGCGTGACGAGCGCGCTCGTCGACATGCCGCCCACGAAGCCGTAGCGCTCGATGAGCAGCGTGCGGGCGCCGTTCCGCGCGGCGGCGATCGCGGCGATGAGCCCGGACGGACCACCCCCGCACACGATGACGTCGTAGGAGCCCGCCACCGGTGTCTCGCGCGGCGCTTCCGAGACGAACATGCTGTGCTCCCGCTGCCCTGCTGGGGTCATTCGGTGGAATAGACGACGGAGTCGAGGAACAGGTGCACCGAGCGATCGGTGTCGGTCTCGACGAAGAACACCGGGTTGATGAGGTCCTTGATGGACTTGTATCCCGGGGTGAGCGTGGGTGAGATGCCGCGCAGATCGAACACCTGGTCCATCGACTGAAGCTCGATGTACTCGCGCTTCTTGATGTCGACCGTGAGGCGCAGGTAGATCCAGTTGAGCTTGTCGGGGCTCTCGTTGTAGAGCAGATCCTGCTCGCCGCCCGGCACCCATTGGAAGCCGTCGGCCGAGCCGTCTTCGTAGCGCCGTCCGTACCATTGGGCGTCGACGCCCGGAACGCACCAGCCGTCCTTGACGCCGAAGTTCCAGTCCTCGGGGGTGACGCCCTCGGCCACCTGGTAGTACTGCCAGCGCTTGACGGGTTCGCCGCCCAGGGCGTTCACGTAGCGCACCCCGGGCATATAGCGGTATTCGCTGTCCTGCACGTCGAAGAAGAACCCGAAGGCGCGGATGTCCTCCTCGCCGAGGCCGAACCGGTCCTGTTCCGGGGTGTAGGCGTACCAGGTCTCGATCTGGATCTTGCTGGGGTCGCCGAAACGCGACAGCCGCTTGATGGCGTGGCCCATGCTGCCGGGCCGCGGGGGCTCGGTGTGCGGGCCGCCCGTGGGCGCCGTCGTGAGCTTGAGCGAGTAGGTGCCCTCCATCGACCCGTGCGAGGAGGCGAAGCGCATCGCCGCCGAGCTCAGCATGGTCGGCGCCCAGCTCTCGAGGTCGACGTTCGACTCGAACGACTCGAAGTTGTCGTAGACGAAGTTGGGCGTGAGGTCGAGCCAGCCGTTGAAGCCGGTGTCGAAGTCGTCGTAGGTGATGACGCGCGCGAGCGGGTTGAATCGCTCGAGGCCGCGGTCGTAGCTCAGAACCTTGTCCATGTCGTGCCTTTCGTGGCCGCAGCTGCGGGCCCGGTGCCGGAGGGGAGTCGGGATGAGCGTGCGGGGGCGGCATCACACCGCCCCCGCACCCTCATGTCGGTCTCAGTCGGTCAGGTAGACCGTGCTGAAGTTGATGAACTCGTTCGGCGGGATCACGATGCCCTTCACGTTCGAGGCCGCCGCGACGTTCACGTTGATCTCGAGGAGCGGGATCGCGGGGGTGTCCGCGCGCATGATGTCCACGGCCTGCTGGTAGAGCTCGAGGCGCTCGTCCGGGTCAGCGATCTGCTGGGCCTTGGTCGTCAGGGCGTCGAACTCCTCGTTGCAGTACCCGAGGCGAGCTGCCGCACAGTTGTAGAGGCGGTAGATCGTGTAGTCCGCGTCTCCGGTGATCGTCTGGTTGGGCTGAACGTCCATGTCCCAACCGTGGGTGCCGTCGTCGTTCACCGTGCCGAACTCCTTGAGCCAGCTCGCGGGGTCCAGCGCACGGGGCTCGACGGTGACGCCGATCTCCTGCCACGCCGAGATGAAGGCCTGCATCATGTTCGCGAAGCCCGCGCCGTTCGCGGTGCTGTAGATCGCATCCACAGTGAAACCGTCGGGGTAGCCCGCGTCCGCGAGCAGTTCCTTGGCGTGCTCCGGGTCGTACTCGACCATGCCGTCAGTCGGCTCGAGGCAGCCGAAGGCCGAGACCGGGCAGAACGACTTCATGGTGGCTGCGGTGTCGCCGAACAGCGACTCCTGGATCGTCTTCAGATCGAGGGCGGCCCACATGGCCTCGCGGACCCGCTGGTCCTTGAGGAACTCGTTCTTGTTGTCGAACCACAGGAAGTAGTAGCTGAGGCTCGACTGCTGCGTGAAGGTGACGTTGTCCATCGCCTTCACCTGCTCGACCTGGTCGTAGGGCACGTCGCCCACCACCTGTGCCTCGCCGTTGGACAGGGCCGTGATCTTGCCGTTGACGTCGGTGACCTGCTTCATGGTCAGCGTCTTGAGCTTGGCCTTCTCGCCCCAGTAGTTCTCGTTGCGCTCGAACACGAAGCGGTCGTTCGCCACGTACTCCGTGATCACGAAGGGGCCGGTGCCGATCGGCTTCGCCCAGTAGTCGTTGTCGGCCTGGATGGTGACATCCGAGTGCGAGAACTCGCCCTTGCCGATGTAGACGAGCGAGAGCACGCCGACGAGCGTTCCGGTCGGCTTCGAGGTGCGGATCGTCAGGGTGTGGTCATCGGTGGCTTCGATCTCCTGGATCGGTGCGAGCACCGTCTTGAGAGCCGCCTCCCAGCCGATGTACCGCTCGATCGACCCCTTGGCGTCGGCTGCGGTCAGCGGCGTGCCGTCGCTGAACTCGACACCCTCGCGGAGCTTGAAGACGAGGGTGGTCTCGTCGACCCACTCCCACGACTCGGCGAGCTTCGGCTGCGGCTTGCTGTTCTCATCCAGCACGACGAGCGCCTCGAGGGTCTGCGAGATCGCCATGTTGATGCCGATCTCGAGCGGAGCCGCCGAGATGTCGGATCCCGCCCAGCCGTAGGCCGGGATGAAGGTCAGGTTCTGCTGCTCGTCGGGGAGCGGCTCGCCGCCGCCGGCAGTCTCGCCGGCGGGGGAACAGCCCGAGAGCGCGAGGGCCGCGATTGCCGCCGCAGCGGCCACCGAGCCCAACTTCGCACGAAGCGATGTCATTGCTATCTCCTTTGATTGGTGGAACTTTGGTGCGGTTCGTCTGCCGACTACGTCGTGGGCAGCGCGAACGTCGAGGCGACCGGGTAGTGATCGCTCGGCGCGATCCCCCGATCGAAGAACTCCACGACCTCGGCGCTGCGGGCGCGCGCGGGGCCGCGGAAGAAGATGTAGTCGATCGTCTTGTGCGGGCTCGCGATCGGCGACTTGGGAGTGCCGACCGTCTCGCGGAACACGTTCGGCACGACCGGATGCGTGGGCGGGGCCTGACGGTTGAGCGCCGAGAACGAGTCGAGGTAGCCGGCGTTGCCGATCACCCAGATCGCGGTCGCGATCGCGTTCGTGTCGCTCGCGAAGAACACCGGCTCGTCTGGCTGCCCGAGCCGATCGAGCTCGTCGACGACGCGTCGCGCCTGCGGGGTGCGCTGGTTGACACCCGTTTCGACCTCGACGGCGTTGCCCGAGTAGGAGAGGTGCGCGGTGGTCCAGAGGATCGTGCGTGGGCCGCCCGCGACGCGCAGCCGCACCCAGAACAGGCGTGCGTGGGCGTCGTGGATGCCGACATCCTCTGCCCCGTGCTCGACCTCGCTGAACAGCTCGGTGTTCCACCAGAGGTTGCTCTGCGACTCCCAGCCCGGGAAGTCGTCGTGCACGCGCGCGTGACCGGGCATGGCGGCGTCGAGCAGATCGCGCGACCAGGTGCGGGTCTCCTGCGTCGCGAGGAGGTCGGGCGCGCGGCGCTCGTACATGGCCCGCATCGCGTCGACGCGCTCGGCCGCGTGGTGGTCGCCCCACAGGTTGTGGGTCTGGGCGATGACGTTGAGGCTCATCAGGAGATCTCCCGCTGGTCGGCCGGCCGCGCCGGCGTGATGTCATGGTTGAAGCGCAGGACTTCACGGCGCGCCCCGCGCACCCGGAATGTCGTGAGCGAGCAGTTGTCGGGCGAGCCGAGGGGCATGTGCCCGGGGCTCGGGAGGCCCAGCATGTGGGCCGCGGCGAGACGGATGGGGTTGCCGCTCGTGAAGATCACCGCGACCTGGTCTTCGTCGCGCTCGGCGAGCTCGGCGACGACGCGTTCGATGGCCGCGGCGACCCGCTCCCGGGTCTCGGCGAAGGTCTCGCCGCCCACGCCGCGCGCGATGTCCTCGCCCGCGGCGACCGCCGCGACGATCTCGGGGTGCTCGGCCTCGATCTCCTCGAAGGTGCGACCGGCCCAGTCGCCCACGCTCATCTCGCGGAGAGCCGGGTCGATCCGTACCTCGGCGCCGGTGCGAGCGGCGTACTCGGCGGCGGTGTCGCGCACGCGCGGCAGGTCGCTCGACGCGACGAGGTCGGGTGCGGGCACCTCGGTCACGAAGCCCGCCGCGAAGAGCTGCGCCTGGCGCCGGCCCGTCTCGGTGAGCCCGGAGTCGCTCTGCCCCTGGTAGCGGCCCTCGAGGTTCCAGACCGACTCTCCGTGTCGCACGAGGTGCACGGTGATCGTGGCGCTCACGGCGTCTGCTCCAACCAGGGACGCACGACCGGCACGGCCGCGAGCAGCGCACGCGTGTACGGGTCCTGCGGGTTCTCGAACAGCTCCGATCGCAGATGTGCTCGATGACCGAGAGGTCGTGCGAGATGAAGAGGTAGGAGAGCCCGAGGTCGGCCTGCAGGTCTTCGAGCAGGTTGAGCACCTGCGCCTGCACCGACACGTCGAGGGCGCTCACCGCCTCGTCGCAGATGATGAGCTTCGGCCGCAGCGCGAGCGCCCGGGCGATGCCGATGCGCTGCCGCTGCCCGCCCGAGAACTGGTGCGGATAGCGGTCCGAGTAGTCGGGGTTGAGGCCGACGCGCTCCATGAGATCCTTCGCTTCGGCCGTCCAGCGGTCGCGCGGCACGATCCCGGTGTGCACCCGCCACGCCTCGGCGATGAGGTCGCGCACGGTGAGACGCGGGTTGAGCGAGGCGTACGGGTCCTGGAAGACCATCTGCATGTCGCGGCGCACCTCCTTCAATTCGCGCGGGGTGAGCTTCGTGATGTCCCGGCCCTCGAAGCGGATCACGCCGCCGGCGCTCGGGACGAGGCCGATGACGGTGCGCGCGATCGTCGACTTGCCCGAGCCGGACTCGCCGACGAGCCCCACGGTCTCGCCGGGACGGATCTCGAAGTTGACATCCGAGACGGCGAGCTTCTCGCCGACCTTGCGCAGCAGGATCGACGAGCGGATCGGATACGAGACCTTGAGATGCTCGACGGTCAGCAGCGGAGTGGCCTCAGCCATGGCTCAGCACCTCCTCCGCTGCGGCGTGCCCGGGCGGCCAGCCGACCGGTTCGCGGAGCGGCGGAACCGTCGTGCGGCACACCTCGGTCGCGAACGGGCAGCGGGGATGGAAGGAGCAACCGGTCGGCAGCGCCAGCAGGTTGGGCGGCGACCCCACGATCGGGGTCAGTCGCTTGCCGCTCGAGACGTTGCTCGGGATCGAGTTGAGCAGGCCCTGGGTATAGGGGTGCGCCGGGTAGTCGTAGACGTCGCGGATCTGGCCCGTCTCGACGATGCGCCCGGCGTACATGATCGCCGCGCGGTCGGCCACGTCGGCCACCACACCCAGGTCGTGGGTGATGAGCACCATCCCCATGCCCGTCTCGGCCTGCAGGTCGGCGAGCAGGTTCATGACCTGCTTCTGCACGGTCACGTCGAGAGCCGTCGTCGGCTCGTCGCCGATGAGTAGCTTCGGCTCGAGGGCGATCGCCATCGCGATCATGATGCGCTGGCGCTGACCCCCGGAGAACTGGTGCGGGTAGTCGCGGATGCGGGTCTCGGCATCCGGGATCCCCACGCGCTTGAGCAGTTCCAGCGACTTCGCCCACGCCTGCTGCTTGGGTACACCGCGACGGCGACGGAAGACCTCGGCGAGCTGCCAGCCGACGCGGAACACCGGATTGAGCGAGCTCAGCGGGTCCTGGAAGATCATGGCGATCTCGGTCGCGCACAGTTCGCGCACCTTGCTCGTGGGCTGCGCGGCGAGATCGAGCCCGCGGTAGCGGATCTCGCCTCCGACGATCGATCCGGCTGGCTTCGGCAGCAGGGCCATGATCGCCTGCGCGGTCACCGACTTGCCCGAACCGGACTCGCCGAGGATCGCCACGGTCTCGCCCGCCCGCACGTCGAAGCTCACGCCGTCGAGGGCGCGCACGACGCCCGCCGAGGTGGAGAACTCGACCTTGAGGCCGTCGACGCTGAGCAGGAGCTCGTCGGGTCGGGCCACGGGGTGCAGGGTCTTCGTCATCAGGCGCTCCGGAGCTTCGGGTCGAATCGATCGCGCAGCGCGTCGCCGAGGATTCCCGTGGAGAGCACGAGGGTCGCGAGCGCGATACCGGGAAGGGTCGAGATCCACCACGCGGTACCGAGGTAGGCGGTGCCGTTGTGGATCGTGGCGCCGAGGCTCGGCGTGCCGAGCGGCACCCCGACTCCGAGGAAGGAGAGCGCAGCCTCGAGCAGCACGACGTGACCGAACTGCACAGTCGCCACGACGAGGATCGGCGCGATGCAGCCCGGCAGCAGCGTGCGGAAGATGATGTGGGCGTGGCTCGCACCGAGCGTGCGGGCCGCCTCCACGTACTCCCGGCTGCGCAAGGTCAGCACCTGACTGCGCGTCACGCGGGCGAACACCACCCAGTTGGTGATCGAGATCACGACGATCACGTTCCAGAGGCTCGGACCGAGCACGGATGCCAGCAGGATCGCCAGCAGGATCGCGGGGAACGCGAGCTGCACGTCGGCCACGCGCATGAGCACGTTGTCGACCCAGCCTCCGAAGTGACCGGCGAGCAGGCCGAGGAGAACCCCGAACACGCCCGCGAACAGCAGCGTCGAGACGCCGACCGTGAGCGAGACGCGCGCGCCCATCATCATCTGAGCGAAGAGGTCCTGGCCGACCTGGTCGGTGCCGAACACGGCGAACGAGCCGTCGGGCAGCGTCGTCCCGGGGGGCTTCAGCCGCAGGATGACGTCGGTGCGCAGCGGGTCGTAGCCGTAGAGGATCGGCACGATCACCGCGCCGACGATGAACAGCGCGATGACGATGAGCGGCACGACGATGCGCGCGGTCACCGCGCGGCGTGCCCGCTGGGCGCGCTGCATGGTCTGCATCGCGATGGTGGGAGGGGCGGCGGTCATTTCGCGAGCCTCACTCTCGGGTCGAGGTAGCCGTACACGAGGTCGACCACCAGGTTCACGACGACGAACGCGGCGGCGATGAGCATGACGCAGGCCTGCACGAGCGCGTAGTCGCGGGTCAGGATCGAGCCGACGAGCAGCTTGCCGATGCCCGGGAAGCTGAAGACCGTCTCGGTGATGACCGCGCCGCCGAGCAGCGTGCCGAACTCGAGGCCGACGACAGTGATGACCGGGATGAGCGCGTTGCGCGTGGCGTGGATGAAGATCACGATGCGCTCGGAGAGACCCTTCGCGCGGGCGGTCGTGATGTACCCCTCTCCGACGACCTCGAGCAGTCCGCTGCGCGTCATACGGGTGAGGATCGCGATGAACGGAAGAGCGACCGTGACCACCGGCAGCACGAGGGCGGCGGGGCTGCTGAAGCCCGTGCTGGGCAGCAGCTTGAGCATCTGCGAGAACACGAGCATGAGCACGACACCGACCCAGAAGCCGGGGAGCGACTGCGTGAGCAGACTCGCCGTCGTGACGATGCGGTCGGTCGGGCGGTTCACGCGCAGCGCGGCGAGCAGCCCGAGCGGGAAGCTCACGACGACGGCGAGCATGCACGCGAGCACCGCGAGCAACGCCGTGTTCGGGAGCGCCTGCCCGACGAGCGTCATGACCGGAACGCCCTGCGTGTAGGAGTTCCCGAAGTCACCGGTCACGGCGCCTGCCAGATAGGCGAAGTACTGGACGATGAGCGGTTGGTCCAACCCCATCCGCTTGCGCAACTCGGCGAGCTGCTCCGGCGTCGCGTCCATCCCGGCGATGAGCAGCGCCGGGTCGGCCGGCACGAGTCGCACGATGATGAAGACGACCGTCACTACGCCCCAGAGCACGAAGACGGCGAGCAGCACCCGCCGGATCGTGTATCCGAGCATCTCTACCTCCATGGGATCAGCTTCGATCCCTGGTTCGGGTTTCGGGTTCGTCGATGAGACCCGCAACGTTATCGCTAATGAACCTTCCCTATCGTCGCCCGAATGTCAACCCAGGGAAGTTCCCTCGATTTGACCGGGGTTTTTGATCCCGACTCCTACCGATTGCTCTCGCAACTTTCGCCTTTGACACCCGATAGAGATAACGCTAACGTTGCGCTCACCTACGCCCGCCACTGATCGGCGGGCCTCAACGACGGCTAAGGAGTCATAGGTGACGAGCCCCGATGTCGCGAGTACCGCAGCAGGTCTGCGCGACGCGATCCGCAGCAGCGATCTGCGCCTGTCGAAGTTCAATCCGCTCGCGCGGATCCTGACCTTCGACGATTTCAACCACGGAGCCCATGGCTGGGTCGAGCTGGGCGGCAACTACAACGGCCGCGGCGATCTCGACTCGATGGACGAGCACTTCCGCGACTTCCGCCCGCCGCAGCTCTCGAACCAGAACTTCTTCGACGTGGGCACCCACGGCGGCATGACCGGTACCTACTCGCTCAAGCTCGCGACGCGGAAGGCGGCCGGACACACCGCCACCGCCATCCGCCGGCTCACCATGAGCGGTCGCGGGCTCCTGCAGATCGAGGCCTATCTCGCCTGGAAGGTCGAGGCCAACCTCACCGGCGGCGACGAGGTCAACAGCTACGGCGACATCAGTTGGGATGCGAACTCGCACCCCACCGAAGCGCAGTTCGGCGCGTTCACGGTCGCGACCGACCTCGACCACGACGGCATCCGGTACCACAACGTCATGCGGTTCCAGAACGCCGACGAGGACGGCAAGATCATCCAGAAGTGGATGTACCCCACCGTGGCCGAACCGACCCCGCACGAGCGCTTCGAAGGAAAGCACGACTACGGTCGCTACACCGACTTCACAGCTCCCAACCCCGACGACTGGCGCTACCTCAACGACGAGCGTCAGGAGGCCTGCTACAACGAGGTGCCGACCAAGGTCAACTGGCACTACCTGCGGTTCCTGATCGACACCACGACACGCTCGAACGTCGAGTTGCAGTTCAACAACGACGTGTACGACCTGCGCGATGTGCCGGTGCCGCCGTATGCCGAGAAGTACGAGTCGCTCGAGAGCCTGCTCAACTTCTACTTCTCGGTGCGCACTCTCGGTCCGTACCGCAACTTCCTCTTCCTCGACTCCGTCGTCATCTCGGCAGATTGGTGAACTAAGAACATGCGTCAGTCGCAGAGCGCCGTGCTGGAGCGCGGCGTCGACCTCGAGAAGGTCCATGAGACCGAACCGTTCGAGACCGCGTGGGCGGGTGAGGCCCGGTGGTACGTGCAGTTCCTGCGTCCCGCCCCGGGCAGCCAGGTCGAGTTCCGCGTGCAGATCTCGCCCGACGGACTCAACTGGATCGACCACGAGAGCATTGCTCCGCTAGCATCCGAGGCGGTCGGGCTGTTGTCGATCCCCGTCGTCAACTTCGGCCACTGGCTCCGTCTCCGGAGCGAGCAGAAGTCAGGCGACGAGGCCCCGATGCTGCGCATCTACCTCGAGCTCAAGGAGTAGACGGAGCCTCTCATGGTGCGCAAGACGGATGGCCCGCGGCGTCGAACGCTGCAGGACGTGGCCGATGCTCTCGGCCTCACGGCCAATACCGTCTCGCGCGCCCTCAACGACAAGCCCGGCGTGAGCGCCGCGACGCGCGCGCTCATCAAGGCCGAAGCCGAGCGGATCGGGTATGTGCCGAACGTGCATGCCCGATCCCTCGTGCTCGGCTCCCGCAAGACCATCGGCGTGATCCTGACCGACCTCGCGAACCCGTTCTTCAACGACCTCGTGAGCGAGGTCGAGGAGCTCGCGATCAACTCCGGCTACACCCTGCTGTTGCTGTTGTCGGATGAGGATCCGGAACGCGAGCAGGTGGCCGTCGAGACGGCCCTGCGCTCGGGTGTCGACGGCATCCTCGGCGTTCCCGTGCAGGGCAGATCGAACCCGTGGGAGGCCGTCACCCGCGCCGGAGTGCCGCTCGTGCTCATGGCGCGCGAGCTGCCCGAGCTCGGCGTCGACCTCTACTCCAACGACAACGAGGCCGGTCGCCGACTGACCGTCGAGGCGGTCATCGACCGCGGCGCACGCGACATCGTGCTCGTCGAGGAGGACCTGCGCATCTCGACGGTGACGCATCGTGTCGACAGTTTCCACCGCGCGCTCGAGGCGCACGGCATCCCCTTCGACTCGAGCCGGATGGCGCTCGTGCCGTCACGACGCACCGCCCGCGGCGCGTCGCTGTGGCGCGGTGAAGACGCCTACCGCGTGATCAGCGACCTGCTGGACACGGGACGCGTGCCTGACGCGTTCCTCGTCGGAAACGACTACTTCGCGCTCGGACTGTACGCGGCGCTGCGGGAACGCGGACTGCGCGTGCCCGACGACGTGCTCGTGATCGGCTGGGGCGACTACCCCTTCTCACGCTTCCTCGACCCGCCCCTCTCGACCCTGCGGCTGCCCGCGCTCGATGTCGCCCGCCGTGCCACGAGCCGCCTGCTCGCTCTCATCGACGGCACCGCCGAACCCGGACCGGTGACCGAGTACTTCGCGCCGGAGCTCGTGCTCCGCGCATCCACCCATCGCTGAAAGGCACCTGATCATGTCCAACCACGCCGCCGTGATGCCGGAGCTCGGCCGCATCGAGATCCAGAGCGTCGACGAGCCCACCCCCGGTCCGCGCGAGGCCGTCGTGCAGATCGAGGCGGTGGGGGTGTGCGGTTCCGACACCGCCTACTTCACCGTCGGGCGCATCGGCGACTGGATCGTCGACGGCCCGATCATCCTCGGGCACGAGTGCGCAGGTAAGGTCATCGCGGTCGGATCCGACGTGACCCAGGTGGCGGTCGGCGACCGTGTCGCGATCGAGCCCGGAACGCCGTGCCGCGACTGTCGCGACTGCATGGCGGGCCGCTACCACCTCTGCCCCGACCTGGTGTTCTTCGCGACGCCGCCCTACGACGGCTCCCTCGTGCAGCGCATGGCGATCGACGAGCGCCAGCTGTTCCGGATGCCCGACTCGATGTCGTACGAGGAGGGAGCGCTGTGCGAGCCGCTCTCGGTCGGCATCTGGGCGTGCCGGCGAGCGGGCTTGGAGCCCGGCGACCGCGTGCTCGTCACGGGCGCCGGCCCGGTGGGTCTGCTCGCGGCGCAAGCGGCGCGCGCCTTCGGGGCGAACTCGGTGACGGTCACCGACATCGCCGACTTCCGCCTCGACATGGCGCGTGAGCTCGGCTTCGACGTAGAGCGCGTCGGCGAGGGCACGAGCCGCGACTTCGACGTGCTGCTCGAGTGCTCGGGCGCCCCGACCGCCCTCGCCGACGGATTGTGGCGGCTGCGCACCAACGGGCGCGCCGCGATGGTGGGCATGCCCAAGCAGGATGTGACCCTCGCGCTGTCGCGCCTCAACGTCAATGAGCTCACGATCGGCCTCGTCAACCGCTACGCGCACACCTGGCCGATCGCGATCGAGCTCATCTCGAGCGGCCGCGTCGACGTGTCCTCGCTCGTGACGCACCGTTTCCCGCTCGATGAGACGGCGGATGCGATCATGCTCGCGCGCAACGTGCCCGACTCGGTCAAGGCGATCATCGCTCCCCAGCAGCGCTCCGCCTGACACCTGCGCGGTCAGGCGGACGCGTCGGCGAGGATCTCGTCGGCGACCGCCGTGCTCGTGACGATGCTCGTGATGAGCTTCCCCGCTGCGAGCGCCCGGATGACCGGAGCCCGATTGCCCGTGTAGACCACCGCGACCACCTCCGGCACGCGGCGCAGCTCGTCATACGAGATGCCGAGCACGCGCTCGGTCGCCGGCGTCGTCACCGGGGCGCCGTCACCGTCCACGACGATGCCGCAGACCTCGCCGATCGCGCCCGCGTGTGCGAGTTGCTCGCACTCGCGCGCCGTGAGCGAGTCGTAGAGCCCGGATGCGCCCGCACTCCAGCGGCCCACCGTCACGACCGCGACGTCGAGCCGCGGGTACGCCGACATCGCCCACCTGATGGTCGGGTCCTGCCGCAGATCGCGCGCCGACGCCGCGGTCGGCGTCACGAACGGCGCGTAGAAGACGCGCGAACGACCCGAGCTCTTCGCCGCGACATCCCGCACGAGCTCCACGGGCCCGATCCCGGTGACCTCGGAGGACAGCACCCCGGTGAGCTGCACGACCGTGCAGTCGCCGAGCGACTCGAGCTCCTCCCCCATCGCGATGAGGGCGAGGCTCGACGAGATGCCGACCACCGAGGCGCGTCCGGCGAGCTCGGTGACCACTCGCGCGCTCAAGCGCCCCACGGCCCGGCGCACGGCATCCGGTTCGCGGCCCACGGCATCCGCCACCACGACCGCGCGTCGCAGGCCGAGCGCTCGCCGCAGTCGCTCCGATCGCTCGGGGTCGGCGGCGCTCGGCGCGATCTCGATGTGCACGAGACCGCGGCGCTTGGCCTCCTCGAGCAGTCGCGCGACCTTGAAGCGCGAGATGCCGAACTCGCGCGCGATGTCGAGCTTGGTGACGTCGTCGAGGTAGTAGCGGCGCAGGATCGCCTCGATCATCGCGTCGGTGTCGGATGCGATCGTCACCGTTGCCTCCCTGCGCCTGCGCTCAGATGAGCGTTCGAACCGTGTCCTCAGCCTTGAGGCTAGTAGCTGGCGAAGGATTGGATGGAAACCGCCACTCCTGTTTCCGCTCATCTGAGCTTCCTGCCCCGAGGAACCACCCCATGCACGAACAGCAGACCCCGGCCAGCTACTCCGAACCCGCGCGCGAGGTGCCCGTCGTCGCCGACGTCGACGTGCTCGTGGTGGGCGGTGGACCCGCCGGCGTCGGAGCCGCGATCGGGGCCGCGCGCACCGGCGCATCCGTCTTCCTCGTGGAGGAGATGGGCGCGCTGGGCGGCATGTGGACGCAGGGGCTCGTGATCACCCTCGCGGGATACAACTCCTGGCTGCAGCCCGACCGCGTGCGGGTCGTCGACGGCGTGGGCGGCGAGTGGTTGCGCCGCGCGGCCGCGATGGGCGGTGCCGTCGACCACGACGGCTGGGTGCTCTCGACCGACCCCGAGAAGATGAAGCTCGTGGCCGACGAGCTGCTGGAGGAGGCCGGTGTCGACTTCCTGCTGCACGTGCTCGCCACCTACCCGATCGTCGAGGACGGCGCCGTCACCGGCTGCCTCATCGAGACCCGCGAGGGCCGCCAGGCGATCCGGGCCAAGGTCACGGTCGACGCGACCGGCAACGGCGACGTCATCGCGCGCTCGGGGGACGACTGGCTCAAGGGCGACACCCTGCAGCCGATGACCCTGCCCATGTACCTCTCGAATGTGCGCACCCTGCCGGGCGTCGATGCGGGCGAGCCCGCCCGCATCCGCTCCGGACCCGAGCCGGGTGACCTCGACCAGTACGGCATGGACGACGCGGAGGCGGCGCGCCAGGACGTCGTGATCGACCGTCAGTCGATGCGGGATGCCAAGGAGCGCGGCGAGCTCCCCGTCTTCGGCGGCCCCTGGTTCGGCGGACTCGAGAAGGACGTCGTGTGGGTCAACTCGGTGCGCGTGATCGGCGACGCCACCGACAACCGGGATCTCACGCGCGCCGAGGTGCAGGGGCGGCGGGACGCCTTCGCGATCCACGCCTACCTGCGCGACAACGTCGCGGGCTTCGAGGAATCGCGGCTGCAGCAGACGGCCCCGACCATCGGCATCCGCGAGACCCGCCGCCTCGTGGGCGTCACGACCCTCACGGGCGACGAGGTGCGCGCCGCCGCGCAGCCCGCGGACTCGATCGCCCTCGGCGCCTGGCCCATCGACGTGCACCCCGTCGACGGCCACGCCGGCTCGCACGTCATGTACGTTCCCGAGCCGTTCGGCATCCCGTATCGCGCCCTCGTGCCGGCCACGACCGACGGCCTGCTCGCCGCGGGGCGCTGCATCTCGGTGGATCGCGAGGCGCTCGGCAGCGCGCGCGTCGGCGCGACCTGTACCGCGACGGGACACGCCGCGGGCGTCGCGGCCGCCTTGAGCGCGCGCACCGGCGTGCAGCCGCGTGCCGTCGACGTCGCCGAACTGCAGGCACGGTTGCGCGAGCAGGGCGCGCTGCTGACGGCCGACGAGGTGCGGCCCCGCGACGCGCGATGACGGCTCGGCGGTTCATCGCGCACCGCGGCGTGCACCTGGGCTGCACGATCGCGGGTGAGAACTCGCTCGAGGCGGTCGCCCTCGCACGGCGGGCCGGTTTCGCGTGCATCGAGACGGATGTGCGCCTCAGCTCCGACGGCGAGCTGGTCGTCATGCACGACGAGACCCTCAACCGCACCGCTGCGCTCGCCGACGGCACCCCGCTCCCGGCCCCGGTGCGGGTCGACGAGGTGCCCCTCGGTCGGCTGCGCAGCGAGTACCGGCTGAAGGCGCGTGACCCGGAGGCGCGCACCGGCATCCCGACGCTCGAGGAGTACCTGCGAGCCTGCGTCGAGGCGCACCTGCTGCCCTTCATCGAGCTCAAGCTCGACGGGCCCACCGAGCTCGTGCAGCGCGTGCTCGAGCTGGCCGACGACATCGTCGGGCGCGGCGGCTACGTCATGACCTCGAACGGCCGGGTCAACCGCACGATCCGCCGACTCGGCATCCACGACGTGCCGCTCATGGACATCCTGTACCAGGCACCGTCGTTCGCGGATGTCACGGCGCTCGGCGAGGTCACGGTCGCCATCAGCGCCACCCGCTACGCCCGCGCCGAGCACCTCGGCTTCGTCGACCCGACCACGGCGTCGACCTCATCTCGACCGATGTGCTCGCGCCCGACCTCGCGCCCGGCGCGCCCGTGCTGCTGGCGGTCGACGCGGGCGACGACGCCATCGTTCGCTCCCCCGACGGCGCGCGGCTCGCGCTGCGCACTCCCCCGCGGCTCGCCTTCGGCGGCATGTTCCTCGAGATCGAACTCGAGGGCGGATGCGAGGTGCGACTCGGGCCGCAGCGCTTCCGGCTCGCGAGTGCCGAGCCGCGGCGGTTCCGGCACCAGGTTCTCGTGTTCGACGCGCCGGCGGAGACGACCGTGACGACCGAGCCCGGCAGTCGCATCCGCTCGCTGCGCCTCACGGTCGCCGAGTACTGAGCGGCCGCGTCGTCGGCGTCACTCGGTCGTCGGAAGCGTGATGGGGCGCGTCGCGTCGAGCGAGAGCCGGAAGCGACGTTCGGCCCGGCGGTGCACGCGCCCCGTCGAGAGGTACCAGACGATGCCGACGAGAGCCATGACGAACGCCATGGCCGCGACGAGGAAGACCGCGCCGCGCGCGCCCCAGGCGTTGGCCGCGAGGCCGATGAGCGGGGCGCCCACCGGTGCGCCGCCGGTGAAGGCGGCCATGTACATCACGAGCACGCGCCCGCGCACCATCGGGTCGGTGTGCGCCTGCATGTAGGCGTTCGCGGTGCCCATCAGGGTGACGATCGTGAAGCCGCACGCCGCACCCGTGACGGCGTACGACCAGAAGTCGGGCATCGAGGCCGACAGCGCCGTCGCGAGCGCGACCAGCAGCGCGAACAGCACGATGCGTCGCATGCGCACCACCCGCATCCGGGCGAGGAAGAGCGCCCCGGTGAGCGAACCGACGGCGTAACAGGAGGTGACGAGGCCGAACGCCCACGCCGGTTGCCCGAAGCTCACCGCCATCGCCCCCGCGTAGATGGCGAACTGGGTGACGAACGCGCTCGAGATGAGCACCATGCCGAGCAACAGGAGGATGTCGGAGCGATGCCGAACGTAGCGCACCGCGGCCCGCATGCTCGCGCTCGAGGCATCGCGCAGTCGCGGCGAGAACTCGGCCCGGCGCATGGCGGCGAGCGAGACGACGAGCGCGAGATAGGTGGCGGTGTTGAGGATGAAGATCCAGCCGGAGCCGATCACGCCGATGAGCACACCCGCGAGAGCCGGCCCGGTCAGACGTGCCACGTTGAACTGCACCGAGTAGAGGCTGATCGCGTTGACGATCTTGTCGGGGCGCACGACGTCGCCGACGAACGACTGTCGCAGCGGCTGATCGAAGGCCATGATGATGCCCCAGATCGCGGTGAAGACGAACATGTGCGGCAGCAGGAGCACGTCGAGCACGAGCAGAGTGCCGAGTGCGAGGGCGAGCACGCTGAACAGGCTGCTCGTGATGACGAGCATCGTGCGCCGCTCGAAACGGTCGACGACTCTGCCGACCACCGGGATGAGCACCACCCCCGGAAGGGCCTGGAACATGATCGCGACGCCCATCGCCGCGGCATCTCCGTCGGTGAGCTCGGTGAGCACGACCCAACCCATGGCGGTGGCCTGCATCCAGGCGCCCATGCTCGAGGCGAGGGCGCCGAAGAACCAGATGCGGAAGTTGCGCACCCGCAAGGAGCGGAACATGCCGCCGCCCCCGATGTCGATGAGGCCCGTATCGGTGGGCTCGGTCGCGCTCATCCGCGGAGCATCTCGGCCATGAGCTCCGAGACCCGCGTGCCCCTCGTCGGTCACCTGGACGATGATGCGCCGACCGTCGTCGGGGTCGCCCACCCGCCGCACGAGGCCGGCAGCCTCGAGGGCGTTGACCGTGCGGTTGATGGCGGGCGGCGTGACGCTCTCCATGCGGGCGAGATCGCTCGGCGTCGCCGAGCCGCCGTCATGGAGGTGGGTCAAGACGTCGAACTGCGTCTCGCTCACGACCTCGGTGATGCGCACCTCGCCGATCCGGCGCGCGAGGCGCAGCACCTCCATGCGGAACCGCTTGGCGTCTTCCTCGATCGACACGACGCTCACGCTAGTTCATTAACCTTGTTAATGAAAATCACGGCGGCGTCTCCCGGGCTCCCCGAGCGTGCCGACATGTGGAAACATGGGCCCAGGCCACGCCCGCACCGGGGGGAAGGGGAACGCGTGACGGAGTTCACCGGCGCATTCCCGGCGCCCACCTGGACGCCGCCCGCCCGGGAGCCGTTCGTGCCACTCCGCCCCCTCACCCTGGGACAGATCCTCGCCGGCGCCTTCCGAGCGCTGCGCCACAACCCGGCCGTCACCCTCGTGCCCGCGATCGTGCTCTCACTCGTGGCCACGGCGCTCGCCACAGTCTTCGGGCTGTTCGTGATCGACCCGCTCCTGGTGGAGAGCGGATCGGGGCTCGGCGTGGAGCTGTACGGCTGGGTCAGCGGGTTCGCACTCGGGGCGATCGGCTGGGTCGTCGCCCGCGCGCTCGTCTTCGGGGCCGGCACCCTGCAACAGGGCGTCTCGAGCGTCGACGTCGCCCACGCGGTGGTCGGCCGCCGCCTCACATCGGGTGGGCTCCGCCGTCGCACCCGCGGGATCCGGGCCCCGCTTGTGGCGTGGACGGCGATCGTCGTGATCGCCGTGATCGTGGGCGGCCTGCTCGGGATCGCGTTGTACGGCCTGATGGGCCTGTCGAACCCGCTGCTGGGCGTGCTCGCGACCTTCCTCAT
>SMFF01000130.1_pt1 | contig 27788 bp, 28 predicted proteins | sample 2456181 | NCBI WGS metagenome assembly SMFF01 (sample SAMN10132611, study PRJNA489261) | soil metagenome | isolation source: day120 antibiotic-loamy sand soil ammended with raw manure from dairy cow... | place: USA | collected 2015-04-01
GCATGCGTATTGCGATCCTGGCGTTTCTGGAGCAGCATCCCAATGGAAAATCAGGCGACGTCGCACTTAGCGAAGTCGCCCGCATAGCCATTATGCAGAACAAGGAACGTTTGACACCCGCCCCGAGGAACGCTGCTGTTTAAGTGGCTTCTTTCACCCGATAAACGAGCACTGCGGTTCTGGCCAGGCTGAGCACCTTGATGGTGACGCTGCCCAGCAGCAAACGTGACAGACCGCTGCGGCCGTGACTGCCAATGAAGATAAGGTCGCAGCCTTCTTCTTCGGCGGCTTGCACCAGGCCATCGGCCACATTGAAATTGGATACCGCCCTGCCGCGCGCTGGCACACCGGCGGTGGCGGCGCGATCGAGCACGGACTTAAGGTATTTTTGCGCTTGCTCTTGTGCCGTCTTGTCGTAGTCTTCGTCAGTAATGGCATAAGCTGCCGCCATGCCGTCGAAGCCCACCGTAGCCGCAAATGGCTGGGTGACGTACAGCGCTACGATCTCGGCACCGATCTCGCGGGCAAAACATACGCCCTTGTTGGCGGCCTGCGCCGACAATGCGGAACCATCAGTTGGTATAAGTATTTTTTTAAACATGATATAGCCCCCATGAGTATCGAATGCCCATCAGCTTAACCTGTGCACCCTGCAAAACATAGCTGGTGAATACACTGGTTTTGATCTGGATCAAGAAGTGCCCGCTGCCTGGAACAAATGCGTGCAACGCGTGCCCGTACGGCAATAAGCCAGCACGGGCTGAGGCAAGGTCTGCAGCAGTTCGCTAAACCGCTGCACATCCTCTTGCGTCATCGCACCGCTGACGACGGGCTGATAAACAGCCTGCAGCCCGGCATCCTGCGCCGCAGCCATGACGTCAGTAGAGCTGGGCTGGTCAGGACCACCTTCCAGATCCGGTCGATTGATGATGACGCTTTTGAAGCCCGCATCGGCGACGGCTTGCATATCCTGGGGGGACAACTGAGGCGCCACCGCGAAATTATCGGTCAGCGCATTGAATGGTAGGGACATATCGGACTCCTGGTTTTGTGCTTGTGAATCAGCTTGGAATCGATAGTATGTCCGGCACCGGCAGCGCGCAAGCCCTGATGCCCGCCCCTTGCGCTTAACTTAGCACCACGCCGTACTGCTGCATCCATTCGCCAACCACCGCACTTTGCAGCACCTGGAACTCGGCCACCCGTTGCGGACCAAGCCCATCAGTCGGATAAGCATCGGCGGCCGGATGACACATGATCACATCCCCATCGCGCGCGTGCTTGAACCACTGCTGCAGCAGCGCGGCATAAACCGGCTGTCCGCCCTGAAAGTCATACACGCCAAGAAACCGTCGGTTCAGCGGCAAACCACAGCGCTGTGCCGCTCGCGCAAACTGACGCGCACCCAGCGCCTCTATGGTCCAGGCCTTCAGTTGCAAAGACCAGGACATGCCCGGCATGGCGGCCGCCTGCGTACACCGCAGCCACGGTGGGTTTTTTGCATAGCGTCGTTGCACTTGGTCCAGCAAGGCGCTGCGTATTTGAGGGAACTGATGGATATGCTGATGCCCATCTATGAAGTCGGGCGCGCGGCCAAGCAGCGACTCGAAAGCGTCCAATTGCCTGGCGATCTGCCGCGCTACCGCCTGAGCATCCAGGCGACGCAGCCAGGCATGCATGATCAAGGACGACACCGGCAAATAGAGCCCCGCCTGCTGCAGCGATTCGGTGAAGTTCAAGTGCAGGCCAAGCTGCAGGCCGGATTGCGTCAGCGCCTGGGCACCCGCAGCAAAGCTGGGGCCCTCCACCAGGCAACTGGTGGCATTTAGCCGCCCAAGCTCGGCGAGATGCAAGATACCCGCATCCACGGCAGGATTCATGCCAAAATCGTCCGCGCAGATCACGATCTGCTTTTTACCTGCTTCGGCCACACGCCTACTCCGGAAAACAACAACAATGCAGAAACTGGTACGCCAATTGGCTTGCTTTATTGCAGTGGGCAGCGCTGCCGCCGCGACACACTGGTTGGTGGTGGTCCTGGCGGTCTCGCTGGGCGGACTGCCGCCGCTGATAGCCAACATCGCCGGCTGGCTGGTCGCTTTTGGCGTCTCGTTTGCCGGCCACTTCCGCCTAACCTTTCGGCATCAGCATGCCCCCATGGGGCTAGCGGCGCGCCGCTTCTTTGCCGTCTCGGCCCTGGGTTTTGGCGTAAACGAACTGTCATACGCCTGGTTGCTGCATGCTACCGACCTTCCTTACGACCTGTTGCTGGCCCTGATTTTAATTGCCATTGCAGGTATGACCTTTATTCTTGGACGTCTCTGGGCATTTCGGCGCAAAACGTAAGTGGGGCGCCAGCCGGCACATGCCATACACGCAGTTTCCCGTCTTGCAGATCGGGCACCCAACCTTGCAAGTAGGGATAGCGGGTGGGGCTATCGTGTTGCCCCATCAGCCATAGGTCAACGACGCGGTCATTGCACAGTTTGCGCAGTAGCCCCTGCTTGTTGATCAGCAGATTTGCGGCGGCAACGGGATCAAACCTTCCGGCATCGTAAAGCTCTCGCCGCCAGTTGTCGGTACTCTGCAATTCGGGATCGTCCCAGTCCGACACCACAAAAATGGACTTGCCCGCACCAAGATAAAACGGCAAGTCATAGCGATACCGCTCAAGCATGACGATTTTGTCGGAGGGCCCATAGTAGGATTTCAGATTCAGTGCCAGCGCTTTGGTGCCCGGTTGCGGCCAGGCCACCATCACCATCGCCGCTGCAATGCAGATAGACAGCGATATGGCCAGAAAGCTGCCCAGCATGCGTAAAGAGCGTGCCCCGCTGGTGCCTGCCAACCGGGGCGCCCAGGCCTCGGCGACAAAGTAGGCGAAAGGCGCGATGGCCGGCAAGATATAACCGACCAACTTGGAATTGGGCAGCGAGAAAAACACCAGCACGAACAGCAGCCAGATCAGCATGAGACTGCGTATGCGTTGGTGTTGGAGATTGCGCCAATATGCCCTGTCGGCCAGGCGCCACAGCTTCAGCGACCAGGGCAGCACCAACCCCAGCAGCACGGGCGCATAGAACCAGACTGCTTGGGCGTTATTGAAACTGTTCCCGGTAAATCGCTGAAGATGCTGATTGACGATGAAATAGTCGAAGAAGCCTCCGTAGCGCTGCTGCATGGCGTACATCCATGGCAGCGCCAACAACAGAAAGATGGCAATGCCCGGCAGCCACAGCAAGCGGCGCATCGTGTCGTAGCGGCGCCGCCAAAGCAGCCAGAAAAAAATCACACCACCGGGGATGACAATACCAATGAGGCCTTTGGTGAGGAAGGCGGCAGCGGCAACAGCGTATGCCGTCAGCAAAGCCGTCCGGTACTGTCCATGTTGCTCGTAACCAAGAGCGGCAACCGCCAAGGCTACGATGGTAGCGGTAACCAAGCCACCCACCGTCATGTCCATATTGGCGTAATGAGACGCGCCGAACAGCAAGGGCGAACTCATCAGGATGAGGGCAGCCAGCAGTGCGATCCGCGTATTCACATAGTTTTTAAGAAACCAGAACAACACCGTAATCGTAAGGACTGCGCCGCCCACCGAAACCAGGCGCGCCGCCCATTCGTTGACGCCAAACACTGACAGGGACAGTGCGGTCAGCCAGTAAAACAGCGGGGGCTTGTGAAAGAACGGAAGGCCGTCCAGCATGGGCACGGCATACTGACCCGTACTGAGCATATGCCAGGCTATGCCGACATAGCGGCCTTCGTCGGGCAATAACAAGGGATACAGGCCGGTAGTCGCCGAAAGCCATAGCAAGCTGACTGCCGCTACCAGCCATGTGGACTGCACATCCAGGACATTGGTCAGCGTCGTTGCCAGACGCGGCTTGGGTAGTGGCGCGATGCACGCCGACTCTATCGAGCTTGCTTCGGAGGAGTGTTGCATAGAAAGTTGCGAATCAACTGACTTCTTCGGGAAGCTCGGATAGCAGCACGGATGGTATGCCCGGTTCTTGCTGCGGCGCTGCTGCTGCCCGGGTGCGAGCCGTCATGCCCTGCCCTTGTCGCTGACGCACCAGGTATACGGGACGCCGTTTGACCTCGTCGAAGACCCGGGAGATGTACTCGCCCACCACGCCCACGGAAATAAGCTGCACGCCAGCAAAGAAGAGGACCACAGTCATCAGCGTGACCCAACCCTGCACCGGATCGCCAAACAGCATGTAACGCCCCACAATGAATGCACCGTAGGAAAAAGACAGCAGCGACAGCAAAATGCCGAACAAGCTGAGCATGCGCAAGGGCCAGGTTGTAAAGGCCGTCAGCCCATCGATGGCAAAGCGAAATAGCTTGAAAGGCTTGAAGCAGCTTGAACCGTGCAAGCGCGGCGGCGGCCAATACGCCATGGGCTCGGCCTTAAAACCCACCCACGCGAACAAGCCTTTCATGTAGCGGTTGCGCTCAGGGAGCATCAGCAAGGCATCTACCACGGCACGATCCATCAAGCGGAAGTCACCGGCATTTTCGGGCACTATCAGGCCGTCCGATGTGCGCATGAGCTTGTAAAACAAACGGGTGCCCCAGCGTTTGAAGGTGGCTTCGTCTTCGCGCGTCGCACGCACGGCATAGACCATTTCGATCCCAGCACGCCAACGGTCCAGCATTTTCGGTATGAGCGCGGGAGGATGTTGCAGATCGGCGTCCATGCAAATGACGACTTCTCCGCGCGCGGCCTCCAGCCCAGCCGTAAGCGCCGCCTCTTTGCCGAAGTTGCGGCTAAGCTGCAAATACAAGATGCGGGGATGACGCTGCACCCAATCGTGCATGCTGTCTGGCGTGCCGTCGGTGCTGCCGTCGTCAACCACGATGATTTCAAACTTGCGGGCAAGCGGCTTCAGCACGGCGAGCAATGCGGGCAGCAGCACGTCGAGATTGGCGCGCTCGTTAAGGCACGGAATGACGCAAGTCAGCGTTGCTGGCTGTCGCATGGCAATAGGCGTTACGGAAGTAATTGGAAGTTCTTGTGATCGTCTACGGCACGCGCACAGCGTTAACAGTGGGTGACATGCCCGAATGTTAGCCGATAAGTGTAAGTTTGTGTAGCTTTACGTCAGTTTGAAACAAGGCGTTGTTGACGGCCTACAAAAAAATTTATAAGATACCTTCCATATACATCTTATGGCCGCAAGGCTTCAACAGCTCCGCACGCCCGCAGGACCTCCCACATGGCTAGACCCGACTTTTGCACCGAAGAAGACATCACCGCCCTGGTTCATGGGTTTTATGGCCGTGTACGCGCCGACGCCATGCTGGCGCCCGTGTTCGACGCCCAAATACAAGACTGGGATAAGCATCTGGCCATCATGTGCCGATTCTGGTCGTCGCTGCTTCGCGGCAGCGGCACGTATACCGGTACACCCATGCCCAAGCACGTGGCCCTACCGGGCCTGACGGCCGACATGTTCCACCAATGGCTGTCGCTGTTTCGCGAGACCACCCAGCAGTTTTCAAATCCCGAGTTCGCCGAGCGCGCCCAGGACTTCGCTGAACGCATCGCGCGCAGCCTGTGGTTCGGCTACCAGATCAATAACGAACCCGAACGCCTGCCCACCGAGCTGGCCCATGACTGACCTTACCCAAGCCCGCACGCCGCAAACTGCCGCCGGCGCGGCGCCTGATCTGCAGGCCTTCCTCAGCTTGGGATTCCGCCCCCTCTACATCGCCGGCTGCGCCTGGGCGCTGATCGCGATTGCCCTCTGGATCTTCGCACCTCAGTGGCTGGGACAACCGCTGGGAGGCGTGGCGTGGCATGCACACGAAATGCTGTGGGGCTTCATCGCAACAATCGCCGTCGGGTTTCTGCTGACCGCAAGCGCCACCTGGACCGGCTTCAATCCGCTCAAGGGGGCCGGCCTGGCCGGGCTGTGCGTCTTATGGGTGGTGGCTCGACTGGGCCTGCTGTTTGGCGGCGAAACCGGCTTTCATATTGCCTGCGCCAGCGTGGCGGCATTTTTTCTGATCAGCGCCGTTTGCCTGCTGCGTGTCATGCTCAAGGGCAACAGCCGCCGCAACTACGGCGTACCCGTGCTGGTGCTGGGCCTGGGCCTGACCGACGTGCTGTTCCTGCGGGCGGCCTTGGCCGGCGACTACATCCTGCTGATGCAGCGCTTCAATCTGGGCTTGATCTGCATGGCAGTCATTGCACTGCTGATTGCACGTGCTGGCCATCTTGCTGGGGGCTGTGCAATGGGCCGCCCCTATGGCTGCGGCCCTGGCGGCCACCGGCCTTATCGCCCTGTGGCAAACCATACGTTGGCAGCCGCTGGCTGTGCGCCATAAGCCATTGCTATGGATTCTGTACATCGGCTATGCCGCCATGGGCGTCGGCCTGATCGCCGCCGGAATGCATATCGCCGGTCTGGGTACCGGCGTCTTGCAGCGGTCCGCCGCACATGTGCACATTATTGGCATGGGAGGCTTCGCCGTCCTGATCATCGGCATGGTCACGCGTACCGCGCTGGGCCATCTGGGGCGCCCTCTCGTCCTCGATGGCAGCATGCTGCTTTGCTATTGGCTGATGATCGCCGCCGTCGTACTGCGGCTGGCAGCCTTGTGGCCCTCTGGCGCCAGCCTGACGCTGCTGCAAGCCGCCGCAGTGTGCTGGATGGGCTGCATGGCCTTGTACCTGTGGCGATTTGTGCCGCTGCTGATACGGCCTCGGGCCAAATAGGCGGGCAAGCGCCATGCGACTGACTGCCATGACCGACTACGCCATGCGTCTGCTGATGTACGTTGGACAGCACCCTGACCGCCTCTGCACCATCAATGAGATTGCGGGTGTCTACGCGATTTCCGAGCCGCACCTCATGAAGATCACCCATAGGCTGGCTCAGAAAGGCTGGATAGAAACCATCAGGGGCAAGCATGGCGGCATGCGGCTGGCGCATCCGCCACAAGAAATCAACCTGGGCGCGGTCGTGCGTGACATGGAAAACGACCTGGCCCTGGTCGAATGCTTCGTTACCGGCAACTACACGCTAGCCGATATCATTCCGCAACCATATCGCAGCGTACTGTGATGGGGTGAGCCCGCAGCACAGATAGCACGGTGTCATCGACTTTGCCTTCGACATCGGAAATCACATAGCCGATCTGGCCGCGTGTCTGCAATTGCTGGCTGACGATGTTCAATCCGTGCTCTGCCATCAGATTGCTAAGCGTACCCATGGCGCCAGGCAGGTTGCGGTGCACATGCAAAATACGCGCAACGCCGGCGGTTTCCTGATACGGAATTTCCGGAAAATTGACCGCACCCTTGGTGGTGCCGCTAAGCATGAAGCGCAGCAGTTTCTCGGCGACTTCGCGCCCTATGTTCTCTTGCGATTCTTGCGTGCTGCCCCCGATATGCGGGGTCAGGATGACATTGCGCATACCGATAAGCGGGCTGATCAAGGGCTCGTCGACGCTTTTCGGCTCGGAGGGGAAGACATCCAGCGCCGCACCCGACAAATGACCCGACTTCAAGGCGGCGTGCAGGGCGTCGATGTCGACGACGGTGCCGCGCGAGGCGTTGATAAGGATGGCACCCCGCTTCATGGAACCTATGGTTGTGGCATCCATGATGTTGCGCGTGGCATTGCCGCCCGGCACATGCAAGGTAACGATGTCGGCCTGGCTTAGCAGCTTCTTCAAGGACGAGCACGCGCGGGCATTGCCCAGCGGCAGCTTGGCTTCAACGTCATGAAAAATAACGCGCATGCCGGCGGCTTCGGCCAGCGTACCTACCTGTGAACCAATATTGCCGTAGCCGATAATGCCCAGCGTCTTGCCGCGTGCCTCGAAGGCGCCGTCGGCGGTCTTGTCCCAGTGCCCTTGATGAACGCGATCGTTCTTTTCGGGGATGCGGCGCAACAGCAAAATAGCTTCGCCCAATACCATTTCAGCAACGGAGCGGGTGTTCGAAAACGGCGCATTGAATACCGGCACCCCGCGCAGCATGGCGGCTTCCAGGTCGACCTGATTGGTGCCTATGCAAAAGCAGCCGATGGCCCGCAGGTCAGGAGCACCCGCCAACACGGTGGCATCCAGATGGGTACGCGAACGGATGCCGACCAGCTCGGCGCCAGCCAATGCATCACGCAATGCATCGGGAGGCAGGGAAGACGCATGGGTGACGACATCTGTGAGGCCGGCCGAGGTAAATACTTCCTTGGCGCTAGGGTGGATGTTTTCGAATCCGTTCAACGGCAGGTGCCCCCTGGGCGTAAAGGGCTTTGTGCAGGCTTAGAAGCCTACCGCCTGACCGTCGCGCCGGCCGTCGCTGGCCGCCACATAACCATGATCGCCATCGGATTCGGACAAACGCCAGATGAACTGGCCCGCGCCGAAATCCATATAGGGATCGTCGACGGCCTTCAGGCGATGGCCCAGGGCTTCCAACCCGCGTATGACGTCGGGGTTCATGCTGGACTCGACATCCAGCGTGAAGTCGCGGTTGACCTTCCAGCGCGGCGCGCAGCATGCCGCTTGCGGTTGCTGGTCGTAATCGATCATGCGGATAAGCGTTTGCATATGGCCTTGCGGCTGCATGTCGCCCCCCATGACGCCAAAGCTCATTACTGGCTTGCCGTCGCGGCTGAGAAAGCCCGGAATAATGGTGTGGAAAGGACGCTTGCCGCCTTCCACCACATTGGGCGATTGCGGATCCATCGAAAAGCCCACGCCCCGATTCTGCAGGCTGATGGCCGTATCGGGCACAACCACGCCTGATCCGAAACCCATGTAGTTCGATTGTATGAAAGACACCATCATGCCGTTCTCGTCGGCCGCGGTCAGGTAGATCGTGCCGCCAGCATGTGGGCGACCGGCTTCGTGATGCATGGCCTTGTCCAGGCTTATGAGGCGCGCGCGGCTATCCAGATAGCTGTCGTCCAGCATTTGCTCGGGCGTCACTGTCATACTGCCCGGATCGGACACATAGCGGTACAGATCGGCGAAGGCCAGCTTCATGGCTTCGATCTGAATGTGCTGCGACTGCACGGAGTCGACCGGAATATCGCGCAGATTGAAGCGCTCGACGATGCCCAAGGCAATTAAAGCGGCGATGCCCTGCCCGTTCGGGGGGATCTCGCTGACGGTGTAGCCATGATAGTTCTTGGAGATGGGTTCGACCCATTCGGGCTGATAATTGCGCAGGTCGTCCAGGCTGAGCGCCGCGCCATTTTCGCGACTGTAAGCCGCAATTTGCTCAGCCAGTTCGCCTTCGTAGAAGTCGCGTCCGTATGATTGGGCAATGCGCTGCAAGGTGCGCACGGCGCCCGGATGACGGAAATTCTCGCCGACCTTGGGGGCACGCCCACCCGGCATGAATGCCTGCGCAAAGCCCGGCTGATCATGCAGTTCTTCGGCAGCCTTGGCCCACTTGGCCGCCACGACCGGCGGCACGACAAAGCCACGCTCGGCGATTTCGAGCGCGGGCTCGAACAAGTCTTCAAACGGGAGTTTGCCGAACTTCTTGTGCAACGCCGCCCAGCCGGCGACCACACCGGGCACAGTGACGGTATCCCAGCCTCGCTTGGGCTGCTTGGCCAGGCCAGCCGCATCCGTGCCGTACTTGCGCTTGAAGTAGTCCACGTTCCAGTTTGCTGGCGCGGTGCCGGAAGAATTCAACCCGTGCAGCTTCTTGCCGTCCCACAAAATGGCGAAGCAGTCGCCGCCTATGCCGCAGGACACCGGCTCGACCAGCGTGATGGCCACCGCGCCGGCGATGGCGGCGTCGACGGCGTTGCCGCCCTTGAGCATCATGCGCAAGCCGGCCTGGGCCGCCAACGGATGCGAGGTCGAGACCACGTTGCGGGCAAACAGCGGAATGCGCACGGACGGATAAGGGTTGATCCAGTCGAATTCTTTCATGATGAACAGCTACCTAATCAAACATTGAACAGGAAGTTAAGCACATCGCCATCCTTGACCACGTACTCCTTCCCTTCGGCGCGCATCTTGCCGGCTTCTTTCGCGCCTTGCTCGCCCTTGCAGGCGACGAAATCTTCAAAGGCTATTGTCTGGGCACGTATGAAGCCACGCTCGAAGTCGGTATGTATTACGCCAGCGGCCTGCGGCGCGGTGTCGCCTATCTCGATCGTCCAGGCGCGCACTTCCTTCACGCCTGCTGTAAAGTAGGTTTGCAAGCCCAACAAGCTATAAGCGGCGCGGATCACGCGGTTCAAACCCGGCTCGTCCATGCCCAGGTCGGCCAGGAAGACGTTACGGTCTTCGTCGTCCAGCTCGCCGATCTCGGCCTCGACCGCCGCGCACACCGCCACGACGGGTGCATTCTCGGCTTCTGCGTATTTCTGTACGGCCTGCAAATGCGGATTGCCTTCGAAGCCGTCTTCTTTCACGTTGGCCACATACATGCAGCGCTTGGCGGTAATGAAACAGAACTGCTTGATCAGCGCCGTTTCGTCTTCATCCAGTCCCAGCGACCGGATGGGCCGCGCCTCGTTCAGCACAGGGACGATTTTTTCCAGCAGCGCCACCAGCTTGATGGCTTCCTTGTCGCCGGCACGCGCCGTCTTCTGGTTGCGCTGCAAGGCTTTCTCGGCCGTGGCCAGGTCGGCAAGGGCCAGCTCGGTATTGATGACCTCGATGTCGGAAATCGGATCAATGCGGCCGGCCACGTGGACGACGTTCTCGTCTTCGAAGCAACGCACCACATGGACGATGGCATCGGTCTCGCGGATGTTCGCCAGGAACTGATTACCCAGGCCTTCCCCTTTGGATGCTCCCGCCACCAGTCCCGCGATATCGACAAACTCGACCACCGCAGGCAGCACGCGCTCGGGCTTGACGATGTCGGCCAGTGCCGACAAGCGGCTGTCGGGCACCTCAACGACGCCCACATTGGGCTCGATGGTGCAGAAGGGGTAGTTCTCGGCGGCAATGCCAGCCTTGGTCAACGCATTGAATAGGGTTGATTTTCCGACGTTGGGTAAACCAACAATGCCACATTGCAAAGCCATGAGTGTCCTGAAAGATAAAGAAGTAAAGCGGGAAAGAGACTATTGTAGTGTTTGTCGGCGTGCCGGTCCGGCGCCGGCGGCCGCCCGATCCTAGACCGCCAGTTCGGGCGCCATGCGCAATACCAGCCACACAACCAGCAAAGGCCCACCGTTAAAGATGCCATGCAGCAGTATCGAGGCGCCTATGCCCAGCCTCACGCGGTGCCATCCCAGAACCAGCCCCGTCAGCCATTGCGGCAATACCAGCAAGGGCAGCAACCAAAGCGGCGTCTGATGCAAATTGAAGTTGTACAAGTGCACCGCGGCGAAAGCCACCGAAGTCAGGTGGAATACCCATGGAAAACCGCGCCGATAAGCCTTGCGCACACGCCAGGGCAAGTCACGACGCGCAAACGGCATGTTCAGCAAGTAAGGCAGCCAGCACAGCAACAGAATGCCGGTAACCAGCAAAATACCCGGCCACTTGGCTCCCATCAACATGGCAGCGACTGCGGCGGGCACCAGCCACCATGCCGGCGCAGGCCGACGCAAGGCATAGCGGAACACCAGCTCTTCGACCACCGGCGCCCACAACAAGGCATGCAGCCACGGAATATTGTGAATATTCAGCCGGTGGGTCGCCCCGCCGGCTCCGGCGGCGGCGACGGCGATGGGCCCCAGGAACACCAGGTTGATGGCCCACAGGAATAGCGCCCACTTCAGCAGGCGGCCTACCGAGACGGTCGGAAACCAATCCTCCCACCATCCATCGCCAGCGCGCCGGCCGGGTAACCTGGGAGCCAGCCGGGGACGCCTGACAAAAGAGAAGAAGTCGCGCAGCTCGTCCCGAAAACGCAGCCGGCCAACAGCCGGCGACCGGCTGCTGCCGGCTTCAAGCACGATTGGCCTCGTGCAACTGGCTGGTGGCTTGTTGAAACTCGCCGCGCAACAAGGCGGGCGCCACCGCCCTGCATCGGTCGATGACCTGCACTATCCCATCGAGTTCGTCCTTGCGCGGGGAATTCAGCACGAAGGCGGCCACGTCCTGAGCCAGCCCCAACGTACGCGGATGGCCTATGCCGATGCGCAAGCGCCAGAAATCCGGACTGGAAAACGCGGCCTGTATGTCGCGTAAGCCGTTATGGCCGGCGTGCCCGCCACCTTGCTTCAGCTTGACCTGCCCCGGCATGAGATCGAGCTCGTCATGCAGGACCAGTACTTGTTCGGGCAGGAGCTTATAAAAACGCATCAGCGCGCCGGCCGCCTGCCCCGAGCGGTTCATGAACGTGCTGGGCTTGGCCACGATGATCGCTTCGCCATCGAACCGGCCCTTGGCTACCCAGGCAGAAAACGCCTTGTCCAGCGAAAAGCCCGCCTTCAGGTCGTCGGCCAAATGATCGGCCAGCCAGAACCCGGCGTTATGCCGCGTGGTTTCGTATTGAGGACCTGGATTGCCCAGGCCGATAATGAGGCGAATTGCAGGTGAAGTCATAGTGGCAAAGTCTACACAAGAAAAACCCCTGCCGGCGCGAGGCGGGCAGGGGTTGTGCCGGATAAGGCGCGTGCTTATTCGGCAGGCGTTTCGGCTTCGCCGTCGGCTGCAGCGGCGTCTGCGACATCGGCACCCGGCTTGCTAAGCGCAGCGGCCAGCACGAGCTCGTTTTCCGGGCCCTTGAAGGTGTGGACCACGCCCTTGGGCATGGTGACATCCGACAAGTAGACGTTGGCGCCGCCCACCAGCATGGCCAGGTCGACCTGGATGAACTGAGGCAGGTTGGCAGGCAGGCAAGTGACTTCAAGCTCGGTTACGACGTGGCTGATGATCTGGCCGCTAAGCTTGACGGCAGGAGAGGTCTCGCCGTTGATGAAGTGCAGGGGAACCTTCGTGGTGATCGAATGCGAAGCATCGATGCGCTGAAAGTCCACGTGCTGCACTTGCTGCTTGTACGGGTGCCATTGCACGGCACGCAGCAGAACCTGACCGCCTGCCTTGCCATCCAATTGGATATCGAGGATGGAGGCGTGGAACTCTTCTTTGCGCAGGGCGTGGAAGATTTCGTTGTGGTCGAGCTCGATGCTGACGGGATCGGCATTGCCGCCGTAGACGATGCCCGGGACACGGCCAGCGTGGCGCAGGCGGCGGCTCGCACTCGTACCCTTATCGCTACGCGAAGTGGCGTTGAATTTCATGGATAACTCCAAATACTAAAGGCTGTTGCAGCCTTGTGGGTAATCGCAGCACCAGTGTGCTGCGAATGACAGCTGCCCGCCGCGACCAGCGGACAGCAACATGCTTAATCGACGAACAGTGAACTGACTGATTCGGCGTTTGATATACGTAATATGGTCTCGCCCAATAGCGAGGCACACGATAGCTGGCGGATCTTGGGGCAATCGCGGGCCTCGTCCGACAAGGGAATGGTGTCGGTCACAACCAATTCGTCGAGCTCGGACTCGGCAATGCGCTGCACTGCACTGCCCGACAATACCGGGTGCGTGCAATAGGCATACACCATGATGGCGCCACGTTCTTTAAGCGCCTGCGCAGCCTTGCACAGCGTACCGGCGGTGTCGACCATGTCGTCCATGATGATGCAGGTACGGCCGTCGACTTCGCCAATAATGTTCATGACTTCGGACACATTGGCGCGTGGACGACGCTTGTCGATAATGGCAAGGTCGGCCTCGAGTTGCTTGGCCAGCGCACGGGCGCGGACCACACCACCGATGTCGGGTGAAACCACGACCAGATCCTGGTAGTTGCGGCGCCAGATGTCGCCCAACAAAATAGGACCGGCATAAATATTGTCGACGGGTATGTCGAAGAAACCTTGTATCTGGTCGGCATGCAGATCCATGGTCATGACGCGGTCAACGCCCACGACCTGCAGCATGTTGGCAACAACCTTGGCCGAGATGGATACTCGCGCCGAGCGCGGGCGACGGTCTTGGCGGGCGTAGCCGAAATACGGGATGGCAGCGGTGATCTTGCCGGCCGAAGCACGGCGCAGGGCATCGACCATTACCATGATTTCCATCAGGTTGTCGTTGGTCGGCGCGCACGTGGGCTGCAGCACGAAGACATCTTTACCGCGGACGTTTTCGTTGATCTCAACCATGACCTCGCCGTCTGAAAAGCGGCCGACAGTCATTTTCCCCAACGACATATCAAGGTGATTTGCGACATCCACCGCTAACCGTGTGTTAGCTGTGCCGGTAAAAATCATGAATCTGTCGTGTGCCATGGCGGAGGGTTGATTGCGTTGCGTTAAACAACAAAGCTGTTGACCAGCACCGCCGTATGGGGCCGACTCAACAGCTTGACGTTAACGACAAGCCCTAGGGCTTGAAAAAGTGGCTGGGGAAGAAGGATTCGAACCTTCGCATGCTGGAATCAAAATCCAGTGCCTTAACCAGCTTGGCGATTCCCCAATTCAACTGCTAATCCAGTCCCGTAGCGGGTGGTCCATCAGACCTTGGCAAGCCCAGGTTTGCTGTACTACTGCTACGGCTTCGCTTTCGCGACTCGGTATTTTACCGATAATTTGCTGTTGGCACATCTGGGCCTGTTTCATCGTTACAAACTCGACAAAAAAACACGACCCCGAGCCACTCATTCTTGCTGTAAGACCCTGCTGTGTCAGCCATTGGTAAAGGGCGGCAACGCGTGGGTATCTGGCAAAAACGACCGGTTCCAAATCATTGCGTCCAAATAAATCTGGTGCGTTGATTTTTTGCCAATCAGCAAAGACCGCTATTTTGAGCGAAGCGGAGTTTCTTGTCAAATCGCTATCGGCAAATACACTGGCTGTCGCTACGTTTTGCGGCGGTTGCACCACAAGGTAGCTGCGCTCGGGCAGTTGCACTGGCGTCAAGACTTCTCCGATGCCGGTGGCGAAGGCGGGCTGGCCATGGACAAACACCGGCACATCCGCTCCCAGGGGCAAGGCCAGCGCCATTAGTTGCTGGCGATTCAGACCGGTCTTCCATAGCCGGTTAAGCGCAATCAGCGTGCTGGCAGCATCGCTGGAGCCGCCCCCCAAGCCGGCGCCCGACGGAATGTTTTTTTGGTATCGCACCTGACACCCCTGGCGGGTTCCGGTGGCAGCCTGCAAGGCATGCGCCGCTCGCACCACCAGGTCGTCCTCGGGCAACAAGCCCTCCACAGCGCAGCCTTCACGCACGATCCGGCCATCGCTGCGCGCATCGAAATGCAAGGTATCGCTAACTGCCGTCCGCGACCAGGCGCGCACTGATGGCGCGATTCGCGTCGTTGCGGTTCATTTGCAACAGGCGCGGGCCCTGGTCGTCGTAGCGGGATAACTGCACGCGCCAGCCGTTTTGCGTAAACGATGCGATATTCCCGCCATCGTCCTTGCGCAGATCGCTGACCGGATCATTACCGGTACGGCCACGCAACCAATCGCGCAGACCGGATACCGGTATGGGGCTACCCAGTGCCTGCTCGACCAGCGCATCAGGATGATCCGCGTGCTCGACGTGTCCGTTGCTGCGCGTCAGCACGGCGCGGCCCGGCAATACCTGTACGCGCGCCAGCGTGCTGCCCAATGGGTTGGCAAGGTCCAGCAGCAGTTCGTGGCCGGTATCACGCCACACAAAACCGCCCTGCACCGCATCGCGCTTGCCGTTGAAATAAACCACGCTGACAGCAAAGCGCCCTGCACGATCAAACGCCGGCCCATCGGCATGCTGGACATGGCGTGTAGGCGTTGCGCACGCAGCAAGCAGCAGCGCGGCCAGCATGGCGCAAGCGACTGCGCGAAATCGGGTCAGCGCGAGCATCATTGCAGGTTGACTCCCAGGCGTTCAAGTGTGCTGCGCAGGGTTTCGTTCTCGGGGTCGTTGCCCCGGCCTTCCTGCCAGATTCGGCGGGCTTCGTCGACCTTCCCGGTCACCCACAAGACCTCACCGAGGTGCGCCGCCACCTCTGCCGAGGGCAGTTGTGCATACGAACGCTCGAGGTACTCGATGGCGGCCTGATGATCGCCCCGGCGATACAGATACCAACCCACGCTATCGAGTATGTAGGGATTGTCCGGATCGAGCTCGAGCGCCCGCTCGAGCAAGTCCTGAGCTTGATCGAGCTCGCGATTCTGCTCGGCATAGGTATAGCCCAAGGAGTTATAGGCATTGGCGTTGTCTGGGTCGAGCTCGATCACGCGCCGCATCAGCGCTTCGAACTCTGCCATCTTGCCTTGCCGTTCGTAGAGCATGGCCAGGTCATATTTGATTTCCGGCGTATCGGGCAGGTCCTGGTCGGCCTCTGCCAGCAGTTCGACGGCAGCGTCCGTGCGGCCGGCCTCGCGATAGATGGACGCGAGGGTCAGCGCGGCCACCGACCGCTCACGCGGATCTTGTGGCTTCAGTGCCTCGATGGTGTTGCGGGCCTGCGTGATATTGCCTAATCGAGCCTGTAATACCGCCTTGTGGATCTGGGCTTGAAAGCGAAGTGAACCATCTTCTATCTGGTCCAGCTGCGCAATGGCCTCGTCCAGGCGGTTCTCCTTTTCGGCGATTTGCACCAGCAGCAGGCGCGCGTCGGACGCATCGGCGGCCGCGTTGCTGGCCTTGTCGGCAATGGCCGCTCGCCTTTGCGTCTGCACATTGATGTATTCATTCAGCAGCGCGCGTGCCTGGTCGTAGCGCTCGGCACGGATGTTGACCTCGGCCTCGGTAAACAAAAGATCGAAATCTTCAGGCGAGCGTTGGCGCATCGCCTGGACTTGCTGCAGCGCCGCCTGGAATTCATTGCGGCTCACCAGGCGATTGACCAGCATCAGTTGCAGCCTGCGGCTATCCGGATGCGCCGCCACATAAGCCTTGGTCTGCTCGATGGCGGCGGCGGGGTCGACCTTGAGGCCGTATTCGAGCACGCGCTGTGCGGCGGCGTCGGAGTCAGGATCCTTCACCAAAACCTTCTGCGCTTCTTCGAGCGCCCTGCCCGGCTCGGACGCCGCCCAGGCAGCGTCAGCCATGGCCAGGTGCGCAACCGGCAAGGTGCGCACCGACGGATGCAGGGCTTTCTCGAGGACCTCAAGCGCAAGCTTCTTGTCCGGCATCTTGCTGACAATGGCGGAGGCCTGCGCCACGGCTTGTTCTTTGTTCTCGGCTTTTTCTATGCGCGTCCAGAGCGCCGCCGCCAAACCGGAGGTTTGTCCGTTAGAGGCGGCCAGCGCCAGCGAGGAAGCCACGGCTTCCGGGTCTTGCGGGGCCAGCAGTGCCCATTTGCGCGCAGCGCTGAGGGCACGCGGCAGGTCGTGATCGACCATGGCGAACTGGAAAGCGCGTTTCGCCAGCCGAGGGTCCGAGGTTTCGCTGGCCAGATCCAGCATGGTTTGACTGGCCATGTCGTAGTGGCCACGCGATGCCGCCACTTCGGACGCCAGTATGCGATAAAGAATATCGGCGGTAAGCTTGATGGTGGGCAGTTCGCCCGCGCGCAAGCGTATAACCTCGACATGCTCGTCAGGCGGCTCGGCGGGCGCAGACCATGCCGTGCCAAAGCACAACACGAGAATAGGCGCAAAGACTGCAAACGGCAGGGGAATAGGCAGTTTCATTCAGCAAGACCATCGCCGCTGCGCCCAGGAAAAGCGTCAGATGGCAAAATTACATAAACAGATTTAATGATCTTATCACCCCCTTATGCCTGAGCTGCCAGAAGTAGAAACGACTCGTCGTGGATTAGCGACGATTATGCCCGGCCATGTGCTCGAACGGTTTGTGGTGCACGAACCGCGCATGCGTTGGCCCATTCCGCCCGACCTTCCGGACCGTATCAATGGCCGCGGCGTACTGAGCTGCGAGCGGCGCGGTAAATATTTGCTGATCAACTTCCAGCACGGCACCCAGATCGTGCACCTGGGCATGTCGGGCTCGATGCGCCGCGCCCCGCCCGACGAACCGCGGCGCAAACACGACCACGCCGAATGGATATTCGGCCATGCCCGCTTTCTGTTGCATGACCCACGCCGCTTCGGCGCTGTATTGTGGCACGATGCGGCCGCCGGACCCGTATCTGGCCACCCTCTGCTGGCCCGCCTGGGCATAGAACCCTTTGATCCGGGCTTTACCGCAGAGTTCCTGCACGCCGGACTGCGCGGCAAGTCGCTGGCCATCAAGCAAGCCTTGCTGGCTGGCAACATCGTCGTCGGTGTCGGCAACATCTATGCCTCCGAAGCCTTGTTCAGGGCAGGCATAGACCCACGCAGCCCTGCGGGCGCCTTGTCGCGTCAGCGTTGCACGGCGCTTGCCACGGCCGTACGCGAAACGCTGACCAATGCGCTGGAATCAGGCGGCAGCACATTGCGTGACTACGTCAATGCCACCGGCCAGCCCGGCGCTTACTTCGAAATGCATGCCGCCGTCTACGAACGGGCCGGCCTGCCCTGCCGTTTATGCACCACGCCCATACGCCGCATTGTTCAGGGGCAACGGGCCACCTACTTTTGTCCCGCCTGCCAACGCCGTGCGCGCTAGCATTCGTTTATAGCGAATACATTGCATATAAACGAATTGTGGGATATATTTTGACGATCTAACTGGAGACTTACCAATGACCAAGCAATTCGCCTCCCATGCCGACATGGAAGACAAAGAAGTATCGTTTGAGAAGCTGTCCGACAACGCCTACGCCTATACGGCCGAGGGTGATCCGAACTCTGGCATCATCATCGGCGACGACTCCGTCATGGTGATCGACACCCAGGCAACGCCCATCATGGCGCAAGACGTCATCCGTCGCGTCAAGGAAGTCACCGACAAGCCCATCAAGTACATTTTGCTTTCTCATTACCACGCCGTGCGCGTGCTGGGCGCTTCGGCCTACAACGCACAAGAAATCATCGCCAGCCGCGACACTTACGATCTGATCGTCGAACGCGGCGAGCAGGACAAGGCCAGCGAAATCGGGCGCTTCCCCCGCCTGTTCCGCAACGTTGAATCCGTGCCGCCCGGCCTGACCTGGCCCACCATCACTTTCGACGGCGAAATGACGGTCAACCTGGGCAACCTGGAAGTGCAAATCCTGCAAGTGGGTCGTGGTCATACCAAGGGCGACACCATCGCATGGTTGCCCGAGCAACGCATCTTGTTTGCCGGCGATCTGGTCGAGTACCAGTCCACCCCTTACGCCGGCGACTGCTATTTCCGCGAATGGCCGCACACGCTGGATACCCTGGCCGAATTCAACGCCGAAAAAATGGTGCCCGGACGTGGCCCAGCGCTGAAGTCCGCAGATGAGGTCCGCAAGGGCCTGGCCGGCACCCGGGCCTTCCTGACCGACCTGTATTCCAGCGTAAATACCGGTGTAGCCGAAGGCAAGGACCTGAAGACCATCTACCGCGAAACCTACGACTTCATGAAGCCGCGCTATTCCGACTGGGTCATCTTTGATCACTGCATGCCCTTCGACGTGGCTCGCGCCTACGATGAAGCAACCGGCTACGACGACCCGCGCATCTGGACCGCTGAACGCGACATCGAAATGTGGAAGCAGCTGGAAGGTTAAGCGCCTGCACGGAGCACACGATGGCACACATGGACTACCAGGCTCTGGAATTCGACTATGCGCCACCGCCTCGCGACGAGGGCAAACGCCACTCCGTCGTCGTGGTGGGGGCAGGCCCCGTGGGGCTGACCCTGGCCCTGGACCTGGCCCGGCGTGGCATGGCGGTTGTTGTCATCGACGACGACTACCGCCTGTCCACGGGTTCGCGTGCCATCTGTTTTGCCAAGCGCACGCTGGACATCTGGGATCGCCTGGACGTGGGCGAGCGCATGGTTTCGAAAGGCATCTCCTGGAACGTGGGCCGGGTGTACTTCAAGGATGAAGAGGTGTGGCGTTTCGATCTGCTCCCCGAGCAAGGGCACAGACGCCCTGCCTTCATCAATTTGCAGCAGTACTACTGCGAAGGCTACCTCTACGAGCAGGTGGCAGCCCACGCCAACATCGACCTTCGCTGGAAGACCAAGGCGGTCGCTGTTGATCAGCATGCCGACCATGTCGTCGTCACGGTCGAGACGCCGGACGGTCGCTACACGCTGGACACCGACTGGCTGATTGCTTGTGATGGCGCGCGATCGCCTACCCGCAAGATGATCGGCGAAGAAAGCCATGGCCGGATATTCCGTGATCGCTTCCTGATTGCCGATGTGCGCATGCAGGCCAATTTTCCGACCGAGCGATGGTTCTGGTTCGATCCGCCCTTTCATCCGAACCAGTCCGTGTTGTTGCACAGCCAGCCTGACAATGTCTGGCGCATCGACTTCCAGTTGGGCTGGGACGCCGACCCCGTCGAAGAGGTCAAGCCCGAAAACGTCATGCCGCGCATCCAGGCGCTATTGGGCCAGGACACGCAGTTCGAGCTGGAGTGGGTCAGCATCTATACCTTCGCTTGCGAACGCATCGACAAGTTCCGTCATGGCCGGGTCGTGTTTGCGGGCGATGCCGCGCATCGCGTCTCGCCGTTCGGGGCCCGTGGCGCCAACAGCGGCGTACAGGACGCCGACAACCTGGCATGGAAGCTGGACCTGGTCAGCCGCGGCCTCGCGCCTGAAACACTGATCGACAGCTATGCCCAAGAGCGCGAGCTGGCCGCCGACGAGAACATCTTGAACTCGTCACGGTCCACAGACTTCATCACGCCCAAAAGCGAGATCAGTCGCCTTTTCCGCGACACGGTCCTGAAGCTTGCGAAAGAACATGAGTTCGCACGCCGCTTGGTCAATAGCGGACGCCTGTCTGTGCCCACCAACTATGTCTCCTCAACGCTGAACACGCCTGACGAAGACGCCTACACCAACGCACCGCCACTTGGCGGCGTAGCACCTGATGGCCCCATCACGGTGGACGGCCAAGCCGGCTGGTGGCTGAGCCAACTGCAGGGCGGCTTTGTTGTCGCCGTGTTTTGTGTCAGCCAACTGCCGCCAGCGGAAGTGCTGGACGAACTGGCCGGCCTGCAAGACGAGCCTTTGGGCGCACAGTTGGTGTTGGTACTTGCGCCCGGCTTGCAAGCGCGAGCCCCCAAGAACCATCGCTGGGTGGTGGACCATCAAATGACGCTGGCAAGGCGCTATGACGCCCTGGACGGCGCCTGCTATCTGATACGGCCCGATCAACACATTGCGGCGCGCTGGCGGCAAGCGGACGCCTCGCGCGTTCGGGCGGCCCTGCAACGCGCAAGCGGCCAGCCCCCAAGGACAGCCCCATGAGTCAATTGCATACTGAATCCAGATTCGCCAGCCCTGACGACTTCTACGAGCAGCTTATTGACGCACACCGCGATCTGACAACCGAGCAGAGCCACGCGCTGAATGCCGCGCTGGTGCTGTTGCTGGCCAATCATATCGGCGACCTGGACATCGTCGGCGAGGCCTTGAACCACGCCCGCGCCACCCTACAAGACCTGCCTAACACTCCCTCAGGAGCAACATCATGACGACACTGAAATACCAAAGCGGATTTGGCAACCATTGCGCGACAGAGGCATTGCCCGGCGCATTGCCCCAAAAACAGAACTCTCCGCAAAAATGCCCTTATGGGCTGTATGCCGAACAACTGTCAGGCACCGCATTCACGGTGCCGCGCGGCGAAAGCCGCCGCTCGTGGCTATACCGCATACGCCCGGCGGCACTGCAAAAAGCCTTTGAGCCTTTCGACGGCGCCAAGGCCTGGAGCAATCAATTCGGCTCAGGCCCGGTTACGCCCAACCGCTTGCGCTGGAACCCCATGGAGATCCCTAGCGTACCCACCGATTTCATCGATGGCATGCACACCTGGGCGGGCAACGGCAATTGCGACGACCAGTTCGGCGTCAGCATCAGCCTGTACGTAGCCAATCGTTCGATGGACAAGCGCTGCTTCTATAACGCCGACGGCGAGATGCTGATCGTGCCGCAAGAAGGTCGGCTGCGGCTGGCCACAGAGCTGGGCCTGATCGACCTGGAGCCCTGCGAGATTGCCGTCATCCCGCGCGGCGTGCGCTTCCGCGTCGAGCTGCTGGACGGAACCGCGCGCGGCTACATGCTGGAGAACTTCGGCGCCGCCTTGCGCCTGCCTGAGCTCGGCCCCATAGGCTCCAACGGCCTGGCCAATGCCCGGCATTTCCAGATACCCGTGGCCTGGTACGAAGATGTCGAAGACGATATTGAACTGGTCGCCAAATTTACAGGCGGCTTCTGGCGCACCATGCTCCAGCACTCGCCGCTGGACGTCGTTGCCTGGCAAGGTACTAACGCGCCCTACAAATACGATCTGCGTCTGTACAACACCATAGGTTCGATCAGTTTCGACCATCCCGACCCTTGCCTGTTTACCGTACTGACCTCCCCATCGGACGTCCCCGGGGCCGCCAACATGGATTTCGCCATCTTCCCTCCGCGCATCCTGGCTATGGAACACACCTTCCGACCACCCTGGTTCCACCGCAATATCGCCGGCGAGTTCATGGGACTGATCCAGGGCGTGTACGATGCCAAGGCAGACGGCTTCGCCCCGGGCGGCGCCAGCCTGCACAACTCCATGAGCCCGCATGGCCCCGATGCCGACACCTTCGAGAAGGCGTCCGTCGCAGACACCAGCAAGGCCGATTATCTACGCAGTACCATGGCATTCATGTTCGAAACACGCCGCGCGATCCGGCCCACGCAGGCAGCCATGACGGCAAGCACCCTGCAGAGCGACTACGATGCCGCCTGGTCCGGGATCCAGAAGCACTTCGACCCGAACAAGCCATAAGCACACACAGGAATCACCATGTCTTATTTAAATGAAACGCACGACCCCGGCCTACAAAGCTGGGTCGCATCCGCCAATGTTGCCGACAACGGCTTCCCCATCCAGAATCTGCCCTTCGGTGTCTTCCGTCCCGCAGGCAGCACTGAAGCTTTTCGCGTAGGCGTCGCCATCGGCGACAAAGTGCTGGACCTGGCCGCGCTGGCCAAGGCTGCCCCATGGAGCGGCGCTGCCGCCGAGGCACTGGCCGCTTGCGACGCGCCCGAACTCAATGGCTTGATGGCCCTGGGCCAGACACATTGGTCGGCCTTGCGCCTGGCGCTCTCGCGCGCACTTCGTGCCGGCTCGTCCGAGCAAAGCCTGCTGGAACCCTTGCTGACTAACGTAGCGCAAGCAGAACTCGGCCTGCCAGCGCGCATCGGCGACTACACCGACTTTTATATTTCGCTGCACCACGCCACCGCAGTCGGCAAGCAGTTCCGTCCCGACAACCCATTGCTGCCGAACTATAAATGGGTGCCTATCGGCTATCACGGCCGGGCATCGAGCATAGGCGTGTCGGGCCAGCAGTTCCCGCGTCCTATCGGGCAGACACGCCCCACCGCAGAAGGCGATGCACCGGCTTTCGGGCCTTGCCGCCGGCTGGACTACGAGCTTGAACTTGCCGTTTTTGTCGGACCGGGCAATGCGCAAGGCGATCGCCTGGACATCGCTGATGCAGAAGCACATGCATTTGGCCTTTGCATACTGAACGATTGGTCTGCCCGTGACCTGCAGGCCTGGGAATACCAGCCTCTGGGCCCTTTCCTGGCCAAGAACTTTGCCAGCACGATCTCGCCCTGGGTGGTGACCCTGGAGGCGCTGGCGCCATTCCGTACCGCTTTCAAGCGTGATGCCAGCGATCCGCAGCCCCTGCCCTATCTCACCAGCGATGCCAACGACACCAGCGGCGCCTTCGATGTTGCATTGGACGTGCTGATCAGTACGGAAAAGTCGCGCGCAGAGCAGCAAGCGCCGGCTACGCTGTCCAGCAGCAACTTCAAGGAAGCCTACTGGAGCGTCGCCCAGATGTTGACGCATCACACCGTCAATGGCTGCAATTTGCAAGCCGGCGATCTGCTGGGCACCGGCACCTTGTCGGGCCCTGCTGGCGGCCAGGAAGGCTCGTTGCTGGAATTGAACCAGGGTGGCAAGAAGCCCATCAAGCTGCCGTGGGGCGAAGAGCGCGTCTTCCTGGAAGACAATGACGAAGTCACCTTGCGCGCCCGTTGCAGCAAGGCCGGCTACCCCACCATCAGCTTTGGAACCTGCGTCGGTAAGGTGCTGCCGGCCCGTCTATAAGCAAGCGCTGGCCTAGGTGGCCAGCATCTTGCCCGGGTTCATCAGATTGTGCGGATCAAGCGTTTGCTTGATCTGCCGCATCAAGGCCAGCTCGACCGGATCTTTATAGCGCGGCAGTGCATCGCGTTTCAGTTGGCCGACGCCATGCTCTGCGCTGATCGAACCGCCAAACTGGTGCACGCTATCGTGCACCACTTCGTAGATGTCGTCCTGCATGGCAAGCAATTGCTCTTCGGTGTAGGCATCGCCCCGCGCCACGTTGTAATGCAGGTTGCCGTCGCCCAGATGGCCGAAGATCACATGCTCTATGCCGGGAAAGCGCTGCTGCAATGCCGCGTTGGTCGTCGTGACGAACTCGGCCATGCGCGACACCGGAATCGACACATCGTGCTTGATGCTTTTGCCGAAGGCCTTCTCTGCCAGCGGTATGCTTTCGCGCAGGTGCCATAAGGCCTTGCTTTGGCTGATGTTCTCGGCGATGACCGCATCGGCCACCAGGCCATCCTCGATGGTTGCTCCCACCACCTCTTCAAAGCGCTCGCGCGCGTGTTCGGCGCTTTCGCTATCGGATAACTCCAGCAAGGCGTACCACGGCAGTTGGGCCGAAGGGCCTTCGAAGGGTATACGCTGCTGCGGATAACACTGCGTCACGCCCTGCAGGCAGTTGCCGGCAATAAGCTCGAAGCCGGTCAATGCGGCGCCGAAACCCTTGCGTGCGGCCGACAACACCACTACCGCATCGTCTATGGATTCCAACGCCAGCAAGGCCGTGCATTGCGCGACCGGCACCGGAAACAGCTTGATGGTGGCAGCGGTAATAATGCCCAGCGTGCCTTCGCTGCCTATGTATAGGTTGCGCAGGTCGTAACCCGTGTTGTCCTTGCGCAGGCCTCGCAGGCCGTTCCAGATTTCGCCCTGTGCCGTGACGACTTCCAAACCGAGCACCAGGTCGCGTGCATTGCCGTAGCGCAGCACTTGCGTGCCACCAGCGTTGGTGGCCAGGTTGCCGCCCAGTGTGCAACTGCCCTCGGCCGCCAGGCTGAGCGGGAACAGACGATCATTGTCGCGCGCCGCTTGCTGCACCGATTGCAATATGCAGCCTGCTTCCACGACCATGGTGTCATTGTCGGTGTCGACGCTGCGGATGGCGTTAAGGCGCCCCAGCGACAGCACCACAGCCTTCCCCGAAGAATCGGGCGTAGCACCCCCGCACAAGCCGGTATTGCCGCCCTGAGGCACCATGGGCACGCTATGTGCCACACACCAGCGAACGAGTTCAGCCACTTCGGCCGTCGAGCCCGGACGCACCACAGCCAATGCCGCGCCCTGATAGCGCCCGCGCCAGTCGGTGGTGTAGCTGTCGGTGTCTTCGCCCGTCAGCACATGTTGTTGCCCGAACATTTGAATCAGTTCGTCTACTGGAGTCATTACCGCCTTCCGCAAAAAGTAAAAATAGAAATGCCAATCATGATTTTAAGCCAGATACCTACAGCACCCTCAAAGCCGCATCAACCGGCACTGCGCGCCGGAATCCGCGATAATCACCAGCAAAGCCAAACTGCTCATCAAGGAATAAAAGTGAACCAAGCCGCCAGCCTGCCTTCCGCTGTTTTCAAAGCCTACGATATACGCGGCACCGTGCCCGATCAGCTTAATGCGGCGTTCGCGCAACGGTTGGGACAGGCTCTGGCACAACGGGCCCGCAACGAAGGCATCCCCACACTGGTAGTCGGTTACGACGGCCGATACAGCAGCCCCGAGCTGTCCACCGCCCTGCAAGAGGGCATCATGCAAGGCGGCGTCAACACCATCGACCTGGGCATGGTGCCTACGCCACTGGTGTACTTCGGCACCCATACTCAAAAGACCGGCTCGGGCATCGCCATTACGGGTAGTCATAACCCGCCCAACTACAACGGTTTCAAGATGATGATGGGCGGCAAGACACTGTATGGCGACGACATACAGCAGTTGGCCGCCATCATGGCCAATCCCGAACCTGCCGATGGCCTCAAGCGCGGTACCCGACAAGTCATGAACCTGCTGGACGCTTATGTGGACGAGATCACGCGGGGCGTGGGCCTGTCGCGACCCATGAAGATCGCCATCGATTGCGGCAATGGCGTGGGTGGCGTCGTGGCAAAGCGCCTGTATGGCGCGCTGGGCTGCCGGGTCGACGATCTGTATTGTGAAGTGGACGGCGGCTTTCCCAACCATCATCCCGATCCGGCCGATCCGCACAACCTGCAAGATCTCATACGCCATGTGCAGGAAAGCGATTGCGAACTGGGCCTGGCCTTCGATGGCGACGCCGACCGGCTGGGCGTGGTGACCAAATCAGGCCAGATCATCTGGCCCGATCGACAACTGATCCTGTATGCGCAAGACGTCCTGCAGCGCCAGCCTGGCGCCACCATTATTTTTGATGTGAAGTGCAGTCGCCATGTGGCAAGCTGCATCGAACAAGCCGGCGGACAACCCTTGATGTGGCAGACGGGGCACTCGATGATCAAGGCCAAGCTGGCCGAAACCGGCGCACCGCTGGCGGGCGAGATGAGCGGCCACATATTCTTCAAGGAACGGTGGTACGGCTTTGACGACGGCCTGTACACCGGTGCGCGCCTGCTCGAAATATTATCCCGCCACGACGATCCCTCGGCTGTACTCGAGGCACTGCCTCAAGACATCAGCACGCCTGAAATCAAGCTGGAGATGAAAGAAGGCGAGCCGCACGCCTTGATTGCACGACTGCAAAAAGAGGCTCGTTTTCCCGCCGCCACCACCTTGCACACGATAGACGGCGTGCGTGCGGAGTACCCCAACGGTTTTGGTCTGGCTCGTGCCTCTAACACCACGCCCGTCATTGTGCTGCGTTTCGAGGCCGATACCGAAGATGACATCGAACTGATCAAGGCCGAGTACCGTCAGGCGCTTACCGCTCTGTCACCCGGCATCAAGCTGCCGTTCTAGGGCTGGCGCAGCGCCGCGTAGAGCCGCAGATGTGCGGCAACTATCCGGCCAATGTCGAACTCGGTCTCAGCCAGTCGCCGCCCGGCGGCCGCCATAGCCTGGCGCTGGGCGGTGTTCTCGGCCAGTTGCAGGACGGCATCGGCCAAGGCGCGGGCATCGCGGGCCGGCACCAGCAAGCCTGTGACGCCAGGGTCGATGGCGTCTCGGCAACCGGGCACATCCGTCGTTACCACGGCGCGTCCGCAGGCTGCAGCTTCAACCAGGCTTTTTGGCAGGCCCTCACGATAAGACGGCAGCACCGCAATATGCGATTGCGCATACAGCGCGGCAATGTCGCTGCGCTCGCCCAGGCATTCGACCAATCCCTCGTTGCGCCACTGCGTGTACGTGTCTTCAGAGACGCTCGCCGGATTGCCCGGGTCAGGGGACCCTACCAGCCGCCAACGCAAGCCGGTGGGATGACCTGCCGTCATGCGGGCCGCGTCGACAAACTCCTGCGCGCCTTTATCGTGCAAGAGACGCGCCACCATGATGGCCACAGGGGGGCCCGGCGGCTCGGGCACAACGGGAAAGGCATCCAGGTCAACGCCCGATCCGCGTATCAACACGGCTTGCCCCGGCTGCAGTACCCGCGCCTGCTGCAGCACATCCCTATCGTTCGCGTTCTGGAAGATCACCCGGCTATTGGGATGGCCCAGGGCCAGGCGGTAAAGCAAGGTTGC
>SMFF01000405.1_pt1 | contig 25803 bp, 16 predicted proteins | sample 2456181 | NCBI WGS metagenome assembly SMFF01 (sample SAMN10132611, study PRJNA489261) | soil metagenome | isolation source: day120 antibiotic-loamy sand soil ammended with raw manure from dairy cow... | place: USA | collected 2015-04-01
CGCTCGCGCTCTTCGGGTCACACTGCTCGGTCGACCTGTCGGGGGCGGGACTCCCGGTGCTCTCGCTCGCGGGCGAGAACGACCACCTCTCGACGCCCGCCGAGATCGCGGATGCGGCCCAGCTGCTGCCGGCCGACGCCGTATTCGAGACCATCCCGGATGCGAGCCACGCCCAGTTCGGCGACTACGGCGCTCAGCCCGGCGACGGCCCGCAGGGCGCCGACGACGCCGCCGTGCGCGAGGCGATCACGGATGCGGTGCTCGCTCTGCTCGGGTGAGCGCGGTGGTCGAAGCACCGGTGGCCGTCACTCGCGGTGATCCCGCCGCCGCTCGGACCCCGAGGGGTGATCTGGCTCGCAACATCCCGTCAGGACAGGAGGTAGTAGCACTTCTTGGCCTGGTTGTACGCCGGGTCACCGCCGAACGACCCGGACGAGCACGTCGCTTGGTTGGTGAAGGTCCCGTAGTAGTACGAGCCGTTCGCGCCGAATGCCACGCTCGCCGTGCCCGAGAACATGCAGGTGCCGAACTCGTTCGCGCAGTAGGTGTACCCGGCCGGTCCGTCCCCGCTCGGTGCTTGAATCGTGTAGGCGGCGGTCGTCACGGCCGAGTCGGCGAGACCCGACTTCACCGCGATCGCCTTGATCGTCTGCGAGGTCGCGACCGAGATCGGGCCGGTGTACAACGTCGACGAGGCGGTCGGCGTGGAGCCGTTCGTGGTGTAGCGGATCTGGGCGCCCGAGGTCGCCGAGGAGATCGTCACCGACTGGGTCGAACTGTAGGTGCCGGCCGCGGGGGTGAACGTGGGGGCCGCGGCCTGGGTCACCGCCTGGTAGTAGCACTTCTTGGCCTGGTTGTACGCCGGGTCACCGCCGAAGGACGCAGCGGAACACGTCGCCTGCCCCGTGAAGGTGCCGTAGTAGTACGACCCGTTGGCGCCGAACGCGACGCTCGCGGTTCCCGAGAAGAGACAGGTGCCGAACTCGTTCGCGCAATACGTGTACCCAGCCGGACCATCCCCTCCGGCAGCCTGGATCGTGTAGGCGGCGCTCGCGACCGCCGAGTTCGCGAGCCCAGACTTCACCGCGATCGCCTTGATCGTCTGCGAGGTCGCGACCGTGATCGGTGCCGAGAACAGCGGCGACGAGGCTGTCGGGGTCGAGCCATCGGTCGTGTAGTGGATGGTCGCGCCGCTCGTCGAGCTTGAGAGCGTCACCTGCTGCGCCTGGCTGTAGGTGCCGCCCACCGGCGAGAAGGTCGGCGCTGCGGCAACCGACTGCGAGAGGTAGTAGCACTTCTTCGCGATGCCGGGAGTGGGGTCGCTGCCGAAGGTCGCCGTCGTGCAACTGGCCTGCCCGGTGAACGTGCCGTACACGAACGACGTGCCTGCGCCATACGCAACGCTCGCGGTTCCCGAGAAGAGGCACGTGCCGAATTCGCTCGCGCAATAGGTGTACCCCGCGGGCCCATCACCCGGTCCGGCGGGTGTGATCGTGTAGCTGGCGCTCACGACCGCGGAGGTGGTCAGCCCGGACTTGATCGCGATCGCCTTGATCGTCTGGGAGCTGCTCACGGTGATGCCGCCTGAGTAGAGCGACGAGGATGCCGTCGGAGTCGAGCCGTCGGTGGTGTAGCGGATCTGCGCACCGCTCGTCGTGGAGGCGATCGTCACCGTCTGGGTGCCCGTGTAGCTGCCGCCCGCGGGGCTGAAGGTCGGCGCCGCGACGATCCCTCCGCCGCCGCCGAGCTGGTAGTAGCACTTCTTCGCGACGCCGGGAGCAGGGTCACCACCGAAGTTGCTCGCCGCGCACAGCACGCCGTCGGTGAAGGTTCCCGTGGCGAAGCTGCCGTTGCCGCCGAAGGCCACCGTCGCCGTGCCGGAGAACTGGCAGCTCGAGAACTCGGTCGCGCAATAGGTGTAGCCCGACGGACCACCGGTCGTGTCGATCACGTCCAGATAGGCGATCGACACCGGCGAGGTGCCCAGCCCGGACGTCACCGCGACGGCCTTCACCGTCGTGACCGTCGCCACCTGGAACGGCCCGGTGTACAGCGGCGAGCTCGCTGTGGGCAGGGCGCCGTTGGTGGTGTATCGGATCTGGGACCCCGCGGCGGCCGTGATCGTGACCGTCTTCGGCTCCCAGTAGTTGCCGGACTGAGGCGAGATCGCGGGCTTGGTCGCGAGGTTCGCCGAGGTCGGCAGGTAGTAGCAGCGCTTGTGCGTGCCCGGAGTCGGGTCGCCGCCGAAGGTTCGGTCGTCACAGCGCGTGCGCCGGTCGAACACGGCCGAGTAGTACGTGCCATTGGCCCCGTAGTACACGGTCGCGATCCCGGGGAAGGCGCAGACCGCATCCTGATATCCACAGAAGGTCGACCCGGCCGGGCCGTTCTCGGCCGGAAGGATCCGATAGATGCGCTGGGCGATCGCAGAGTCGGTGAGCCCGCTCTTGACCGCTACCGCCTTCAGCACCGTGGTGCTCGACAAGGTGAGGGGCCCCGAGTAGACCGGGCTGGTCGGCCCGGGGGTCGACCCGTCGACGGTGTAGCGGATCGTGGCGCCCGAGGTGCCGCTGGTGATCGTGACCGTCTGATTGCCGCGATAGGTTGCGGCGGCGAGGTCGAAGACCGGGATGTCGACGCGTGCCGAGGTCGATGCCGGCGAGACGTGTATCAGCGCGACGCCGTACACGCTCGCGTCGACGGTGCTCGTCGCGCGCACGGCGACGTTCCGCGGAGCCAACACCGACGGAGCCGTGTACACCCCACCGGAGGTCACGCTGCCATTGCCGGACCCGACGACGCTCCAGGTGACGCCCGTACCACCGAGATCCGAGACCGCGCTCGAGAGGCTGACGCTCTGGCCGCCGGAGATACTCGCACGCGTCGGCGAGACCGAGACCTGACCTTCCGGCGCGAGGGTGGTGTAGACGATCACGTTGCGCTGCGCGCTGACGCCGGAGTCCGTGAAGCCCGTGGTCGCGGAGAAGTTGGCCGAGACTCCGGGGAGGGCCGCATGGGGCTCCGGCGTCACGGCGTCGTTGTAGACCATCCGGTGGAAGGTCTTGTTGACACCGAGTCCCGAGAAGTCGAACTGCAGCGTGCGCGGGTCGGCGTTCTCGTTCGTCTCGACCACGATCGTGTAATCACCCGCCGAGTTGCGGAAGGTGGCGGCGCGCACGTCGTCGGTGCTCGTCACGGTCTGCAAGACCTGGCTGTGCGCGGGGACGTAGCGCAGCAGGAGTCCCGCCTCGTAGTAGCGCGGATTCGGGCTCTGCGCCGTGAGCACGGTGTCCCACAGCGTGTAGGTGTCGTTGGTGTCGGTGTCTTCATCCGGATCCTCGACCCAGACGCCGTTCAACTGCCAGATGAGCGCACTGGAGAGGCCCTCGTTGGCGGCCTTGATGATGTAGTTGCCGTAACCGGCATCCCACCAGGAGTCGTAGGTGCCCTGGAAGCCGAACTCGGACATGATGAGCGGCTTCGACCCGATCGCGGCCCGACGCGTCGAGATCTCGGAGCTCAGACCGCTGTAGGTGCCGCCGTACACGTGGAAGCTGTAGGCGTCGAAGACATCGTCGGCGTTCTGGGCCATGTACTGGGTCCACGAGGCCGCGTTCCATTCCTCGGGACCCCAGATCTTCACCAGGTTGCGGCGGCCGTCGGCGATGAGCTTGTTGTGCACCGCGCGGGCCATCTGCGCGTAGTAGGCCTGCTGGTCGCCGGGGGCCTCGAAATCCCACGAGCCGTTGGGTTCGTTGTAGAAGGTGAGGTACTTGATGTTGCTGTAGCCGCGCTGGGTGATCAGCTCGTTCAGCACCGCGGAACCTGCAGCGGCGAAGTCGTCGAGGTCGGCGGGTGCAGAGATGCGTGCCGGGACACCGGGAAGGGAGAACCACGACTGCGCAGCGCGCGACACCTTCCACCCGTAGTTGAACTCGACCTCGGTGCCAGCGGCCTTCAGCACGTCGAGGTAGCTGTAGAAGGCCTGCATCTTCGGGGTGTTCCAGTCGTAGACGCCCTTGGCGGTCTCGAACCAATCCGGCTGGAACCAGACCCGTGCGACCTTGGGTTGCAGGGAATGGATGCGCTCCTTATCGATCTCCCAGTAGCCCTCGTCGTAGCCCTTCGACCGGTTGTTCTCCATGAGCACGGCGGGGATGACGTCGACGCCGACGCCGTAGAAGTCGTTGTTGATCACCTGACTCGGCGCGACCGTGATCGTCGTGGTGACCGGGCTCGCTTGTGCGGGCTGTGTGGCGACGAGAACCTGGATCGCGCACAGCAGCGTGATGGCGATGGCGATCATGCGCGCGGTGACGCGACGCTCCTGGGTGGTCGTGAACACGAGTGCTCCTTCGTCTCTTCATTGAGGGGAAGCGCCCCGCATCGAGACAACGTGGGACTGGCCAGACCGTAGACCGCTCGGTCTGGTCGCGCAAGCGTCTGAACAAAGTTAATTCGACAGTCCGTTGAACCTTCTTGCGGGACAGTCCAAGATGGCCGGGAGACGCCGAGGCAACGTTGTCTCACCACCGCTCGACGTTGAGAGGAACTCTTCGATGCGCACCTCCCGTGCAGCCATGACCACACCCGTCCGCAGCGTGATCGCCGCGATCACCGTCGCACTGCTCGCGATGGGAACGCTGCTCGCGACAGCGATGCCCGCGGCCGGCGCCCCCAACCAGCACACCGTGACGATCGACCCGACGACCATCGTGAACGACGACTTCTACGGCGTCGGCGTCGACCTCATCCCGGTCGTGCTCATGCCGCACAACCGGTCGAAGGGCTACGACGAGGCGTACTGGCAGATGGATCTCAAGCGCATCCAGACACTCGAGCCCAAGGTTGCGCGCCTCTGGTTCCAGCCCGACTGGTTCGAGACCGAGAAGGGGGTATTCGACTTCGAGACCGAGAAGATGCAGGCTCTCTACACCTACCTGGACGGCCTCGAATCCGCCGGTACCGAGATCGAGCTGAACTACGGCTGGAAGGTCGGCCGCGACATCCAGGACTGGTTCTCGATTCCCGGCGTGCCCGCGGACATCTCCGCGCCCGCCGACCTGGAGGACTTCGCCGACGGCGCATCGGTGCTGCTGCATGAGCTCATCGAGCAGCGTGGTTACACGAACATCAAGTACCTGACCTTCTACAACGAGCCCAATGGATACTGGGACTTCGAGGCGCCCGGCAGCCAGCCCGACTACTACGCCGACATGGTCACCGCCGTGCACGACCAGCTCGTCGTCGACGGCCGACGCGACCTGGTCGACATCTGGGGCCCCGAGGAGTGGAACTCCGTGCCGTGGACCCAGTTCATGAAGGACCGGATCGACCACATCCTCGACGCCTACAGCTTCCACGTGTACGGCGGCACCTATGACGGCCTGAGCACCGAGATCGCGAACCGTCGCGACTACGTCGCCCCGAAACCCGTGGTCATGAGCGAGTTCGGGTTCGCCGGCAACTACGACTCGTGGTGGCAGGCCGGATACGGCAACTACGTCATCAAGTCGGCCAACGAGGGCCTCTCGGCCGCGCTCGTCTGGCAGCTCAACGGGGTGTGGATCGAAGACCCCAACGAGACCACCGACACCAACGACACCTACACCCTGTGGGACTCGCTCGTCACTGCGAAGAGCCCGAACCCGCGCTTCTACGAGGCCGGCCTGCTCGAGCGCTACGTGCCCGCCCACAGCGAGGTGCTCGGGGTGTCGACCGACTCCGACGACGTGCGCGCCACCGCATTCCGCAGCCAGGACGGGGAGTACACCGTGCTCGTCGAGACCAACGAGTCGGCCGATCCGCGCGAGCTGACGATCGACTTCTCGGGCGTCGCCATCGATGACACCTTCCACAAGTTCGTCTACACCGAGTCGGTCACCCCCGAGGAGAACGCGCTCCTGCCTGCGGTCTCGGCCGAGCTCGCCGCGACCGACTCGTTCACCGACACGGTCGACCCTCGATGCGTCCGTCATCGACGCTCCCGGTGGGGTCGCGTGGAACGTCGTCGGCGCCGGCAACGGCACGATCGACGAGAACGGCGTCTACACGGCCCCCGATGTGGACGAACCGCGCGTGGTCGCGGTGCGCGCCACGAGCACGGCAGACCCGAGCTCCTCGGGCGTCGCGCTCGTACGGCTCGTCCCCGCGTCCCAGGACGGCCGCGTGGATCCGCCCGTGTTCGACGTGCCCGACGGCACCTATGCCGGGTCGATCGACGTCACCATCACGACCTCGACTCCGGATGCGGAGATCCGCTACACGACCGACGGCACGGCGCCCGACGCCACGTCGGAGCTGTACACCGGGCCGGTGAAGCTCACCGCGACCACGATGCTGAAAGCCACCGCATTCGCGGACGGCCTGGAGGCATCCGCCACGACCTCCGCGCTCTATCGCGTGCTGCCGAGCGCTGTCGGCCCGGACGGCGCCGCGCAGTGCGCGACCGAGGGCTCGACCTGTGGCTTCTCGGGAATCGGCAAGGTGTACTACGGGGCGAACGACAGCTGGATCGTCGGCACCTTCGATCGTCGGGTCAGCTGCACCGCGAGCGTCTTCGGAGGCGACCCGGCTCCGGGAACCAGCAAGCGGTGCTACGTGCTCGCGCTCGAGGGCGACTTCTCGGCCAAGCCCACCATCACCCCGGCCGGCGGAGAGTACAACCTGAGTCAGCAGGTGACCATCACGAGCCCCGTGAGCGGCGCCGAGATCCGCTACACCGAGAACGGCAGCATGCCCACCGAGAGCTCCACGCTCTACGCCGGGCCCCTCACGGTCAGCTCGACCAAGGTGATCAAGGCGATCGCGATCGAGCCGGGCAAGGACCCCTCGCCGATCACCTTCGCGAGCTTCTCCGTGATCGACACCTCCGGTGGCCCCGAGGGCTTCACGTACTGCGCGCACCAGTTCTCGACGTGCGCGCTCGACGCACCCGCGACGGTCGCCTACGGCCTCGACGGGAACTACCTCACGGGAGTGTTCTCCGACGACGTGCAGTGCACCGCGGCCGCCTTCGGCGGCGGTGACCCGGCACCCGGCAAGACGAAGAAGTGCTTCTTCCAGGAGATCGACTCCTCGCTCACCCTCCCGCCGACGTTCACCCCGCCCGCAGGCGCGTACACGACGACGCGCATGGTGACCATCCAGAGCGCGACCGCCGGCTCCACGGTGCACTACACGACCGACGGCAGCACTCCGACCAGCTCATCGCCGATGTTCAACGCACCGATCGAGGTCGCATCGAACACCACGATCAAGGCGATGGCGGTCTCTCCCGGGCTCGGCGACTCGCCCGTGGTGACGGCTCAGTATGTGATCGGCGCGACCCCCGGACCCAACGGGGAGCTCGGGCCCGACGGGTACTCGTACTGCGGCGGGGAATGGAGCACGTGTGCCTTCACCGGCACCGCGGCCGTCGCCTTCGGCGCCAACGGGTCGTTCTTCTACGAGGTGCTCACCGACGGCGCGCTCTGCGCTCCGGCGACCTTCGGTGGCGACCCCGCCTTCAACCAGGCGAAGGCTTGCTTCCTGGTTCCGATCGACGAGTCGACGACACTCCCGGTGACGTTCTCTCCGGGAACCGGCGTCTACACCTCGGCGCAGCAGGTCACTCTCGCCAGCACGACGCCGGACGCGGAGATCCGCTACACGACCGACGGTTCCCGGCCGACGACCGAGTCGACGCTGTACACGGGCCCGATCGATGTCGCGAGCACGACGACGGTGACGGCCATCGCGATCGGCGAGGGACTCACCGCCTCCCCGCAGACGGCAGCCCGCTACACGATCGACGCGAGTGTCGTCGCGAAGCCGACCTTCTCTCCTGCTCCGGGTACCTACCCCACCGGGCAGCAGGTCACCCTCAGCACCGCGACCGGCGGCGCGAGCATCCATTACACGACCGACGGCTCGACGCCGACCATCGAATCCCCGCTGTTCACGGCGCCCATCTCGGTCGCCTCGACGACGACGATCAAGGCGATCGCGATCAAGGACGGACTGGATGACTCGGAGATCGCCGAAGCGACCTTCGTGATCGGCGCAGCGGGTGGTCCCGAGGGCTACACCGAGTGCTCGAACGAGTGGGCGATGTGCGCCTTCAGCGGGGTCGCCAGCGTCGCGTACGGCGCGAACGGCGCCTTCTTCTACGGCACCTTCACCGATGGGGTGCTCTGCATCCCCGACAACTTCGGTGGGGACCCGGCCTACAACCAGGCGAAGAAGTGCTACTACCGCCTGGGCACCGACACCGGGACGGTCGCCACGCCGAGCTTCTCGCCCGGCGGAGGCAGCTACACCGGCCCGCAGCTGGTGACGCTCGGCAGCTCGACTCCGGGCGCGACCGTGCACTACACGACCGACGGCTCGACCCCGACCGCCGAGTCCCCGCTGTTCACGGCGCCCATCCAGGTCACCACGACGACCACGATCCGCGCCATCGCGGTGAAGGACGGTCTCGAGGACTCCGCGGTGGCCGAGCAGAGCTACGTGATCGCCGCGGGCGGCCCTGCGGGATACACCGAGTGCGCCAACGAATGGTCGCAGTGCGCCTTCACCGGCACCGCGAACGTCGCCTACGGGGCAAACGGATCGTTCTACTACGGCACCTTCACCGACGGGGTGCTCTGCATTCCCGACAACTTCGGTGGAGACCCCGCCTACAACCAGGCGAAGAAGTGCTACTACAAGCTCGGAGCCGCGGAAGCGACGGCGACGCCGAGCTTCTCCCCCGCCGGCGGGAGCTACTCCGGGCCGCAGCAGGTGACCCTCGCGAGCGCGACGGAGGGAGCCACCATCCGCTACACGGTGGACGGCAGCGTTCCGGATGCGGATTCGCCGATCTTCAGCGCACCGATCGTGGTCGCCTCCTCGACGACCGTGAAGGCCATCGCCATGAAGGAGGGCCTCGAGCCCTCGCCTGTCGGCACGGCCGTGTATACGATCCTGCCCGCGGGACCCGACGGCTACACGTACTGCGGAGGCGAGTTCTCGGCGTGTGCGTTCGATGGTCTCGCTGCCGTCGCCTTCGGTGCGAACGGTTCCTTCGCCTACCGCGATGCAACCGATGGCGTGATGTGCACGGTCGATCAGTTCGGCGGGGACCCGGCGTTCAACCAGGCCAAGCACTGCTTCTTCCGACTCGGGGGCCTCGAGACGGTCGCGTCGCCGACGATCTCGCCGACGGGTGGCAGCTCGGCCGAGCCGCAGGTGGTGACGCTCAGCTCGGCGCCCGGAACCGAGATCCGGTACACGCTCGACGGCACGCTTCCGAATTCCGAGGCGACCCTCTACACGGGCCCGCTGACGATCACGAGCACGAGCACGGTGACGGCTGTGGCCTTCGCGGTCGGGTACGCCCCGTCGGCCCCGGCGACTGCTGAGTTCATCTCTCTCCTCGCGGATGCCGACTCCTTGTCGGAGGCGAACCGGGGATCGGTCGACGGTCCCGACAGCGCGCAGCCCGGTGAGACGATCCAGGTGAGCGTGGGAGCCGGCCACGAGGGAGCGACCGTGCACGGCACGATGTTCTCGACGCCGGCCTACCTGGGCGGCGCACTCGTGAGCTCCGGGACGGCGTCGTTCACGATCCCGTCGGATGCGACCACCGGTGCGCACCGGATCGCGTTGTTGGACGCGCAGGGGGTGCTGATCGGATGGTTCCCGCTGCAGGTCACCGCGCCCGCCGCTCTCGGCGCGACGGGTATCACCCTCGGGGTTCCGATCGCGCTGGCCGTGCTCGTGCTGCTGCTCGGTGCGGCGGCCCTGGGTGTTGCGGCTCGGCGGCGCGACGCCTGACGCGGATGATGAAAGGGGCGGGGCGGGGAGGTCCCGCCCCTTTCGTCATGCACGCTCCGAACCCGGAGCGGCCTCCTCTGAGGGCGCAGCGCGCAGAGTTCGAGTGAGCGTGGGCGGCTCAGGGGGCGACGCGCCGAGCTTCGCTCCAGGACCGGAGCGCGGCGGCAGCCATGCGATGCGTGGCGACGGCCTCCTCGGGCGTCGCGCATCCGAATCGCTCGCCCAGGGAGCCGGCGCGTTCGGCGAGGAACGCCGCCCACATCTGAAGGATGGCATCCGAGAAGCCGGCCTCGAAGATTCCGCCCGTCACCGTCGGCCACACCGACTGGCTTCCCGATTCGATCCGACGCCAGCCCTGCTCGCGCCCGATCCCGGGTACCTCGGAGTTCTCGAAGACCCACACGCCGACCGGGTCGGACGTCGAGAAGCGCACGCCGCCCGTCATCCCGATCACCTCGAACTCCCAGCTGTTCTTGTCGCCGGGAGAGATGCGCTTGGTCTCGACCGTGAGGGAGAATTCTCCCCCCTCCCCGTCGACCAGGCCGTGCCAGACCGCGTTGTCCCAGGTGTCGCACGGTTCGGGCGCGCCGGTGGGCCCGGGGCGCTCGGTCACGATGTTCTGCAGGGTCGCGGTGAGTTCACGCGGCATCCAGCCGAGCCGCAGCGGCAGATGCCACGCGTGCAGGCCGAGATCGTTCATGACACCCGCCGCGCCGCAGTAGACGGCCTGCCGCTTCCAGTTCAACGGTTTCGTGGGGTCGAGATCGCTCGAATGCAGGAACGCCGAACGCGCCTCGATGATGCGCCCGATGGCGCCCGATGCGAGATAGCGCAGCGCCCACTGCGCACCGGGGAAGAACGGCATCTCGCTCGAGACCCGCACGAACGATTCCGGATGCTCCGCGCTCGCTGCGAGGATGCGTGCGGCTGCCGCGTCATCGATTCCGAACGGCTTCTCGGCCAGCAGCGACTTCCCGGCTCGGATGGTGTCGACGTACAGCTGTTCGTGCAGGTCGTGCCGCACGGCGATGTAGACGACGTCGACGTCGGGGTCGGCGAGCAGGTCACGGTAGTCGGTCACGAGCGAGGTGACGGTGTCGATCCCGCGGAACCATTCGAGCGCCGCGGGGTTCAGATCGGCCACCGCGACGAGCCGCGGACGAACCGGATGGTCCACGAGCGCGGGCCACCGCTGGATCGCTGCCGCGATCTCGCGGCCCATCAGGCCGCCTCCCACGATCGCGACGCGCACCTCGGGCGCACTCACGCGGCACCACCCACGAGTGCGAGGGCGTCATCGACCGACGCGTCCCGGTGCACGAGCGCCATGAGCGCCGCGGTGATGCCGGCCGGATCAGGATGCTGGATCACGTTCCGCCCGTAGACGATGCCCCGCGCGCCCTGCGCGAGCACCGCCTCGGTCCGCTCGAGCAGCGTGCGGTCGTCGACGCGACCTCCGCCGCGCACCAGCACGGGGGTGTCGGCTGCCACCTCGATGACGCGGTGGTAGTGCTCGATGTCGTCGGTGGGGTCGGCCTTGATCAGGTCGGCGCCGAGCTCTCGGGCCTGACGCACGAGGGTCATGATCTTCGCGGTGTCGCCGTCGACGGAGTAGCCGGCGGCGTCGTCTCCCCGCATCACGAGCGGTTCGATCATGAGGGGCATCCCGTAGCGGGTCGCTTCGCGGCGCAGGGCCATGATCGACAGGATGCACGCTTCGCGGATCTCGGGACGCCCGGGGAGCTGCATGAGGTTGACGCAGACGGCCACAGCATCCAGTCGCACCGCTTCCTCGATCGCGTGCGGCACATGGTGGCTGAAGATGTGCGGGTCGAGGGGACGGCCGTAGACGTTGGCGACGTCGGTGCGGAGCACGAGCGCGGGCTTGTGCTTTCCGGGGCGCTCCTGCAACAGCTTCGCTTGCCCGAGTGTCAGTTGGATCGCGTCCGGGCCCGCCTTCACGAGCGTGTCGACCACCTGCGGCATGTTCTCGATGCCGGTCAGGAAGCTCGGTTCACCGAAGAATCCGTGGTCGACGGCGACATCGAGGGCCCGCCCCGAGTGCGCATCGAATAGGCGGTTGAGTCGGTATGGCGTCATCGAAGTCTCCGGGTCAGGGCGCACAGGCGCGCGCCGTGACCAGATTAGTCACCTGAGACAACGTTGTCTAGACAGGCTCGACGAGGAGCACCCAGTCCTCCGCGGTGGGAGTGACCCCCAGCACGTCGCGGCGCAGCAGCAGCCCGTCCGCGTCGATCTCGACGCCATCCGCCTCGTGAGCCGCACCACTCCGTGGATCGAGCCAGCGCACCCGCCACGCGGGCGAGCGACCCCGCACGCGCAGCTCGACGATGGGCTTGCCGTCTGGCTGCAGCGCCGCTTGAGGCAGATAGACGACGAGGGCGCCGTGCGCATTCACGGCTGCGGCGAGCAGGCGGCCGCCGGGTTGCGCCTCGACCCTGCCGTCGGCAGCCTCGAGGGCGCCGAAGGGAAGGAGGATGCGCCGGGCGATTCCCTGCTGCACCGCGCCGGGCAGCCGCGCAGCCCGGCGCCAGTCCGCCGACCCCCATCGCACACCGGGATCGCCTGCAGCGCCCGTGTCGAAGCCCCACACGCCGTGCGCGCCGTAGCCGTGGCCGGCGGCGCCCGCCAGAAGGTGCGTCCAGATCAGCAGGCGCTGCAGCTCCGGCCCATTCGCCGCCATGATGCCCTCGTAGTCCACCTCGGCGACGACCGCGGGCAGCCGGGGATACTCGCGGCGCGCTCGCGTCAGGGCACCGACGCTGCGTACCGCCGCGGGCATCCCCTCATGCCCGGTCTGAAGCAGCTGGATGTCGATGAGCTCGGCCGGGACCATGTCGGTCGAGGCTTCGTGACCGACCGCGAACGAGGGATGGACCGTCACCGGATGCCGACCTGCGTCGTGCGCGCGGATCGCCTGCAGCACCATCATCCAGCCCCGGCGGAGCCACTCGACGCGCTCGGACTCGTCCGGTCCGCCGAGGGCGGGCGGTGGTGGCATGAGGGCCTCACCCGCCGCGCACCACACCGCCGGAAGCTCGCCGAACAGGTCGATGAGCCGTCGCCAATGTGCGATCATCGCCGGCACTCCGGTCTGCTCGAGGTGATACCCCCACGCCCCGACCACGACGGGCAGCAGACCACCCTGCACCATCAGGTGAAGGCGCCGGGCGGCCACCTCGAGATAGCCCGGGTCGGCACCGCCGACCCCCCACGCGCGTCCGCCGGCGTTGCCCTGCGACGCGTGACCGAGCGGCACATCCGGCGCCGGCCCGGCGACGACGAACGCGGCAGTGAAGCCCTGCGCAGCCCGGCGCGACACCAGACGCGCGAACTCGATGTCCTCGACGCGCGAGGACATGCCCCACCACCAGGTGTCCGAAAGCCACAGCATCCGGGCGCCTGTCGCATCGACCAGCCTGCCGTCGAGAGTCCGTACGGATTTCGCTGGCACCGTCACGCGTGACACACTATTGTCGTGAGACAACGTTGTCCAGTTGTGTGCCGAACGGAGGAGAGATGACAGTCCTCCTGGCCGGTCACCTGTGCGTCGATCTCGCCCCCCGATTGCCCGGAGACCCCGTCATCGAACCCGGGCGCCTCGCCGCCGTCGGTGCACTTCGCACCTCCCTCGGCGGCAGCGTCGCGAACACCGGACGCGTGCTTGCGCACCTCGGCATCCCGATCCGGGCCGCGGCCGCGCTCGGCGACGACGCACTCGGGGCGCTGGCGGGCGAACTGCTGGCGCGCGAGGGGTTCGACACCTCCGAGGTACGCGTCATCAGCGGGGTCGGAACGTCCTACAGCCACGTGGGGTACCCCTCCTTGCTCGCGGCGCTCGCGGCCGACGGCGGAGCGACGCTGCGGCGTTTCTTCGACCGCGCGCGGGCTGCCGGTGTCACCACCTCGCTCGACCTCGCGGTCGTGGACCCCGACTCGGCCGCCGCCGAACTCGACTGGCAGCGCTTCCTCGCGACCGTGCTCCCCGCGACCGACCTCTTCACTCCGAGCATCGACGACCTCAGCTCGGCGCTCGGCGGCTCCGCGTCGCTCGGGATGCGCTGTCCCTGGGCGCCGGCATCGTCGCGGTCACCGCGGGAGACCGAGGTGTCGCGCTCGGCACGGCGCCGAGCGCCCGGCTCGCCGCGGGAGGAGCAGCTGTCGCGGCTCTGTCGGGCTGGAGCGACGTCCGCATGACCATGCCGGCGGCGCCCGTCGACGTCGTCGTGTCGACCAACGGAGCCGGTGACGCCGCCACGGCGGGCTTCATCGCCGCGCTGCTCGCGGCGACCACCCCCGAGATGGCGCTGCGGTTCGCCGGTGACTGCGCCGCATCCCTCGTCGCCGGCCGTGCGCTTCCATCACTACCTGAGGAGTCTGGTGCAACCGATCATTCTTGAGTCCAACCGCCCGCCCGCGCGTTTCTACCGGGGAGGTCCGCGCATCGCGCGGTTTCGCGGGGAAGCACAGGAACCGCGCGACGAGCCGGAGGACTGGATCGCGTCGGTGACCACACTCGCGGGTGAGCCCGAGCTCGGGCGCACCCGGTTGCCCGACGGCCGCCTCCTCGTCGACGCCATCCGCGAGGATCCGATCGCCTGGCTCGGCGAAGCACACGTGGCCGCGTTCGGCGACGACACCCGGTTGTTGGTCAAGCTGCTCGACGCGGGGCAGCGCCTTCCCGTGCACGCGCACCCCGACGGGGACTTCGCCGGCGCTCGGCTCGGTCGCCCGCACGGAAAGGCGGAAGCCTGGTACATCCTCGAGGGCGGTGACGTGTTCCTGGGCCTCGTGCGCAGCGTCGACCGGCGCGAGCTCGCGGCCCTCGTCGAACGTCAAGACACCGAGGCGCTGCTGGGCCTGCTCCATCGCCACACCGTGGAACGAGGGGACGTCGTCTACGTGCCGCCCGGAGTCCTGCACGCGATCGGCGCGGGAGTGCTGCTCGTGGAAGTGCAGGAACCGGAGGACCTCTCGATCCTGCTGGAGTGGAAGGACTTCGCGCTCGACGGGAAGCGCGACGGCCACCTCGGGCTCGGGTTCGACGTCGCCCTCGACGCGGTCGAGACACGCCGGCGCGATCCTGCCGAGATCGATTCCCTGGTGACTCGGGCCCGTTCGGATCGCTCGGTGCTCCCGGAACCCTCCGAGCGTTACTTCCGCGTCGAGCGGCGTCTCACCGAGGGCACCGCACGATTCGACGCGGGCTTCCAGGTACTCGTGGTCGTGAGCGGCGAGGTGCGGATAGCGGCGAGCACATCGCTCTCGCTTCGGCGCGGCACGACGGCGGTCGTCCCCGCGGCGCACGGTGAGGTCGTGTTGGAGGGCGCGGGCGAGGTGCTCAGCTGCCGCCCACCCGCGCCCTGACCGGTCAGCGAACCCGCCCGCGGGCCTAACATGAGAGCGGGTCCGCGCGACCCCGACAGGAGGAGAGAATCCGTGCCTCGGGACCGCCCCACCATGATCGATGTCGCCGCCGACGCCGGCGTCAGCCTCAAGACCGTCTCCCGCGTGATCAACAACGTGCCGACGGTCGACCCGGCCCTGGTCGAGCGCGTCTATGCCTCGATCGAAAAACTCGGCTTCCGACGCAATGCGCTCGCCGCAAGCCTGCGAGCGGGGTCGACCGACACGATCGGACTGCTGACGGCGGACCTGTCGAACGCCTTCTACACCCAGGTGGCCGCCGCCGTGTCGCAGGTGGCGATCACGCACGGCTACCAGGTGATCATGGCCAGTTCCGAGGAGGAAGCGGAGCTCGAGCGCCGCCTCGCGCTCGACCTCTGCCAGCGTCGGGTCGGCGGGCTCATCGTCGTGCCCTCGGGGCCGGATCAGAGCTACCTGGCGGCCGAGGCGCACATGGGCACCCCGATCGTCTTCCTCGACCGCCCCGGCAGCGCCATCGACGCGGATGCCGTGCTGCTCGACAATCGCGGCGGCGCCGCCGACGGGGTGCGGGCTCTGCTGGCGGCGGGGCACACGCGCGTGGCCATGCTCTTCGACGATCTCGCGATCTTCACGATGGCCGAGCGGCTCGCGGGGGTGCGCGAGGCGTTCGCCGATGCGGGCGTCACCCTCGACGAACGCCTGCTCGACACCGGGTCCCACTCGCCCGATCCGGCCCGCCATGCGCTCGCGAGCATGCTCGCCTCCGCCACTCCCCCGACCGCGGTGTTCTGCGCGAACAACCGCGCCACCGTCGGTGCCGTCCAGGCGATCGTCGCCGCGGGGGCCGAGGTCGAGGTCGTGGGATTCGATGACTTCGAATTCTCGGCGCTGCTGCCCTTCGAGGTCGGGATCGTGGCATACGACACCGCAGGTCTCGGAACGGTCGCGGCAGAGACGCTGTTCACCCGGATGGCCGGAGACACCGCACCGACCGCTCAGCGACTCGTTCCGACCCGCCTCGAACGCCGCGGGGGCCTCCGCGTCGCGTGAGCTCGCGTCAGCTGGTCGTCACCCCTCGGACCGGCCCACCTCGTCGAGCCACCCGCGCGCGAGATCCTCGCCGAACGGGAAGCCGGGGAAGCGCATCATCCGCGCGAGCGGGATCGGCCGGAACAACGGCGCCTCATGCGGGTCGGCGAGCAAGCGACCGTAGCGCCCCAGCGTGGCCGCACGCACGCGCTCCCCGATCACGGGGTGGTCCCACCAGTCACCGACCGGAGAGTCGAGCGTGAGCGGTGTCTCCACGACATCACCGGGAAGCTCGAGGCGGATGGTCTCCACCACATCGCGGGAGTGCCGCGCGACCCGCACCTCGAATGCGCCACCTTCCACCACCCAACGACCGGCGGCCGTGTGCCAGTAGGCGAACGCCCGCCGATCGAGCGGGATGGTCACCTGCCGCTCCTCGCCCGGCTCGAGACGCACCTTGGCGAAGCCGGCCAGCCGCTGCGGCGGTTGCGCCACGCTCGACTCGAGGTCGGCCACGTACAGCTGGACGACCTCGGACGCCGCCCGAGAGCCCGTGTTGCGCACGGTCACCGAGACCGATACGAGCGCGGAAGGCGCATCCGAGGCGAGCGCGACCCCCGACCACGCGAAGCTCGAATACGCCAGCCCGAACCCGAACGGATAGGCGACATCGAGCCCGTGAGCGTCGTACCACCGGTACCCGACGAGCCCTCGCTCGCCATAACGCACAATGCCGTGCTCGCCGGGGAAATTGCCGACGGCGGGCGTGTGCTCGAGCTTGAGGGGGATCGTCTCGGCGAGACGCCCGGACGGCGAGGCCACGCCGAAGAGCAGGTCGGCGAGCGCGGCTCCTCCCGCTTCGCCGAGCAGCCATCCCTCGAGAATCGCGGAGGCGTGGTGCCGCCAATCGGCGATCTCGACGACGCCGCCGTTGGAGAGCACGACGACGAGCGGCACACCGAGTGCGGCCACCTGCTCCAGGAGCGTCAGCTGCTCATCGGGGAGCCGCAGATGCGAGCGATCGAACGACTCAGACTCGTAGCTCGCGGGCAGGCCGAGAAACAGCACCGCCACCTCGGCACCCCGCGCGGCGTCGACCGCTTCGCTGCGGAGCTGTTCGGCCGATCCCTCGTCGAGACCATCGACTCGATACCCGGCCGCGAAGCGCACCTGCCGCCTATCGTCCACGAGCGCACGGATGCGATCGAGTGCGGCATCCACGCGGATCGCTGCCACCTGTGAGCTGCCTGCACCCTGAAACCGGGGCGTGCGTGCGAACTCGCCGATGACCGCGACGGCGCCACCGGATGCGGCATCAAGTGGGAGCACACCGTCGTTCTCGAGCAGCACCGCACCCTCGAGCGCCGCCTCGTAGGCGACCCGGTGTTGACGCTCGAGGTCGAGGTCGGTCGGCAGCGAGCGCCCAGCCTGCACGCGGTCGACGAGCCCGAGCACCCGGGAGACCGCGCGATCCAGGTCGGCCTCGTCGAGGTCACCCGACGCGAGGGCGTTCAGGATGCTGCGCGTCCCGGCACCCGATGAGCTCGGCATCTCGAGGTCGAGGCCGGCCGCGACACCACGGTCGCGCCGCGAGACTGCGCCCCAGTCAGACACGACCATGCCCTCGAAGCCCCACTCGTCGCGGAGCACCCGGGTCAGAAGCCAGGGATCCTCCGAGGCGAAGACGCCGTTGATCCGGTTGTAGGAGCACATCACGGCCCAGGGCTTGGCGCGGGTGATGGCGCGCTCGAATCCGTGCAGATAGAGCTCGCGCAAGGTGCGCTCGTCCACCTCGACCGAGATCGACATCCGCTCGGTCTCCTGGTTGTTGGCCGCGAAATGCTTGATCGCCGCCCCCACGCCCCTCGATTGCAGCCCCTCGATGAGGGCCGCAGACAGCTCGCCCGTGAGCAGAGGGTCCTCCGAGTAGTACTCGAAGTTGCGTCCGCACAGTGGGGTGCGCTTGAGATTGATCCCGGGTCCGAGCAGAACATCTACGCCCGCGGCGCGCGCCTCGTCGCCGAGCGCCGCGCCGACGCGTCGGGTGAGCTGCTCGTTCCAGCTCGAGGCGATCGCGACCGCAGGGGGAAAGCAGGTCGCGGGATCGGACCCCTCGACGCCCAGATGGTCGCCTTCTTCGAACTGCACCCGCAGACCGTGAGGCCCATCGGACATCCGTGTTGCGGGGATCCCCAGCCGTTCGATGGCCTTGGTGCGCCAGAGGTCGGCGCCGTCGAGCAGCGAGACCTTCTCGTCACGGGTGAGTTCTCCCAGCCGATCGACGTGGCTCACTTGACCGCTCCCGCATAGAGGCCGCCCATGAACTGGCGTTGCGCGATGATGAACAACACGAGGATCGGGATCGTCATGATCACCACGCCCGCCATCAGATTGCCCCATTGCGCCTCGTACTGCTGCTTGAACGCGAGCACACCGGTCGTGAGGGTGCGCCTGTCCTTGTCGGTCATGATGAGCAGCGGCACGAGGTAGTCGTTCCACACCTGCACGCCCTGCAGAATCCAGAAGGTCGCGATCGCCGGGCGGGCGAGCGGGAAGTGGATGCGCCAGAACATCCCGAAATAGCCGGCCCCGTCGAGCGTCGCGGCCTCGAACAGCTCCCGCGGCACCTGCCTCATGAACGCCGTCATGAGGAAGACGCCGAAGGGCAGGCTCGCCGTGACGTAGAGCAGGATCACGCCCGCATAGCTGTTGAACAATCCCAGATCGCGCACGAGGCGGAACTGCGGGATGATCGCGAGCTGCATGGGCAGGAAGATCCCGACCGCGATGAGCAGGTAGACCGTCGACGACAGGCGCGAGCGCGTCCGCGCGATCGCGTAGGCCGCGAGCGCAGCCGCGACCGTCGCGACGGTCATGCTGACGCCGGTCAAGAAGATCGAGTTGAGGAACAAGACCGTGAAGTTGCCGTGGATCCAGGTGGTGATGTAGTTCTCGAGCGTGAACGCTTCCGGCAGCCCGATCGGGTTCTGATAGACCTCGGCGTTGGACTTGACACTCGTGCCGATCATGATGACGACGGGCGCGAGCATGACAAGCGACAGCACCACGAGCAGCGCGTGGAGCGGAAGCCGGCGTAGCGAACGGATGGCGGACCGGCGCCCGGCGTCGGGGCGGGACGTGGTGCGCAACTGTGCGGTGGTCATGCGACGACCTCCTCGACCGCGGAGCGACGGCGACGACGCGTCTCCCGGTTCTCATCGCCCAAGCGGTTCTGCAGGATCGCGAGCGGCACGAGCACGAGCACGACGAGGATCGACATCGCCGACGACAACCCGAAGTCTCGAGCCTGGAACGCCTTGTCGAAGGCGAGGGTCATGTAGAGCTCGGTCTGCGAGCCCGGCCCCCCGCCCGTCATGAGGAACACCGTGTCGAATGCGCGCAGCGCACCGTTGGCGGCCAGCACGGCGACGAGGCCGAACGTCGGCCGCATGAGCGGGACGGTGATGTGCCGAAGCATCGTGAAGGGCCCCGCGCCGTCCATGCGCGCCGCCTCGATCGTCTCGGAGGGGATCGTGCCGAGGCCCGCGATGAAGATCACCAGACTGAACCCGATGTTGCGCCAGAGGTCGACGGCGATGACGCTGTAGAGCGCCAGATCGTAGTTGCCCAGCCAGTCCTGCGCGAGACTGCCGAGCCCGATCGCGTGCAGGAGGGCGTTGATGGAGCCGGTGTTGGGATCGAACATGAACTGCCAGGTGAAGACCACCGCGACCGCGCTGATCACGACGGGCAGAAAGAACGCCGAGCGATAGAAGACGAAGAGGCGGCTCGTGCGCTGCATGAGCAGGGCGAGCAGGAAGGCCAGCACGAGCTGCACGGCGATGTAGAAGAAGGCGTAGATCGCGGTGTGACCGAGGGCCTCCATGATCTTCGGGTCGCCGCTCAGAATGCGCGCGTAGTTCTCGAGACCGATGAACTCAGGCGTGCCGACGAACCCGCTGTAGTCGGTGAAGCTGAAGTAGATGACGTACATGATCGGAACGATCGTGAACACGCCGAAGATGAGCGACGCGGGTGCGATCGCGATCCAGAATCCGAGACGGTCGCCCGGGCTGAACCGCGCGGCGGTGCGACGCACCGCACTCGCGAGTTCGACAGCCGTTGTCATGGCAGGTACATCCTCACATCGAATGGCCGGGCGTCGGTCGGCCCCGGTGGGCTGCTGATTACTGCGCGTCCTGCACGGCCTGGTCGGTGCGTGCGAGCACCTCGTCGACCGTCGCGTTGCCCGCGAGGAGGTTCTGCACCTCAGCGATGAAGACATCCGCGACGCCGGGCAGCCACACGTCGTTGGGCGACGGGTAGAACTGGCGTCCCTCGACGGCCTCCTGAACCTCTCCGAAGATCGGGTCGACGCCCGAGACGTCGATACCCTCCTTCACCGGGAAGTACTTGAGCGCCGTGATGAGGTCGGGGTAGGCCGCATCCGAGAGCAGGAACTCGGAGAACTGCTTCGCGGCCTCCTCGTCACCACCGGCCGGGTTCACGCCGAGCAGCACCGGGAAGTCACCCCACATCGAGGGCTCCTCCGGGTCGTCCGTGGTCGGGAAGACGAACGCGCCGACGTTGAGGTCGGTCTGCCGAACGTCGGGCAGCACCCACGGGGCCGGGAACATGGCAGCCTGGCCCTGCAGGAACGCCGCCTTGGCGGCATCGTGCGAGGTGCCGAGCGGGTTGGGCATGTAGTAGGGCGCAAGATCCTTGTAGATCTCGAGCGTCTGCTCCCAGCCCTCGTCCCCGGCGAAGGTCTGCTCGCCGGCCATGATCTCCTGACCGTTCTCCGGGTCGACGTTGAGCACGTGCTGCGCGGTCGCGTGGAAGAGGATGAAGAACTGCCACCACGAGTCCTGGGCGCTCATCGCGATCGGGGTCGTGCCGTTGTCGAGGAGCGTCTGCGAGACCTCCTTCAGCTCGTCGAGGGTCGTCGGAACCTCTACGCCTGCTGCGGCGAACAGATCCTTGTTGTAGACGACGTAGTTGGGGTTCTTCGCGATCGGGAACGCGTAATGTCCGCCGTCCTGCACGGTGTTGGGTGCGTTCTGCGCGCCCTCCGGCAGGCTCGTGAACCAGTCTTCGCCCGACAGGTCGGCGAGGTAGCCGCCCTCCACGTAGCTGGGGATGTTGGCGGGACGCACCGCGAACACGTCGGGGCCGTCCTCACCGCCCGAGAGCCGCGTGTCGATGAGCCCGTCGTAGTCGCTGGACCCGGCGGTCTCGAGCTCGACCGTGATGCCGGTCTCCGCTTCGAAGCTGTCCGCGACCGCCTGGTATGCGGCGATCCACTCCGGTCCGTTGTCGAACACGAAGACCTTCAGGGTCTCCGTCTTCCCGCCACCGCCGTCGCTCTGCGGGCCGCAGCCCGCCAGCGCCACGCCGGCAGTGATGGCGACGAGCGCTGCTGTGCCCTTCATCCATGTCTTCATGGACGTATCTCCTCACATATCTCCGTTGATATCCCTGCGGTCGGCGGGTGCCGAGGATCCGCACGGGGGTGCAAGTGCCACGATCGAGGAATTCAATCGATTAAAGGAATTACTAGCATGCCGGGGTCGGCGAGCGCAAGACAACGTAGGACTTGCCCGCGAGACTTACTTGTGTACTAGTTTAATCGTTTGAAATGGTAACCAATGACGGCTCCGTAGAGATCACCGACCTCCGCATCGAGCGGAGCGTCCGCCCATGGGGCATCGACGTTGCGCCAAGGATCTCGTGGACACCGCGCAGCGACGCGCGAAAGGTGACCACCCGCACCGCCGAGGTTCGGGTGCTCGAGGGCGAGCACCTCGTCTGGAGAACGTGCGTCACAGCACTCGAGCTTCCCGAGGTGGAGTGCCCCCTTGAGGCTCTCCGGCCGGACACCCGATACCGGGTCGAGGTCGCGCTCGAGACGAGCCACGGCCGAGCGCGCGCATCCACCACCTTCCGCACCGGATTGATCGACGGCGACTGGGGCGGCGCGCGGTGGATCCGTGCTCCGCAGAAGCTCTCCGGGCCGGCACCCATGCTGCGCACCGAGTTCGAGGTGCCGGCCACTGCGACCGCCGCGCGTCTGTACCTCGCGGCCGGCGGCATCGCACGTGTCGAGCTCAATGGCCGGGTCGCGGGTGACGAGGTGCTCGGGCCTGGTGTCACCGCTTACCATCACCGCGTGCAGTATCTGGTCTGGGATGTCGCCGAGCTGCTCGTACCCGGCACGAACGCCATCAGCGTCGAGCTCGGTCGCGGTTTCTACGCGGTGGCCTCACCGAACATCTGGGCGTGGGAACGGTCCCCCTGGACCGACGAACCCTGCGTGCTCGCACGGCTCGTCGTCGACGACGAGACAGGCACGCATGAGGTGCTCGCCTCGGACGAGCGCTTTCGGGCCGGCGACGGACCCACCCGATACGACGACGTCTACGGGGGCGAGACGTTCGATGCGCGTCATGCCGTGCCCACTGCGAGCCGCGCGGGCTTCGACGACAGCCGATGGGATGCCGCTGCCCTCGCCGTGGGCCCGCACGGCCGCCTCGTCCATCGACGCCAGCAACCCATCCGGGTGATCGACACACTCCCCCTTCGGGTCGTCCGGCGGGATGGCGATCGGATCCTGCTGGATGTCGGCCGCGTGATCGCGGGGTGGGCCGCCATCGAGGTCTCGGGCCCATCGGGACACCGCATCCAGGTGCGCTACAGCGAACGGCTCACCCCCGACGGACGCCCCGACCAGGAGGATCCGCTTGGCTACTACGCCGGGCGCTTCCAGCTGGACGAACTCGTGCTCGCGGGCGATGACCCGGTGCGATGGGAGAGCCGCTTCGGCTGGAAGGGCTTCCGCTACATCGAACTCGACGGCTGGCCGCACGAGGTCTTCGACCCCGACTGCGTCGTCGCTCGGCTCGTGCACAACGACGTGTCACGCGTGGGGGACTTCGGCACCAGCGACCCCACCCTCGAGGGCCTGCATCGGATCGCCGTCGCAACGCTGCTCAACAACCTGCACAGCATCCCGACCGATACGCCGGCATATGAGAAGAACGCGTGGACCGCCGACGGCATGCTCGGCACCGAGATGTTCCTGCTCAACCTCGATGCACACGAGGTGCTCGCCAAGTGGGTCGACGACATCGCCGACTCACGCGACGACGACGGCGCCCCCCGGGTGATCGCACCGCACGGCGGATGGAGCTACGACTGGTCGCCCGCCCCACCGTGGCACGCCGCCTACGTGCTCGTGCCGTGGTGGCTGTACGAGCGTCACGGCGACCGCCGGGTGGTGCTCGACCACCTCGACGGGATCCTCGCCTACCTCGAGCTCGAATATGCCCGCAGCGTCGACGGCATCGCCACCTCGACGCTCGGCGACTGGATGACGCCCGAGAGCGACCCCGTCGGCAGCAACCCGCCCGAAGACATCCGAGTGCCCGCCACCGCGTTCCTCGCCCATGCCGCCCAGGTGGCGAGCCGCCTCGCCGAGGTCGCCGGCCGCCCGTCCGACGCCGCCCGGATGCACGGGATCGCGGAGCACGTCGCCGAGGCATTCCGTGCGGCGTTCCTGGATGCCGCGAGCGCGACGATCCGCGGCGACGGGGAAGCCGGTTTCCGACAATCGCACCAGGTGCTCGCGCTCGCGTTCGGGCTCGTTCCCGCGGAGCTGCGGCAGCCGATGGCCGACTCCATCGCGCAGGACGTGCGTCGGCGAGGCACGCACCTGAACACCGGTGCCCTCTCGACCAAGTACCTGCTGCCTGTGCTGACCGAGTTCGGGCACGCGCCGCTCGCTCTCGAGCTCGCCCGACAACGCAGCTACCCCAGCTGGGGCTACTGGCTCGAGAACGGAGCGACGACGGCCTGGGAGCACTGGAGCACCCAGTCGCGCTCCCTCGACCACTACTTCCTGGCAACCTACGACCAGTGGCTGTTCGAGGCGGTCGCCGGTATCGCGCCGCTCGACGTGGGCTACCGACGCATCCGGATCCAGCCGCGCTTTCTCGGAGCGCTCGAGCAGGCCGAGGGTCGGATCCAGACGCCGTACGGCACGATCGCGGTCGAGTGGGTCTTCCGCGACGACAGGCTGGACCTCCACGTCGAGATCCCCATCGACACGACGGCGGAGCTCGTGCTGCCTCCGGAGCTGTCCGCAGTCCACATCGACGATGACGAGGGGGCGGGGCGCCCGACCGAGGGCACCGGCTATTCGAGCATCGAGCTCGCGTCCGGCCGCTACACGCTGCGCGCGGCGCGTGAGGTCGCCCCGGCCGATAGGCTGCGCCAGGAGGGGTGAAATGGCACGGGTCACCTTACGCGACGTGGCGAAGCGCGCCGGCGTGTCCACGGCGACCGTGTCGAACGCCCTGAACCGCCCCCACCTGCTCACCCGGCAGACCCTGCAGCGGGTGACCGCGGCCATCGCCGAGACCGGATACGTCTCGGATCACGCCGCCAAGCTGCTGCGCGTCGGAGTGTCGCGATCGGTCGGCGTCATCGTCTTCGACACCGGCAACCCGTTCTTCGCCGAGCTCATCCACGGCGTGGAAGACGCTGCGAGCAAGCACGGTCTGTACATCCTGCTCGCCAACAGTGCCGGCAATCCGGAACGCGAGACCGAGTACGTGCGGTTCATGGAATCGCAGCGCGTGCGCGGTCTCATCATCGGCCCGACGGGTGAGGTGCCGGAGGCCGCACACCAGCTCGCCGAGCGGGGAACGCCGTTCGTCGTGCTCGGTGAGGCCAGCGACGACGCCTCGTTCCCCACCGTCTCCGGCGACGACACCCGCGGTGGCGCACTCGCGGCCCGCCATCTGATCGAGCAGGGTCGGCGACACCTCATGTTCGTCGGGGGACCGCTCTCCGTGCCGCAGCTCGCGAAGCGTCTCGAGGGCGCCCGCGGGGTCGTCCGCGACCACCCCGGAGTGCGGCTCGAGGTGATCGAGACCCATGGGCAGAGCACGGCAGACGGGGCCACTGCTGCAGCCGCGATTCTCGCCCGCGCTCCCGCGGACCGCCCGGATGCCATCCAGGCGGGAACCGACCTCGTCGCTCTCGGTCTGCTGCAGGGTCTGCTGCGGGGCGGTGTCGAGGTGCCGGATGACATCGCGATGATCGGCTACGACGACGTGCCCTACGCAGCATCCGCGATGGTGCCGCTCTCGACCATCCGTCACCCCTCGGCCCTCATCGGCAAAACGGCGTTGGACCTGCTGTTCACCGAGTTCGATGGGCACCGCGAGGGGTACCGGCGGCGCCTCGTCTTCCTGCCGGAACTCGTGGCTCGCGAAAGCACGCTGGGCCGCCGCTAGGCCGAGTGCTCATCGCGGGGGGCGGGTTGCCTCCTCGAGCACCTCGAGCACATGGCGATACGCGCTGCCGGTGGCGCGCGTCATGCCGAGTTCACAGGTGCGATTGCTCGAAAGGTGCACATCGGCGCCCATCGCCCGGACCTCCTCGGCTTGGGTTCGGGTCGCGCTCGCGGTCAGCTCGGGGTGCAGCATGCCGCGATCCCCCGCGAAACCGCAGCATGCCCAGGAGTCCGGCACGCGCACCTCCTCGGCGAGGGCAGCGGCGAGC
>SMFF01000043.1_pt1 | contig 25755 bp, 21 predicted proteins | sample 2456181 | NCBI WGS metagenome assembly SMFF01 (sample SAMN10132611, study PRJNA489261) | soil metagenome | isolation source: day120 antibiotic-loamy sand soil ammended with raw manure from dairy cow... | place: USA | collected 2015-04-01
AGAACAGTCAGATCACGTTGACCGTGCGCAAGGCCAGCTGCCCGTGACGAACGCGGGACGCGCGGTCGCCGGCGCGCTGGGCGTGACGGCGGCCGCGGGCCTCGCCACGCTCGCGTGGGGCGTGGTCGTGGAGCGCAACCGCTTCACGGTGCGCCACGAGACCCTTGCGGTGCTCGAACCGGATGCCCGACCGATCACCGTGCTGCATCTGAGCGACATGCACATGGCGCCGTGGCAGCGGATGAAGCAGGATTTCATCCGCTCGCTCGCGGTGTACGAACCCGATCTGGTGATCGACACCGGCGACAACCTGGGTCACATGGACGGCCTCGAGGGCGTGCGCCGCGCGCTCGAGCCGTTCGCCGGCGCGGCGGGCGTGTTCGCGCACGGATCGAACGACCACTTCGGCCCCATGTTCAAGAACCCCTTCGGCTACTTCCGTAAGTCGTCGGGGCGCGTCGCCAAGCACGAGGCGGATCTCGACACGGCCGCCCTCAACAGCTTCCTCCACCACGAGCTGGGCTGGCTCGACCTCAACAACCGGGTGCACGCGGTCGAGATCAAGGGCACCCGCATCGAGTTCATGGGCACGCGCGACGCGCATCGCGGCTGGGATCGCCTCGGCGAGCTGCCGGGCGCGGTCGAGGAGATGCGCGAGAACGTCGAGTGGTCGAGCGATGAGCCGCGCCAGGTGCTCACGATCGGCGTCACCCACGCCCCCTACCGCCGCGTGCTCGACGCCTTCGTGAGCCAGGGGGCCGACCTCATCTTCGCCGGCCACACCCACGGCGGCCAGGTCCGCATCCCCGGTCGCCCCGCCCTCGTGGCGAACTGCGACATCCCGCACGCGCAGGCGCAGGGTCTGTCGGTGTGGCGGGCGGGCGCCCGCAGCGCCTTCCTCGAGGTGTCGGCGGGCCTCGGCACGTCGATCTACGCGCCGGTGCGCTTCGCGTGCCCGCCGGAGGCGATCGTCATGACCCTCACACCGGTGCCACTCTCGGCTGGCTGAAGAACTGCTCGGCACATGAGAAAGGGCCGCCCGAAGGCGGCCCTTTCTCATTGGTCGGGGTAACAGGATTTGAACCTGCGGCCTCGTCGTCCCGAACGACGCGCGCTACCAAGCTGCGCCATACCCCGGTGCTGCCAACGGCAACCTGTCAAGGATACCCGATCCTGACAGCGCCCGATCACGTGAAGTCGGCGTCCGGCTCGTCGCCGTAGCTGAACTCCAACTTGGGGCGCCATCCGCGGTTCAGCACGCCGCCCGATTCCTCGAGATAGCACGCGCCGCACAGTGACTCGTAGGTCACCTCGGTTCCGTCGATGGCCACCTGATCGCCGTCGAACACGAAGCGGTCACCGATGCGACGGCCGTTGAACACCGCCTTGCGCCCGCAGCGGCAGATGGTCTTGAGCTCTTCGAGCGAGTGCGCGATCTCGAGCAGGCGCCGGCTTCCGGGGAACGCGACCGTCTGGAAGTCGGTGCGGATGCCGTAGGCCAGCACGGGGATGTCCTGCTGGATCGCGATGCGCAGCAGATCGTCGACCTGCTGCTCGGACAGGAACTGCGCCTCGTCGAGCAGGAGGCAACTGATGTCGCGGCCCCGCTCCTGCACGGCGCGTGCGCGTTCCGCGAGGAAGCGGTCGAGCAGATCCTCCGCGGGCGCGATGGTGAAATCGACCTGCCGCACCACGCCGAGCCGTGAGACGATCGCGTTGTCGCCCTTCGAGTCGATCGCCGGCTTGGCGAGCAGCACCTCGTGCCCGCGTTCTTCGTAGTTGTAGGCCGCCTGCAGAAGCGCCGTGCTCTTGCCGGAGTTCATCGCTCCGTAGCGGAAGTACAGCTTCGCCACTACTCGAGGTATCCGTCCTCCGCCGCCCGGCGGATCAGTTCTGCCTTCTTGCCCGCCGGCCGCCCCACCTTCGCGTACTTCTCCCGAACCCGACGCAGGTAGGTCTTGGCCGTCTCGTATTGCACGTTCATGCGCTCGGCGACGGCGCTCGTGCTGTAGCCGGAGACGTACAGCTTGAACGCCTCCTCCTCGCCCGGGCTGAGCTTGGGTTTGAGGTGCTGCAGTGGAGCGGCGGATGCGGCGACGCGCGGGGTTCCGGCCTCGTCGCCCGCCTCGATGCCCATGACGCGCCGAGCGGCCGCCATCACGGCCGTCATCGACAGCGACTTGGACAGGAAGTCACTCGCCCCCGCCGCGAGCGCGCGCTCGCGCGCCTCGCGTGTATCCAGGCTCGAGAGCACGATGACCTTGGCGCCAGCTGCACGGCAGGTGCGCACGCGCGCCTCGATCGAGATCGCCTCCTTCAGCTGGAAGTCGATGAAGACCAGATCGGTGGGAAAGGCCGGGCTCTGCACGAGCTGCAGCCAGTTGGCGGCGCCGAGCACGACGTCGAAGTCGGGCGCATTGCGCTCGATCCAGGTGGTGAGGGTGTCGAGCAGCACCTCGTGGTCGTCGAGAATGGCCAGCCGCACGACCGCACCCCCGGTATCACCGCGCACCGGTGCCACGCTGAGGGTCGGGTTCATGACGTCGAGCCTACCGCCGAGAGCGCTCTCCGAACGCGGGAGGAGGTGCTGAATCCTGCACGTGTTGCCGTCAGAAAAGGGTCGGCTGCAGGGCCGCCGCCGCGGCTGGGCTGAGCTCGGCGGCGAGCGCACCGCTCCCCCGCGCCGACGGGCGTGGCCGCGCTCCCATGGAGCCGGTCGCCGGGTCGACATTCGGGCGTTCCAGACCGTAGCGACGAAGCAGCGGTCGGATGCGGGCGGCGAGTTCTCGACGGTACTCCTTGGGGGCGTACGCCCCCGCCCCGTAGAGGGCCCGATACCGCGGAACGAGGTCCGGATGCTCGCGCGCGAGCCAGGCCGCGAACCACTCCTTCGCGCCCGGCCGGAGGTGCAAGGCGCTGTAGGCGACCCCGGTGGCCCCCGCATCCGCGATGCTCGCGAGCGCGCGCTCGAGGTGCTCACGCGAGTCGGTGAGGAAGGGCAGCACGGGCATGAGGAACACCGAGCACGGCAGCCCCGCCTCGCGCACGGCACGCACGGTCGCGAGGCGCGCTGCCGTGCTCGGCGCACCCGGTTCGATCGAGCGCTGCAGCTCGTCGTCGAAGACCGCGATCGACATGGCCGTCTCGACCGGCACCCGCTCGGCCGCGGCCTGCAGCAGGGGGATGTCACGGCGCAGCAGCGTGCCCTTGGTCAGGATGCTGAACGGCGTCTCGGATGCGGCGAGCGCGGCGATGATGCCCGGCATGAGCCGGTACCGCCCCTCCGCGCGCTGATACGGGTCGGTGTTGGTGCCGAGCGCCACGTTCGGGCGCTCCCAACTCGGCCGCGCGAGCTCGCGCTCGAGCACCTCGACGAGGTTGACCTTGACGATGATCTGAGTATCGAAGTCGCGCCCGGCGTCGAGATCGAGGTAGGTGTGGGTGTTCCGGGCGAAGCAGTTGTGACTGATGACACCGTTGGCGATGAAATCGCCGGTTCCGGTCGCGATGTCGATGAGGTCGAGGTCCGCTCCGAGATCCACGATGCTCACGACGGTGAGATCGCTCGAGGTCTTGACGGACTTTCCATCCATGTTCAGCTTGGGAACGGCTCCTCCCCCCATCCCGAACCCCATCAGTCGGTTGTTGCCGGTGAGATACGGGCGTTGGTGAGGCCGCGCCGCCGGTTCCACGTACTTCCACCCGCGCTCCGTCAGGAATCGATGATCTCCGCTCGCGGTGAGCACCGTCCCGTCGGCAAGCTCGATCCGGAAGGCGCGCTTCCGCGTGGCCCATTTCGCCTCGACCGTCGTACGCACGTATCGGCGATACCGTCCGCGAGACTCCGTTCCGTAGATCTCGTCCCCCACCTGCACGTCGCTGAGCAGCTTCTCGCATCCATCCGCCATCAAGATCATGGTGTCGGGGGCCAGGCAGAAGACACACTGATGGCTGCAGCCGCGGTAGGGGTTGATCGTCCAGCCGAACGGGAGCGACTTCGCGGCGCCGGGCACGTGGTTGAGCGCCGACTTGGCGAGCACCTCGTGGAAGGTCAGCCCCGCGAACTCGGGGGTCTGCACCGAGCGCACCAGATTGTTGAGACGCGCGAGGCCCGGAAGCGCATCATCCGCTTCGACGCCGAGTTCCTGCCCGCTCCACCGCACCCGAACATTCGAACATGCGTTCGATCCTCTGTCAAGCGGGTTCGACGAGCGAGCCCTCACCGGGCACCGCGAGGTGTCGCTCGACCCACGTTCCGTCTCTCGCGCGCTCGCGGAACCGGCGGAACACGAACGGCAGACCACGCGCGGATGCCATGTCGACACGGTCGGCCGCTTGCAGATGCAGGTGGGGTTCCGTGGAGTTGCCCGAGTTGCCGCACTCCGCGACGGGTGCCCCGGCCTGCACGCGGTCTCCGGGCTGCACGCGGATGCTGCCCCGACGCAGATGCACGAGTGCGACGCACGTGCCATCGGGCCGGCCGATGATGAGGTGATTCCCCGCGATAGCGACGACCCCCGCCCGCACGCGCGCCGCCTGGCCCAGCGCATACGGCAGCAGCGTGAACGGCGAGCGACGCGCCTCGTGATCGGGCTCGCCGTCATGCACCACGAGCACCTCCCCCGCGATGGGCGCGAGCAGCATCCGTCCGAATCCGGCGAAGCGCTCGGGCGGCTCCGAGGCGACGAGCGCTCGCAGCGACGGCGCGGCCGAGCGGCCGCGGTCGTCGACTCCGACGAGATCGATGGCGTAGCGGGTGCCGAAGAGCTCCGTGCCGTGGCTCGGCACTCGACGCGCCGGGCTGTTCTGCACGAGCCACCGCCCGGGGCCCGGCAGCTCCACCACGATCGCGTCCACCTCTCGATGCTGCCTCATGCCGCGACCAACGAGAGTTCGGGCCCCTCCCAGCGGCGGCGCAGCCAGCGGTCGTGGCTCGCCACGACGACCGCCCCCGGGTACGCGCCGAGGGCCTCTTCCAACTCGGTCGCGAGCGAGAGGGAGAGGTGGTTCGTGGGCTCGTCGAGCAGGAACACGTGCGGTGGCCGCGCCACGATGAGCGCGAGCGCCGTGCGCCGCTGCTGCCCGATCGAGAGGCGGCCCACCGGGCGATCGAGGTCGCGCTCCGCAAGCAGGCCCAGGCCCGCGAGGGGCAGCTCGGCCGCGCGTCGTTCGCCGAGAGCCCGATCGTAGAGCTCGCGCGGGGTGCGCGACGGGTCGCTCCACCGCACGTCCTGCTCGAGCGCCGCGATCCGCAGGCCCTTTCTGCGATGCACGCGTCCGGCATCGGGAGCGATGCGCCCGGCGAGCACGCCGAGCAACGTCGACTTGCCGGCACCGTTCGGTCCCGTCACCAGCAGCCGCGCATCCGGAGCCAGTTCGAGGCCATCGAGCGCAAGGCGCCCCTCGACCCGCGCGTCCTCGAGCGTCACGAGCGGCTCGTCGCCGTCGAGCACATGCGAGCCGGCCGGGATGCCCGTGAAGCTCAGCGGGGGCGGCGGCTCACCGACGCGCGAGTCGCGCAGTTCGTCGAGACGCACGGAGGCGTTCCGGATGCGACGCGCCACCTGACGCTCGCGGCCCTGGCCCTTGAGATACCACCCGAACTTCTCGTTGTCGGGTCGGGAACGGGTCAGCCGCATCGAGCTCTCGGTCGTGGTCACGACAACCTCGAGCCGAGCTTCCTCGTCCCGCTCCTCCGCGAACCGCGCCTCCCAGCGCGCCCGCTCGGCCTCCTTCGCCGCGAGGTAGTCGCTGTAGCCGCCGCCGTAGCGTGTGACGCCCTCGGACGCCGCGGGGTCGATGTCGACGAGCCCGGTCGCCACCTCGTCGAGGAACGCGCGGTCGTGGCTCGCGAACAGCACGGGCCCGCCCCACTGGCGGAGGCGGGTCGCGAGGAACGCGACGGCCGCGTCATCGAGATGGTTGGTCGGCTCGTCGAGCAGCAGGGCATCGGGTCGGGCGAGCAGCAGCGCCGCGAGCGCGACGCGACTGCGTTGGCCGCCCGAGACCTCGGCGACCGGGCGATCGAGGCTCAGGTGACCGACGCCGAGGCCGTCGAGCACCTCGTCGCGACGCGCATCGAGGGTCCACAGCTCGGCCGCCTCGGCCCGCGCGAGCAGTGCCGCGTACCGATCGGCGGCATCCGGGTCCTCGCCCGCGAGCGCCTCCCCCGCCGCCTCGAGATCGCGCTCGAGGCGCCGCAGTTCGCCCAGCTCGTTCTCGATGATCGCGGCGAGTGGCGCATCCGGATCGGCGCGCACCTCCTGGCGCAGCAGCGAGGTGGCCTCGGGGCGCTCGACGCGTCCGGCATCCGGTTCGAGCTCGCCGGCGAGGATGCCGAGCAGGGTCGACTTGCCTGCACCGTTCTCACCGAGGAGGCCGATGCGGTGGCCTGGGCCGATGCTCAGCGAGAGGTCGGCGAACACGCGGCGATCGCCGAAGGAGATGCCGATGGCGTCGGCACGCAGCATGGAGGAAGGGGTATAGGGGTATCGCAAGGTGGGTGATCCGATCCGCTCGACCCTCGGATGCGAGGGGAGACGAACCCCGCCGGGCGTGGGCCACGGGCGCGGGGATGGTCGGAGTCACAACTTCACGAGAGACGAACCTAGGCGGCTCGGCGCGATGTGTCAAACGCTGCAGCGCCTCACGGGAAGCGCCAAGGATGCCTGCCGCGCCGCGTGAAGCGCTACAGCGTTTGGCACGACGACAGCGTCAGACCGCGAGGCCCAGCGTCTTCGCGGTGTCCTTCAGCTCCTTGGTCGCGACCTTCGGCTTCTCGGAGAGGGTCGTGCCGTAGGAGGGGATCATGCGCTTCAGCCGCGGCTCCCACGTCGGCAGCTGCTGCGGGAAGCACGTCGCGAGCACGTCGAGCATGATCGGCACGGCCGTCGATGCGCCCGGGGAGGCTCCGAGCAGACCCGCGATCGTTCCGTCGCCGCCCGCGACGACCTCGGTGCCGAACTGGATGACGGCCTTGCCATCCGCGCCGCGCTTCATGATCTGCACGCGCTGGCCTGCGGTGATCCGGTGCCAGTCGTGCTGCTTCGTGTTCGGCGCGAACTGCTGCAGCACGGCGTGCTGCTTCCTGCGGGATGCGAGCACCTCGGTCACGAGGTACCAGACGAGATCGAGGTTCTTGAGGCCCGCGCCGATCATGGTGCCGAGGTTGTGCCAGCGGATCGAGGCGAACAGGTCGAACCACGACCCGGTCTTGAGGAACTTGGGGGTGAAGCCCGCGTAGGGTCCGAACAGCAGGCTGGCCTGACCGTCGACGACGCGCGTATCGAGATGCGGCACCGACATGGGCGGCGCACCCACCGAGGCCTTGCCGTACACCTTGCCGTGGTGTTGCGCGACGAGTTCGGGGTTGTCGGTGCGCAGGAACTGCCCGCTGATGGGGAACCCGCCGTAGCCGCGGATCTCGCGGATGCCCGACTTCTGCAGCAGTTGAAGCGCCGCGCCGCCTGCTCCGACGAACACGAAGCGCGCCGTGAGCTCGAACGGGGTGTTGCCCACCACGTGACGTCCGGTGATCCGCCAGGTGCCATCCTTCAGGCGCTTGAGTCCCGTGACGCGACGCTCCACGAGCACCTTCGCGCCGTGCTCCACGAGGCCGTCGATGAGGTTGCGGGTGAGCGAGCCGAAGTCGACATCCGATCCGCCCACGATGCGGGTGGCCGCGATCGGCTGGCTCTTCTTACGACCCGGCAGCAGCAGCGGCGCCCACTCGCGGATGACGCGGGGGTCTTCCGTGTACTCCAGCCCGGGGAAGAGGGGGTGATCCTTGAGCGCCTCGTAGCGGCGGCGCAGGTAGTCCACGTTGTTCTCGCCCCACACGAAGCTCAGGTGCGGCACGGGGTTGATGAACTTCTCCGGCTCGGGCAGCAGCCCCTCCGACACGAGGTACGACCAGTACTGCCGCGACACCTGGAACTGCTCGTTGACCTGCACGGCCTTCGAGATGTCGATCTGCCCGTTCTTCTCGGGCGTGTAGTTCAGCTCGCACAGGGCGGAGTGACCGGTGCCCGCGTTGTTCCACGGGTTCGAGCTCTCCTGTGCGACATCGGGCAGGGCTTCCAGGAGGGTGATCGACCAGCTCGGCTCGAGCTGTTGCAGCAGCGAACCGAGGGTGGCGCTCATCACTCCGCCGCCGATGAGGACGACGTCGACGGGTTCAGACACGCCCTCCATCTTATGTCGGGCGCCGCGAGCCGCTTGGGACCGAGGTCCTAGGGAAGCTGCGCGACCCCACCCACGATGAGCCCGATGCCCGCTGCGGCGAGGCCGACGGTCAGCGAGCCGGCGCCCACCCACAGCAGCACGAACGCCCGGCCCGGGCGCTCCGGATCCCGCCCGAGCACCGAGAGGAAGAACCCGGCAGGCATGAGAAGCGCCGCCACCGGGATGCCGAAGCGGCCCACGAGGTCGAGGGCGAGCGGCAGGGTGACGGTGTCGAGCAGCGGGATGACGGCGACGCTCAGCACGAGCAGCACCGCGGCGTGAGCGTGGCCGGCGCGGAAGAAGTTCTTCTGCAGGGCGTTGGCGGGAAAGGCACCCCGCGCCACCCGCGTGAGGAACCATCCCCCGGTCTCCACCGTGATGAGGCTCAGCAGCAGCGCTCCCAGCAGGATCGTGGTCCATGGTTGGATTGTCATGGTATCCAATATTAGATACTGTCGCTATCCAATGCAAGGGGTTGCCCGATGCTGATGTCCGAGCTGTCCGCGCGCACGGGCGCCCCCGTGCCGACGATCAAGTTCTACCTGCGCGAGGGGCTCCTGCATCCGGGGGTCGCCCTCTCGCAGACCCGTTCGGACTACGACGCGAGCCATGTGCGACGCATCGGCGTCATCCGTGCCCTCACCGAGACGGTCGGCCTGAGCGTGCAGCAGGCGCGCGGCGTACTCGCCGTGATCGACGACCCCGGGCCCTCGCTCTATGACGCCTTCGGCGCCGCTCTCGCGCAGCTGCCGCCCGCGGTTCCGGAAGCCGAGGATTATCCCCGAGCGCGTGCCGTCATCGAGCGGCTCGGCTGGGCCTACGAGCCGCGCCACGTCGCGGTGCGCCAACTCGAGCAGGCGCTCGCCGCCGTCGAGGCGATGGGCATCCCCCTCGATGACGAGCGACTCGCCGCCTACGCGCCCCACGTGCGCGCAATCGCCGAGTACGACATCGCGCACGTGCCACAGGACCCGGACGCCGCGATCGAATACGCCGTGCTTGGTACCGCCGGGCACGAACCCGTGCTCGCGGCGCTCCGGCGCCTGGCGCACCAGGACCTCGCGCGCGGGCGCGGACGCGCGGGCTGAGCGGGATGATGGCGAGGTTTCGAGACGCCGCCTACGGCGGCTCCTCAACCCGCGGTCGGCTCAGGCCACGGCGGCGGTGAGCTTCGCGGCGGCGAGCTCGGCGAGCTGCACCGCGTTGAGCGCCGCACCCTTGCGCAGGTTGTCGTTCGAGATGAACAGGGCGATTCCCTTGCCGTCGGGCACCGACTGGTCCTGGCGGATGCGACCCACGAAGCTCGGGTCCTGGCCGGCCGCCTCGAGGGGGTTCGGGATGTCGGCGAGCTGCACCCCGGGAGCCTCGGCGAGCAGCTCGCGCGCCCGCTCGGCGGTGATTCCGTTCGCGAAGGTCGCGTTGATCGAGAGCGAGTGGCCGGTGAACACCGGGACGCGCACGCACGTGCCCGAGACCAGCAGGCCCGGCAGCTCGAGGATCTTGCGCGACTCGTTGCGCAGCTTCTTCTCCTCGTCGGTCTCGTCGAGGCCGTCGTCGACGATCGAGCCCGCGACGGGCACGACGTTGAAGGCGATGTTGCGGGGGAACTTCGCGGGTGCGGGCAGCTCGACCGCGCCTCCGTCGGTCACGAGACCCATCGCATCCTGGGCCACCGCGGCCTCCGCCTGCGCGAGCAGTTCCTCACCACCGGCGAGGCCCGCGCCCGACACCGCCTGGTAGGTCGACACCACGAGTCGCTCGAGGCCGGCCTCCGCATCGAGCACCTTGAGCACCGGCATGGCGGCCATCGTGGTGCAGTTGGGGTTGGCGACGATGCCCTTCTTGGCGTCGTCCATCGCGTGCGGGTTGACCTCGGAGACCACGAGCGGCACCTCCGGGTCCATGCGCCACGCGCTCGAGTTGTCGATCACGAGCACGCCGGCGGCGGCGAAGCGCGGGGCCTGCACCTTCGACATCGTGGCGCCCGCCGAGAAGATGGCGACGTCGAGCCCGGTGGGGTCGGCCGTGGCGGCATCCTCGACGACGATGTCCTCGCCGCGGAACGGGAGGGTCGTGCCGGCGCTGCGCTCGGATGCGAAGAAGCGGATGTCGGAGATCGGGAAGTCGCGCTCCACGAGGAGGCGACGCACGACAGCGCCGACCTGACCGGTGGCGCCGACGACGCCGAGACGAATGCCCTGGTTGCTCACCTGGCCCATGGTACCGGGGAGCGGATGTGGTTACCGGCCGGCGGGCGACCCCGGACCGCGGGAGCGGCGGGAGGACCGGGGAGCCGGCCCGCCCGCCGCAGGAAGTCACCCCTTGCTGACGCCGAACTCGCGGAAGTCGGCTGCCGCGATCATCGTGCGCACGCCTGCGGCGCCGGTCGAGGTACAGCCGGCGTCGGTCAGGCCCACGCGCACCTGATCCCAGGAGGTGGTGCGCTGCGCCGTCGCGGTGATCGAGCATCCGACGACGCGGAGCGTCACGTGGTACCAGGCGTTCAGTTGCACGCCCCCCGGCACCACGTCGTCGGCGAGCGGTGTCCAGCTGCCGTTCGCCTTGCCGAGCGAGAGCCGGCTCGTCGATCCGTCGACGCCCGCGAAGTAGCCCGTGTAGGCGTCGGGGCCGACACCCGGCGAGCTCGTGCGCGCGAGCACCCCCGCGTTGCCGCTCGGGGCTGTGAGGCTCGTGAGCTTCACGTCGCTCGAGACCGTGTAGGCGTCACCCGAGGAGGGAGAGAGCAGCTTGGGCCCGTCGGTGCCGCCCGCCGACTGGCGCTCGATGCCGCCCGTGGTCGACCAGGTGCCGCCGTAGGCCGCCCAGCTGGTGCTGGCACCCGATGCCCAGGCGTCGCTGTAGGCGGCCGCGGTGGAACTGCCCGCCGCGGTCACCTGCACGTTGCGGAACGACGCCGAGGTGAGGTGGGTGCGCAGACCCGCCTGACCGGAGGCGAGGCATCCGCTGTCGGTTGCGGTCGCGGTGGTCGTCGCCGTGCCCGCGTCGGTCTTCAGGATCGCGGTGATGGTGCAGCCGACGATCGACGCCTTCAGGTGGTACCAGGTGCCGGTCGTCACGCCCCCCGAGACGGTCTGTAGCGCGAGCGAGGCCCAGTTGTTGTTCTGGCGCCCGATGAAGAGCGTGCCGTTCGTCTCGACGCCGACGTAGTAGCCGGCGTGGCTGTCGGCGCCCACCGCGGGTGCCCGCGTGCGCAGCAGCACGCCGGCCTGGCCCGTCGTGTCGAGCCGGAGGTCGGTGTCGATCGTCACGTCGGTCCAGCCGGTCGAGCCGACGAGCGACTTCGGCCCGGCGGTGGCGCCGCTCTGCGAGTAGACGCCTCCGCTCACCGCCCAGCTGCCGCCGTAGGTCGACCAGCCCATGTCGTTGCCGGAGTCGAAGGGCGCGTAGAGCGGCAGGGTGCCGATCGGGCCGATGCCGAAGCGCACGTCGCAGCGCGTGTTGGAGCCGGAGACGAAGCGCGGCGTGACCATCATGATCGCCGAGCCGGATGCCGTGGGCACGATGCTCGGGCTGTAATTGGCGCAGTGCTTGCCGGGGCCGTTGTTGTAGTCGCCGGTCGGGTCGATCGTGAGCGGCGCCGAGACGGCCTCCCACGCTCCGACGCCGAGGTTGGTGTTGACGAACACCACGCGACCCGTCTCGGGACGCACGACCGTCGTGGGCCCGTCCGAGCCGGTGACGACCCGCTGCCCCGACATCACGAGGGTGCCGTTCGGGCCGCCGCCCGGCATCCAGGCGAGGGCGGGGGTGTGCAGCAGCTGCCTGCCGTCCGCCGTCTGCACGAGGGTGCCGAGGTCGGTCGGCAGGCCCCACGAGGCGCCGTCCGGCGAGATCTTGAGGTACACCCGGCAGGTCTGGTCGGCGTTTCCGACCGAGTCGCGGCACAGCTCGTAGCCGAGCGCGTAGCTGCCGTTGGGCAGCTTGCGCACGATCGGCATGCCGGGGCGCGAGCTGCTGTCGCCGATGGCCACGACATCCACGGGGCTGCCCCAGGTGGCGCCGCCGTCGGAGGAGGTCACCATCACGAGCTTCTGGCTGTAGCCGGATGCGCGTAGCCGCTCGTCGGAGAAGTGGCAGGCGAGCTTGCCGTCGGCGTTGACGGTGATCTCCGGCTCCCAGAGGCCCGTGGACACGGTGTTCGGCGTGCCGGACTTGGTGACGCAGTTGCCGCGCTGGCTCCAGGTGGCGCCGTAGTCGGTGCTGATGAAGGTCTGCACCTCCTGGTAACCCCAGTTGGCGTTGTCCCAAGCGTTGCCGGCGGCGATGATCGTGCCCGCGGCGAGGCCGCCGGTGGCCTGCGGCAACTCGTACATCGAACCGAAGTAGATGCCCCAGCCCGGCGTCGGCGAGTAGAGCGTGCTGAGCACCGACCAGGTGCGTCCGCTGTCAGTGCTGCGCTTGATCACCGAGTGGGTGCGCACGCCCGTGTCGTTGATGCTGTACATCACGAGCAGATCGCCGCGGTGGGCGGGGTCGGCACTCGAGGCGAGACGGATGATGCGCGGGTAGTCGTTGTTCTCGACACCGGACGACGACGTCGGCGCCGCGACGACCGATCCGGGCGAGGCGGATGCGGCGGTCGGCGCGGCGAGGGTCGCGACGACCGTGAACGCCGCCGCAAGGGCGACGATGCCGCGGAGTGGACGTCGCCGCCCCGCTGCTGACTTCTTCATGACTTGCGCTCCTTTTCTCATCGTCGAGACGGGCGATCGCCGTCTCGCGTCAGGGGTGCACGGTGTCGTTCGGGTCGACGTGCAGCTCGTGCACGTACAGCTCGGCGTCGACGGCTCGGATGCCGACGCGGCCGATCAGGTGGGGCAGGGTGTCGTCGTGGTCGATTGCGGGTGCGCCGTCGACCTCCACCGCGAGACGCGAGCCGGCCGCGCGCACCACGAGCCGGTGTCGGCCTCCCGGGTCGAGCGGCGCCGTGAGCGGATGCTCGGCGAGCACCCGCTCGTCGTAGCCGTGCCGGGCGAGTACGACGCGCTCGGCGTGCAGCTGCACCGAGTAGCCGAGCAGGAAGTGGATTCCGAGGCGCGTGTCGTCGCCCTCGCCACCCTCCGAGAGCTCGCTCGCCCGCAGCAGCAGGTCGCCGTGGCCGCCGGGTCGCGCCTCGACCGAGAGCTCGGCCGTGACCACGAGGTCGCCGAAGGAGCCCGCGTCGACGGTGCGCTTCTCGAAACCGGATGCCGTGAGCGGCCCGAGCTGCAGCGCGCCGCCCCGGGCGGCGGCATCCGTCACGGTCACGAGCGTCAGCACGGGGTGACCCGCGCGCGCCTCGACGGTCAGGGTTCGCACGGCATCCGCTCCCCCGCTCGCCGCGGTCGCCACCGGGAGGGCCAGGCGCACGACGCGGCCCGCCTCGGGCACGCGCACCGCGCCGGGTTCTGCGCCGTCGAGACCCAGCACGAGCTCGTCACCCGTCGTGAAGACACCGGTGAGGTGCACGACGGGCTCGAGGTCGCGCTGCAAGTGCAGGCGGTAGTCGAGGCGCGCCCCGGGTGCGAGAGCGACCGAGCGGTAGACGGCATCCGGCGTCTCGCGTACGAGTTCGGCGGCGCCGGGCGAGAGCGTCGCCCAGAAGCGGCCCGGAACCGGCACGACCGCTTCCCGGTCGGCATCCGCTTCCGTCGCGGCTGTCGCCGCGCAGTGCCCTATATTTACGTCGCCGAGCACCCGGATGCGGAACCCACCGGACGCATCGAGGGGCACCGCGAACTGGTCCCGTCCGTCGAGGGCGAGCCTGAGCTCGGCATCTACCACGACGACGCGCCAGCAGTGCAGTGCCTCGTGCGCGAACGTCGCGGGCAGGGCCGCACGGGCGAGCTCTGCCCAACGCGAGGAGGCGATGACGGCCCCCGTCGCGCGATCCACCCGCACCGCGAGCGGCTCTCCCCCGGCGGGCTCGAGCGCGATGCCGTAGCCGTCGGCGCCCGCCTCGGGCGTGAGGTTGAGCTCGGCCGTCACGAGCGCTCCGAAGACGGGCGACAACTGCCCCGTCCACACGGCATCCGGTGCCGGGGGGACCGGAGCGGAGGTCGACGGCCCGAGCACCTGGATCGTGCGGTCGTTCGCCACCTGGCGGTCGATGTCGAGGTCGCGCGAGGCATCGGCATTGAAGTTGTGGAAGACGATGTAGTTCGACACGAGGTCGGGGCCACACACGCTGCTCGAGTGGCCGAGCCCCGTCGTCGGGCCCTCCGTGCTCACCAGCACCGGGTTGAGCGGATCGCTGCGCCAGCCCCGCAGCGGATCGTCGCTGAAGGCCGCGTCGATGCGGTAGCCGCGGCTCAGGTAGTGGTTGCCGGTGAGCGTCATGACGTAGCCGTCGCCGCGGCGGGTCACGAAGGGACCCTCGGTCCAGCCGTTCATGTGCACGCCTGTCAGCACGGGCTCGCCGAACTCCGTGGGCGAAGCCATCTCGCAGCCCCAGATCCCCTCGTCACCGGCCCAGTAGAAGTACCAGCGGCCGTCGTCGTCGATGAGCACGTTGCCGTCGATCGCGTGCCCCACGTTGCCGGTGACCGCATGGAAGGGGCCGGTCGGCGCATCCGCGCGGAGCACGTAGTGGCCGTGGCCCGAGGGCGAGGTGTACATGAAGAACGCACCGTCGGCGTAGACGACCTCCGGGGCGAAGGGCACGAGGCCGGGAAACGCGTCGGGGGCGATCGTGGGCCCCTCCAGCGTCCACGACACGAGGTCGTCCGAGCTCCAGCACCGCACATCCGGGTTCGTCCCGTACAGGTAGTAACGCCCGTCATGCCGCAGCACGAAGGGGTCGGCGAAGTCGCCGTCGCGGGCGATGGGGTTGCGATAGAGCGGCACGGTCATCCCTTGATCCCGCTGAAGGCGAAGGAGTCGACGAAGTAGCGCTGCATGAGGGTGAACAGCAGGATCACCGGCAGCACGGCGATCACCGACGCCGTCATGATCATCGGGTAGTCCGTCTGGTCCTTGTAGTACGAGCTCATCGAGGCGATCACGAGCTGCACGGTGGAGTTCTCGGGCGAGTTGGTGAAGATGAGCGGCCCGATGTAGTCGTTCCAGGTGGCCATGAAGACGATGATCACGTTGGCCGCGATCGCCGGCTTGCACAGCGGAAGGAAGATGCTCCAGTAGATGCGCAGGTAGCCGGCGCCGTCGAGCTTGGCCGCCTCGAGCAGCTCGGAGGCGAGCCCGAGCATGTACTGGCGCAGGAAGAAGATCATCGTGACGTTGCCGAGCAGCCCCGGCACGATGAGCGGAAGCAGGGTGTCGATCCAGCCCAGCTGCACGAACACGAGGAACTGCGGGATGATCAGCACGACCATCGGGATCATGATCGTCGCGAGCAGGGCGACGAAGATCCTGTCCTTGTGCGGGAAGTCGAGCTTCGCGAAGGCGAACGCAGCCATCGTCGACGAGAAGGTGCCCACCGTCACGACGAGCACCGTCACGATGACGCTGTTGAGCAGTCCGACGGCGAGCGGGGCGACATCCCAGACCTCGAGATAGTTGGCCCAGTCGATCGGGTCGGGGATCCACTCGGGCGGGAAGGTGAAGACGAGCCGCGACTCCTTGAGCGAGGTCGTCACCATCCAGAGGAACGGCAGCACCATCGTGAGCGCACCGAGCAGCATGAGCGAGAACGCGATGACGGTTCCCGTGCGCCGCGCCGCGACATTGGTTCTGGTCATGGTCGTCACTCCCCCTCGTAGACCCAGCGCCGCGAGAGACGGAACTGCAGCAAGGTGAGCGCAAGCACGACGAGCGCGAAGAAGAAGGCGGCAGCCGAGGCGAGGCCCAGCTCACCGGAACCGAAGGCCTTCTGCCAGACGTAGTAGGTGATCGTCGCCGCGCTGTACTCGCGCCCCCCGTCGGAGGTGAACAGCTGCACCTCGACGAAGGTCTGCAGCGAGCCGATCATGCCGACGACCGTGAGGAAGAAGATGCTCGGCGTGAGCAGCGGCAGGGTGATCTGGAAGAACATCCGCACAGGGGATGCCCCGTCGAGGCGGGCCGCCTCGTAGTAGACGTCGGGGATGTTCTTGAGCGCCGCGAGCATGTAGATCGAGGTGATGCCGATCATCTTCCAGATGATCATGATCACGATCGTGGGCTTGATCCATGCGGGGTCGCCCAGCCAGTCGGGCCCCTGGATGCCGACGGCACCGAGCGCCTGGTTCACGAGCCCGTACTGGTAGTTGAAGATCCACTTCCACAGCACGACGAGCGCTACGACAGACGACACATAGGGCAGTAGGAAGAGCACGCGGAAGAGCGTGCTGCCGGGGGTGCGGCGGTGACTGCCGAGCGCGAAGAGGATCCCGAAGAGCAGGTAGAAGGGGATCGGGATGAGCATGTAGAGCGTGTTGCCCGCCGCGATCCAGAAGTACTTGTCGGTGAGGAACTCGACGAAGTTGTCGAGCCCGACGAAGTCGCGGGTGTCGCGGATGGAGTTCCAGTCGGTGAACCCCGCGTACACGGCGATCCCGACCGGGATGAGTGAGAACAGGATCACCTGGAGGGTGATCGGGGTGACGAATGCGAGACCCCAGATCCGCTCGCGGCGGTTGAAGCGCCGCGTCGGTCGGGCGGTGGTCGTGGGCATCAGGGGCAACCTCCTGCAGGGGCGGGGTGCGCGACCTCTCGGCCGCCCACCCCGCCGGGTTCGGCGAGCCTACTTCTTCTGCTCGGCGATGCCCTTGTCGAGCAGGTCCTGCATCTCGCCCTGCACGGATGCCGCGTAGTCCGCCGCGGACTGCTCACCCGACTGCACGCTCGCGAGGTTCGAGTTGAAGAGCGTGAACCAGTCGCTGTTGAAGGTGTAGGTCTGCGTGGCACGCCGACCGTAGTCCTCGAGGATGCGGATGAACTCGGCCTTGTTGGCCGGCGGCTTGTCGGTCGTGAGCCACTCGTCCTTCGCCATGTCGATGAGGTTCGGGATCGCCTGCCCCTTCTCGATGTTGGTGCGCTGGGCGTCCTCGTTGAATGCGAGGAAGGCGGCGAGGTTGGACGCGGCCTCCTGATGCTTGCTGCCGTTCGCGACCGCGAAGCCGATGCCCCCGTACCAGATGGCCTCTTCGCCCGTCTTCGGGCTCACCGGCCAGGGCATGATGTCCCAGGTGAACTTCGCGTCGTTCCACAGGCTGCCCTGCGCCCAGGTGCCGACGCCCGTCATCGCGAGCTTGCCGCTCACGAAGCGGTCGTAGTCGCCCTGCGAGCTGAGCTCCTCGGGGCTCGGCGCGACACCCTCGACGAGGTTGAGGTCGGCGGTCCACTGGAGCGCCTCGGTGAACGCGGGATCGGTGACGGTCACCTCGGTGTGGTCGGCGTTGAGCCAATCGGCGCCGTTCGACCAGACCGCCGCCTCGAGCGAGTAGGGGCCCGAGCCGTAGACCTTGTCGGCACCCTCGCCGCTCGTGAGCTTCTTCGCGGCGGCGACGTACTCATCCCAGGTCCACGGCGCATCCGCTGTGGGAGCCGTGATGCCGGCCGCGTCGAACATGTCCTTGTTGTAGGCGAGGCCGAAGGCGCTGATGTCCTTGGGCAGGCCGTACACCGCTCCCTCGCCCGGCGTCGTGCCGTCGTAGCGGTACATGTCGATCGCTTTCGCCCAGACGTTGTCGGCGTCGAACAGCTCGTTGTCGTCGACGAACGCGCTCAGGTCGGCGATGACCCCGGCATCCGCGAAGGGCATGACCTTCTCGGGCTGGAGGTAGAAGACATCCGGTGTCTTCTTGCTCGCGATCATCGTCTGGAGCTTGGTGGCGAAGTCGGCCGCCGGCACGGTGACGTAGTCGACCGTGACGTCGGGGTAGGCGTCCTCGTACTGGTCGATCATCGTCTTGAAGGTGGCGATCTCCTCGTCAGAGCCCCACCCCATGAAGGTGATGGTCTGCTTGCCGGAGTCGGCCGGTGCGCTCGTGCAGCCGCTCATGACGAGCGCGGCGGATGCGGCGATGGCGACTGCGGCAGCAATGCTGCGTTTGGTCATCTCTGTCTCCTCTGTGGCGGGCATCCCGGCTGTCGCTTCGGTGCGGAGCGAGCCGGTCGTCGTCGACCGGACGGGGGTGCTCGGTTGCGGTGGACGCTAATCTATAGCGCTGTAAATGTCAACGGAAATCCCCCGGCGCGTCGCGGACCCTAGGATGTGCGCATGGCGTCGGGGAGCAGATCGGCCGGGCGCGTCCGCCTCAAGGACGTGGCCGACCGCGCGGGCGTGTCGATGAAGACCGTCTCGAACGTCGTGCACGACTACGAGTTCGTCTCGCCGCAGATGCGCGAGCGCGTACAGGCCGCGATCGACGAGCTCGGCTACCGCCCGAACCTCACCGCCCGCCGCCTCGCCACCGGCAAGACGAGCATGATCGCGCTCGCCCTTCCCGTGGTCGACCAGCCCTACTACGCCGAGATCGCGCGCTACATCGGCGAGGAGGCCGAGCGGCGCGGCTACCGGATCATCGTCGAACAGACCCTCAACGGCGTCGAGGCGGAGCGCGCCGTCATCCGCGACCGCGAGGAGGGCCTCGTCGACGGCGTGATCTTCCATCCCGTGCGGATCGGAACGCTCGAGATCGCCCGCCTTCGGCCCGGAACGCCCATCGTGCTGCTCGGCGAGTCCGCACGCCCGCTGACCACCGACCACGTCATGATCGACAACACGCAGGCCGCCCGCGACGGGGTGGAGCTGCTGCTCGCCGAGAACCGGTCCCGGATCGCCTTCCTCGCGGATGTACGGGGCGACATCACGGAGTCGACCCACTTGCGTCTGCTCGGTTACCAGGAGGCGCTGCTGACGGCCGGCATCCAGCCCGATCCCGAGCTCGTGCTGCGCAGCGACGGGTTCACGATCGAGGACGGCGTGGCAGCGATCGCCGCCGCGATCGAGCGCGGGATCCACTTCGACGCCGTGCTCTGTCGTGACGACACCTTCGCGATGGCTGCGCTGCGTGCCCTGCAGGCGGCCGGCCGCTCGGTGCCGGATGAGGTCTCGGTGCTCGGCTGGGACGACACGGTGCTCGCGCACTCCAGCACGCCGGCGCTCTCCGCGATCTCACCCGACAAGTTCGCGATCGCCACGACGGCGCTCGACCTGCTCGAGGATCGCATGAAGGGCTACGAGGGCACCGGGCGCCACCGGATCGCGCCGTACACCATCATCGAGCGCGGCACCACGGCGGCTTTACAGCGCTAAAGAATGCCCTATGCTTCCGGGCATGACGGAAGCCACGCCGATCCCGAGCATCCACGACGGTCACCACCCGCGCCCCCAGCTCGTGCGCTCGCGCTGGGCCGAGCTCTCGGGCCCCTGGCGGTTCGCCTTCGACGACGCCGACGAGGGGCTGGCGCGTGGCTGGCAGCACGACCCGGAGGCGATCACCGGCACGATCACGGTGCCGTTCCCGCCCGAGTCGGAGGCCTCCGGGGTGCACGACCCCGGCTACCACCGTGTGCTCTGGTACCGCCGCACCGTGACCGCCGACGAGATCGCGGCATCCGGCCACGCCGCCGGACGCCGGCTCGTGCTGCACTTCGGCGCCGTCGACTACCGCGCCGACGTGTGGGTCGACGGATCGCACCTCGCCCGCCACGAGGGCGGCCACACGCCGTTCTCGGTCGAGCTGCCCGGCGACGGCCCCTTCGAGCTCGTGGTGCGCGCCGAAGACGACCCGCACGACCTCGCCCAGCCGCGCGGCAAGCAGGACTGGGAGCTCGAGCCGCACGTCATCTGGTACGCCCGCACGAGCGGTATCTGGCAGCCGGTCTGGCTGGAGTCCGTGCCGCGGCAGCGCATCGAACGCCTCTCCTGGCGGCCGAGCGTCGCGGATGCCGAGGTCGCCGTCGGCATCGAGCTCGCAGCTCCGCCCGCGCCGGGTACGCGGGCGCGCATCCGGCTCTCCCTCCAGGGCGAGCTGCTCGCCGAGCACACCGCCCTGCTCACCCGCGCCGACGGGGTGGTGCGGGTCGCCGTCGACGCACTACGCAACGGCCAGGCGCAGGACGACTACCTGTGGTCGCCCGAGCGGCCGACCCTCGTCGACGCGGAGGTCGAGCTGACGGCCCCCGGGCACGACCCGGACCGGGTGGCCTCGTACCTCGGCTTCCGCGAGGTCGGGGAGGCGGGCGGCCGGTTCCTGCTGAACGGGCACCCCTACGAGGTGCGCGGGGTGCTCTCGCAGGGCTACTGGCCCGCGTCCCACCTCGCGGCGCCGGATGCCGAGGCGCTGCGCGCCGAGGTCGAGCTCATCAAGGAGCTCGGCTTCACAACCGTGCGCGTGCATCAGAAGGTCGAGGATCCGCGCTTCCTGTACTGGGCGGATCGCCTGGGGCTGCTCGTCTGGGAGGAGATGCCGAGCGCCTACGAGTTCACCGAGACATCCGTCGACCGTCTCACGCGCGAGTGGATGGAGGTCGTGCGACGCGACGCCTCGCATCCCTGCATCGTCGCCTGGGTGCCGCTCAACGAGAGCTGGGGCGTGCAGCACATCGCCGCGGACGCGCGGCAGCGCGAGCTCACGCGCACCCTCTATCACCTCACGAAGAGCCTCGATCCCACACGACTCGTGATCTCCAACGACGGCTGGGAGCACACCCGCTCCGACCTGTTCACGGTGCACGACTACGAGAACGACCCCGCGCGCCTGCTCGCCTCCTACGCGACGGAGGAGGACGCCCGGCGCACCCTGGAGGGCATCGCGCCCAACGGCCGCCGGATGCTCGTGGGCACGCCGGAGGAGACCCGGGAGACAGCCGCTCGGGCGGTGATTCTGAGCGAGTTCGGCGGTGTGAGCGTACTACAGCAGGAGCCCGGATCGTGGGGCTACCGGGTGGTGTCGTCGAACGAGGAGCTGGAGCGGCACCTGACCGCCCTGTTCGCGGCGGTGCAGCGGAGCGAGGTCCTCGCCGGGTGGTGCTACACCCAGCTCACCGACACCCTGCAGGAGAGCAACGGCCTCACCGACGCACAGCGCGTGCCGAAGGTGCCGGCGGAGCGCATCCGGGCGATCGTGCGCGGCCTCTCCGGGCCGCGATCCGACGAGCCGGAGGGCAGCGGCCCCGCCGGATGATCGGGTAGGTCGATGACACCTTCGCCCGCTACTCTGACCTGAACACACCCGAAGGAGTGACACGTGGGCTTCATCCAGGCATTCACCGGCGCGCTGGGCGGAACGTTCGCCGAACAGTGGATCGACTTCTACACCGTCCCGAACGTGCAGCCCACGGCTGCACTGTTCCCGGTCGTGAAGAAAGAGACCGACGCGGGCCGCGGATCCAACACCAAGGGATCCGACAACATCATCACCAACGGCTCGAAGATCGTCGTGCCCGAGGGCTACGGCCTCATCACTCTGCAAGACGGCGAGATCACCGGATTCGTCGCCGAGCCCGGTGGCTACATCTGGCAGTCGGATGACGTGAACAGCCAGTCGTTCCTCGCCGGCAACGGCTTCCTCAGCCCCGTCATCAAGCAGAGCTGGGAGCGTTTCAAGCGTGGCGGCATCCCCGGCTCGCAGCAGCTGGCGCTGTACGTGAGCCTCAAGGAGCTGCCCAACAACCGTTTCGGCACCCAGAGCGAGATCTACTGGGATGACGCGTGGCTCGGCACCCAGGTCGGCGCGCTCACCCGCGGGTCGTACACCCTGCGCATCGTCGACCCGATCCTGTTCGTGAAGAACTTCGTTCCGGCCACCTACCTCACCGGCGGCCAGATCTTCGACTTCACCGACCTCAACAACGACGCCTCGACGCAGCTGTTCAACGAGGTCGTGTCGGCCCTGTCGCCGGCGTTCTCGAAGTACACCAACGATCCCGCGAAGGGTCGCATCACCCAGATCCAGTCCGACTCGCTCGGTTTCGCGAAGAGCCTCGCGGCCGCCGTCGAAGAGGGCTACGACTGGAAGGCCAATCGCGGTCTCGAGATCGTGTCGACCGCGATCATCTCGATCGAGTACGACGCCGACACGACCGAGCTGCTCTCGAAGGTCAAGCGCGCCGATGCGCTCTCCGGTTCGCGCGGCAACTCGAACCTGCAGGCTTCGGTCGCGCAGGGCATCGAGTCGGCCGGCTCGTCGGAAGGCGGCGGCGGCAACCTGCTCGGCGTCGGCATGGCGGCCGGATCGCTCGGCGGCCTGGCAGGGCTGCAGCAGCCCGTCACCCCGGCACCGGCGGCGCCGTCGGCGGCGGCTGCGGCAGATGACCCGATGGCCAAGCTGACGCAGGCCAAGCAGATGCTCGATGCGGGGCTCATCACGCAGGAGGACTACGACGCCGTCAAGGCGAAGGTGCTCGGCGCGTAACGCAGCCCGCAAGCGATGACCGACCCGAACAGTCCCCAGCAGCCGCTCCCGCCCGCGGTTCCGCCGGTTCCTCCGGCGGGGCCCGCGGCGGGATCGGCCGCGGCACCGCCTCCCGCGGCACCGGCACCTGAGGCGTCGCCGCCCGAGACCTCGCTGCCCGAGGCGCTGCAGCGTGAGCCCGCACCGGTCGACACGACCAACGCGAAGGGCGACGGCCTCACCAAGTGCCCCCGCTGCGGCTCCGCCGAGATCGGGCCCGTACCCGGCACCGACAACCTGCGTTGCGCCTTCTGCCGCTTCGAGTGGACGGCGGCGAGCTTCATGGCGAGCGTCGGATTTGACTCCCCCATCGAGCAGCTGCAGGGCACGGTGCTCACCACGGGCGTGAGCGACATCGACGAGCAGGCATCCCACATCGTCACGATCAAGTGCCAGGGCTGCGGCGCCGAGGTCGTCATCAACACCGAGAGCCAGCTGCAGGCGCGCTGCCACTGGTGCCGGCAGACGCTGTCGCAGCAGACGCAGATCCCGAACGGGGCGGTTCCGGATGCGGTGCTGCCGTTCCACCTCACGCATGCGCAGGCGGTCGAGCAGGTGCGCAAGTTCGCGAACAAGCGCCGCCTGTTCGCGCTCAAGAAGTTCAAGCAGGAGTTCACGCCCGAGAACGTCGTGGGCGTCTACATGCCCTACCTGCTCGTCGACGGCAACGCCCACGCCGACATCGCCGGTTTCGGTGAGATCAAGACGCGGCAGTACCAGCGCGGGTCCGATAACAACAAGACCACCTACTACGACGCCGACGTCTACCAGGTCACGCGCAGCTTCGATTTCACGGTCGACGACCTCACGATCGAATCGTCGTCGGCCCGCGCGAACCAGAACACGAAGCAGAACACGAACAACGTGATCAACACGATCCTGCCGTTCGACACCAAGAACGCGGTCAGGTACGACGCGAACTACATCGGCGACTTCACCTCCGAGAAACGCGACCTCAACGTCGAGGAGGTCATGCCGGTGGCACACAGTCAGATGCTCAGCATCGCGCGCCAGAAGGCGACCGATTCGACCCGCTACGACCGCGGCCTCCGCTGGGAGAGCGAAGCGCTCGAGCTCAAGGGCACCCGCTGGGTCGCGGTGCTGCTGCCCGTGTGGCTCTACTCGTACTACGAGAAGAAGTCCGACGGCAGCGCCTTCCTGCACTACATCGCGGTCAACGGGCGCACCGGCGAGACGATGGGCAGCATCCCGGTGAGCGTGCCCAAGCTGCTGCTCGTCGCGCTCACCATCGGCACGGTGCTCGAAGGCATCGCCATCGCGATCGTGGCGAACTTCTAGGAGGTCCGGATGCTCGAACTCACCACGCTCATCGTCGCCGCATCCGACAGCGACTGGCCCGGCTGGCTGCTCGCCGCTGGACCTGTCGGAGCCGCCTCGTTCTACTGGGCCGTCTGGATGGCGTATCGCAACACGAACAAGAGCCACTCCTACGAGCGCGAGACCGAAGTCGTCGTCAGCAACATGACCGGCGGCGACGTCAAGGTCGGCGAGAACAACGGCACCCGCAACCGCTGGATCCAGGGGCGCAACGACGACAAGCCGCGTCAGCGGCTGTGACGTCCGGCGCCGCGATCATCCGCGGCGCGTCTCACCCTTTACGGCAGCTCGTCGAGCTCGACCGGGTCGTCAGTCGTCGGCTCCGCGGCCTCGCCGTCGCGGTCGATCTCGCCCTCTTCCAACTGCTCACGCGTGATGTCGTCGTCTCCGATGTCGCCCTCGGCCTGCGACGGCTTGTCGGGGATGGATGCGGTCATGGTTCCTCCTGGGTCTCGAGCCCAGTGAACGCCTAGAACGCGCGCGGCGCAGCGGCCTTGCCGCGGCTGCGGGGAGGGGTTACCCTTCCCGGCCTACCGTCCGGTTCCGGCGTAGACCACAGCTTCCGCGTCGCCGTCGAGGCCGAACGCCGTGTGCACGACGCGCATCGCGTCGGCGAGGGTGTCGGCTCGCGTGACGACCGAGATGCGGATCTCGGAGGTGGAGATCATCTCGATGTTGATTCCCGCATCCGACAGCGCGCGGAACAGCTGCGCCGAGACGCCCGAGCTCGTGCGCATGCCGGCGCCGACCACGGCGAGCTTGCCGATCTGGTCGTCGTACTGCAGGGCCGCGAAGCCCGCCTCGGCCTGACCGGCACGCAGCACGGTGAGCACCTTCTCCCCCTCGGCTTTCGGCAGGGTGAACGAGATGTCGGTGACGCCGGTGGATGCGGCCGAGACGTTCTGCACGATCATGTCGATGTTGGCGCCGGTCTTGGCGACGACCGAGAAGATCTCGGCGGCCTTTCCGGGCACATCCGGCACACCCACGACGGTGATCTTCGCCTCGCTGAGGTCGCCGGCGACACCCGTGATGATGGGCTCTTCCACGGAATCTCCCTCCACCTGGTTCACGACCCAGGTGCCTTCGTTGTTGTTGAACGATGAGCGCACGTGCAGCGTCACCCCGTGGCGACGCGCGTACTCCACGGCGCGGATGTACAGCACCTTCGCTCCGGCCGCGGCGAGTTCGAGCATCTCCTCGCTCGTCACGCGGCTGAGCTTGTGCGCCTTCGGCACGACGCGCGGATCGGCGGTGAAGACGCCGTCGACGTCGGTGTAGATCTCGCAGACCTCGGCTCCGAGAGCCGCCGCGAGCGCGACGGCGGTGGTATCGGAGCCGCCGCGGCCGAGGGTGGTGATGTCGCGGCTGTCACGATTGAAGCCCTGGAAGCCGGCCACGATCGCGATCGCGCCCTCGTCGAGCGCCTCGCGCACCCGACCGGGGGTGACATCCACGATGCGCGCGGCGCCGTGCCGCGCATCCGTGATCATGCCCGCCTGGCTGCCGGTGTACGAGCGCGCTTCGAACCCCATGTCGCGGATGGCCATCGCGAGCAGGGCCATCGAGATGCGCTCGCCGGTGGTGAGCAGCATGTCCATCTCGCGGGGGTCGGGAATGGGCGACACCTGGTGGGCGAGGTCGATGAGCTCGTCGGTCGTGTCACCCATGGCCGAGACGGCGACGACGACCTCGTTGCCCGCCTTGCGGGTCTCGACGATCCGCTTGGCGACCCGCTTGATGCTCTCGGCGTCAGCGACGCTCGAGCCGCCGAACTTCTGCACGATCAGGGACACGGAAGGGCACTCCAGAGGGGGAAGAGGACTCCGTCATCCTACCGAGGGGCGTATGCCCC
>SMFF01000058.1_pt1 | contig 24758 bp, 21 predicted proteins | sample 2456181 | NCBI WGS metagenome assembly SMFF01 (sample SAMN10132611, study PRJNA489261) | soil metagenome | isolation source: day120 antibiotic-loamy sand soil ammended with raw manure from dairy cow... | place: USA | collected 2015-04-01
CGCGGTTAGCAGGAACGTCGCGGGTTTGGGCACCGGTGTACAACTGACGGGGACGGCCGATCTTGTAGTCGGGGTCGGACAGCATTTCGCTCCATTGGGCGATCCAGCCCACGGTACGTGCCAAGGCGAAGATAGCCGTGAACAACGAGGTCGGAATGCCGATGGCGCGTTGGACGATACCGGAGTAGAAGTCCACGTTGGGATACAGCTTGCGCTCGACGAAGTACGGATCTTCCAGCGCTATGCGTTCCAGTTCCATGGCCAGCTTGAACAGCGGATCGTTTTCCAGACCCAGTGCCGACAACACTTCCTTGCAGGTTTCCTGCATGAGCTTGGCGCGTGGATCGTAGTTTTTGTAGACCCGATGGCCAAAGCCCATGAGGCGAACGCCAGAGTTCTTGTCTTTGACCTTCTCCATGAACTCGCCCACTTTGGCGACGCCGCCGTTGGCTTGGAGCTCTTCGAGCATCTGCAGGCAGGCTTCATTGGCGCCACCATGGGCCGGGCCCCAGAGGCAGCCCACGCCAGCGGCGATGGCCGCGAAGGGATTGGTGCCCGACGAGCCACACAGACGCACGGTTGAGGTGGAGGCGTTTTGCTCGTGGTCGGCATGCAGGATGAAGATGCGATCCAGCGCACGCTCGACGACCTCGTTGACCTTGTATTCTTCGCAAGGCGTGGCGAACATCATGCGCAGGAAGTTGCCCGTGTAGGACAAGTCGTTCTGCGGATAGATAAAAGGCTGGCCTTGTGAAAATTTATAGGCCATGGCGACCAACGTCGGCATCTTCGCGATAAGGCGGATGGCCGACACATGGCGATGGTGCGGATTGGTGATGTCGGTAGAGTCGTGATAGAAGGCCGACAGCGCGCCCACCAGGCCAGTCAGCACAGCCATGGGGTGTGCGTCGCGACGGAAACCGCGCAGGAAGAAATGCAGTTGCTCGTTCACCATGGTGTGGTGCGTAACCAGGTGGTCGAACTCGGTCTTCTGCGTGTTGTTGGGCAAGTCGCCATTCAGGATCAAATAGCAAATATCCATGAAGTCGCAATTTTGCGCCAACTGATCAATAGGGTAGCCGCGATACAGCAACTGGCCCTTGTCGCCATCAATATAGGTAATGCCCGATTCGCAGGCGGCAGTCGAGAGAAAGCCCGGATCGTACGTGAACATGCCGCTTTGGCCATAGAGCTTGCGGATGTCGATCACGTCGGGGCCAACAGTACCCTGATAGACCGGAAACTCAACAGAAGGACTGCCGTCGGAGAATGATAGCGTGGCTTTCTTGTCGGACAATTGCATCACATTTTTCCTTAAAATTTACAGCTCTCGCATTTGCGCGACCAAGCGACGGATGTCGGGCGTATCGTATACGCCCGCAAGGTCGGTTCTGGCCAGCAACACATCAAGCAATTCGTTATCGCCCATCTCGAACAGCAAAGACAAGGCGGAAACATCAGTATCAGTTAGTTCAGCTTCGTAGTGATCCAGAAATCGGGTGATGATCAGATCGTTTTCCAGCAGGCCTCGACGGGCCCGCCAACGCAGACGGGCGCGTTCCAGCTCGGAGAGTGTTGCCATTACTGGGGCATATTCCTAAATAGTGCGACGAACCAGGAGTTCCTTGATCTTGCCGATAGCAGCCGACGGATTAAGGCCCTTGGGACAGACATCAGCACAGTTCATGATGGTGTGGCACCGGAACAGGCGATAGGGATCCTCGAGGTTATCGAGGCGTTCTGCCGTAGCTTCGTCGCGGGTATCGACGATGAATCGGTAAGCCTGCAGCAGCCCTGCGGGACCCACGAATTTGTCGGGGTTCCACCAGAAAGAGGGACATGCCGTCGAACAGCATGCGCACAGTATGCATTCGTACAGGCCGTTGAGCTCGTCGCGTGCCTCGGGCGTCTGGAGACGCTCACGCTCGGGCGGCGGCTGGTCGTTGATCAGGAAAGGCTTGATCGAATGGTACTGGTTAAAGAAGTGCGTCATGTCGACGATAAGGTCGCGCACCACCGGCAGGCCGGGCAATGGCTTGAGCACGACAGGCTCTTTCAGTTCGAGCATATTCGTCGTGCAGGCCAGGCCGTTCTTGCCGTTGATGTTCATGGCATCGGAACCGCAGACGCCTTCGCGGCAGGACCGGCGCAGCGCCAGGCTGTCGTCGACGTCGCTTTTGATGCGAATGAGTGCATCCAGCAGCATCTTGTCGGTCGGCTGAAGCTCGACTTCGAGCTTTTGCATGTAGGGCCGCTCGTCCTTGTCGGGATCGTAGCGGTAGATTTCGAATTTAACGATACGTTTTTGGCTCATTTCGATATCCTGCTTAGAAGGTCCGCGGCATGGGCGGAATGCTGTCGACGGTAAGCGGCTTCATGGTGACCGGCTTGTACTCGAGACGGCTGCCTTCGGAGAACCACAGTGTGTGACGCAACCAGTTCTCGTCATCGCGCTCGGGATGGTCGTCCAGGGCATGAGCGCCCCGGCTTTCCGTACGGGCGGCTGCGGATTTGGTCGTCGCGCGTGCGACTTCGATCATGTTCTCGACTTCCAGGGCCTCGATACGCGCGGTATTGAAGACCTTTGACTTGTCGTCGAAGTACATATTGTCCACTTGCTGAGCGATGCCCTCGATGGAGTCGACGCCCTTGTTCAGGAGATCGAGTGTGCGGAACACGCCGCAGTGATATTGCATGGACGTGCGGATCGCAGCGGCTGCATCCTGTACTTTCTCGCCCGACTTGCGAGCTTCCAGCCTATTGACACGATCCAGCGAGAACTCGATGGCCGAATCCGGGATGTCTTGATGGGCGTGCTGGCGTTCTGGATGGGACTGAACAATGTGATTGCCCGCCGAACGGCCAAATACAATAAGGTCGAGCAGGGAATTCGTGCCCAGCCGGTTGGCGCCGTGCACCGACGTTGCAGCGCACTCGCCGATGGCGTACAGACCATTGACCGGTGTGGTGCCGCCATTGGCAACGGTGATGACCTGACCATAGATGTTGGTCGGGATGCCACCCATCTGGTAGTGAATCGTGGGCACGACCGGTATGGGATCCTTGATGGGATCGACGTTGGCAAACTTGATGGCGATTTCGCGGATGGACGGCAGACGCTTCTGGATGGTTTCGGCACCCAGGTGATCGAGCTTGAGCACGACATAGCTGCCGTCTCCGCAACCGCGCCCTTCTTTGATTTCTTGGTCCATCGAGCGCGAGACGAAGTCGCGCGGGGCCAGATCTTTAAGCGTGGGCGCGTAGCGCTCCATGAAGCGTTCGCCATCCTTGTTGAGCAGGATGCCGCCTTCGCCGCGTACGCCTTCGGTAATCAGTACGCCGGCACCGGCGACGCCGGTGGGGTGAAATTGCCAGAACTCGAGATCCTGCAAAGGCAGGCCGGCGCGTGCTGCCATGCCCAGACCGTCACCGGTATTGATGAACGCGTTCGTGGATGCGGCCCAGATGCGCCCTGCCCCGCCGGTTGCCAATACAGTTTGTTTCGCCTCCAGCACGTAGATTTCGCCGGTTTCCATTTCGAGGGCGGTAACGCCCAGGACATCGCCCGCGTCGTTACGCAAGAGGTCCAGTGCCATCCACTCGACAAAAAACTGCGTGCGGGCGGCAACGTTGCGTTGATACAGCGTATGCAGCATGGCGTGACCGGTGCGGTCAGCAGCGGCACAGGCGCGTTGCACGGGCTTTTCGCCGAAGTTGGCCGTGTGTCCACCGAACGGACGCTGGTAAATGGTGCCATCCGGATTGCGGTCGAAGGGCATGCCGAAGTGCTCGAGTTCGTAAACCGCATTGGGCGCTTCGCGGCACATGAACTCGATGGCGTCCTGGTCGCCGAGCCAATCGGAACCCTTGACGGTATCGTACATATGCCAGTTCCAGTGGTCTTCGCTCATGTTGCCCAGCGAAGCGCTGACGCCCCCTTGAGCAGCCACCGTATGCGAACGGGTCGGGAAGACTTTGGACAGGACGGCAACCGACAAGCCGGCTTGAGCAAGTTGCAAGGAGCAACGCATGCCGGCCCCGCCGGCGCCCACGACCACCACATCAAACTGGCGGCGCGGTAAGGAATTTTTGACAGCAGCCACGGCTTATAAGCTCCAGAGAATTTTTGCGAAATAGACGACGGCGCCAACCAGCCACAACAGTGTCAGCACTTGCAGCAACAGGCGCAGGCCCGCAGAGCGTACGTAGTCCATCCAGATATCGCGGACGCCTATCCAGGCGTGCCACGCGACCGACAGGAACGCCAAGGTGGCCAACAACTGACCGACCGGCAAAACGCCCCAGGTAAACGTGAACAGGTTGCGCCAGCTTTCGAAATTCATTTCAGAGGTGAAAATAATTCCGAAAAACAGCACGAGTGTATAGACAGCCATGATGACCGCGGTGACCCGTTGCACGATAAAGTCCAGGGTTCCGTAGTGTGCGCCAACGACCAGGCGCTTCGTACCGAGTAGTTCTTTAGCCATTACCAAACCCCGAACAATTTAAGACCGAAGACCAGAGTGAGCGCGAGACTGACACCGAACACCACACCCGCCGACTTCTGTGCCGAATGCTTGTCGTTGCCGATATGCAGATCGAGCAAAAGATAGCGGATGCCCGCACAGAAATGATGGAGGTAACCCCAAATGAGCGCCAGCAGCACCAGTTTGCAGAGCGGATTTGCCACCCAGCCCTGGATGGAGGCGAAGCTTTCCGGGGACGTCACGCTAAGCGCAAAAAGCGGCAAAATGACCAGCGGAATACAGAGAAACAATAAGGCGCCGCTGACGCGGTGCATGATTGACGACTTTCCTGCCAAGGGCAAGCGGTAGCTTAGTATCTGCGGCACGCTGAGATTGCGAAACTGCGGACGCGGCTTTGAAGCTGAATCGGACATGATGGCCTCGAGTGATAAACAAATAATTATTGCAAAGCGCTACAGGCATTTTCGCCGATTTAAGCGGTGAGCATCAAATCGGCAAAAAGTTGCGCTAATTCAGACTGTTTCGATAATGGAACCGCTCTGTTACATACAATCCCCTGCGAACTTCCATGGGGCGATCACCATAGGTATAAGACACACGTTCCACTTGCAGCAGCGCGCTGCCTGGCGCCACTTGCAACAGCCGCGCCTGATCGTCCGACGCGGATACTGCTTTGATTTTTTCTTCAGCGCGCACCATGCTGACCCCGTACTCGGACTCGAACAGCCCATATAGCGGGCCGCGATACCGGCCGAGTGACTCGGCTGTGAGGCCGCGAAACACGGCGCCCGGCAGCCAGATATCGTCCAGTATGGTGGCGGTCTGATCAAAAGTGAGCAGGCGCCGCATATTGACGACGGCTTCGCCGCTGCGCAGTTCAAGCAAGGTGGAGATATCGGCCGGCGCCTTGACGCGGCGGCAGTCGAGAATACGACTGCCTGAAACGGACTGCTTGCCGTCGTCGGGGGCAAGCCGCAAAAAGCGAAAACGCACCTTGGCTTCGTGATGCGTGGCTACAAAAGTGCCCTTGCCTTGCCGACGCAGCAGCAGGTTCTCAGAAGCGAGCTCGTCGATGGCCTTGCGCACCGTGCCCTGGCTGACCTGGAAGCGCGCTGCAAGCTCGAGCTCGCTGGGGATGGACTCGCCCGGTTTCCATTCGCCTCTGTCCAGACTTTGCAGCAACAAACCCTTGATCTGCTGGTACAACGGGCTGAACGCCGCGCTGCTTGCAGAGCGATCGGCAGGCGCGGAGCCTCGATCAGTAAGGGGTGCATCAGACATGGCAGATATTTAAGAACCGGGTAGGTCGTGGGATAGGGTGAAAACGCTACATGAACGCCCGCCATTTTCGCACGCTTGACGCATTCTGTCGAATACTCTTGTGTCTTATATAAGATATAAGACAATTGACTCGCGCCCGGAATTTCGCTACGCTACAGCACGACGCCCATAGGCAGCGGCCCGCGTGGCAGCTTGGCCTGGCACAGGACCAGGGCCGCGATTGTCCAGGGTCTGCGGCCCGATGGAAAAGCCGTCAAAAGATTTACACTGTCATTTGTCTTTACACCCCTCACATACCATTATCTACCGGGAGATTGTTCATGTCCAAACCCGCCATGCGTGTCGCCGTCACCGGCGCAGCCGGCCAGATCGGGTACGCTCTGCTGTTCCGCATTGCTTCGGGCGAAATGCTCGGCAAAGACCAGCCCGTGATTCTTCAGTTGCTCGAGATACCCGACGAGAAAGCCCAGAAGGCACTCAAGGGCGTCATGATGGAACTTGACGATTGCGCGTTCCCCTTGTTGGCCGGCATGTCCGCCCACAGCGACGCCCGCGAGGCGTTCAAGGACGCCGACGTTGCCTTGCTGGTTGGCGCACGTCCCCGCGGCCCCGGCATGGAACGCAAAGACCTGCTGCATGTGAATGCGCAGATCTTCACGGCGCAAGGCAAGGCTCTTAACGAGTCGGCCAGCCGCGACGTCAAGGTCCTGGTCGTGGGCAACCCCGCCAACACCAACGCCTACATCGCCATGAAGTCAGCGCCCGATCTTCCCGCGAAGAACTTCACAGCCATGCTGCGCCTGGATCACAATCGTGCCTTGTCGCAACTGGCCACCAAGTCGGGCAAGCCTGTTGCCGAGATCGAAAAGCTGATCGTCTGGGGCAACCACTCGCCCACCATGTATCCCGATATCCGTTTCGCCACCGTCGGCGGCCAAAGCCTGGCCGGCCTGATCAATGACGACGCCTGGAATCGCGACACCTTCATCCCCACCGTCGGCAAACGCGGTGCAGCCATCATCGAAGCGCGCGGCTTGTCATCCGCCGCGTCGGCTGCCAACGCCGCCATCGATCACGTGCGCGACTGGGTGCTGGGCTCGAACGGCAAATGGGTCACCATGGGCGTTCCCTCCGATGGTTCTTACGGCATTCCCGAAGGCATTATCTACGGCGTGCCAGTCACCACCGACAAGGGCGAGTACACACGGGTGGAAGGGCTGGAAATCGACGCCTTCTCGCGCGAGCGCATGGATTTCACCCTGAAAGAGCTGCTCGAAGAGCGCGACGGCGTGCAAGAGCTGTTAACGTAAACACACATTGAACGACAACAAGGCCCGCAACGTTGGGCCTTGTTCGCAAGACGTTCCGCCCCCGCTGCTTTCCAGCGCTTACACCCGCTATTCCGGAGCTGAAATGACCCGACCCGCGTCCGCCGGCGCACAATTTCGCCAGGCACTGAAAGAAGAACAACCCCTGCAGATCATGGGCGCCATCAACGCCAATCATGCCCTGCTTGCAAAACGCGCAGGATACCGCGCCATTTACCTGTCGGGCGGTGGCGTGGCTGCCGGCTCATTGGGCTTGCCAGACCTGGGCATCAATACGCTGGATGACGTGTTGACCGATATCCGCCGCATCACTGACGTTTGCGACGTGCCCCTGGTTGTCGATATTGACACCGGTTTCGGTCCATCGGCCTTCAATATCGCACGCAGCATTAAAAGCCTGATCAAGTTTGGCGCCGCCGCCTGCCACATCGAGGACCAGGTCGGCGCGAAGCGCTGCGGCCATCGTCCCGGCAAGGAGATTGTTAGCACCCAGGAAATGGCTGATCGCGTCAAGGCAGCTGTTGATGCACGCACCGACAGCGATTTCTTCATCATTGCACGCACTGATGCCATTGCGGTGGACGGTGTACAGGCCGCGCTGGAACGCTCAGTCGCCTGCGTTGAAGCGGGCGCGGATGCCATCTTCGCCGAGGCGTCCTACGATCTGGAAACCTATAAGCTGTTCGCCGACACACTCAAGGTGCCGGTATTGGCCAACATCACCGAGTTTGGCCAGACCCCATTGTTCACGGTCGAAGAATTGGGCGGCGTCGGAGTGGGCATGGTGCTCTATCCGCTGTCGGCCTTCCGCGCCATGAACAAAGCTGCAGAAGCTGTTTATACCGCCATCCGGCGTGATGGCCACCAGAAAAACGTGGTCGATCTCATGCAAACGCGCGAAGAACTTTACGAGCGCATCGGTTACCACGAATTCGAATCGAAACTCGACGCCTTGTTTCAACAAGGCAAAGCAAAATAATCATCAGGAGCCCCGCCATGGTCACAAAGCAGACCCCAGATACCAAGCCCGCACCCAAGGCTAAAAAATCCGTAGCATTGTCCGGCGTAGTTGCCGGCAACACCGCCCTGTGCACCGTCGGGCGCAGCGGTAACGACCTGCACTACCGCGGCTACGATATTCTCGATATTGCCGAAACCTGCGAGTTCGAAGAAGTTGCCCACCTGCTGATCCACGGCAAGCTGCCCAACAAGGCAGAGCTTGCCGCCTACAAGGAAAAGCTGCGGGCCCTGCGCGGTCTGCCGGCAAATCTGCAAACCGCACTGGAAGCCTTGCCGGCTGCAAGCCATCCCATGGACGTCATGCGCACGGCCGTTTCCGTACTGGGCTGCATCCTGCCCGAAAAAGACGACCACAATACGCCGGACGCCCGCGACATCGCCGACAGGCTGCTGGCCAACCTGGGCTCCGCCCTGCTGTACTGGTATCACTTCAGCCACAACGGCCACTACATCGACGTCCAGACCGACGACGACAGCATAGGCGGACACTTCCTGCACCTGTTGCACGGCAAGGCGCCCAATGACGAGTGGGTGCGCGCCATGCACACCTCGCTCATCCTTTATGCAGAACACGAATTCAACGCGTCCACCTTTGCCAGCCGCGTGATTGCGGGCACGGGCTCGGACATGTATTCGGCCATCGCCGGCGGCATAGGCGCCTTGCGCGGCCCCAAACATGGCGGCGCCAACGAAGTCGCCTTCGAAATACAAAAGCGCTACGAGTCGCCCGACGAGGCTGAAGCCGATATCCGGCGCCGCGTCGAGAACAAGGAAGTCATCATCGGCTTTGGCCATCCCGTGTACACCGTTTCCGATCCGCGCAACAAAGTCATCAAGGACGTCGCCCGCAAGCTGTCCAAGAAGCAAGGCAACACGAAGATGTACGACATCGCGGAACGCCTGGAAACCGTCATGTGGGACGCCAAAAAAATGTTCCCCAACCTGGACTGGTTCTCGGCCGTTTCGTATCACACGATGGGCGTACCGACAGCCATGTTCACCCCCTTGTTCGTCATTGCCCGCACCGCCGGCTGGGCGGCGCACATCATCGAACAGCGCATCGACAACAAAATCATTCGCCCCACGGCCAACTATGTCGGCCCCGAAGATCAGAAATTCGTCCCTCTCGCCAAACGCGGATAGGTCACGATAGGAAACCTTGAAGTCATGAATACTGCAAACCGCAAGCCGCTGCCCGGCACCAAGCTCGACTACTTCGACACCCGCTCGGTGGTCGAGGCGATCGAGCCGGGTTCCTACGACAAGCTGCCATACACCTCGCGTGTGCTGGCCGAAAACCTGGTGCGCCGCTGCGATCCGGCTACCCTTACCGCTTCGCTACGGCAATTCATTGAGCGCAAGCGTGACCTGGATTTCCCCTGGTTTCCGGCACGCGTGGTTTGCCATGACATCCTGGGCCAAACCGCTCTGGTCGACCTGGCTGGCCTGCGCGAAGCCATTGCGGCAAAAGGCGGCGACCCGGCTCAAGTCAATCCGGTTGTACCGACGCAATTGATTGTCGATCACTCCTTGGCCGTCGAACACGGCGGTTTCGAGAAGGATGCCTTCCAAAAGAATCGCGCCATCGAAGACAGGCGCAACGACGACCGCTTTCATTTCATCAACTGGACCAAGAAGGCATTCAAGAACGTCGACGTCATTCCGCCCGGCAACGGCATCATGCACCAGATCAATCTGGAACGGATGTCGCCCGTGGTGCATGCCATCGATGGTGTGGCCTTCCCTGACACACTCGTGGGCACCGACAGCCACACGCCTCATGTGGACGCGCTGGGCGTCATTGCCATCGGCGTCGGCGGCCTGGAGGCGGAAAGCGTCATGCTGGGTCGCGCATCATGGATGCGCCTGCCCGATATCATCGGCGTCGAACTGACCGGCAAGCTGCGCCCCGGCAGCACGGCCACCGATCTGGTATTGGCACTGACTGAGTTCCTGCGCAACGAGAAGGTTGTGTCGTCTTACCTGGAGTTCTATGGCGAGGGCGTTGCCGACCTTACCCTGGGCGACCGCGCCACCATCTCCAACATGACGCCCGAATACGGCGCCACGGCGGCGATGTTCTATATCGACCAGCAGACCATCGATTACCTGAAACTGACCGGTCGCGAAGACGAGCAGGTAAAGTTGGTGGAAACCTATGCCAAGCACACGGGGCTTTGGGCCGACAGCCTTAAAACGGCTGAATACGAGCGTGTGCTGCGATTCGACTTGTCGACGGTGGTACGCAATATTGCCGGCCCGTCCAACCCGCACCGCCGCGTGCCGACTTCAGAGCTCGCTGCGCGGGGCATCTCGGGCAAGGTCGAGAACGAGCCCGGTTTGATGCCGGATGGCGCCGTGATTATCGCCGCAATCACCAGTTGCACCAACACCAGCAACCCGCGCAACGTGATCGCCGCCGGCCTGCTGGCCCGCAATGCCAATGCGCGCGGCCTGACACGCAAGCCGTGGGTAAAGTCATCACTGGCGCCCGGTTCGAAGGCGGTGCAGTTGTACCTGGAAGATTCCAAGCTGCTGCCCGAACTGGAACAACTGGGATTCGGGATTGTCGGCTTCGCCTGTACAACTTGCAATGGCATGAGCGGCGCGCTGGACCCGACCATACAGCAAGAAATCGTCAGCCGCGACCTGTACGCTACCGCCGTACTGTCGGGTAACCGCAACTTCGATGGCCGCATCCATCCTTACGCCAAGCAAGCCTTTTTGGCCTCCCCGCCACTGGTGGTTGCCTACGCTATCGCCGGCACCATCCGCTTCGATATCGAAAAAGATGTGCTGGGCCTGGACCATGACGGCAAGCCGGTCACCTTGAAAGACATCTGGCCTGCGGACGAAGAGATCGACGCCATCGTTGCGGCCAGCGTCAAGCCCGAACAGTTCCGGCAAGTTTACGAGCCCATGTTTGCACGCAGCATCGTGGCAAGCGAGCAGGTAGCGCCCTTGTACGAATGGCGCCCGCAAAGCACCTACATCCGCTGCCCGCCCTACTGGGAAGGCGCACTTGCCGGCAAGCGCACGCTTAGCGGCATGCGGCCCCTGGCAGTACTGGGCGACAACATCACGACCGACCACCTGTCGCCCTCCAACGCCATACTGGCGGACAGTGCTGCCGGCGAATACCTGGCCAAGATGGGCTTGCCCGAGGAAGACTTCAACTCTTACGCCACCCATCGCGGCGACCACCTGACAGCGCAGCGAGCAACCTTTGCCAACCCCAAACTGCTGAACGAAATGGTCACCGAGAACGGCAAGGTCAAGCAAGGCTCGCTGGCACGCATCGAACCCGAAGGCAAGATCACCCGCATGTGGGAAGCCATCGAAACCTACATGGAGCGCAAGCAGCCGCTGATTATCGTGGCCGGTGCGGACTACGGCCAGGGCTCTTCGCGCGACTGGGCGGCCAAGGGTGTAAGGCTGGCCGGCGTGGAAGCCATCGCGGCCGAAGGCTTCGAACGCATCCACCGCACCAATCTGGTCGGCATGGGCGTACTGCCGCTGGAGTTCAAGCCGGGCGTCAACCGCCACACCTTGAACATCGACGGCACCGAGACCTACGACGTGGTTGGCGAACCCAGCCCTGGCACGACACTGACGCTGCGCATCCATCGCAAGGATGGCGAGCGTATCGACGTACCCGTCACCTGCCGCCTGGACACCGCAGAGGAAGTATCGATCTATGAGGCCGGTGGCGTGCTGCAACGCTTCGCGCAGGACTTCATCGAATCGACCGCGACAACAGCTTGAAGAAGGAACTTACCCGTATGGCTCACCCAGCCCAGATCAAAGTGCCTGCCGCCTACATCCGCGGCGGGACCAGCAAAGGGGTGTTCTTCCGCCTGCAAGACCTGCCCGAGGCCGCGCAGGCCCCAGGCCCGGCGCGCGACGCCTTGTTGCTGCGCGTGATCGGCAGCCCCGACCCCTATGGCAAGCACACCGACGGCATGGGTGGCGCTACCTCAAGCACCAGCAAGACGGTAATTCTGTCGACCAGTACCCGACCGGACCACGATGTCGACTACCTGTTTGGCCAAGTGTCCATCGACAAGGCCTTCGTCGACTGGAGCGGCAACTGCGGCAACCTGTCTTCTGCCGTGGGGCCGTTTGCCATCAGCGGCGGCCTGGTGGATGCCAGTCGCATTCCCCAGGACGGCGTTGCCACCGTACGCATCTGGCAAGCGAACATCGGCAAAACCATCATTGCCCACGTCCCGATTACCAACGGGGCAGTGCAGGAAACCGGCGACTTCGAACTGGATGGCGTGACCTTTCCGGCTGCCGAGGTACAACTGGAATTCATGGACCCGGCGGCCGAGGAAGACGGCGCCGGTGGCGCTATGTTCCCTACCGGCAAGCTGATCGATGAACTGCAGGTGCCTGGCGTGGGTACGCTGAAGGCCACCATGATCAATGCCGGCATCCCCACTATTTTCATCAATGCGCAAGACGTCGGCTACACCGGCACGGAGCTGCAGGACGACATCAATAGCGACCCGAAGGCCCTTGCCATGTTCGAGACCATACGGGCTCACGGCGCCGTTCGGATGGGCTTGATAGCAAATATCGACGAAGCGGCACAACGGCAGCATACGCCCAAGGTGGCCTTCGTTGCCAAGCCTGCCGCCTATGTGTCTTCCAGCGGCAAACAGATAGCCGCCGACAGCATAGACTTGCTGGTGCGCGCCTTGTCCATGGGCAAGCTGCACCATGCCATGATGGGTACGGCGGCGGTCGCCATAGGCACGGCGGCAGCCATTCCCGGCACCTTGGTCAACCTGGCGGCTGGCGGGGGTGAACGCAAGGCAGTATGCTTTGGGCATCCCTCCGGCACGCTACGGGTAGGCGCACAAGCCAGCCAGCAAGACGGTGAGTGGGTCGTTACCAAGGCCATCATGAGCCGTAGCGCTCGCGTGCTGATGGAGGGATGGGTCCGCGTGCCCGCCGACGCGTTCTAGCGTACAGCCATCAAAACGGAGGTCATCCAGGCTATGAATTCCGCTCATCGTCCCGACTGGGATACGGTATTGATCGACATCGTGGACTACGTCCACGATTACACCATCGAGTCACCACTGGCGTACGACACCGCCCGCCTGTGCCTGATCGATACACTGGGTTGCGGGCTGGAAGCACTGGAGTACCCGGCGTGCACCAAGCTGCTGGGTCCCATCGTGCCAGGCACGATCGTTCCCCACGGCGCCAAGGTGCCCGGCACGCAATTTCAGCTTGATCCCGTCCAGGCCGCCTTCAATATCGGCACGATGATCCGCTGGCTGGACTTCAATGACACCTGGCTGGCCGCCGAATGGGGGCATCCGTCCGATAACCTTGGGGGCATCCTGGCCACGGCCGACTGGATGTCGCGCCAGGCTGTCGCTGTCGGCAAGCCGGCCTTGACCATGGCCGACGTCTTGACCGCCATGATCAAGGCGCATGAAATCCAGGGATGCATCGCACTGGAAAACTCATTCAACAAAGTGGGTCTGGATCACGTCGTTCTGGTCAAGATCGCCTCGACCGCCGTGGTGGCGCAGATGCTGGGCCTGAGTCGCGAAGAGACCCTTAACGCGGTGTCGCTGGCCTGGGTAGACGGCCAAAGCCTGCGCACTTATCGACACGCTCCCAATACCGGCAGCCGCAAAAGCTGGGCCGCCGGAGACGCCACCAGCCGCGCCGTGCGCCTGGCGCTTATGGCCCGGACCGGCGAAATGGGCTACCCCTCTGTGCTGACGGCCCCCACCTGGGGCTTTTACGACGTCCTGTTCAAAGGCCAGCCCTTCAAGTTCCAGCGTGCCTACGGCAGCTATGTGATGGAAAACATCCTTTTCAAGATCTCCTATCCGGCGGAGTTTCACTCGCAAACCGCTGTGGAATGCGCCATGCAAATTCACCAGGCGTTGCAGGCAGCGGGCAAGACCGACGCAGACATCAAGAAAATCACCGTACGCACGCACGAAGCCTGCATCCGCATCATCGACAAGAAGGGTCCGCTGAACAATCCCGCCGACCGCGACCACTGCATCCAATACATGGTTGCCGTACCGTTGATTTTCGGACGCCTGACGGCTGGCGACTACGAAGACAGCGTCGCAGCGGATCCGCGCATCGATGCCCTGCGCGAAAAAATCATCTGCGTCGAAGACCCGGCCTTCACCGCCGACTATCACGACCCGGACAAGCGCTCCATCGCCAATGCCCTGACGGTCGAATTCAATGATGGCAGCAAGCTGGATGAAGTCGTCTGCGAATACCCCATCGGCCACAAGCGCCGCCGCGCCGAAGGTATCCCGCTGCTTGAAGACAAGTTTCGCACCAACCTGGCCCGGCGTTTTCCAGCCAGGCAGCAGGCGCGCATCACAGACGTTTCGTTGGACCAGAAAGCGCTGGAAGCCATGCCGGTACACGAGTACGTGGACCTTTACGTCATCTAGCCGGCCCGCTAAACAGCAGGGCGTACCGCCCGCCTGCGCAAGCCGCGTGATCGCGAATCATGCGTCAGCAATCATCCACCAGGAAATATCGCAATGAGCCGTGCCATACATCACAATGTCGCTGAACAACGCTTCGAATGGACCGAGGACGGCGTACTGAGCGTGCTGGATTATCAGCTCCAGCATGGCGTGATGACCATCATGCACACTGGCGTCCCCGAAGCAGTAGGCGGCCGCGGCATCGCCGCCGACATGACGAAAGTGGCCCTGGAGGTGGCTCGTGATCAGAGTTGGAAGGTGCGTCCGTTGTGTTCTTATGCGGCGGCTTATATACGGCGGAATCCTGGGTATGAGGATTTGGTGGTTTCTTAAGACGCTGGCGCGGCGGGGGCTAAGGGTGGTTGGCCAACTGGGCCGGTTCGGCGCCCTGCGCGCCGAACATCGCTTTGCCTTGCTCGTCCGGCCCTTCGGCCTCCCTTCGTACATGGACACCCCCGTTTTGCCAAGCTGTCAATTCATGATGGTTTGAGAGGTAAAGATTGCACCCGTACATCCGGACTTTGAGTGCAGCTTGTGCTGCTGTCCCTGATGGGTTCTGCTGGTTGGCACCTCTATCGCGTACGCGCACTCAAGGTGCGGCGAAGGGATCGGGCTTTGCCAACCACGGTCTGACCTGTCTTGCCATCACTGCGTGATCGCCTGAGCAATCGGTGGACTGGTACTGCTTACTGCAACTGCACGATGACGCTGTTTACGCCAACCGGGTCGATTACGGGGCTACTGACACGTAATCGGCTCGGAACTCCCGGTCGTGGGCGAGCAATGCCCAGATAACCCGAGCATTCTTGTTGGCCAGAGCCACCGCCGCCACGTTGGCATTGCGCCGCTGTACCAACCTATGCAGCCAACTGCACTGATCTGCTCGGCGCCAAGCGTGGGCTAAGACGGATCGGGCACCATGAATCAACAGCGTGCGCAGATACGTATCACCACGTTTGCTGATGCCCAACAACATTGCCTTACCACCGGTGGAATTTTGCCGGGGCACTAAGCCCAACCATGCAGCCACCTGCCGGCCATTGGCGAAGTGCCGGGCATCCCCGATGGAAGCGACCAGCGCACTGGCGGTGATTGGCCCGATACCGGGAATCTTCTCAAGCTTGCAACTGGCCGGATTGGCACGGTGCCAGGCCTTAATCTGGGCCTCAAGCTCCAGTACCTGCCGATTCAGCTCCTTGAAGTGCTCCACCAGCCGCTGGATCAGCAGTCGGAACTGACCCGGCAGCTCGATTGACCCGTCCTCAATGAGTTCCGGCACGCGCTGGGGGATATGGTGGATGCCCAAGGGCAACGCCAGACCGTACTCGGCCAACATGCCGCGGATCTGGTTGGCTTGGGCGGTACGCGCCTGGACGAAGGCCTGGCGAGCCCGGTGCAAGGCCAACACTGCCTGCTGATCGATCGTCTTGATTGCCACGAATCGCATGGTGGGCCGCGTCACCGCTTCGCAGATCGCTTCGGCATCAGCCACATCGTTCTTGTTCGTCTTGACGTAGGGCTTGACGTACTGCGGAGCCATCAAGCGCACCGTATGCCCCATGGCCTGCAGCTTGCGGGCCCAGTGGTGGGCACTGCCACAAGCCTCCATACCAATCAGACAGGTGGGCAAGTTGGCAAAAAACGGTGCCACCTGATCACGCTTGAGTTGCTTTCTGATAACCGTCTTGCTGTGCGCATCAACGCCGTGAATTTGAAAGACGTTCTTTGCCAGATCGATGCCAATAGTTGTAATCTTCATGGTGGACGCTCCTCTCGGTTCAAGTGGTTGTACAACACCTCCACTTTGGCACATTCGATGCCGTTACGGGTGGGGGCGTCCATCCCATTGCGTACAGCTCGCTCGACCCCGAATGGCCAACCCCCCTCAGCCCCCGCCACGCCTGCTGCGTGTTGAGTTAACCGCATGTCTCTGGGACGGATCGCTTGCTTGGCATGCTTCTGCCACCCCCAGCTAGTGTGAAAGGCTTATTGCGCTCGTCCTACGCGGCCCGCCTGCCGGGCCGCTCGGACTTCGGGGTTGATATGCCGGATGGGTGTGGGTTTGCCGGGATGGCAGCGCGTAACTTGGAGCCAATCATGACGCGAGACGGCAGTGCCAGCAATGTTGTGTTCAGGCAATTTAGGTAGATCATTGGTCTGCCGCGCGCACAGTAAGCCAACGGGCAAACCGCTTCGTGTACGAGCAACCGCCACGCAATCAAAAAAAGTCAGAGCTGCCCGCCGCCCGTCTACGTCGGGAATGCCAAGTTCCCCGCCGCAGGGGCGGGGAATTTGGCGGCGACGCAGGCCCTTTCACCCCGAAGTGGCGGTGCATAAACATGCCAAGCAAACAACTCGTCCACGGCGACGGTCACATTAATCCACCGCAGCGCTGGGGAGGGGGTGGGGCCTGTTGAGGGACTTTGGGGCCGAGCGAGCCGGACGCGAAGGCAGCCCGAACGGGCGAACGAGCGAGGCGATGCGATGTTCGGCGCGCAGGGCGCCGAACCGGCACCGTGTCCCGCAACAGGCCCCACCTTCCCAGCGCGTGTCAATAACGACCCTCAGCAAAAAACGAAGAAATCACCATTTAGCAACACTCCCACTTCTACGCCCATCTTATGTCTTATATAAGATATAAGACATTTGCCTCCCACCCCCGTTCCTTCTACAATGTCACCATCACCTCGCACATCCACAATCTAGAACAAAGGGCATCCACAATGCTGGAATCTTATCGCCAACACGTAGCCGAACGCGCTGCGTTGGGCATCCCTCCGCTTCCCCTTACTGCACATCAAACGGCCGACCTGATCGAGCTGCTGAAGGCGCCGCCTGCTGGCGAAGAAGCCGTCCTGGTCGACCTGTTTACGCACCGTGTACCCGCCGGCGTCGACGATGCCGCCAAGGTCAAGGCTTCTTACCTGGCTGCCATCACGCTGGGCACGGAAACCTGTTCATTGATCGATGCGCGCCACGCGACTGAGCTGCTGGGCACCATGCTGGGCGGCTACAACATCAGCCCCCTTATCGATCTGCTCGACAAGCCTGAACTGGCACCGGTCGCGGCCGAAGCGCTCAAGAAAACCCTGCTGGTTTTCGATGCCTTCCACGACGTCAAGGAAAAAGCCGACAAGGGCAACGCCTATGCACAAGCTATTTTGCAAAGCTGGGCCGATGCCGAATGGTTCACCAGCCGTCCTGAAGTCCCGCAAAGCCTGACGCTGACGGTTTTCAAGGTCACTGGCGAAACCAATACCGATGATCTGTCGCCCGCGCCCGACGCTTGGAGCCGGCCCGACATTCCGCTGCACGCGCTGGCCATGCTGAAGAACCCACGCGAGGGCATACAGCCCGATGAGCCCGGCAAGATCGGCCCCATCAAGTACATGGAAGAGCTCAAGAAAAAAGGCAACCTGGTTGCTTATGTCGGCGACGTCGTCGGCACCGGCTCTTCACGCAAGTCGGCCACCAACTCGGTACTGTGGCACACCGGCGAAGATATCCCCTACGTGCCCAACAAGCGCTTTGGCGGCGTTTGCCTGGGCAGCAAGATTGCACCCATTTTCTACAACACCATGGAAGATGCCGGCGCCTTGCCGATTGAACTGGATGTCTCGCAAATGAATATGGGCGACGTCATCGAACTGCGCCCCTACGAAGGCAAAGCGCTTAAAGACGGCCAGGTCATCGCTGAATTCCAGGTCAAGTCGGATGTATTGTTCGACGAGGCTCGCGCCGGCGGTCGTATTCCGCTGATTATTGGCCGCGGCCTGACAGCCCGGGCGCGTGAAGCCCTGGGCCTGCCTGTTTCCACCCTGTTCCGTCTGCCGCAAAGCCCGGTAGACACCGGCAAGGGCTACACCCTTGCCCAGAAGATGGTCGGCCGTGCCTGCGGCCTGCCCGAAGGCACTGGTGTACGGCCCGGCACGTATTGCGAGCCGCGCATGACTTCCGTGGGCAGCCAGGACACTACTGGCCCCATGACGCGCGACGAGCTCAAAGACCTGGCTTGCCTGGGTTTCTCGGCAGACCTGGTCATGCAGTCCTTCTGCCATACGGCCGCCTACCCGAAGCCCGTGGACGTCAAGACTCATCACGAGCTTCCCGACTTCATCAGCACCCGAGGCGGCGTCTCGCTGCGCCCAGGCGACGGCATCATCCACTCGTGGCTGAACCGCATGCTGCTGCCCGACACCGTGGGCACGGGCGGCGACTCCCATACCCGCTTCCCGATCGGCATCAGCTTCCCGGCCGGCTCTGGCCTGGTGGCGTTTGCGGCTGCCACCGGCGTCATGCCGCTGGATATGCCCGAATCCGTGCTGGTGCGTTTCAAGGGCAAGATGCAGCCCGGCGTCACGCTGCGCGATCTGGTCAATGCCATTCCGCTGTACGCCATCAAGCAAGACCTGCTTACCGTTGCCAAGCAAGGAAAGAAGAATATTTTCTCTGGCCGCATACTCGAGATCGAAGGTCTGCCCGATCTGAAGATCGAACAGGCCTTCGAACTGACCGACGCGTCGGCCGAGCGCTCGGCTGCCGGTTGCACGGTGCGGCTGAACAAAGAACCCATCATCGAATACATCACCAGCAACATCACCTTGCTGAAATGGATGATCGCCAACGGCTATGAAGACGAGCGCACACTGGGCCGACGCATCAAGGCGATGGAAGCCTGGCTTGCCAACCCGCAGTTGCTGCTGCCCGACGCCGATGCCGAGTACGCCGCAGTTATCGAGATCGACCTGGCCGACATACACGAGCCCATCGTGGCCTGCCCGAACGATCCCGACGACGTCAAGACCTTGTCTGATGTCTCCGGCACCGCCATCGACGAAGTGTTCATCGGCAGCTGCATGACCAATATCGGCCACTTCCGTGCTGCTTCAAAGTTGCTGGAAGGCAAGCGCGACATGCCGACCAAGCTGTGGGTGGCTCCGCCCACCAAGATGGACCAGAAGCAGCTTACCGAGGAAGGCCATTACGGCGTTCTGGGCAGTGCGGGCGCGCGCATGGAAATGCCCGGCTGCTCGCTGTGCATGGGCAACCAGGCACAGGTACGAGAAGGCGCTACGGTGATGTCTACCAGCACCCGCAACTTCCCGAACCGCCTGGGCAAGAACTCCAACGTCTTCTTGGGTTCGGCCGAACTGGCTGCCATTTGCTCGCGCCTGGGTCGTATCCCGACACGGGAAGAGTACATGGCCGACATGGGTGTACTGGACCAGAACAGCGACGATATCTATCGCTACATGAACTTCGATCAGATTGAAGATTTCCGCGAGATCGCGGATGCAGTAAGCGTCTGATTACTGATCGTTGACCACAAGCTCCCGACCTTACGTGTCGGGAGCTTTTCTTTTTGACGGCGTTACACTAGACGTCTTATTACTTGCATTGCCTGAAACTTCCATGCCCCCTACCTCTCCAACCCGTTTATCCCGCGATGCCCAGCGGCTTCTGGCGCTGACCGAAGCGCTGGCGCGCTCTGGCAGCCGTCTTGAAGACGACTGGTGGGAAAGCCGGCTTGGCGTCCTGCTCGATAAGCTGCTGCTGGGTAAAAAGAACAAGACCGTGGAGTCCGCCCTGGACTACCTGCTGGCGACCAATATCGATGCCTACGAGATCCTGGTGGAACAAGCGGAGACCGTCTCCGAGTCCACGACGATGACCGTGGATGGCGTAGAGTATGACGCCCTGCTTTTCTCGGCGCCCGTGGTGGCCTGGACCCGCTATCAGTTGCCCGAAGGGGATTTAACGGCCGTGCAGCGCGACACGATCAGCGCGGCGCTGGCCACCCACATTGCCGCCCCCGACGCACGCCTGGCGCTTATCCCATCGCTGGTCAATTTCGATCAGATGCCACAGACCTTTCAAGAAACGCGCGCCTGGACCCAACGGCTGGCGCAGCGTGCGCTGCGTACCGGTACTGAGGCCTGCGTATTGGGCCAACCGATTGCTCGATCACCCTGGGGCCGCTATTTACCGGCTGTCAGGTCGAATATCTGCAACCGGACGCCTACTATGTAAACAGCCGCGAGGCCGACCGCCGTATCCGGCCGCTGGCATTGCGGGCTGCCGTGACCTGGCTGCAGACGGCCGCTCATCTGCCGGGTGGCGATTTACGCGCCGTTATTGCCGGCTGCGGAGAGGCTTCCATCGAAGAATATCGCATCGGTTTCAGCACCCGCCAAAGCAATGAAGTCGTGTACGGATGCATCTGGCCGGTGCTGAGCAAGGAAGAGGCCGTAGCCGACGGTCTGGAAGCGGGCCATGTCGACGTGCCGGACGAGATCGCGGCCCTGCTGAAGGAAATGGGCGTGGGCGACATACGCCGTCTGCCCGGCATTTATCCGCCCGAGTTCTGCGATGACTGCGGAGCGCCGCACTTTCCCAACCCCTTGGGCGAAATGCTGCATCCCGAACTTCCCGAAGAAACCGACCTCGGGCCTGTTCATTTTCATTAATGGCGCGCCTGGGCTTCGACCTGTTCTGCCGCGTCGTCGATAACTTCGGTGATATCGGCGTCTGCTGGCGCCTGGCGCGTCAGCTGGCTGCCATGCCCCAGCAGCACACCGTACGCTTATGGGTCGACGACTTGTCAACCTTTGCCCGCATCGAACCGGCCGTCGCGCCCACGCTGGACCGCCAAACCATACGCGGCGTGGACATCGTCGCCTGGAACGACGCCAGTGCCTCGCTGGCACCGCAAGAGATCGTCGTGGAAGCCTTCGCCTGCGACCCCCCTGCCGCATTCATGCAACAGGCCAGGCAGCGAGATAGCCTGTGCGTGAACCTGGAATACCTGAGCGCCGAACCTTGGGTTGCGAGCTGTCACGGCTTGCCCTCACTGCAGGCCAACGGCCTGCGCAAGGTTTTCTTTTTTCCGGGGTTCACTACCGACACGGGCGGCCTGTTGCGTGAGCCCGATCTTCTGGCGATCCGTGATGCTTATCGTGCAGTCCCAGGCCAACGTGCCGCCTTGCTGGCTACCGTCGGCCTGCCGACTGCGCAGATCGCCACGCTCCTGGAGGGCGGCCGGCAAGTGCTGCTGTTTGGCTACTCGCATGCGCCGGCGAACGCGCTGCGCCAAGTTCTGGCGCAACAGCAGCAGCCGTCTGTCGTACTCGTGCCCTCGGGCGTCTGCCCCGACTTGTCTCGGGGCGCTTACGGCCAGACCTACGTTCACGATATGCCTTTTGTTGATCAAGACGGCTTTGATCGCCTGCTATGGACCAGCGACCTGAATTGCATACGGGGCGAGGATTCGCTGGTAAGGGCGCTATGGGCTATCGCCCTTTGAAGGCATTGCAGGTCCGTTGATGAGGTGCTGGAACGACGGCGACCCGTCCGCCGTTATTCCCTTGCTGCGCAAGGCGCTGGATGACCCGGACTGGACGCAGTGGCAAGGCGCCGCAGCGGACTGGTGCGCGCAGTTGGCCAGGCAAAATGACTTGGCAACAACACTGGCCGAGTATTGCGCGCAAAATCGTCGAAAAGGTTAAAATAGTGGGTTTTACAAGACATGCTCCGGCCCGGCAGTACAACTGGCGGAGCAATTTAAATTCCCCGGAGTTCTCTACTATATGAAAACCGCACAAGAATTGCGCGTTGGTAACGTTGTGATGGTGGGCACCGATCCGCTCGTCGTCCAGAAAGCCGAATACAACAAATCTGGCCGTAACTCGGCGGTCGTCAAGCTGAAATTCAAGAACCTGCTAACCGGCTCGGGCAGCGAATCCGTCTACAAGGCCGACGAAAAATTCGAAATCGTCGTCCTGGAAAATCGCGAGTGCACCTATTCGTACTACGCCGATCCGATGTACGTCTTCATGGACGAAGAGTACAACCAGCACGAAGTCGAAGCTGAAAGCATGGGCGATGCGCTGAACTACCTGGAAGAAGGCATGAAGGTCGCCGTCGTGCTGTACGAAGGCCGCGCCATCTCGGTCGACCTGCCCACCATCGTCGTGCGCGAAATTACCTACACCGAGCCGGCCGTCAAAGGCGACACCTCGGGCAAGGTACTCAAGCCCGCCAAGACCAGCACCGGCATGGAAGTGGCCGTACCCCTGTTCTGCAATATCGGCGACAAGATCGAAATCGACACGCGTACCGGCGAATACCGCAGCCGCGCGATGTAAAAAAGCGAGGCGTGTGCGCCTCGCTTGCGCCTATTGCAGGCGCTCATCATCCAGAAAATCCGGGACCGGCATCACTGCGATGCCGTCCTGGGCCAGCGCTTCTTGTTCTTCCAAGGTGGCTGTGCCGCGTATGGCGCGCTCTTGCGTTTCGCCCTCATGCATCTTGCGAGCCTCGTCGGCAAACCGAGGGCCGACATTCTCGGCGCTGCGCAACATGCTGCGTATGCGCCCCAAAACTTCAGCCTGCAACTGCTGCATCTGCGATGATGCCGGCGCCGCCACGGCGGTGGCGCCCGCTTGCTTGCCTGACGGCGACGCACGCGAGGGCGCATCCTCCTGACGAAGATGGCTGACGTTAAGCCGTGGAGCCGAGAGCATCTTGCTGACCTCGTTGCTGTTGCACACAGGGCAAGTGAGCAATCCGCGTTGGTGCTGGGATTCGTAGCTGTCTTCCGAGCCAAACCATCCTTCGAAGACGTGACCCTGCTGACACTGGAGATCAAAAACTTTTAATGACATGGCTTCAATATGCGGGCGAAAGCGCTGAATTCAAGGCTGCGGTGGCCTTCGGACCTACAGGCGCGGGACGGCGGCCAGCAGACGCTGCGTCTGTTCATGCTGCGGTCGGTGCAGAACAGCTTCAGTCGCACCGGCCTCCACGATGCGTCCTTCATGCATGATCGCGATGCGATCCGATAAATACTCGACCACGCCGAAATTATGGGTGATGAACAGATAGGCCATGCCGAACTCCGCCTGCAGGTCTTGCAGCAGATCCAGTATCTGGGCCTGTACTGAGACATCCAGCGCCGACGTTGGTTCATCGCAAATCAGCACAGCCGGCTCGACCGCCAAGGCCCGCGCAATTGCCACACGTTGCCGCTGGCCCCCGGAAAACTCGTGGGGATAGCGATCGGCGGTATTGTCCGGCAAGCCCACCCGCTCGAGCAGCCGGCCTATCTGTGCCGCCCGTTCGGCGCGCGATCGATCTGGCCGCAAGGCGGCGATGCCTTCGTCAAGGATGTCGCCCACCAGCATACGCGGGTCCAAAGACGCGTAAGGATCCTGAAAAACGATCTGTATGCTCTGGCGCAAGCGGCGCAGTTGGCGGCCGCGGGCCTGCAACAGGTCTTGGCCCTGCAGGCTGGCTTTTCCGCCGACCTGCACCTGCTTGTCCAGGAGGCGCAAGAGCGCCTTTGCGGTTGTGGTCTTCCCACAACCCGACTCTCCCAGCAATGCCAGGGTCTCCCCCGCCCGCAAGTCGAACGACACATCGTCGACAATACGCAGGGGCTTGCCGCCAGTCCGCCAGAACCCGCCCCTGGGCTTATAGGACACAGACAAATGCTCGACGACCAATACCGGCTCCGCGCCCGGTGTAGCGCTGGCGTGCCTGCGCGGCAAACCAGGCGACAAGGTCCCCGCCGCAAGGGATGGGTCCTGAGCAGACAACACCTGACCGCGCTTGGCGAATGTGGGGATGGCTGCAAGCAACTGGCGCGCATAGGGATGACGCGGCGCCGCAAAGAAGCTTGCGGCATCAACGGTTTCGACGATCTCGCCGGCACGCATCAGGGCCACATAGTCCGCCACGTTCTTTACCACAGCCAAATCATGCGTAATCAATAAAATGGCGAGACCCATTTCCTTCTGGATATCGGCCAGCAGATCGAGAATCTGGGCTTGAACCGTGACGTCCAGCGCGGTGGTCGGCTCGTCGGCGATCAACAGGCGCGGTTCGGCCGCCAGGGCGATGGCGATCATGATGCGCTGCTTCTGCCCACCGGAAAACTGGAAGGGGTAATCGTTCAGCCGTCGATCAGCCTCCGGAATACCCACGCGACGCAGCCACCAGGCGGCACGCTCTGCCAGCGCCTTGCCCCGATAACCGGTGTGCGCGCGCAAGGTTTCATATAGCTGCTGGCCGATCGTCATGACCGGATTCAGGCTGGTGGCCGGCTCCTGGAAGATAATGCCGATGCTGCCCCCGCGCACATCGCGCATGGCGCG